>OLND01000189.1_pt1 | contig 80855 bp, 75 predicted proteins | sample 1672031 | NCBI WGS metagenome assembly OLND01 (sample SAMEA3136638, study PRJEB25190) | human gut metagenome | biome: human gut; feature: human-associated habitat; material: faeces | place: Austria | collected 2013 | reverse complement strand
TTCCCTCAAGGGGGGCTAAATATATTTTCATGTGCTTCTCCTGTTGTATTGTATTCAAGCGGATAAAATCATCCGCTTCGCTACGTAGTTCTACACCGAATAACTGCTCTGCAGTTTATTCGGTTAAATTCTTCCTCCATTATACTGTAGTCATTCTGATTTCTCAATGCAGATTTGAAATATCCGCTGCAAAATCAACTATAGCAATCCAAAAAAGAGATACCTTTTTTTCAAGCATCTCTTCCAATAAATTTCTCTATTCTTTTTATTATAGCAATTCTACAAAACCTTTCGGCCATTTACTGTCAGTTTAAAAGTTGTTCCAAGTATTTCCGCAGCTTTCCTGCAAAGCATCATACGCTCAAGGAAAATCTCAAAATAATCATACATGGAACAGATTTTTTCATCAATCTGTAGGTTCAGTGCAATTACTGATCTGTCTTCCGCAATCTTCAGCTTGGCATCTGTAACTGCATAATTTACCCTGTCATGGATATCGTAAGCGGATTGTTCTTTCTGGCGCACACGGCTTCTTCTTACATCTGTTTTATCTGCAATAATAAGTGCCGCTGAAACCACATCCTCAGGGCTTCCTGTTGATTCGTCATGATTACCGATGGCTGCTATTACAGTTATTCTGTCTTCCAGAGACATATCTGTTTCTTTCAGTAAATCATTTGCGAGCAGTGCGCCATATTCTGCATGATGAGTTCTGTTGATGGCGTTTCCGATATCATGCATATAACCGGCAATCTTTGCCAGTTCAATTTCATGTTCTGAATATCCCAGCCGTTTCAGTATCTTTCCTGCCTGATGTGCAACCTGCACGCAGTGTGCCTTTGAATGATCTGTAAAACCCAGCTGTCCCAGATTTGCATTACCTTTCTGCAGATATGCATTAATTTCTTTGTTATTTGCTATTTCCTTGTATTTCAAATATTTCACTCCCTTTGGCTCAAAGCCTTTTTATTGCATACGGTGCCTGAATCAGTACATTTGTATCTATTACATAGGTTTTTATCATATATCTGACTGCTCCTTTTCTCTGATCTTTCAATTCGGTCTGTGCAGCCTATCCATCAGCATCGAAAATCATATCCTTGTTCATCACCAGCTTTATTAAGCATATCAGAGAAAAAAACACTCTGCCATCACATAATTGTACAGAACAGGTAAAATAATTGTAAAAAGGCTCAAAATTTTCTGGAAAAGCACCAACACCCTGTCCCGGACATAAACTATATAGAAATCCCCCTTCGAGGTAGCGATTTGAAGGCCTTTCAAAAACCTTTGTCCATATCCCAGGAAAAATATTATCTTCAAAAATATCAGGAGGGTGATTCTCAGGCAAAGAATATCCTGATCGAGCATAATCTCCGGCTGGTAGCACATGTGGTCAAAAAATATCAGGGAACCGGTGAGGATACAGATGATCTGATCTCTATTGGAACCATCGGACTGATCAAGGCTGTCACAACCTTTAATCCCCAGAAGGCTTCCCGGTTATCCACCTATGCTGCCAGATGTATAGAAAAAGCAACCCTCGTGCTACGGCTCCTATGGGTGCAGAAGTTGAAAAACACCAGGCTTTTTTGAATGACTGGACTATCTATGAAAAATATGCTCCTAACGTATTCGGTATCTATCGTAATACTAAAAAGGGTATTCAGAAAACAATTTTGTTCATCCATACTTTCCATGTGTTCACTCATCGAAATTTATCGGAAGCTCAAGCTTTTCTGAATACCCATCCTACACCTGACACTTTAATTACCGTTGCTGACAAATTACGTTACTATCGCTTTACACATGAGCTTCTGCAAAAAGATGTTGCTCAAATCGTCCATATCGACAGAGCTACCTATGCTAATTATGAGGATGATTCCCGTATTTCCTACGATATAGAAGTTATGAAAAGAATAGCTGAATACTATAAAATTCCTGTTACTAATCTTCTCGATGACTATAATCTCTTTCTATATGAACAGCCAGGCTTGAAACTGAAAACACTTCGAAAATCGTATCATATCACTCAACAAACACTGTCTGAATTTATGAATGTTCAACGCAACACCATTATGCGTTGGGAAAAAGGCTATCAAACCATGTCTTTTAAAATTTACCATCTGCTATTTAAAACTGATTTTATTAAATCTCATCTGAACTCAAGATAAAATTTAGTAATATGAGAAAATCGGCAGCCATAATGACTGCCGACTTCCTTTTTCAATACTGAGCTTTTAGAATTTTTCTATTTCTTTTTCAGTGATTTTCAGTTCCTCCTGTAATCTCTTAAATCTATTCCAGCGATCCTGATTCATATATCCATATTCTTCCAATGTTGAAAGGATAATCCCTATCTGTTCATAATTAGCTTTTAACATTCCAATAAGATCTTCTTTTCCAATAATGCTGTATTGTTCCATTCTTTCATCCTCCATTTTTGTGTTTTCCATTTTTTCGTTTTCCATTTTTTCACTTTCAATTCTCATAAGTCTTATCTCCTTTTCTATGTATCATTTGTTCTATGAGGTTTCTTTTTTCCTTTTCTGAATAGTCCATGTTGTTCATGTATTTTTCAATACAGTCTGCATGTATCTCAGAAACTTTATTTTCTAATTGAGTTCTTCCGGTATCAGTGGATGGTAAATGTATGATAATGCCAATTTTCATAAGCTCTCCTATCCGTGATACATGATCAGTTAACCTTATTACATACAGCTTGTCTCTCATGCCATTTTATTTGATAATAAACGATCAACTAACCATGACCACTTATCTCAAATAACACTGTCAGCAATTAAGAAGTTTTATTATTTATTTCTCCGAAGGTTATATTCTTCGTAGTAGAGATAATTTACAGGTATATTCCCGTCCTCAGCTTCAACAATTACTGCATATGCTCTTGAGAATGTTGGAGTTAAGCCTTTTACTCTGTTCTCAAATTCTTCATGTGTCATTTCTTCTGGTTGAGGATGTTTCAATCCCCTGCTTTTATCAAACAGATGCACAGATTTAGGAAATTCTTTTATGTATTTCCTTTTGATATTTCCTTTACTTTTACCATCACGTTCAGTAAGCCATGGGATATTGTTATCAAACACTGTAAAGTAAGCACCTATGTTGTCATTATTAGTAATATGGTTAATATGAATCAGTCCCAGTTTCCATTTCTTCTGTACAAAATCGGCTTCTGGTTCAAATTCAGTTACTGAAGCATTCTTTACCAGTAAATGATAATGCCATCTTCCTTTTGGACTTATCTCCCTGATTACAATGTATTTACTTTCCGGATAACGATAAACGAAGCTTTTCCAGAAACGTTTGAAGTGTTCATTGATTTCTTTGATAGGGAGATTCTTATACTCTTCTGCTAAAGTCAACGTAATATGAACCTCATTTGGTTCTCCCAGAAAGTAATAGTTGATAAGTCTTCTTAAATTACGATAGGCTTCATTCATATGACTTCTGAATCTGGCTTCACCTTGTTTAAACTCACAAATCTCACCAGTTTCAAGATTGACGTACTTTCCTTTAGGAAGTTTTCTATAACTGCTTATCTTACTTTTCTTTCTTCCTTCATTGGTGTACGCTTCGATATAACCAGGCATGGTATACACTTTAGTAAGAGCTTCTTTTGGTACCCTCCTTTCTACGATTTCTTTACGGACTTTGTTTTTTCGGAACTCTTCTTTCATCTCAGAGTCCTCCTTACGATTTATTAACCCTGCCCGATTGTGTAGGGTCAATATTAACTCGTATTTGAGGTCGTCACGAGTCCTATTTTTTGCAATTTCTTAAATTTTTTCGCCCTTAGTTGCAAAAATAATCAAGAATATCAATAAATTCCTTATAAAAACAAAAAAGACTTCCATACTTTCGTATAGAAATCTTCTTTACTTATACTTATCTTGATTATTACAGCAACTTTAGGAGACAAATAGTATAATCAATCCATCTTACAACTAAGCAAATCATAAGTAGTCCATTACGTAATTAAAAACTTATAAAGCACTAAAAGCTTTGTCAAGTAACAATCTTGTTCTCTGTTAAAACATGCTATACGTCCCTCCCTTGACTTTTATTTTGTTTTTCGTAAGGTTCTTCGCTTAAAAGAAAAAAGCCCCTATACCGAAGTATAAGAGCTTTCCCATAATAACCTGTAGCTGACTTACATTTTTATTCAGATTTTGCGTTTTTTACTGAATGTCAATTTTCCATTTTTCATTACATAAGTCCAACGTTCACTTCTTATTCCATGACTCATAATTCCGCCTGCATGAAATGCAATTCCATTGGAATATACTTTTTCGATTGTTGATGATTGCATAGAACCAATTTTTAATGCTTTATGTACGTCAAGTATACTACTCATTTTTCCAGTTTTACATTTATACAATTTATGCATATATTCTGCATCATTATCATTCGATTCATACCTTATAGAAAGAAAAACATATTTATTATTACTCAATGTACATAATTCCATTCTAAATTTTCCGCCTGCAGCATCCGTCACTTTAATTGTTCCTGACTTTTTATCATTAATATAAACGGTCAAAATATTACTTTTTCCTGACATTGTATAAGTAGTATAAAATTTGTCATTTATACCATCTCCCGTAAAGTCAAATGATGAATTATAATGCAGTCCACTTGTTAAATATGCTTCACTAAACTGTCTTTGAGATTTTGCTGACAGCCCATTAATATCATAGTCTCCCCAAATAATTTTTGATCCAACTTTTGTATATGCCCGTACCGTATAAAAATATGTTTTTCCTCCAACAGCTTTTTTATCTGTATATGAAGAAACATTTTTTACTGTATCTAATGTTGTAAATTTGCCTTTTTCAGAAGTTTTTCTATAAATGCGATAACCAGTTACTCCCGGTACCTTTTTCCAAGTTATTTTAAGTGCATTATTTCCATATGTTTGTACTTCTTTTAATTTAGGTGCATCCGGCTTTCCGTTCAAATTTCCAACAACAATTTCAGATTCCATTCCATCAATATCAGTACTTCCTGTATTGTAGGTCGCACAAATTTTATAATAGTATTTAGAATTCTTATCTAATCCACTATCAACATATTGTGTATCTTTAGTTGTACTTATTACAGAATATTGTCCATTTTCAGACATTGAACGGTATATTTTATACTGTGCACTTTTACTTATAGAATTCCATATCAGCTTCACAGTAGTTGCATCTGTTTTATTACATTTTACATTTGTAGGAACATCTATTGCCATAAATGAGTTTCCGTTTTCTTTTGCATATTTATATGCATTTGAAGCTGAATATCCATATATACACGTTTGACTTGGTAGATTTTTTTCATACAAACTCGTTTCAAATGCTATATCTTTGTTTCTGCAAACTAGACTTTTCAAATTTGTACATCCGCTAAATGTACCTACTGAAATATACATTTTATTTCTAATATCAACTAATTCAAGATTTTCGCATCCTCTAAATACATCATAACCAACTTCTTTTACTTTTTCTGGTATAATAATACTTTTTAATTTAGAACAATAAAAAGAGTCTGTTCCTATAAAAGTGATACTACTAGGAAGCTCTATTTCTTCCGCACCACATTTAAAAAATGTACTGTCTTCAATACTCTTTACTCCTTCTGGAATGATTAATGCTGACTTTAAAGATGTAGTTTTACAAAACGCACGTCTTCCTATTTCTCTTAATCCGTGAGGAATATTTACCTTTGATAGTGCTTCACATTCTTCAAAACAACATTCACCTAAACTTGTAATCGAATCTGGTAAATCAACTTCTTCTAAATTCATACAATTATAAAAACAATACTTCTGTATTTCCGTTACTCCATCTGGAACAATAACTTTTGTAACAGTGCTATTTCCTTCGAAACCACCAACACTAGTTACTATATATCCTTCTACCATTTGCGGAATATAAACCTCAGAATCAGTTCCATTATAACCTTTGATAGTAGCTGTACCAGTCACCCCGTCTATTGCATAATCAAAATCTGACACATCACTCGTTGCTGAAAATGTGTCTTCTCCTTCTCCACTTGACCATTCTTGCTCAGAATCTGTCTGTTCATCCTGTTCAAATTCATCGTTTACATCACCAGAACTAAATTCATTTACACCGTTCTGTTCCTCTGAACTATTTTCTTCCTCAATGCTGTCCATATCTCCACTGTCATCAAACACACTCTCTTGTGTTTCCATATTTTCATCAGCCATAACAGGCATAGGTGAAGTAACGGACATTGTTAAAGCCAAACCAATAGCAAATGCTTTTTTGATCATAGTTTTTTCCTCTCCTTTTCGTTGCATTTAGCTCTATAGGTTTCTTATCCTCCTGTAGACCCTTTCTGATTACTTTTCCGAAGCCCTTTCCGCTTTAATAATAAAACCGCTTAAACGGACGAATACAACATCCATACTTTTTTCAAATCATAATTGGTTTTTAATAAATTTCGGGCTTTCTAATTGATAACATATCACTTTCCTCTCTCATATGCAAATGTATCTTTCTTTCCCCTGTTTTTCTTCTTTCATTATACTCAATATATTAAGTATAGTCAACAAATTAAGTATGTTACCATGTGATAATAAAAAGGAGATATCTCATGATTTCATACAAACCTTTCTATGAAACTCTTCTAAAGAAAAATATCACAGAATACTCTCTGATATACAAAGAGGGTATATCTGCAAATACTTTATACCGTATGAAAAAAGGTCTTCCCATTACTACCAAGACCCTTGATGCCTTATGCTTTATTTTAGATTGTGAAGTCTCAGACATCCTTTATCACGATAAGACTCAATAACTTTTTCATACTGTCATACTTTCTTGAGTAATACACATCTCTTACCCCCTAATTTGATAAAAACTTTTTGCAATTTGAATTTCTCACATTTATAATATTGAAAAAGGAATCCTTTTGTATAAAGCAACTTTTCTTTAGGAGGAATCATATGGCTCAAAAACAAACTCAATCCAACGAATCTAAACCTATATACATTGTCTATGCAAGAAAATCAAAATTTACTGGTAAAGGTGAAAGTATTCAAAACCAAATTGATTGTTGTGTAGAAAAAATTCACCGAATAACAAAAGACTCACCCATATCAGATGAACAGATATGGATATTTAAAGATGAGGGGTTTTCAGGTGGAAATATGGAACGTCCTGAATTTCAAAAAATGATGGATTTATGTCACTCCAAATCAAAGAATATAAAAGCTGTTGTATGCTACAAATTAGACCGTTTCAGCAGAAGTATTTCTGACTTCTCTGCTGCCTTTGATGAACTAAATAAAATGAAAATAGAATTTGTATCTGTCAGTGATGATTTCGATACTACAACCGCTACCGGAAAAGCAGTCATTATGCTTGTAACTGTATTTGCTGAATTTGAAAGAAACATTCTGGCAGAACGTATACGGGACAATAAAGAAGGACTGGCGAAAACAGGACGTTGGCTAGGTGGTACAACTCCAATGGGTTATAAAAGTACACGTATCACTTATCAACATGATATCTTTGACCGTGAACGAACCATGTGTTATCTTGAAACAATTCCACAAGAAAAAGAAATTGTTCAGAAAATTTTTCACGATTATCTTAAATACCATTCTCTCTCCAAAATTGAAACTTCTTTACGTCTTGCTGAAATAAAAACTAAAACTAATCACTACTACTCTCTTTCTTCCATTCGTGCTATCCTGACTAATCCCGTGTATATGAGTGCAGATCAAGATGCATGGAATTATTTTGTACAACATGACTGTCCTCCATATGCTGATAAAGATATGTATACTGGAAAATATGGAATTATGGCTTACAATAAAACAGAACAGCTTCCTCACAAACATGCAAAACTAAAAGATATAAAGGAATGGATTGTAGCTATTGGAAAACACGAACCTTTTGTATCTGGAAAAGACTGGGTTTCTGTCCAGACTCTTCTTCAACAAAACGCCAGCAAAACTTATCGTAGTTCCAAAAGTTCTCGAGGACTGCTTTCAGGACTGGTATTTTGTGGTAATTGTGGTGCATATATGCGTCCAAAAATGTATCGTCATTTTACTCCTGAGGGATTAAAAAAATTCTCCTATCTCTGCGAGACAAAAGATAAATCCAGGCAACATCAATGCCAGATGAAAAACCTGCCTGGAGAAATAGACACTTTAGTTTGTAATGCAGTAAAAGATTTAGCAGAAAATAAAAAATATTTGGAACAGGAATTGCTGTCACACTTAAATGAACAGACTGAAACCAGTACGTTATCTATAAAATCAAATTTAGCTCTTTTAAAAGAACAGTTGAAATCTGTAGATTCACAAATCAACAATCTTGTTCAAAATCTTGCTTCTATGACTGGACCTGCTGTTGATTTAGTAAATATACAGATAAATGAACTTTCTGAAAAATCTAAGCATTTAAAACAGGAAATTGACTACCAGCAAACAATTTTAAGTCAGTCACTCTCTCCTCAGACAGAATTAAATGTGATTGTTGAAAAATTAGCTCGATTTTCAGAAGTATTTGATATGCTGAGCTTTGAAGAAAAGCGAAGTACATTAAAGATGTTAATCAAAAAAGTAGTATGGGATGGTTCTGAAGTTCATCTTTACTTCATTGGTACTGATTCTGATGAAGTTTTATTTCCAGACAAAAAGGAGCCACAACAACAGGATTGCCAATGAACTGCTGATGTATTTTCGTGCTAAGAAAAAGCATTCAAAAGAAGTGTCCCTATATGAACCCATAGGAACAGATAAAGAAGGAAATGAGATTAATCTGTTAGATGTGATCGAGAGTGCACCTGTAGATATTGTAGAAGACTGCTATATCCGCGAAAATACCGACTATCTTCTACGCTCTCTGAAAAAAGTCCTGTCAGATAAGGAATATCAGGTGATCTGCTGCAGATATGGGCTCTTTGGCATGGAGGAAGAAACTCAGCGGGAAATTGCCCGAAAACTGTGTATCAGCCGCTCTTATGTCTCCAGGATCGAAAAAACTGCTCTGCAAAAGCTTCGAGGCCTTTTCCCGCAAATGCAGTAAACGCAGCCAACAAATTTAACGTTGGCTGCGTTTATTAATCACTCTGCTCTTCTTAACAGATCGTAAACCTGGATTTCGGTTCCCAGGTCGATAAACAGCTTCTGCTGTGCATGAGGCGCGCTCTCCATGGAATTGCCTTCCTCATCATAAATTCCCTTCACAGTGACAGCTACATTCTGTCCGTCCGGTTTCATAATTTCAATTGTCTCACCTACAGAGAATTTATTTCTCTGAGTGATCTGCGCATAACCCCGTTCATCCACTGCCTCAGCAAATCCCAGATACGTATATTCCTTCTGATAAGTATTATTATCATAAATCTGTGTATTCTCATCCGGTTTTCCATAGAAGAATCCGGTTGTAAACTGTCTGTAGGTACAGTTGGAAATCTGTTCCTGGTACCATGGCATATTTGCCTGATATTTCTCAGGGCTCTCCATATAGTCGTCTATTGCCTTGCGGTAAGTTCTGGCAACTGTTGCGACATAGAGAGCGGTTTTCATACGGCCTTCTATCTTCAGACTGTCGATTCCGCTGTTAATGATATCGTCCATATGCTCGATCATGCAGAGATCCTTGGAATTAAAGATATAGGTTCCTCTTTCATTTTCAAATACCGGCATATATTCTCCCGGACGTTTCTCCTCAACAATGGAATATTTCCAGCGGCAGGGATGGGTACAGGCTCCCTGGTTGGCATCACGTCCTGCCAGATAATTACTGAGCAGACATCTTCCGGAATAGGAAATGCACATAGCACCATGGATGAATGTTTCAATCTCCATATCCTCCGGAATATGCTCTCTGATCTCTTTAATCTCCGCAAGCGAAAGCTCTCTGGCTGTTACCACACGCTTTGCTCCCAGATTGTACCAGAAACGATATGTCTCATAGTTAGTATTGTTTGCCTGTGTACTGATATGACGTTCGATTTCCGGGCATATTTCCTTTGCATACATATAGATTCCCGGGTCTGCAATGATCAGTGCATCCGGCTTCAGTTCTTTCAGTTCTGTCAGATATTCCCTCACACCCGGCAGATCATAATTATGGGCCAGAATATTTACAGTCACATAAACTTTCACTCCATGTTCATGAGCAAAAGCGATTCCTTCCTTCATATCTTCATGGGAAAAGTTCTTTGCTTTGGCACGAAGTCCAAAGGCTTCTCCACCGATATATACTGCATCTGCTCCGAAAATAACAGCAATCTTCAACACCTCAAGACTGCTAGCCGGAACCAGCAATTCTATTTTTCTCATATTGTTCACTCCTGTTTCACACTGACTGTAACTCCGTCTCCCAGGGGAATGATCGAAGTTATCAGGGATGGATTATGTTTCAGTTCATACAGATACTCACGCATTCTCTTATATATGGTTCTGTTTCTGCGCTCTACCAGATAATGGGACTCTATGATATCTCCCTCCTGAAGCACATTGTCAGAGATGAGAACACCGCCATTTTTCATAAGACGCATCACATCCGGCAACCAGTTGATATACTGTCCCTTTGCAGCATCCATAAAAATCATGTCAAACGAATCTTCCAGTTCTTTTAATATCTGTCCTGCGTCTCCCTCAAGCAGAGTAATCTGCGCTTCCCGTCCGGCTCTCCTGAAATTCTCTTTTGCGATGGGGATTCTCTTCTCATAATTCTCGATCGTTACGATTTCAAGATCCTCCGGACCATATTCACACATAAGAAGTGTGGAGAAGCCAATGGCTGTCCCCACCTCCAGAATACGCTTCGGCCGGTTTACAGCCAGAAACATTTTTATAAAGCTCTGCATTTCTCTCCGGATGATCGGCACCCGTTCCCTGATGGCATACTGCTCCAATTCTTCAAGAAACGGTGTATTTCCCATATCCAGTGAATTAATATAGGTACGCATCCGCTCGTCAACTATCACGAATCACTTACCCCTTCCTGTTCATCATCACCTGCCAGAATTCCCATGATACGATTAGGTGTATATGCTGTACTTAACAGATACGTTCCGGCCTGAAGCTTTCCATGATAAGTAGACAGTCTCTCCTGAACATAAAATACCGTTGCACTCTTGACCAGACCTTTTTTCTGAAGAGTTTTGGCAATCTTGTACAAGGAAGTATCTTCCTTGATCACCACTGTAACTTCCTGTCCTTCTCCGGGACTCATGGCCTGCTGATTAAAGACATCATGTCCAAACTGATAGGAAGCCTTTCCTACCCAGAAAAGTAAAACTATCACACATATATAAAGTACGATCTTAAAAAACGTTCCTGCAACAACAACACCTGCTGCACCTGCACGTTCCCTGGTATCACTCATAAGCTATTTCCTTTCTGTATGTCAGGCGGATATAATCATAATCATCCGCTCAGTTATCTGATCACAGCCGGATAACTGTTTTACAGTTTATCTGATCACATTCCCGGGACATCTATATCAATACCTTCTCCCAGTTTTATACAGATTCTCTGCATCATTTTACACAAAGCAAGCTCCGCATCCAGATACGCATTCACTTCCGGGTGTCTGCGAAGCTCTGCGGATTCTTTTCCCATCTGCTCTACAACTTCAAACAGATTATCGGAATCACATTCATTCTGGACTTTATAATTATCTGCCCTGAATGTATCCACACGTTCCTTCAGTTCGGGCTTCTTTTTCAGGATATCACTCTGCTTCTGAAATTCCAGATATTCAGGGCTCTCCTTTATAGCCTCCAGAAGCCCTTTAATACTTTCCTCTATTGTATTTGGTTCCATTTTATGCCTCCATGATAATAGGCAGGATCATAGGACTTCTCTTGGTACGTTTCCATAAAAATTCACTGAGCGCATCCTTCACAACTGTTTTAATCTTGCCCCAGTCCGTAATATTACGTTCCAGACAGGAATCCAGTGCATTCTCTACCACTTCTCTTGCACCATCCATCAGATCCTCAGATTCCCTCACATATACGAAGCCTCTGGAAACAATGTCCGGTCCTGCAAGAATCACATTGCTGTGGCGTTCCAACGTAACCACAACGATCATAATTCCATCTTCTGCAAGATGCTGACGGTCACGAAGAACGATATTTCCTACATCTCCTACACCAAGTCCGTCTACGAGGATTGCTCCTGTGTGTACAGTGCCTGTTACTTGTGCACTCTGGCTGTCAAGCTCCAGAATATTTCCGGATGCAAGGACAAAGATATTCTCTTTGGGGATTCCAAGTTCCTCAACTACATTTTTCTGTGCGGTCAGATGTCTGTATTCACCATGAACAGGGATTGCATATTTCGGTTTTACCAGAGAATAGATCAGCTTGATTTCTTCCTGGCAGGCATGTCCGGAAACATGGACATCCTGGAAAATAACCTTCGCACCCTTCATGGAAAGCTCATTGATAACCTTGGATACCGCTTTCTCATTTCCCGGAATCGGATTGGAACTGAAAATAATAGTATCATTCGGTTTGATCACTATTTTCTTATGGATGTTTGCAGCCATACGGGAAAGAGCTGCCATGGATTCACCCTGACTTCCTGTTGTGATCAGCACTACCTGTTCATCCGGGTAATTCTTAACCTGATCGATCTCAATCAGAGTCTGATCCGGAATGCGAAGGTATCCAAGCTCTGCTGCAGTTGTGATAACATTTACCATACTGCGGCCTTCTACTGCAACCTTGCGTCCGAAACGATAAGCTGTGTTAATGATCTGCTGTACGCGGTCTACATTGGATGCAAAAGTAGCAATAATGATTCTGTTTGTCTTATATTCATTGAAAAGATTATCAAACACATGTCCCACAGAACGTTCAGACATGGTAAATCCGGTTCTCTCTGCATTAGTACTGTCACACATCAGTGCCAGTACTCCCTTTCTTCCAATCTCTGCAAAACGCTGCAGATCAATGGCATCTCCGAATACAGGAGTATAATCTACTTTAAAGTCGCCGGTATGCACTACGATGCCTGCCGGAGAATAGATCGCAAGTGCAGATGCATCCTGGATACTATGGTTTGTCTTGATAAATTCAATTGAAAAATCACCAAGATTAATGACCTGTCCATGCCTTACTTCCTTTAACTTGGTAGTATTGGTCATATTATGCTCTTTCAGCTTATTTGCAATAAGGGCAATGGTCAGCTTCGTGGAATAAACAGGGACATTTACATCTTTGAGTACATACGGCAGCGCACCGATATGGTCCTCATGTCCATGAGTGATCACAAAGCCTTTTACTTTGGAAATATTCTCTTTTAAATAGGTGACATCCGGAATGACAAGGTCAATTCCGAGCATATCATCTTCCGGGAAAGCAAGACCGCAGTCTACCACAACAATGCTGTCTTCATATTCAAATGCTGTGATATTCATTCCAATCTGTTCCAGACCACCCAGAGGAATGATCTTTAATTTAGATGTTGGTTTCTTCGGTCTGCGGGAAGAATTCTTTATCGCAGCCTTAAATGGTACCTGTATTCCGTTCTTCTCTTTATCTGCCGGAGCCTTGCGGTCCTGCATTGGTTTTCTTCCATAAGAGTTTCTGTGCTGTGGTTTATATTTATAATTCTTCGGTCTATTGTATGGCCTCTTCTGACCATGTCCGAACTGTCCGTCATGATTTTCACGCGCTTCATTATTAAACTGGTTGTTATTTTCGTTACTCAAGTACTACACCTCCATGCTACATTTCAAGGTCTACGTCATCTAACATTTGTTCAAATACTTTAAAAACTGCCTGCATCTCATCCTCGTCCTCGACCATTTCATAGCAGGCTTCCTGACTGTCATCCTCTGACACGTCTTTAAAAATATAGGCTGTCGCCTCATCATCCTGAGAATCAGATACCAGAAGATATGCAACTCCTCCGATCCTGGTCTGCTCCTCTACATAAAACTCCGCTTCTGTTCCGTCCTCAAGCTGAAATTTAATTTTCTCCATCTTATTAATCTCCTAACAGGACAGGGAATCCAGATATCCCTGCAAAATAAAAACAGCAGCCAGCTGATCCAGATACTGCTTGCGGTTCTCTCTGCGCACACTGGCTTCCATTAAAGTACGATTGGCTTCTACTGTTGTCAGACGCTCGTCCCACATGATCACTTCAAGACCTGTACGTCTCTCCAGCATTTCTTTAAATTCCAGTGATTTTTGGGCACGTTCTCCAATCGTATTGTTCATGTTCTTCGGATATCCAAGCACGATCTTCTCCACGTGATATTCCGAAACAAGTTCTTCAATACGGGCAAGTGTCTGGCGCAGGTGGTTCTCCTGTTTACGCCAGATCGTCTCTACACCCTGAGCGGTGATCCCCAACGGATCACTGATAGCTACACCGACTGTTTTTGATCCATAATCTAATCCCAGAACCCTCATATCAGCGTTCCCAGGATTTGTTCTTAATATACTCGTTTAAAAGTTCCTCTACCAGTTCGTCGCGCTCTACCTTCATGATCATGCTTCTTGCGCCCTTATGACTGGTGATGTAAGTAGGATCTCCGGACATAATATATCCAACGATCTGATTGACCGGATTGTATCCTTTCTCATCCATTGCTGTGTAAACGAGATCCAGAACTTCTTTTACCTGAAGCTCCTGGTCTGGTTTTGTTCTGAAATATTGGGTATTACCCAGATTGTTCTCTGCCATTTTATTCACGTCCTTACCTGATTTATTGTCGCAAAGCCTTCTTAGTAATTCTGCTTTGCTATGTATTGCAAATTTCGTATACAATACACATATTTTCTTCTATATTTTAATATAATTTCACGTATTGTGCAACCGCAAATTTATTGATGATTATTCGTTACTGTTCACACACGTTACTGTTCACTCCGTTCTCAGTAACATAGCCAAAATTCATTCCAGATTGCCTGCGGCAATGGAATTTTGGCTTGTATGTCTCGGGATTTTGGCATATTCATGCCAAAACACCTCGCGGGATAGTGGTGTGTGAACAGTAACTCACACACCACTATTCCGCTGAGAATGAAGTGAACTGTAACTATTCTACTCCCAGAACCTCACCTGTTAATGTATGTTCTTCCAGGAATTCTTCAGCTTTTACAGTAATGATATCATTCACACTGTAGTTGTCCTGTTTTTTCACTGCTGTTTTAATATATTCCATACTGTGGCCGATATACCACTGCTCTCCGTTAATCTCTACTTCTTCCTCAAGAAGTACTTTCAGTTCACCGCCGAGCATGGATTTCTCATATTCTCTCGCATGCTGTTCATTTAAAGCAAGCATCTTGTCACTTCTGACCGTTTTCTGTGCTTCAGTGAGCTGTCCGGACATGGCTGCAGCCTTTGTTCCATGGCGGCGGGAATATTTGAAAATATGAGTTTCATAAAAATGAATGCTCTCTACGAAATCATAGGAATCCTGAAAATCTTCTTCTGTTTCCATCGGAAAACCAACGATCACATCTGTGGTAAGTGCAGGATTTCCCAGATATTTTCTCAGAAGCCCGCATTTCTCTGCATACTCTGCGCTTCTGTATCTGCGATTCATTCGCTCCAGTGTGGTATCACATCCGCTCTGCAGGGACAGATGGAAATGCGGACACATTTTCGGCAATGCGGTAATGCTCTGCACAAATTCTTCTGTGATGATTCCCGGTTCCAGGGAGCCCAGACGGATTCGTTCGATTCCTTCTACCTCATGTACTGCCCGGATCAGGGAAAGCAGTGTTTCTTTCTCTTCTGCCGGGAAATCTACACCATAAGAGCTTAAATGAATTCCTGTCAGAACGACTTCCTTGTATCCTTTTGCTGCAAGTGCATGAACCTCATCCATTACATGCGCGATCTTACGGCTTCTGACACGACCTCTTGCATAAGGAATGATACAGTAAGTACAGAATTGATTACAGCCGTCCTGAACTTTGATATATGCGCGTACATGCTCTGCTGTATGATCAATTGCCAGTTCTTCATATTCTTTTGTCTGGTTGATCTTGAGCACATGTTTCTGTTTGGTGTGCTGTTGCTCATATTCCTCGAGTACCTGGACAATATTTCCCTTCTGATTGTTTCCAAGGATCAGGTCTACAGCCTCATCTTTATCCAGTTTCCCTTCATCTGTCTGTACATAACATCCGGCTGCGATCACGATAGCATCCGGGTTCATTTTCTTTGCTTTGTGCAGCATCTGTCTGGATTTACGGTCTGCAATGTTGGTTACTGTACAGGTATTAATTAAATATACATCAGCCCCCGGTTCAAAAGGTACGATCTCGTAGCCCGCTTCTTCCAGAAGCTGCTGCATGGCTTCTACTTCATAGGCGTTTACTTTACATCCTAAGTTGTGAAGTGCAACTTTTTTTCCCATTCTTTCCTCCTAATTGATTTTTCTGTTTTTATAATTCTATACCTGCATACTCATTTTCTGTAGTCTGGACTTTGTATACATGCTGACATTTCGAAAACTTATATGCTTACAGAATAGATTTTGTTTTCGCTTTAGTTATTGTTCATTTTCTACAAAGCAGTCTGATATTTTAGCACTGTTCTACATTTTCACTAAATCTTTCTGGAAATTTTATCCGTTTTCACCTTGACTTTTATGGTCTCTGCCGTTAAGATGAAAACTGTAAGCTGACAGACAATCAGGTCAGCAAATAACTATTATTAAGGGAGGTTCTCATAATGAAAACAGTTAAAATTTCACTGAACTCTATCGATAAAGTGAAAGCGTTCGTTAATGAAATCAGCAAATTCGACTGCGATTTCGATTTAGTATCCGGAAGATATGTAATCGACGCAAAATCTATCATGGGTATTTTCAGCCTTGATTTATCCAAACCAATTGATTTAAACGTCCACGCTGATGGCGCTGCTCTTGATACCGTTATGGCAATCGTAGGCAAATACGTTACAGAATAATTTTTTCGCAGTCATTGAGGAACTGTTTACCAGTTCCTCTTTTTTTGTATACCAGAGTTTCAAGTTCAAACATAAGGAAGTAGCGTCAGCAGATTCCGAATGTTTGTAATCGATATTAATCAATCTCAATAATCTCAACAGTCTCCAGCGCTGTCTTCATGAGTTCGTCAATTTTTTCTTCCAGTTTTGTTTCAGAACGGTGGATCACGTTCAGGTTTGGTTTGGTAACCGGATGTTTTGCTACGAAGATGGTACAGCAGTCTTCGAATGGCTGGATGGATGTCTCGTAGGTTCCGATCTCCCAGGATCTTTCAACGATTTCCTGTTTATCGAAGCCGATAACCGGGCGGTATACAGGGAGGGTGCAGACTTCGTTGGTGGCTGCGAGGCTCTGTAAGGTCTGGCTGGCAACCTGACCGATGCTTTCTCCAGTGATCAGGCCGAGACATCTGCTTTCTTTTGCGAAATGCTCTGCAATACGCATCATGTAACGACGCATAATGATAGTCAGCTCATCGTGCGGACACTGGTCGTAAATATAGAGCTGGATATCTGTGAAGTTTACCACATGGAGGCGAATCGGTCCACTGTATTTTGCTACCTGTTTTGCCAAGTCTACAACTTTCTGTTTTGCTCTTTCGCTTGTGTATGGCGGAGCGTGGAAATATACAGCGTCAATCTTAACACCACGTTTTGCGATCATGTAACCTGCTACCGGGCTGTCGATTCCGCCAGAAAGGAGAAGCATAGCTTTTCCGTTTGTGCCGATTGGCATTCCGCCTGCGCCTTTGATGGTCTGGGAATATACATAGATCTTGTCTCGGATTTCTACGGAAAGAGTCAGGTCCGGTTCATGTACATCTACGCTTGCATCCGGAAACTCATCCAGGATACGACCGCCGAGTTCTGCACTAACTTCCATGGATGTGATCGGATAAGATTTCTTTGCTCTTCTTGTATATACTTTGAAACTTCCGTCGTAGTTCGGATGGCAGTTCTTCATGTAGGAAACTACGTCCTTTGCCATCTGCTCGAATCCCTGATCTTCGTAGATCACTACAGGGCAGATTCCAACAATACCGAATACATGCTGCAAGGCTTCTACAGTTTCATCATAGTCATACTGCTCCGGGCAGAATACATAGATTCTTCCCTGTTCTTTCTTTACTTCAAACTCACCTTCTACTTTGGAAAGGGCGATGTTCATCTGCTTTACAAGGGCATCTTCGAAGATGTATCTGTTCTTGCCCTTGATGGCGATTTCTGCGTATTTTATTAAAAATGCGTGGAATATCATTTGTTTCTCCTTCTCTTATTTTGCTTATAATAAATTGTTTTATATAATATTAGAATTAATATTTTTCTGGATTTAATATCTGTAATTTTCAAATAGAATTCATATAAATGCTATTAACAACCTTTTCAAATATTCCTGAGCTTATCTCAGGTTCCATTCCAAATATCACTTATAACTATTATTTGTTATCTGCGTGCATAGCGTTTCAGCATCGGCAGTACTTCATTCAGAACTTCCAGGCAGTAGTCAACTTCTTCGAATGTATTCTCCTCTGAGAAGCTGATACGTACAGTGTTCTCGATCTGTGCATTGCTCATTCCCATTGCTGAAAGTGTTGCGCTTGGTTTTCTCTTATGGCTGGAGCATGCGCTTCCTGCTGATACGTAAATGTTTCTGTCCTCTAAGGTATGAAGCAATACCTCGCTTCTGATTCCCAGAAAGCTGACGCTTAAGATATGCGGTGCGCCTTCTCTGACAGGCATTCCGTTGATTACTACATCGTCAATCTTAGAAAGTCCTTCTGCCATGCGTTCTTTGAGCTGGTAAAGATGCTCTACTTTCTCGTCAAAGTTCTGGTACATCATCTTCGCTGCAACGCCAAGTCCTGCGATTCCCGGTACGTTGTCTGTTCCGGAACGCATGCCGTTCTGCTGGCCGCCGCCGAGAATGAGAGGCTGTACTTTTGCCTTGCTGTTGATGTACAGGAATCCAACTCCTTTTGGTCCATGGATCTTATGTGAGCTGACAGACAGAAGATGGATATTCCATTTCTTCGGATAAATACGATATTTACCGAATGCCTGAATCGCATCTACATGATACAGCGCCTTCGGACACTTCTCCTGGATCATTGCACCGATTTTCTCTACAGGCATAACCACACCGGTCTCATTATTTACCATCATTGTAGATACGAGAATGGTATCCGGCCTTAATGCTTTCTCCAATGCGTCAAGTTTTACTACTCCATGCCCGTCTACAGGAAGAATGGTCACTTCAAATCCCTGTTCCTGCAAAAAAGCTACTGGCTGGCTGACTGCAGCATGCTCTACTGCAGTTGTGATAATGTGATTACCGCTTCGTTTGTTGGCAAGCGCACCACCGATCAGAGCCAGGTTGTTTGACTCTGTTCCGCCGGAAGTGAACAGGATTTCTTTTTCTGTTACTTTCAGTATCTGTGCCAACGTTCTGGCAGATTCTTTGACATACCCTTCTGCGTCTACACCTTTCTGGTGCATAGCAGATGGATTTCCAAAATCTTCCATCATTGTTTTTACCACGATGTCCTTTACTTCTTCAAAGCAACGGGTCGTGGCTGAATTATCAAAATATGCTTCCATTTTTGTTCTCTCTTGTTTCTATTATTCATTTTCCAACTGGAACATCAAAACTGAAAGAATCGCAAGTCCTGCTGTCTCAGTTCTGAGGATTCGTCTTCCAAGTGTAATCGCATGGGCACCTGCTTCCAGTGCCTTTGCTACCTCTTCTTCCTCGAATCCACCCTCCGGTCCGATAAAGATACCGACAGACTGTCCAGGCTTAATCTCGCTGAGGATTTCTCTGGTTTCTTTCATTCCTTTGGCAAGTTCGTACGGGATCAGTTTTACATCTAACTGTTTCGCAAATTCCAGTGCCTGTTTGTAGGTCATTACTTCATGGATTTCCGGGATCAGCATTCGCTTGGACTGCTTTGCTGCACTCTCTGCGATCTGCTGCCAGCGAACCACCTTCTTTGCTGCCTTCTTAACATCCAGTTTCACCACACATCGCTTTGTCTCTACCGGGATTATAGAAAAAGCTCCCAACTCTACTGCTTTCTGGATGATCAGTTCCATCTTGTCTGCTTTCGGCAGTCCCTGGAAAAGATAAAGCTTATTTGGCAGCTCATATTCCGGCTCCTGTGCATAGAGGATATGCAGCAGAACCTCATCCTCTCCCAGTTCTTCAATCTGGCAGTGGTATTCTTTATCTCCTCCGTCACTGATCCACACATCCTCCCCACATTTCATGCGGAGAACGTTTTTAATATGATTTACATCCGTCCCATTGATGTGGATACGGTGTGCCTCTTCCTCAATCTGATAAGGCTCCACAAAAAAACGCTGCATAGGATCAGTCCTTTCTTGCTGTTACGGAAACCCACTCGCCCTGATGTGTCACTTCTACGACCGTCAGGCCTGCTGCTTTTACTGCCTCCACTACAACTTCTTCTTTCACATCAAGAATACCGGAGGTAATGTAGTAAGCACCTTTCTTCATCTGGTTTACAATTACCGGTGTCAGAGGGATCAGAACATCTGCAAGGATATTTGCTGTTACGATATCATATTTTTCATATCCTGCCTGATCCTGAATTGCTTTATCGTCAATGATGTTTCCGATCACCATATCAAAAGTTTCATCCACGATCTGGTTTGCTTCTTTATTCTCTGCAACTGCAGGAACTGCACATGGATCAAGGTCTGTTCCCAGTACATGTTTCGCACCAAGTTTCAGGGCAACGATACCAAGGATACCGCTTCCGGTTCCTACGTCAAGCATCTCTGTATCCGGTGTTACATATTTCTTTAACTGGCGAATCACAAGCTGAGTAGTCTCATGCATACCTGTACCGAAGGCTGTACCCGGATCAATGTGGAGGATCATCTTGTCTTTATCCTCTGCTTTTACTTCTTCCCATGACGGTACGATAAGGATATCATCTACATAGAACTGGTGGAAATACTGTTTCCAGTTATTAATCCAGTCCTTGTCCTCTGTCTGAGATTCTTCAATGGTAGCTTCCCCGATGTCCATAAAATTCTTCAGGTCATCTAATGCTTCACGAACATCTTTCAGGATTGCTTCTTTGTCTGCATCTTCTTCCAGATAAAAATTCAGATAGGCAACGCCGTCATCTGCAGGTCCTTCCGGCATAATATCTACAAACATCTGAGCCTTGTCTTCCTCAGTCAGAGGCTGTTTGTCCTGAATTTCCACGCCTTCAATGCCGACTTCTGCAAGTGTGCTGATAACGATATCTTCTGCTTCTGTTTTCGTTTTTACTGTAAAACGGTTCCACTTCATGTAATTATCTCCATTTCTTTATGTTATATAATTAACTATTATCATCCCAAAATATGTCTGGCCCATTCTCTGTTACTCTGCAGCTATTCCCATAATGCAGCATCTCACCACATCCAGTCAATTCTTATTTACCCACCGACTGCATGCTTCACTTATTTTTTCAAAAAAATGTCTGAATATCTCGTGGCGGTTTCCTTTGCTGTAAAATCTCCACGCCAGTTCTACCAGTGCAACTCCGGCAATGGCATCCACCAGATAATGCTGTTTAAGCACCTGGGTAGAAATAATGATCAGTATTGCAAATATCAGTGAAAAATGCTGATACCATTTTGGAATATTCTCTGATTTACTGACTCCGCGCCAGCTCAGCCAGCTTACATAACAATGGATTGACGGAAATAAGTTAGACGGACTGTTTCCACCATCCATGAGATAAACAAACTTAAGCATCTGCTGGGACCATGTAGTTCCTGCAATCTCAGGTCTGACATTGGTAGTTGGCAAAACCAGAAAAATAATAAAACATGTAATATGAACAGTCAGATCAGTTGCCACAAACCGATAAAATCCATCTTTTCCTCTCTGTGCGGCCAGAATATAATTCACTGCCCAAAAAGGAAATGCCAGAATATAAATCCAGATAAACTGTGGTATTAACGGCACTGCCCTGTCCAGTGACATGGTAAAATCAAAATGATATCTGTCTGCTGTCAGTACTCCGCTTCCCCAGTAAATAAGACAGTTTAATACAAAAATACTTATCAGCGGCAAAATTGCCCATACAGGGAGATACTTCTCCCGAAAAGCTGCGATCTTCTCTGTTTTTGTCAAATATCTCTCCATTTCTCAGGAAACTTTTATTCCTGTCTGTTCATCTGATTTTTACCGTTACTCTTCAATATACACGACTATACAAAAAAAGAAAAGAGGGTAAACCTCTTTTCTTTAATTTTCTTTTATAATTAATCCTCAAAAGTCTCTTTTAATTTATCCATGAAACTCTTTTTCTTCTTTTCCGGTTTTTCAAAATCATCAGAATCTTTTGATTTCGGACGGTTACCACACGCCTCATCGAATTTGCGCAGTGCTTCTTTTGCTTCTTCGTTGAGGTTTGTAGGAACCTGCACAACAAAAGTCACATAATGATCGCCACGTACATTCTTGTTTCTCAGAGACGGTACACCTTTTCCCTTCAGACGGATCCTTGTGTCTGTCTGAGTTCCGGGTTTCACTTCATATTCAACCTCTCCATCCACTGTGTTGATACGTACAGTACCGCCCAGTGCTGCCTGCGCGTATGTAAGAGGCGCAGTAGAGAAGATATTCATATCCTGTCTCTGGAAGATCGGATGACGTGCAACATTTACTTCTACAAGCAGATCGCCTCTCGGACCTCCGTTTGTACCCGGTTCACCCTTCTCACGGATGCGGATGCTCTGACCATTGTCAATACCTGCAGGTACAGATACCTGAATCTTCTTTCTTGAAGATGTATATCCGGTTCCGCGGCAGGAAGTACATTTATCCTTGATGATCTTACCTGATCCATGACAATCCGGACAAGTCTGTACATTACGCACCATTCCAAACATGGACTGTTGTGTATAAACAACCTGACCTTCTCCATGACATTTCGGACAGGTTACCGGTGAAGTCCCCGGCTTCGCACCTGTTCCATGACAGGTGGTACACTCGTCTTTCAGTACGATCTCCAGTTCCTTCTCACAGCCAAAGACAGCTTCTTCAAAAGTAATATTTACGCGTGCGCGGAGATTAGCTCCCTTCATCGGACCATTATTGGCACGTCTGCTTCTGCTGCCGCCGCCAAATAAATCGCCGAAAATATCGCCGAAGATATCACCCATATCAGCACCGTTAAAATCAAAACCTCCGAAGCCGCCGCCGGCACCTCCGCCACCGTTTTCAAAAGCCGCATGGCCAAACTGGTCATACTGTTTTCTCTTCTCCGGATCGCTTAAGATGGTGTAAGCCTCTGTTGCCTCTTTAAATTTCGCCTCAGCCTCTTTATCTCCTGGATTTACATCCGGGTGATACTTCTTGGCCAGCTTACGATATGCTTTTTTAAGTGTTGCGTCATCGGCGCTTTTGTCCACGCCTAAGACTTCATAATAATCTCTCTTATCAGCCATGATTTTAATCCTATACCCGTTTTATTTATAACACAACTATTCAGTGAGAGAGACTCTCCCACTGAACAGTTATTATTGATATTTCCGTTGCAAATCTCTGCTTTTACAGAAATGTCACATTATACTTCTTTGTAATCAGCATCTACAACATCATCGTTGTTTCCTGCATCTGTGCTGCCTGCTGCACCGCCGCCCATATTCATGTCCGGTCCTGCCTGGCCGCCTGCCTGCTGTGTCTGCTCATACATTTTAGCGAAAAGCTTCTGAGCACTTTCCATCATCTTCTCCTGAGCAGCTTTAATATCTGCTACCTGAGAATCTGTCATCTCTTCTGCATTTGCAGTCTGAGACAGTAAATCTTTCAGTGCGTTCAGGTCTGCTTCTACAGCAGCTTTATCATTAGCATCGATCTTGTCTCCGGCTTCTTTCAGTGCATTCTCAACCTGGAATACCATGGAATCAGCATTGTTTCTTGTATCGATTGCTTCTTTACGTTTCTTATCCTGTGCTTCAAACTCAGCAGCTTCTTTTACTGCCTTGTCGATATCGGAATCAGACATGTTAGAACCAGCTGTGATTGTGATGTGCTGTTCTTTACCTGTTCCAAGATCCTTAGCAGATACATTTACGATACCGTTTGCATCGATATCAAATGTAACTTCAATCTGCGGAACACCACGACGTGCTGGCGGGATTCCGTCCAGACGGAACTGGCCAAGGGATTTGTTGTCTTTTGCAAACTGACGCTCACCCTGTACAACGTTGATATCTACTGCTGTCTGGTTGTCTGCTGCTGTTGAGAAAATCTGGCTCTTTCTTGTAGGAATTGTAGTATTTCTCTCAATCAGTCTTGTTGCAATACCACCCATTGTCTCGATGGACAGTGACAGTGGAGTAACATCCAGAAGAAGGATATCACCTGCGCCTGCATCACCTGCAAGTTTACCACCCTGGATAGAAGCACCAAGTGCTACACACTCATCCGGGTTCAGGTTCTTGCTTGGCTCTTTGCCTGTTAACTGTCTTACTTTATCCTGAACAGCCGGGATACGGGAAGATCCACCAACCAGAAGTACCTGGCCAAGTTCAGATGCTGTGATACCTGCATCTGAAAGTGCACGACGTACCGGTTCTGCTGTCATTTCTACTAAGTCATGTGTTAATTCATCGAATTTAGCTCTTGTAAGGTTCATATCGAAGTGTTTCGGGCCTTCTGCTGTAGCTGTGATGAATGGCAGATTGATGTTTGTAGTTGTTGCGGAAGAAAGCTCTTTCTTTGCTTTCTCTGCAGCTTCTTTTAATCTCTGAAGTGCCATCTTATCATTGCTTAAGTCTACGCCTTCTGCTTTCTTGAACTCTGCAAGCATGTAATCCGTAACTTTCTGGTCGAAATCATCACCACCAAGACGGTTGTTACCTGCTGTGGAAAGTACTTCGATAACGCCGTCACCGATTTCGATCACAGATACATCGAATGTACCGCCACCTAAATCGTATACCATGATCTTCTGTTCTTTTTCATTGTCAAGACCATATGCAAGAGCTGCTGCTGTTGGCTCGTTAATGATACGTTTTACATCAAGACCTGCGATTTTACCGGCATCTTTTGTTGCCTGACGCTGAGCATCATTGAAATATGCAGGAACTGTGATAACTGCTTCTGTAACTTTCTCACCAAGGTATCCTTCTGCATCTTTTTTCAGTTTCTGAAGAATCATAGCGGAAATTTCCTGTGGGGAATATTTCTTATCATCAATTGTTACACGGTAATCTGTACCCATCTCTCTCTTGATGGAAGAGATTGTTTTCTCTGCGTTTGTTACTGCCTGGCGTTTTGCAGGCTCACCTACCAGACGCTCACCTGTCTTTGTGAATGCTACAACAGATGGTGTTGTTCTGGATCCTTCTGTATTTGCGATAACGGTTGGCTGTCCACCTTCCATAACAGCTACACAGCTGTTTGTTGTACCTAAATCAATACCAATGATTTTTCCCATGATAATTTTCCTCCTGTTTAAAAATTCATGGTTGCTGTCCATTACACGAACAGTAACATTTATACTTTGTTTTTAGAAAATGTCGATGAAGTTTGATTCTCCAAGCTGCTTTCTGTTAATTAGCAACTTTTACCATACTGTGTCTTACAACGAAATCCTTGTAAGTATATCCCTTCTGGAATTCCTCTACGACGATGTTCTCGCCAACGGATTCGTCCTCCACATGCATCACTGCATTATGCAGATTCGGATCAAATTCCTTACCTACAGCTTCGATTGGCTTCACACCCATCTCATCAAAAGCTGTCATCATCTGCCTGTAGATCATCTTCATGCCTTCTGCAAATGAATCATCCTCCGGTGCCTGTGCAAGACCTCTTTCGAAGTTATCCACGATCGGAAGCATTTTTTCAACGATGTCCCTGGCGCCGATGATGTACATGCTGGATTTCTCCTTCTCCGTTCTTTTACGGTAGTTATCGAATTCAGCCATGCTGCGCTTCAGTCTGTCTGTAAGCTCCTCGACCTGCTGTTCAAATTTATCTTTCTCTTTTTTCTTCTTACCGAAGAAAGAAGTTTTTGTCTTGGTTTCCGGTTCCTTCTGAGATTCGGCTTCCTGATCTGACTGCTCAGTTTCTTCTGTCTGTGCAGGTTCCTCGGAAGTCTCCTCTTCTGCTGTCTGGGCTGTATCTGCTGCCTCTTCTTCGCTTCCGTCTGTTACCGGAATGTCAACTGCGTCTTCCTGTACTTCGGCTTCTTTATTCATTTCTTCTGACACGCTTTCAACCGCCTTTCTAGGTTTTCTTATTTACCATTTCGTCAAGCTGGACTTTTAATTTCTTTAAGCTGTCCACTACATTCTCGTAATCCATTCGCTTGGGACCGATGATTCCAATAGTTCCACGCATTCCATCTCCCAGCTCATAAGTAGCTGTGACCACACTGCAGTCTTTCATGGTACGTACCGGAACTTCATCCCCGATGTATATCTGAACTCCTGTGTTCTCCGAGTCTCCCATTTCCTCACGGACCATATCCGCAAGTTCCTGCTTATCCTCGAAAGTGGAAATCAGCTCACTGGCTCTGGATGTATCTGCAAGCTCTGGATACTTAAATATGTTGGTCGCTCCCGACGTATATACTTTCATATCTTCTTCGTCCACGTGAATTGTAGCTGCAACTGCGTCCAGCACATCTGCAACCACACCGCTGTGGCTACCCGCCTGTTCTTTTAATCTGGCAATCATGCCCAGATTAATATCCTGGATGGGTACGCCATTCAGGTTCGTGTTAAGAAGAAGATTCAACTTCAGGATCGTCTGATCATCCATCTCCTCATCAATATTAATGATCTGGTTCCGAATGACATTACCCTCACATACAACTACGGCAATCAGCTGCCGCTCATTGACTCGTGAAAGCTGAATGAACTTCAGGGTGCTTCCCTTATACTGGGGAACCGCAACCATAGCCGCATAATTGGTATCCGTGGCAAGAACCTTCGCCACCTGCCTGAGCACCTTATCCATCTTATCTGATTTCTCAATCATCAGATCACGGATTTCTGCGATCTCGGCTTCCTTCTCCCTGGTAAGCTCATCTACATAAAGGCGATAGCCTTTATCTGATGGAATTCTTCCGGCTGAGGTGTGGGGCTGTACGATGTAGCCCATATCCGTCAAGTCGGACATCTCATTTCGGATAGTAGCAGAGCTGACATTCAGATCCGGATACTTGGAAATAGTTCTGGAGCCTACAGGCTCACCTGTTTCCATATAAGTTTTGATGATTGCTTTCAGTATTTTCCGTTTGCGCTCATCTAATACTTCATCCATGAAATATCTGCTCCTTCCTGAAAAGCAGACGGTCAAACCTGATTCTGATTTCCGTCTGGCTTCTTCGAATTCCTTTTGTTAGCACTCATTATTTAGGAGTGCTAACATCTATGTTCTTAAGATACACCTCAGTATTCCTTTTGTCAATATTTTTTACAAATTTTTTTCATCTTTTTTGATAGTTTTTACCCTATACTTTACCATTCTGGCTAAATTCTCCTTACTGCAATACTTTTTTTGGACAGCAAGGATACTATCAGGTATCTGCCAACGCAGTCTTATGTTTGCTGCCGCATAAATGAAAAAGATGCCTTGAGAAAATTTTCCCTGGCATCTTCTTTCCTATATAGGAATACCGCCCATAGGCGACATGTCCGTTTTGTAACTGTTCAGCACCTTCACAGTTATATGTTTCGCAAAACAGCCCCTGCTGAATAGCAGCCTCTATTTTTTATAATTTTCCAGATAGTCAAGAACTGCTGTCGGCTCATCCAGAAAGACTACCAGATCCAGCACGGAAAAATCCATGAATTTCTCTTCTGCTGTGTACTCCAGCAATGCTTTCATCTTGTCATAATATCCGTCAATGTTATACAGCACAATTGGGCGGTCAATACGTTTCAGGCTTTTCAAGGTAAAAATCTCAAAAAATTCCTCGTAGGTACCAATTCCGCCAGGTGCTACGATCGTAGCATCTGATTTTTCTTCCAGAAGTTTTTTGCGCTCTCTCATATTCTCTGTGAAAATAAATTCCGTGCATTTCTCATACAGAACTCCAGGCTGGTCAAAAAATCGGGGAGCAATTCCAAGTATGTAACCATTTTCTGCTGCCACGCCTCTGGCTGCTGCTCCCATCATTCCGGTAGCTCCGCCGCCAAACACCAGACCGTGACCTCTTTTTCCCATTGCTCTTCCAAGCTCTTCTGTTTTTTCATAATAAATGTTTTTAAGCAGTGCACTTGAAGCGCCATATACACATATGTTCAATCTGTTATCCCCCTTATTTTTTCTTCTAAACACAGGTGCAGCCTACCTGCGGCAGCACCATATACGAAAGTTAGCTGGCATATATTTTCCAGTCAGCTTCCGACAGCCGCGCAAAACAACATATTTGCCACACCGCACAAAACCATCACCAGAATGGGATTCATTTTAAATTTTCTTAAAAGCACCAGTGCGGCAGTAAAGAACACCACCATTCGAATGCATATGTTTTCCCGAAACAGTTCCAGTGCACCATTTATAAAAAAGGATGATACTAAAATGGTGACTCCTGCCTTGGCGATCATGGCCACAACCGCCGGGCGAAGGGATGTAAGAGTTCCCTGGAGAAGGGACATTTTCCGGTATTTCGTGTAAATATATGCCAGCAGGGTTACAATTATACAGGAGGGTAAAATACAGCCAAGAGTAGCCACCACTGCGCCGCCAGGACCCGCAATCCTGGTTCCTACAAAGGTTGCGGAATTTACTGCAATAGGGCCAGGAGTCATCTCTGCAATGGTCACAAGATCCGAAAAAGTTTCCATGGAAAGCCAGCCATGCATAGTCACTACCTGTTCCTGTATAAGAGGCATTGCTGCATATCCGCCCCCAAAGCTTAATGCACCGATCTGAAGGAAGCTGAAAAAGAGCTGAAGATAAATCATTTTTTGCTGCCCTCCTTCACAAGTGTACGCGCAAATCCAAATACAGCCACAATAAGTATTATATAAATAATGTTTACCTTCAGAAAATAGCTTACACAAAAACTGATGACCATAATAACCACATTTACCCAGTCATTTGATTTCGCCACGTTTTTCCCCATGTCGTATACCACAGAAATGATCACAGCACCTACGCCGGCAGTCATGCCTTTCAAAAGAGCTGCTATATAATAATTAGAGCAGAATGCATCATAAAACAAGGAAATCAAGGACAGGATCACCATTGGCGGAATAATAGCCCCCAGAACCGACAGCAGCATTCCCGGTATTCCCCCAAGCTTGTATCCCACCACAATTGCTCCGTTTACTGCAATTGCTCCTGGAGATGACTGTGCGATTGCCACCAGATCCAGCATTTCTTCCTCATCGATCCAGTGATATTGATCCACAAATTTCTCTTTCAATAAAGTAACGATCACATATCCGCCGCCAAAAGTAAACGTACTAAGATATAACGAGGCAAAAAAAAGCTTCCTCAGCACATATCTTTTATTCTTTTGTTTTTCTTCCATTTCCGGCACTCCTAATAATTCTGCATGATTTCTGTGCATCGCGAAGCGTGTTACTGGTCAGGTCATGAACAATCACGCTTTTCTTTTTTAAGATAACGCACTATAGGTATGTCTGTCAATTAAAGTTTTGGAATGCTTCTGGCATTTCAGAAGGCAGAACAAATATTCGATTCTGCTGTACTTTTATAAAAAAGGATGCTATACTGAAAACAGTTAAAGCGTGTTTGATTTTATAAAAGAAAGGACTCATATGGATCATTTTGAATTACATTCCGAGTATAAACCAACCGGCGATCAGCCACAGGCTATTGAGAAACTGGTAAAGGGATTTAAAGAGGGAAATCAGTTTGAGACGCTGCTTGGTGTCACCGGCTCTGGTAAAACTTTTACTATGGCAAACGTTATTCAGGCGCTGAATAAGCCTACTCTGATCCTGGCCCATAATAAAACTCTGGCAGCACAGTTATACGGTGAGTTTAAGGAATTCTTCCCGGAGAATGCGGTGGAGTATTTTGTTTCCTATTACGATTATTACCAGCCAGAAGCATATGTGCCTTCTTCTGACACTTATATTGCCAAGGACTCTGCGATCAATGATGAAATTGACAAGCTCCGTCTTTCTGCCACTGCCGCCATGTCAGAGCGAAAAGATGTTATTATCATCTCTTCTGTGTCCTGTATCTATGGATTGGGTTCTCCTCAGGAATTTCAGGACATGATGATTTCCCTGCGTCCTGGCATGACTAAGGATCGTGATGAGGTTATCCGGGAGCTGATCGACATTCAGTACACCCGAAATGAAATGGACTTCCACCGAAGTACCTTCCGCGTCCGTGGCGACACTCTGGAGATTTTTCCGGCTAACAGCTCAGATACCGCTGTCAGAGTGGAGTTTTTCGGAGATGAGATTGACCGTATCTCTGAGATTGATGTGCTCACCGGAGAAATCAAATGTCAGCTTGCGCACATCGGTATTTTCCCTGCTTCCCATTATGTAGTACCAGCGGAGCAGATTCAGAAAGCAGCCATTGCCATTGAAGAGGAATTAAAAGAACGGGTAGACTACTTTAAAAGCGAAGACAAGCTTCTGGAAGCCCAGCGTATCTCCGAGCGTACCAACTTTGATATTGAAATGATGAAAGAAACCGGCTTCTGCTCCGGTATTGAGAACTATTCCCGTCATCTTTCCGGACTGGAGCCAGGGCAGCCACCTTATACTCTGCTGGATTATTTCGGGGATGATTTTCTTCTTATTATTGATGAGTCGCACAAGACAGTTCCACAGGTTGGCGCTATGTATGCTGGCGACCAGAACCGTAAACAGACATTGGTAGACTATGGTTTCCGTCTGCCCTCTGCTAAGGATAACCGCCCTCTGAGCTTTGAAGAATTTGAGAATAAACTGGACCAGGTTTTGTTTGTATCTGCTACCCCGGGAGATTATGAATACGACCATGAGCTTCTCCGCGCCGAGCAGATCATCCGTCCTACCGGTCTTCTGGATCCGAAGGTGGAGGTGCGCCCTGTAGAGGGACAGATAGACGACCTGATTTCTGAAATAACGAAAGAAACCTCCAGGAAAAACAAAGTGCTGATCACAACTCTCACCAAACGAATGGCCGAGGATCTTACCCAGTATATGAAAGATGTGGGAATCCGTGTCCGTTATCTTCATTCGGATATTGATACCCTGGAACGTGCAGAAATCATCCGCGACATGCGTCTGGATGTATTTGATGTGCTTGTAGGCATTAACCTTCTGCGAGAAGGACTTGATATTCCTGAGATCACTCTGGTTGCTATTCTGGATGCAGACAAGGAGGGCTTCCTTCGTTCTGAGACTTCCCTGATCCAGACCATTGGCCGTGCTGCCCGAAACAGCGAAGGACACGTTGTTATGTATGCAGACGTGATGACGGATTCCATGAGAAATGCCATTGAGGAAACCAACCGTCGCAGGGAAATCCAGGAAGCCTATAATAAGGAGCATGGAATTACTCCTACTACTATTAAGAAGGCAGTCCGTGATCTGATTGCAGTTTCCAAGGCAGTTGCTGAAACTGAAGTGAAGCTGAAGAAGGATCCGGAATCCATGAGCAAAAAAGAGCTGAAGAACCTGATCTCCCAGTTGGAAAAACAGATGCGCCAGGCTGCTGCAGACTTGAATTTCGAGCAGGCAGCAGAGCTGCGTGACAAAATGATAGAATTGAAGAAAAATCTTGCAGATGCGGAAAAGTAATCTTTCGATTTCCCCATGCATTTTGCCAGTCAGATTTGGCACTATTTATCAGCTTCAAGAGAGCGCTTCACGATCTGATTAAAGCGTGTTTGAAGAGTGAAAAGCCTGATTTTCAGGCTCATCACCCTTGCATATCATAGAAGAATCTTATTTACAGACTTTTTCCCACAGTCTTTGTTTGAAAAGGATTTCTGTAAGATGTACGTCACAATTTACAGGATTCTCTGCCTGCAGCGAATCGCCTCCGGCCACATTTATATTTTCGCCGCAGTGCGATCCCGCCCGGCAGGGGGTTCCGTTAACCTTGATTATTCAGCAATTAATTTTTATTTATCTTCACTGAAAAATTTCTAAAATGCCCTTCCGCATTTTCTGAGAACATTCCGATATAAGTTCCGGTAAAACTCATGTACATAGTTCCTTCAGTAGCCAGCCCTGCAGTAGAGCCGCTTCCCAGCTTCTCATAGTATTTTCCATCTTCGCTGTACCAGAAATCATATTCCAGAGGATTACCGATAATGCGAAAATGAATATTTTCTCCAGAGGATACTACCTTCTCAGCTGTTCTTGCAAACATATCGTGAATATGCCTGGAAAGACAAACCTTGTACTGTCCTTCCTCTCTGGTTAAGTAAATTTCATAATGATAAAATTGATTGTAGAATGTACCCAGTCCCACTCTTTTATTTAGACCTTTGACGTTGCTGTCTTGGGAAAACGGACAGGCATCTGAAAAATTTCCTTTCAGACTCACCACAACATCTGCCTCAACATCAAATTCCTTCTGCCTGATTCCGACCCATGTCGGAGTATCCGTGTCATTTAAAGTTACGCTTGTTCCTTTCAAAATAAGCCGTCTGGCAGCGGTATCACGCACATAATTTTCCATATGCGGAGTTCGAACCCAGTTATAATGCAGGCTGAATTTCTCTTCCGAAAAATCATCTGTAAAATCCCGGCATATCGGCTGCACCTGGTCGCCTGGAAGTGGTCCCTTCATTTCCAAAGCGATTCTGCCATCGTTTCCAACAACCGGCCAACCCTCTTTATCCCAGATTACAGGGCTTAAAAAGGTCTCTCTTCCAAGATGATGAAGTTTCAGACCTCGCTGCGGAGTGCAAGAAGGCCGGATTCCCAGACAAACCAGCCACCAGTTTCCATTCTGATCTACTTCCAGATCAGCATGTCCAGTGCAGGAAATAGAGCCATCCGGATTATCCCGGTGACTGAGAATCGGATTATGGGGACTCGCCTCATACGGTCCAAATGGAGAATCTGCTCTTTGCATGGTAACCATATGTCCATATTCTGTGCCACCCTCTGCAAGAAGCAAATAATATTTTCCATTCAGCTTGTAAATATGAGGTCCCTCCGGACAGATTCCGCCGCATCCATGACTGATACGTACACTTTCGGACAGCTTTTCTCCTGTGTATGGATTGATTTTACACATAAAAATTCCATCCCTGTCATCTTTATCTCTGGAAGTAGAGGCGAAGTAAACATCTTCACCATCAAACAGCAAAGTAGGATCAATCCCTCCCTGATCAATCCATACCGGCTTTGACCATTTCCCATAAATATCGCTGGTATGTACAATCAAATGTCCCTTATGTGACACATTGGTAGTGGTCATAAAAAACTCACCGTTATGGTAACAGAGCATCGGCGCATAAATTCCGCCTGACGGCCGAACACCGTCCAGATAAAGCTGCTCTTTATCTCTCAGACAGTAATTGATCAGTTCCCAGTTCACAAGATTCTTACTGTGGTAAACCGGCACTCCGGGATAGAATTCAAAAGTTGAATTTACAAGATAAAAATCATCCCCGACTCTGCAAATCGACGGATCTGGATTGTAACCAGAAATAATGGGATTTTTGTATTTTTGTATTCTGATATCTGGCATATTTTTCCTCCTGACCTGCAAACCGACAAATGCGGTTCTCTTCATAAGATATCTATAGATTACTATGATTCAGAAGGAATAACAACCCTAAAAACTTTTGCTGTATTACAGGAAAAGTTGTATAAACGGCACTGCAAATATGGGAAAATGTGGGTATGCTCCGAACATTTTGGGGATAACCTCTTGAAAACCGGAATTCTATATGTTATACTGATGCCCGTTGAAAAGCCCAGAAAAATAAGGTCTTAAGCGGCTTTTCCGCCGATTCCCGGCGTAGGCCATATACCTTCCGGTATATGCCTCCGCGGCATTCGTCAAATGTCCATGTAAGCATGGCCGCTTGACTCATTGCAGCGCGAAAATGAATCGAGTGTTCGTGACCTTCCACTCGTAAAACAAAACTTAAAAAAATAAGAATTTATCTTCCACAAAACCATACGAATACCGCAGAAAATCAGCGTTTTCTGCGGTATTCCTTTCTGTCTGTATTTGTCAGATTTAAAGCGAAATGGGGTAGAAATGGGGTGCGTACCCCATTCATGAAATCTTGAATGCACCCGAAATAGCTTCCATCTCTTCAGCTTTGGTGCTCGGTAATACATGAGAATATAAATCCATCGTCATACTCAGTGTAGAATGCCCCAGAATTGTTTTCAGCGTCTGTGGCTGCATACCAGATTCTATAGCTCTGGTGGCAAACGTATGTCTGAATCCATGACAGGTAAAGCGTTCGAAATTAATTCCATCTTCTCTTATCAATGCAATCACCCGATCAATCTCACTCTGTACACAGTCTCTGCTAATAGGTCTTTTATCTCCCTGGTGAAATACATATTCATTTTTATTGATAATTTTGGATATCCCCCAGAATTTTTTCTGGTTTTCAATAATCTGAAGCATATCTTCCGTCAGCGGAATATCTCTCGTAGAACTAGCAGTTTTCGGTGTATCCTCGTATAATCCCCTTCCTTCTTCATACTTCAAAGTTCTAACCACATGGATCACCATTTTCTTTTTGTCGATATCAGAATACTTTAATCCACGCAGTTCTCCATTACGCATTCCTGTCCGCAATGCCAGCGCAAAGAAATTATATAAATAGCTATCCTTTGCTTTTGCATACTTAAGAAACAGCGTCTGTTCTTCCTGGGTCAGTACCCTACTTTGCTTTTTTACACCTGCTTTCGGTAAAATTGCCAACGGTACTGGGTTTCTTTCTATTAACCCATTTTTTAAAGCCTGCTTCATACAGCCACTGAGTACAGCGGAAACAATTTTAATAGTCGAAGTCGCAATTCCATCTTGTTTCAATTTGTTATAAAGGTGCTGTATGTGTTCGCCCCGCAGATCCCGGAGCTTCCGCATTCCCAACTCATCCTTTATGTAATACTTGTAATAATTTTTATATGAAAAAACAGTACCACTTTTTACACTGTTTTTCTTGTACTCTTCCAACCAGGTATTGAACCACTCATCAAATGAAATATTGCATTGATCTACATAAATGCCATGTTCCATCTTATACTTGGTCTCAGCGATTTTCTTTTTCACCTCTGTCACTGTATTACCATAAACACTAACTCTCTTTCCATCCACAGCAACACGGCCCTCAAAGGTTCCATTATCCCGCTGTCTGATTCCCTTTGGAAGCTCTCGTCCTCTTGCATCTTTTGCCATTCTATCTACTCCTTTTCTGCCCACCCAGCCATAACAGCTGAGTGAGCGCACCTATGTCATTCTGCCAGCTTATTGATATAGTCATCAAGCTTACCTACCAGATATACTTTTCTACGCCCTATACGGACTATCGCTTTCGCATCACCAGCAACCTTGTCAATCATATAAGTTCCCATATTATAGCGTGCCTTTGCCTGTTCCTGGCTAATTGCCAGTGGTTCCATTTCTGGTGTTTCAATTTTTATTTTTCTCATCTTACATTACTCCTTTCGTTCACATCGTGAGTTGTTTTATTCAGTTCATCCAGATAATATATCGCTTGTTTTATTTACTTTGCATCTTGAAGCTGACAGAAATATTTCAAACGTTTATAATCAATTTCATAGAAACGTTTTCCATTCTTTTTCTTAGTATTAGCTTTTGAATTATCTACTAACAATATCTCTTCTGCCTTTAGAGCTTCGATCATTTTCTTTTTATAGGTTCTCACCTCTTTCCTTTGCTCTGGTTCATTTTCAAAATATCTTTGTATGCCTACAAGAAGTGTTCGCTCCGCAACATAAATAACGGCTCCAAACGAATAAATATCTTTCACATTGTTATCAGAATGCTTTTTCATAAGCTCTCCTGGGACTCTCCGAAAAACTTTCTCATCATTGACCATTCTGAAAAACACCGTTATTAAATCTATTCCATTTTCATTGTCCTTGAGGCACATCATATACCGATTCTGTCGATTTTCTATTTCATCCAGCAACTGATACCAATGTTGTCCCATGGTGGTGTTTCCCATTTTCTTTTCCAGCAAATTTCCAAGTGGCGTTTTCCTAAGCACGAACTCTAAAATAACCACCACTAATTTCATGGTTTCTATATAGTATGTAATACGGAAAGTGCCTGCTTTGTGCCTGGTATTATTGGCGATCAGCGTCATTATTTGTCCTTGGTTTGCATATATTTCCTGACATACGATATATAAAAGCTTCTTAAACTGAATAATATTCTGCTGGACATATGCAAATTTTTCCCAGTCTACTTCTGTATCACTGATTTCAATTTGAATCTCACGGTCTTGGAGCGAAAAACATCCTTCGCGAATCTCGGCAGTTGAAACAGCAAGTGCTTTTCCATTACAATCCGTTTGGCGCGCAAGCAAATCCATTACTGAATTTTGTTTCTTTTTTCTGTAATCGGAAGCTTCTGGATGATAATCATCAATAAGCACTGTGTCACCTTGATAATATTGAAGCGCTTTTTCCACATCCAATTGGCTGTCCATTTTGAAATTCTTATCCTGTCCAGAATCTTGAACAAAGAACAGTTTTGCCAGCACTGTCTTACCGACTCCCGAATGACCATACAGAAATATAAAAAAATTCATCGGATGGTTTGCTTTTTCAAATAATGGCTTCATAAGCGCAGCCATCTTGCACAGAAAAAGTACTTCCGTTTCCTTTCCCTTTATGGTCAGTAAGTTTACTAAATAATCAGCCAATTCGAACCAAGCGTTTTCCCGCATCGCAGAAGTTTCCTGACAGGTGATTCTGTTAAAACATTCCTGTTCCCTTTTAGGTGCCCGGCTTCCCAGCAAGTACAGGTATTCATTCAGTAGCTTTTTCTGACGTTTAGATAGATTATCGCTTCCTGCACATTCCTTCCAATGCTTGTGAAAAGAAATGTTTTGCAAAGAATCAAATACCCGCTTCTGCCCCATCTCACAGTCTACCGTTTTTATAGAAACATGATATTTGTATGTGTAGCTGTCAGTTACCCGATTGTGGAGTACTTCTACAAAACTTATCACAGGAATAAAAGTTGCCACCAGTTCATTCTTATAATAAAGGAAGCTATCCTGTTCCTTGAATTTGTCCATCTTGGCACCTCCTAGTCCTGGTGGCTGGGATTTTCCAGCCACCATATGTATTTTTTACTCATCCAAATCAGTAATTTTGAAAGGTACATCATCAACTATTGACTTGGATTTTCTGCCGTTGGAAGAACCGCCATGTTTCCAATACTTATCTACCAGTCCTGGCAGAGCTTCTTGTAACAACATCATTGTAATCTGATCACGATTTTTCATTTGTGCCTTCAGTTCAATGATCTGGTTCTCATACAATGATTGCATTTTCAGTTGCTGATTCTCCATCTGTTGTTTTGACAACTCGTTCTTCGTAGTATGCAGAACCTTTTTTAACGCCTTAACTTCATCCCGAAGCACTTTTTCCTGCTTTTGGTGTTTTAGAAGCTTCTTATTTACCTGACGCTTCTCGAAACCGCAAGCATCCTTTTTCGCCTTCTTTAACTGCTTGATCTTGTAGCGGTTCTTTTTTAGCTTTTTCTTCGTTTTTTTGTACAGTTTACACTGATTGCCGTAAGCATCCTCCCAGTTAATTTCGTCTTTGTTTAAATCATTATTATTTGACATAATTTTTTCCTCCTACTACAATAGTTATTGTGGTACAAAATTTTATTTTGAAAATAAATCTGAGCGCTCGTTATTTTCAGCAGAACTGAATTTACCTATATATAGAAAACCATCGCTCTGCCAATAATTTCTATGATAAGTCATTCACATCCTGCATGATCGGTTAAATACGAATATATTTCCTAGCTGTAAAACGCATGATGTCCAAATAAATTCGTTTCCGCTTCACAAGTACATAATACCTTCTCCTCTCCCTAATACCAACAATTTTAGATAAAACTGCTAAAACCACTGATTTTAGCAATTATGGTATCGGCAAAGCCCTTTTTTAAGAAAGCTTTTTGCCCCATTTGTTTTTCGCTCTCATGCCAACTGACAAGGCTTTATAGAGTAATAGGGTAAAGGGAAAATAAATATTTTCGCCCCTCCCATTGAACCGTACGTACCACTTCCTCCTTCCATACCGTTACTGGTACCGACTTGTGGTTCGCTACACTTGGCGGTAAATACCCGTAGCTGGACTTGCACCAGTAAGATTAGTGCCATGCTCGGCACACAAGCGGATATTCGCAATCCGCTTCGCTACTTGCTCATAACCGAATGCTGCTTCGCAGCTTATCAGGAGTGGTGCAAGCCACTCCTGATACAAGCAAGTCACAACCCACAACTTACTGCTTTGCGCAATTGAAGCAGAGGACTTGCTTGATTCGGTTAAATCTGTAAAACCTTTTTTATCCAATCCAACTCTCCCCATTTCTGGCAAACTTCTAATTTCATAGAATCTAAAATATGAGTTTGTCTACAATTCGACTGCTAAAACCACTAGTTTTAGCAGTTTATATGTCATATAAAACAAAAAACCTTTAGTTCCACCACCGTAGAACTAAAGGCTTAATCAAACAATTTCTATTCTATTTTATCTTTCCATGCAAGAATAAGTTCCCGAATTTTATAATCATCTTCTGTTTCTGGCACAAACTCTTTAAATTTTTTCCCATATTTTTTAGATAGTTTCACCTCTGGGTTCAAACTGATATCAACAACATCCTTGGGCTGATAATTAATTTTTCTGAGAATATTTAACAGCCAAGTTGCCTTCATATCACTTTTTTCAACACCATTCCCCTCAGTGTAGCATAATTTTAATTGGTAAACAGCATCATCAGAACCCATTTTTCCTGCTCTAAAAAAATATTCGACAGCTTTTTTGGAATTACGCTTCACACTATTTCCTTCGATATACGCAACGCCCAAACAATATGTAGCATACCGATGTCCCAACTTAGCCGCTCTCAATAAATGCTGAATATATTCTTCTGGATGTTCTTTTTCCACATTGCAAGCAGCACTGAATTCTTTATCAGCTTCCAAAATCTTTTGTGCATTTCTGTTTATAGATATTGCCTCTGATAACACTTTTGGATTATCACATCTAACTTCTTCCTCTGTTTCCATTTCGTTGCTTTGATTCTCCAGTTCAACAGCCTTACTAGACTTAGTTTTCAAATGATCCTTTTTATATTTCTCTACAGCCATTGGATATTTTTGTGATATATAACGACGTATGTTATCTCTTTCCTCATCATCCTTTCTTAATGACCCATTTTCTAATTCACAATATCTTTCCAGCATAATCTTCTTTGCTTTATTTATAAAATTATTTATATCATTATCGCTATATTGAATACCATCTGTTTCTTCACACTCTTCGCTTTCATCTTTTTTATCTTCACATTTTTCTTTTGCAGATAGCTCTTCACAAACACACTTTTTGAAGCTTTTTAAATCGTGTACTCTTTCTTCTCCAAAATATAATACTAAAAGAATTACCCTTGCATGACTCCAATTCCTCCCTTTAAATGTGCTATCCTTCATGTAATTTGATAAAGTTCCCTTAGATATACCTAGCTTCTCAGCCAATTCTCTAGCTTTTATTCCCAATCCATTCGTTACTTCACCTATTGCTTTAACAAACATATCTACAAATTCATTTTTTGCCACAATCATCATCCTCCTAACAAATAGCATAAGATATTTCCTATAACAATCCTATATTACCATAAATTTATACTAAATTTAATATCTCTTTCTTCAAAAAAATGGGAATTTTCCCACCATTTCACACATATGTCTCTCAAATCCAAATAATTTGCTCCCTCTTTCCGGTTCTGAATAGAATTTTATTTCCAGCTATTACATTCTACTAAAGCGAATGTATATACAAAAATTTTGCAACGTTTCCGACTCTGGCACGTTCTACATACACTCGCATATAAAAAAACAGGATTTCACAGCAATTATTTTTTTGCGAATCCTGTTATATATAATACTATAAGTATATAGAAGGAGGATTTTATTATGAAACCCAAAAGATCTAATAAGACAGAACAAATCAACATACGAGTATCTCCAAAGGAAAAGATACTACTTCAGAAGAATGCTTCCGATATGAATATGGATATGTCGGATTATATACGTAAATGTACCATACTATCAAACAGTAAGAATATCTGCGGCTCGCTCCCCCAAATCGTATGCCAGGTTCAAGATATCCTAAATTACATACTGGAAGCTTACGATAATGATCCCGTTCTTGAACAGGAGGTAGACGAATTATGGGAAAAATTGTAATTCGTATTACACCGCATACTTATCCACGTAACAAGGATATCGAACAACTAATTGCCTACATTTCCGGACATGGCAAACATCATAAACAAAAAGTCTATTATCGTAATGCTTATGGTGTCAGTACCAGTTACCAAAAGGCTCCCCATCAGATGATACAGGTACAAAAGTACTATAAAAAAGATTCTAAACGAAGGATGTATCATATGATTATTTCTTTCCCAAAAGACTACAGATTCAATCGCATTTGTGCAATAGAGCTTGCGGATTCTATCGCAAAGCAATTTTCTAATGAATATCAGATATTTTTCGCTATTCATAATGATACTGACAATCTGCATATTCACTATGCAATCAATTCAGTAAGTTTTCAAACAGGAAAAAAATTGCATACTTCCAAATCAGAATTAAAAGAAATAAAACAAAACATTCTCAGTTTAGTAAATGCCATTCATAAGCATTACTATCCATATATACATCGTGACCTACAGCTTTAAACGGAGCCAGCTAAAATAAGGCAAGGAAACGCCTTCCCTTGCCTCAGCAACATCAACTATTTTTAATGTACTCCAGGATATCTTCCTTAAGGAATATCCATTTTCCACAGATCTTATGACCTGCGAGTCTGCCTTCGTTTACAAGCCTCAATGCGGAAGTTTTTCCAATTTGCAAAAGTTCTTCAAGCTCTTTCAATGTAAGTGTATCTGGTGTATTATCCAACATATTATCCCACCTTTCCAAAGATTATGTACATTATGAATCTGTTTTGAAACCTTGGTACATCTTAGACCATATTGGAACACACTAGATTATGTTGGATTTATTCCCGAATACTTTTGGAAGTATCTGACATGTACATATTTTTCAGTTCACGCTTGTACTTGTAATAACTTCCTCTTGATATTCCAATAAGCTTGATACACTCTGCATCATTCAATCCACCAGAAAAGTCCCGACTATATTTTTGTATCATTTCCTTTGATTTCACGGACTTCTCAGTAATCAACTTTGTTCCGCAAGGCAATCCTATCTGCTTTCCATTTAGTTTCGCAGTCTGGATTCCTTCACGTGTTCTTTGGTGTAAATCGGTAACTTCTTTCTCTGCCTGTTCAAAGGCAAGCTGAATCTGCCTTTTTGCAAGATTCAGCATATATCGGTTAAGAGCACCGAATATACCAGACAATAATTCTTCAGAAGCTTGATCGCCTGTTTTTACATTTACGGACAACTGATTTTCCATTGCCTGTTGATAAGTGCTTGTATTTATATGAGGTTCTTTCAAAAATACCAGGGATACTCCTTGGTTATATAGTTTCTGGTACATTTCGTACCCCTCCTGTGCAGTACGGCTCATGCGAGATACCGAGTCAAAGACCAGCGTATCACCAGTAGAAACTATTTTGAGCAGCTTTTCAAATTCTTTTCGTCCCTGTATTTTCGTTCCTGTGTATGTTTCTTTTACAATAACTGCGTCTGGATATGCCAGCTTGATATTTCTGATCTGCCGCTCCATTGATTGCTTGGATGTAGAAATTCTACAATACCCATAGACTTTCATTTTATTATTTCCTTTCTGCTATAAACAAAATTAGAGCAGAACCGTTATAGATTCTGCTCCACATTCAACTCTGGCAATATTTTATGCCTACCAATATTTTTCTACATATTCCACTGCTTTCTCTTCTGGCAACGAAAATTCTTTTGCAATATTTTTAATTGTATCAGCTTTGCTGGCATTTAAATTTTTGCAGATTCTGATATTAGCTAAAATTCCTTCCTGTTTGCCACGTTCGACACCCTCGTTTACCAATTCCTCTAATGCACCACACATATAAATCTGCCCTCCTTTTTTCTCTGATTGCAAAGCATGGTTAATCAGTTTCTGGGATTCTGTGATTGCTCCGATCACGACTCCAAGTTCTGCTGGTATCGCCTTTTCTTTATACACTGTATTGATCTTCTGGAAGTCTTTCTCATAAATAGAACGGCTTACATCAAATACCGTGTCCACATCTGCATTATGGAATCTCAGCGATCCGCTTTTCCTTAACTGAAGCAGGTTCATTTTATAGTCAGATACCAAAGGTTTCAGTTTCTCCGGGATTTCCAGCATATCTGCCAGACAGAACGGTCCGTCCCATTCTTTTTCCCCATAATATACGCACAGGCTTATCACTGGATGAAGCCTGTCTGTCCTCTTTAAGTTGGAAAGGAATTCGTCAGAAGACTCAAACCCTTTCTCAGCCTTGTTCCTGGCTGCAATTTCGTTGTACTCCTTCAGATACGAAAAGGAATCCCCGATCATATGTCGTAAAGGCATTGCATAGTGAATTTTACTCTGGTTCTCCAGCCCCCAGATTACAAAATCCACTCCATAGGCTGTTTTCTTCACCACGTCCAGGACTTTCTGAACCGTCTCTGCATGGTTGTTAAATTTCACCATGGAAGAAACATCTGTATCAACTTCCATGAGATCAGCAGGGTTCAGTACCTGTTCTCCATCAAATAACGCTGCATTAAATAAATCTGCGAAATGATCATTATCCCGCCAAAATGTCTTTAGTATGGTATCCGGTTTTATGTTGTTTTTCTCAGCCGTTTTCGACACCTCCTATATCCGTTTCTTCTATTCTTAATATATCATAATCCATACGGTATTTCCATGAAAAGAAATTACCTAAATCTGAAAATTTTATAAACCTCATTGCTACATCTGTATCAAAACTGACGTTATCAAAAAAAGTATCAAAAGTGAACCGTTTCGCTGGTTTTGCCACAATATATACCGTTCCAGGTCTGACGGTCGTTTCTTTTGATACTTTTCCTTAAGAAATCTTCTGCTGATATTTCAGCATTGATAGCAGATAATGGCACAGTCTTTATGCTGCACTTTTGGTTCGTTTCAAACCATTAAGCGCTCTTTTATAAGTCACCTGGTCCAGTTCCTGTATAGATGAAATTCCATACCGCTTCAAGATCTGCTGCATAGTAACCCCTGTTCTTCCAAGCTCCGCATACAGAGTCTGAATTTCTCCATCTGATATCCTCTGAACTTGCACTTTCTCACTGTCGATATCTGTCACTTGAACAGCAGCTACCTGTAACATCTGATAGCTATATACCGTTTCACTTCTTTGGTTTACAATTTCCAGTGCTGTAATCACCTTGTCAGAGGTGGTCTGGATATTTTTTATTGAGAAGCTGTCTTTCACAGACTTTTTCCCATTCTTCTCACTCATCCGTACTTTATTTATCGGAATATAGATAAACGGTGCCGAATACAATTCCCGTCCAATCCCAATATTAAAGCAGGCTCTCTTAAAAGAATCTGATGCAGCACCTTTTGCCTTTTCATACTCGCTTTCCGTACCTACGTCTTCCTTCTGTACCCACTGCTTTTTCTCATCATCCCAGATACTGAGAATGCAATACAGCTCATTTCCAATCATATTATGCCGTCTCTGCCATCCACAAATGCCAAATACCTCATCCAGTATCGTCTGATCTACTCTTGCATTTTTATAAAGGAGCAGAGTAATTCCCTGCTCCGTGATTTTACCTACACGACACTCGATTTCTTCCGGATTCAAATTTCGGATTCTTTTTTCTGCCATAAACATTTCCCCCTGTAATCCCTACGCGACAGACAGTTTTCTATATGAGCTGACATTGCTGTACTCTGCAAATATTTCTGGTTTTTCCCTTCGAAGCCTTCTGCCATCCACAGATTCACGGCTGAATTTCTTCCAGGAAACAACAATTCCATCTAATTCACCAGTCTCGTATGCCCCCATAACAGCTTTGATCTGATTGGCAAGTCCAGTTTTCTGTTTCTCAAGTTCTTTGACCTTTGAATCAACGTCCTGGTACTCTGCTATAACGTTTTTCATATCTGCATTAAGCTGAATCGTACTTGCAACAGAATTGCTATATTTTGTATTCAGATATTCCTGGGTTGCCTCAGAATCATCTACAACAGGCTCTGTGTCCGTAAGTACGCACTCTTCCCAGAACTCCTTTTCTTTGACGATCAGTTCTTCAATTAAGGAATCATCTCTGTAAATTATGGTGAAGACAAATTTATTGCCACCAATCAGTGCCGCTATATATGCCTTATTCATGCCGCATACCGCCAGGTAGTGCTGTACCTGCAATACATATTCCTCGGGTACACCATTTTCCCACTGGTCAGCCTTATACTGACTCGCTGTCTTTGCTTCAAAGATACATTTCTCCCCCCGCTCATCTGTAACAATTCCGTCTACATCTGCAAACAGATATGGATACTCTTCGTGAAAAATCATTGCATGTTTCTGGCGCACCTTAAGCCCGGTACGGTTCATAAACTCCTTGCGGATAATCGGCTCCATCACATTCCCCCAGTAAGTAAATTCGTTTCCGTTATCTGTAACTGGCAGCTTTCCTGTTTTTTCTTCCCACAGCTGTAAAATACTTCTGTAAGGATTTTTTCCCATGATCACAGAAGCATCGGAACCACCGATTCCGTTTCTTCTAAGCTGTAACCATTCTTCTCTTGTAAGGTTCCCTGTCGGTGTCATTTTTCGTCTCATAATTCCTGTCCTCCTGTTTTCTTTCGCTTGCTTCTTTATACTGCTTCCGGAAGGTCGTATCCTTCCAGGTCTTCAACCTCATGTCCCACATACTCTTCCAGTTCCTGGTAAGAATGGTCTTTTACACCAAGCCATTTCCTGTACATACCTTCCAGAATCCCGCTTGACATATTCAAAAGATTTAAAAGCGCAACATCACTAAGCTGTGCAGATTTTGCCAGAAGTACCTCATATAATGAGGAAAAGGTCTCAATCTTGTATGCCTCGGCGATCAGATCAGTCGGGTTTTCACTCAGCAGATGTTCTCTGTAAGTGGAAAATTCTCCGTAAAGTTTCTGGACAAATTCCTGTTTTAATTCTTCTTTCACTTTTTGGTTCATTATGCCTGTCTCCTATACTTTGAAAAAACATAGGACTATCGCATCCGCTGATATCCATACACGATATAGATGTAATTATGATTAACATCCATATTCTGCATAAAAACGGCTTATTGCGATAGTCCCATCGGTAACTCATGCTGCCTTGACCAGCTGATATGCCCGGTCAATCATCGGATTGCCATCAGCTGTCCTGGCGAAAATATTTTCTTTATAATTTGCTGTCTTTCTTCTTGGTGTAGAATGTGTTGCAAAATCAGATACTGCATTTACAAATCTATATCCGTTGTTTCCAACGTCTTTCAGATCAGGTGCATCAAAATATCTCATTTTCATGTCTGCTCTCAGTTTTTCTACACCGCGTTTCTGAAGCAGAGAATAATTTTCTTCCATCGGAAGAAGAATCTTAATATAATCCAATACCTGTTTCTCTGACAGCTTGATTTTTCTCAGATCCTCAAACTCCTGTCCCAGCGCAGTCATGTATTCATCTGCCAGAAGCAGTGTGTTTTTGGCTTCTTCAATTTTTCCACTGATATCCCCAGTATGAATCATAGACCAGCTCCGCTTTGCTGTACGGAGTGCCAGGTTCAGTGTGTTATTGCAGACTACACGGATTGGAGTCAGGGCAGTCTTCACGGCTCCCGAACCGTCATGGGTATTGGAAAATACCATATACGGACTGATCCGCTCACCGCCAATGATAAACTCCCTTGGCAGTCTGGCAAGCATCCACACACGGCGTCCTTCCTGCAGGGAACCGGCTGTCTCATAACGGACACCCTCGCCCAGTAATGTATCTGTAAAAGCAAAGGCTTCTTCATTCTGGATTACCTTGTAACGGTCTGTTACTACGCCCAGCACCTTGCGGTCTGTGTCTCTTACATTCGCTTTGTACCCCTGGATCAGTTCTTCATTTTCCGTGTAGACTGGCTCCTGGAGAACTTTCCAGTTAAGTCCTGCTAGGCGCAATGCATCCTTTGAATTTGGTGCTTCTGCTACCATTGTTCCCAATCCGTGCCATGGTTTTTCTCTTGTATAAAACATTGTCTCCACATTTGCTGCCATAATTATTTCTCTCCTTTTCTTTTCATGATCTCGTCCCAGATTACAACTGCTGCTGATAAAATACTGATAATGATTCTCTGCAATTACGATTCCCCCTTATTCATCACACTGAAACACTTTTCCCTCACCTTTTGCCAGACGGATGCAGTTACTTTTTCCATCATAGCAATAAACCTGTTCTGTCAGCTTCTCTTCGAGTTCTTTTACTGTCCTGGATCCGTTGTGCAGTCTTCTCTGCATTTCTTCCACTGACATATCTGCCCTTACTGCAGATACCATAACTTCATGGACAGATGTGAACACCAGATACAAACTTTCTGCACCTAATACTTCACAGATTTTTCTGCAGACTCCCGGATAGAAAATTGCAGCTGCACCATGATGTAGTATGGTGGTGCTGATACACTTGTCCCCACTTCCTTCCAGAAGGACAGAAGAACTGTCCTCTTCCATGAAATCTTCCCCTTTATACTCCTGCATAAACAGGGCTTTCAGAAAATTGTAATATCTGGCAGGATATAATTTTGATGAATTCCTCACGGCCTCCTTTATTACTTCGTTTTCATCTGTCTTCCATAATTTCAGAAATTCCGGAGCAACTTTCAGTCCGATCATCTTACCGTTTCGGTCTAACAGTTTAAGATTTGGACAAATTGCAATATCCCCCACAGTCTGATATATGCACTGTGTCAGTGCTTCCTCATTGTAAATACTTTCTGCACTAATAAATAAATGCTCTCTTGCCAGCTTGTAATTTTTGCACTGGCTTACCGCCTGCGCCAGACAGAATCTGTCATCCTCACAGATTGTCCCGATAACTGAATCCGCTATGGATGTAATACTTTCCCCAATCTGGTATCTGGCATACAGTTCCGGGACTCTGATGGAAATAACAGATGCATCTCTGTCGGTATTCATATAATGAATCTCCAATGCCGTATCCGATGTCGGTCCTTCATCCGTCAGGCTCCCCATACAGTCAGATTTCCAGCCTGTCTGTGAATAAATTGTCTGTTTTAACGCTTCCATGAATTCTTTGTAGTTTAACATTTCATTCCTCCTTGATGAAAGTAAAAAGAGCTGAAACGCATACTCACGTTTCAGCTCCGTATAACAGGTTGCTATTTGTTATGTAATTGGTTTCCTCCTTCACGGAAATATTACATCAATACAAGAGTTTATCTTACGTATTAAAAATTTTAAATTATTATGAAGCATAATCCCCTTTTTCCACTTTCCACTATAATACTCAGTTCCATCCTTGTCATATAATGTTCCCTTCTCCTACATTTTCAAAATATGTTAAAAAATAGCCACTCCCTCTTCCCATGTTCCACTGAAAGTTTCATCTCCATACTTGTCGTATAAAGTGCCTTCTCCGTCATATACTCCATCTTTAAACTCGCCTTCATACTTCAAATTTCCATTTTCGTAATATTCTTTTCCTTCACCATACTTAACACCATTTTCCATGGTTCCTTCAAACAGTTTTCCTTTATGGCTATATATAGCTACTTCTCCCTCTGCAACACCATCTACAAATTCTCCACAAAGAAACATCTGTGAATCACCCTCTCCAGTTATATACATTCCAGTTCCATTTAACAAGCCATCTTCATATTCACCAAAGGCAAATTCTGTAGTTAAATCTACAATACCGTATATATTTGAACAAAAAGATTCAAAACCAACCCCTTCTGGTTTTCCTTCTTTTAATTTTCCTATATATTTTGCAACAGTTTTTCTTGCAAAAGATTCATCCTGCCATGTCGTCAAAACGTCTCCATAATATATTAACCCCTCTCCCTCTGGCTTATTATTCACCAGATCATATCCTAAATAGGTATATTGATCATCATACGCTTCATCTAATCCTTCATAACATTTATCATAATCATTGTACCAAAGACGAATAGTCCACACACTGCTATCCATATTATTTACATCATCCATTAACCCTTGCATCTGCGAATACCACTCATCAGCAACTTCCTGTAATTCTTGTAAATTATATTTTTCTATTATTCCGTGTATATCTGGCATAGTCCCCAATTCCTCTTCTTCACTTGTCTCTACATCAGATTCGTCCTCATTACAATAATTTGAATCAGAATCATCATAATCCGATTCAGAATTATCATAGCCATATGGGTCATACATACCAAAATCAGAATCATCACTTGGAACCGCCTCAGTAGCTTGGAATGCATCATAAGTTGATATTACTTGAATGACTTTATTATCTGCAAAACATTGAAATGGATTGGCAATTAATGTAGCTGTACCAATTGTAGAAAGAACACATATCTTTTTTAAGTCCATTTTTTTATTCATAGCTGATCTCCTTAGTAAATTTTATATAGTGCATTTTTCATAAATTAGCATTTCATTTTATTACTAATTTTCCATTATCCATACTTACACCATCATAAATCTTTTTCTTTTTATTTACCTTTATTTCCAGTTTTTCAAACTTCTTTTTGTCATCATAATAGTTTACTTTCCAAGGAGCAATTGCCATATATAATCCTATAGCTTTTAATATAATTCCGCCTATAAGCATTAACGCCAATCCGCCAATTGTAAAAGCCACACACAAAACAACATCTATTTTCATGCCCATCGGTCGCTTTGCTAATTCTTCCTTTTCTTTCAAATATTCTTGATATCTTTTACAGATTTCCTGTTCAATGGTATTAAGATACAGATCAGCATTTTTGCTCACAAACTTTATATTTTTAATTTTTTTCCACGCATCTAAAAGTTCTCCGTCATCACCATTACTAACACCATTTTCAAGAATCTCAAGAATTTTCATTCCTTCCTTCTCTGCTTCATTTTTTTCTTCTAACGTATCATATGTTATTCCATCTAACGTACGTTCCTCTACTGATTTGGCTTCCTCTCTGGTTGCATATAATATTCCATCAAAAGTACGTTTTTCCAAATCAATTTTAGCTAGTCGATAATCTAATTCCTTTAAAAAATCTTCTGCCAATTTATATTTACGATTAATTACAGTAATCTTGCTTTTGGCATTTTTTAAATCCTCTTCATCATTTACTTTTAATGATTCATATATTTTTCGTACTTCTTCTTTGGCAGCTTCAGCTTTTTCCACTAATGAAATTTCATCTTCAATTACAACTTGCCCATCTACTATTTTAGCTTTCTTTAAAGTCTTGAAATCAAAGTCTGTAGAAATGTCTATGACCTTGCAGTATTCAACCATACAGCATTTCTCGACATAATCCATTTCATCTCGCAGTCTTTGCGAAATCCATCCTGTCCTTTTTTCACCGTCAGCCAGTTTTTTTCTTGCTTCTTGTAATTTACTGTATGGAACTATTTGAGACTCATAATTTCCATTCTTTTCAACTACCTCTTTCCACCAAGTAAGGAGTAGTCCAGACACTCTCCTTAACGTCTTATATTTTATTGCTTCAATATCCCCGTCAATAAAGTTAAAAATTCTTTCTACTTCACTAAGAGCTTCGGGAAAATGCTCTAATATTGTTATATATACATCTGAACTCAAAGGATCAATACGAACACACTCAGCCAGTATATCTTTTTTCATTTCAATATCTGCTACTCTTTCAACATTATTTAGCATTTTGCATTGCTTTTCATATCTGGTTTTTTCACCATACACACGCTGTTCTGCTGAGTCTTCTTTTACATAATCTGGTGCTTCTACTATTCCATTATCAACCAGAACTTCCCTTAAAACATATAACAATTTAGAATACGCATATTCCAAGCTATAAGTTCTATCTTTCTGAGCTTCATAAACAGCCCTTCTTGCATCATCTGCTGTTTTTATCGCTACACGGACTGTAGAACCGGATTTATAATTCACAAAAGTATTTCCCACTAAATTTACAGCACCATGTAACGCACTACTAGCTGCATTCATAAAACTGGCAGTCATTGCTCCTTTTAATGCGCCTTGTATTCCAAAGCCGCCGCCAACCCACTCTCCATTTTTTTTCCAATTAACTTCATTTTCATTCCTATAATCAGCTGCATTTGATTTTATTTCTGCTACTGCATCATTTATTTCTCGAAACGCTTTAAATATCTCATGTAAACTACTATACCAATCACTATACCCCTGATATTTATTGCCAGTTAAATCACCAAGCGTAATATCATATAATTTATATTGACATAAAATTGAAAGTATATATTCTAGTCCTGGATTCAAATATTTTTCACCAATTCTTCTAATTTCACGAAAATAGCCCTCATAATTAGTTACGGTCTCACCACTATTCTTATAAGTTTCCAGTTCCTTTTGGAATTCCGGTTCCTGTTGGTTATAAATCTCTCTCAGTTTGCTTTTATACTCTTCGTTTTTTAATATCCCAAAATATATACATTCTTTGTTTTTAAATGTAACATTTCTTCCCAATAGCTCAAAAGTCTGTTGCATAGCACATACCTCCAACTCAGCTAAAACAAAATATGTTTTTCTGCACCCAATAAATCATTTTTCACAATTATCAATGTAATTTCTTATATTTCTATTTTCTTTTATTATATTCTGCATGATTCTATCAGTCAATATTTAATTCTGTCGGTTTATTTGTATTTTAAGATTTTGATTGCATAATCATTATTACAAGGAGGTTTTTTATGAGATCTATTGATTATACAGAAATCGGTCAGAAGATACGACAATCACGCATTGCCCATTCCTACTCCCAGGAGCAACTGGCAGAATTAACAGGAATCTCCACAGCCTTTCTCGGACATATTGAGAGAGGAACCAGAGCTATGTCCCTGGAGACGCTAGTCTCTATTTGTTCAGTTCTGAATATCAGTATTGATTATCTACTGCTTGATGAAATCTCCGAAACAGATTCTGAAATAACGGCGCTTATCTCCGAGGTAAAGTCCAAAGGCGATGTCCAGTACCGTAAATTTGTTAATATAATGAAAGCACTAACCCTAGTTGCTGATAAGATTTAAAATGCGTATTTCAACGTTCGATTTAATAATATATACTCAAAAAAACTTCCAGTCCTTGTTGTGAGAACCGGAAGTTTTTTCATATTATCGTTACTATAAATCAACCACTTATGCAAAATGGGGTACAAATGGGGTACGACCACATTTCCCCTTGCATTCCTTTCCCAAATGTGCTATACTCATGCCCGTTGAAAAGCCCGTAAAAATAAGGTCTTAAGCGGCTTTTCCGCCGATTCCCGGCGCAAAATGAATCGAGTGTTCGTGACCTTCCACTCGTAAAACAAAACTAAAGGAGACAAATGAATATGAAAAACAAGAGTACCCTGTTTCTGGTGCAGGCAGCGCTAATTGCGGCTGTCTATGTTGTACTGACACTGGTGTTTGCACCGTTTAGTTATGGAGAGATTCAGGTTCGAATTTCCGAAGCCCTGACCATTCTTCCATTCTTCACACCAGCTGCCATTCCTGGTCTTTTTGTAGGCTGTATCCTTGCCAACCTGCTTGGCGGTGCAATTCCTCTGGATATTGCATTCGGAAGTATCGCTACCCTCATCGGAGCTGTATTTACCTACAAACTTCGTAACAGCAACAAATGGCTGGCACCAGTTCCACCAATCGTAGCCAATGCAGTTCTGGTTCCATTCGTACTTCGTTACGGCTATTCCGTCAATCTTCCGATTCCACTTATGATGCTTACGGTAGGTGCCGGAGAGATCATTTCCTGCGGAATCTTTGGAATGGTACTTCTCACTGCACTTTCCAAGTACAAGAATACACTGTTTGGCAAACAGGCTGCTGCTAAATAATTTTTTTCAATTTGCAAACCCGGGTAAGAGGTTTTTATGCTCCTCCTTACCCGGATTTTTTTCTCTATTTTTTCTTTTTTTCAAAAAAGTCTCTCATTTTCATTAATTTCATCATATATTTTATTGCGAATCCTCCCTGCATACTATATAATTAATTAATCTTTTATCAAATTAAAGAGGGAAAGAGGTAAAGAAACAAATGAAAAATTTATGGAACAAATGGACCGGGATTGCACTGGTGAAACGAATCGTCGTTGGTCTGATTCTTGGTGCCATCCTTGGAGTTGCAGCCCCCGGTGCAACCAGCATTGCCATCCTTGGCGATGTATTTGTAGGTGCTCTGAAAGCCATCGCACCCCTTTTGGTATTCTTTCTGGTTCTCAGTTCACTGTGCAACGCAGGAAAATCCCATGGCGGCGTTATCAAAACAGTAGTTGCCCTTTACATGTTCAGCACTGTACTGGCAGCTGTGATTGCCGTTTTCGCCAGCATGATTTTCCCTGTACACCTGACACTTACCAATGCAGCCGCAGACGCCAGTGCCCCACAGGGTATTGTGGAGGTCCTCAGCAACCTTCTTCTGAATATTGTTGCCAACCCGGTATCTTCCCTGGTGAATGCAAACTATGTAGGTATCCTTACCTGGGCCATCCTTCTTGGTCTTGCCCTTCGTACAGCAAATAACACCACAAAAAAAGTCCTTGCTGACATTGCAGACGGAATATCCCTGGTGGTCAGCTGGATCATCAACCTGGCACCCTTCGGAATCTTCGGTCTGGTATTTAACACCGTATCCACCAATGGATTAGACATTTTCACTACCTATGGAAGACTACTGTTGCTGTTGGTAGGCAGCATGCTTTTCATCTACTTTGTAACAAACCCGCTTCTGGTTTACTGGTGTATCCGAAAGAATCCATATCCGCTGATTCTGCACTGCCTGAAAAAAAGTGCCATCACCGCATTCTTCACCAGAAGTTCTGCTGCCAATATTCCAGTAAATATGAAAGCCTGTGAGGAGATGGGGCTCGACCGTGACACCTATTCCGTAACCATTCCTCTTGGTGCAACCATCAACATGGACGGAGCTGCTATCACCATCACCGTTATGACAATGGCAACTGCTTTTACCCTTGGAATCCACGTTGATATCCCAACAGCTATCATCCTCAGCCTTCTTGCAGCCCTTTCTGCATGTGGTGCTTCTGGTGTTGCCGGCGGATCCCTCCTTCTGATTCCTATGGCCTGCTCCCTTTTCGGAATTTCTGACGACATTTCCATGCAGGTTGTAGCCGTAGGCTTTATTATCGGAGTTATCCAGGACTCAGTTGAGACAGCCCTTAACTCATCTTCTGACCTGCTTCTCTCTGCTTCTGCAGAGTTCAGACAGTGGCGTCTGGAAGGAAAAGAGATTAAATTCTAACACCCAATAATGCTCTGGAAAATATGAGAAAATACTTTGCTTTTTTCTCCTTTTCCAGAGCGTGTTTGAAAAAGGCTCTCTGCAAAATGTGCATCACAATTGGTGGGAGATTTCTCTCAGCTTCTTCAATATCCTTTTCTCCATCCTGGAAATCTGAACCTGGGACATTCCCATTTTTTTTGCAACCTCTGTCTGTGTCATATCCTGAAAATACCGAAATACAATCAGTCTTTTCTCCTCTCCTTCCAATTTTTCCAGAATTTCCTCCAGAAAAATCCGGTTCAAAAGCTTTTCATGGCGATCCTCTTTTTCCGGAAGCCTGTCCACAAGCTGCAAATCCGTTCCATCTCCCTGATACACAATCTTGTAAATAGAATCCACCTCTGCAGCCGATTCCAGCGTCATCGCCAATTCTTCCATCGGCATATCCATAGCATCTGAAAGTTCTCTTAGATCCGGCTCACGGCCTAACTTTTTCTCCAGTTCCTCCCTCATTTTACAGATCTTATATTGATTCTCTTTTATGGAGCGGCTCACCTTCAGAATTCCATCATCCCTAAGAAACCGCTTAATCTCTCCAATGATCATTGGTACTGCATAAGTAGAAAACTTCACATCAAATTCAGGATTGAAATGATCTACAGCCTTCAAAAGCCCGATGCTTCCAATTTGAAAAAGGTCCTCCATTTCCACCCCTCTCCCCAGAAAACGCCTGGCAACACTATACACCAGTCCCATATTTTCCGAAAACAAAGTATCTCTTGCCTCTTTATCTCCCTGGTGAATGCGCCCAATGAGAGCAAGAGTGTGATCCATGCTTCCTCCTGATCAATTACCGATTTTTTTGCTCATATGCACACAGGTTCCTTTTCCAACCTGTGAGGTGACTTTAACCTCATCCATAAATGCTTCCATAAAAGTAAACCCCATTCCTGACCTGTCCTGATCAGCGCGAGTCGTATATAAGGGCTCCATTGCTTTTTCCACATCTGCAATCCCTATGCCATCATCCTCAATATCCAGATAAATTGTTCTCTCTTTTCTGACACACTTCATCCGTATCTTATGTACCTCGCCTTGATAGCCATGAATGATACAGTTGGTTACAGCCTCTGACACAGCCGTTTTCAAATCTGCTACTTCCTCCAGTGTGGGGTTCAGCTGGGTGCAAAATGCCGCAGCAGCTACCCTTGCCAACCCTTCATTCTCCGGACGGCTGTCAAAAATAATGGTCATTTCGTTGGAATTTCCCATCAGACTCCCCTCCCTTCCAGCTGCATCTCATTTTCTGTTCTTTCCAGTTCCAGAAATTTACTCACACCTGAAAGCCGCAGCAATTTTTCAATATATCCGCTTACATGGCAGGCCTTCATGCAGCCAGAACGCATCCCCAGAGCCCGGTATCTCCCCATGATCAAACCTACGCCCGAACTGTCCATAAAAACAGTATTTCCAAAGTCAAAACAAATGGTTCTGATATATATTTTTCCCATAATCCTGTCTGATTCTCTCCGGATCAGCTCAGAAGCCGGATGATCCAGTTCCTCAGGCAGTTTAATATTCAGACAGGTTCCCGTAGTTTCAAAAACAGGTTTCATAAATAAAATCCCCCTTTTTTACTCTATTTTGACCCTCTGCACAGGAAAAAGAAAAAGAGATGTGCAGGTCTATCCCGCACATCCCCGGTTCAGAGGTTTCTCATTATTGTAATTCAGAAATTTTTATTCATAATACTGAAAATCACCATTTTCATCATAATATCCGTTTTCGTCGCTGTAATCAGAATATCCGGATTCATCATACCCACTGTCACCAGATGCATTATTGTAAGAACTGTCATAACCAGAGGAATCCGTTTCAGAGCCTTCTGTTGTATTGTCAGTTCCATCATTGCTTTCGGAATCAGAGGAATCTTCGCTGCCCTCAGACTTACTGTCTTCCGTGATTCCAGACACACCAGTAGCTGAACAGATAGTATTATAAATTCCCATTACATCATCTCCCAGCTGATCTTCATAAACCTTCTGGATTTCCAACGCAGCTGCATCATACTCATTCTGTGTATAAGCTGCATACGCATTCAGAAGTGCCTGATAACTGGTGCTCTTCTTCTGCTCGGCATCAAGCTGCTGGGTGATTTCCTCTGCCACATCTCCGGATTCCTTCGCCTCACCCTGGGCTTTGGAAAGCTCCGCACCCTGGCTGACCAGAGACTCGCTGTACTTTACAATCTGTTGATTGGCTTCTCTGTAAATCCCCTGCTTGATAGCCGGAACTGCCAGAAACCAAAATGCAGCCGCACCTGCTGCCACACCCGCCATAAGTGTCACAAACAGTGAAATTCTGGAATTTTCCCTGTAAACTGCCGGCTGTACCACAGTACTTCTGGAAATCTCATCCGAACCTTCTGTCTTGCCCTTGGCACCAAAAAGTCCTTTTTTCTGTTTCTCAAGTCTGGTCGTTACACCGGTTCTCTCATCTACTTCACGAAGAAAACGTAATGTAGTTGTATTGGTCTTGTCAATACGAGCCGCCTTTTTTAAGGTTCTTCTTGCCTTGCCCCAGTCATGATTCTTCATATAGATCAGCGCCAGCAGATGATAACCTTTGATCAGCTTGGTATTCTGGTTCAGAATTTTGCGAAGCTGAATGGCAGCCATATCCTCATGGCCTTCCCTGCAAAGAGCCAGGGCATTATTATATTTTCTTATTGTCTCATTAATAGCATCCAGTTTATTCGAATTCGCCTGAAGACGATTAATATATTCATTCGCAATATTCCGGGTAGGCTGCAGATTCTTACTGATCACCCACTCGCTAAGAGCAGCAACCACCTCTCCCATTTCAAAATACACAAGACCCAGAAGATTTCTCGCCTGAATATTTCTCTTGTTAAAGGTAAGGCTCTGCTTCAGACAGTTAACGGCTCCTGAAAGGTCCCGGATACTGGCCTTCTCCAAGCCCTGATTGTAATAAAGTTTGGATAGATACTCCACCTTTTTCTGGATCAGGACGTTGCACCCGCAATGAGGACAGTAATCCAGATCCTTATCAGCCAGGAACGCGCCGCAATTCATACAGTTCATTAAGTATCTCCTATTCTATTTCATCCTGCGTCCGCTTTTGGACTCCCTGAGCATTTCCTGAAGAATGTCCAGAATATCCGTCAGCTCTCTATCGTAAATAGCCTCTTCCGCGTCTGTCACATCCAGACAGGGCTCAAATTTCTTCAGTTCCTCTTCGTAATCGATCATAAAATTCCTCCACAGACTCCTGAAAAATCAACCAGAAATCCCATGTTTTCTTTTTTCTGCAGACAATTTACTTTTTCAACAAGAGTGTCTTAATCTCTCCCACCAGGTAAAGAGAACCCACGCAGAACAGCATTCCGTCCTCTCCTTTGGCCTCGTGCGCCATATGAAAAGCTTCTTCAATATTATCAGAGTTTCCAACATCCTTACAGCCTTCTTTGCAAAAGATCTCTGCCAGCTCCGCAGACGGCACCTCACGGTATCCCCCAACCTCTGTGGTCACAACTTTACGGAATTTTATCCTGCTGCAAATTGTATGGATCATATCCTGGTAATCCTTATCATTCACAGCAGAAAATAAAAGTGTCAGCGGATACTCCTTCTGAAACCGCTCTGCAGTCTCCACAAACCTGCGCACGCCATCCTCATTATGTGCACCATCCACGATCACGCCCGGCAAAATGGTCTCCATTCTGCCCTGCCATCTGGTATTTGCAATTCCTGCCTGCAGCTGTTCCATGGTCACCGGAATCCTGTCTTTCAGCACTTCCATAGTTGTAAGCGCCAGAGATGCGTTCATCACCTGATACCATGCAATAAAAGGAATATGGAACCTGGTATCCCCATAATAATCGTCCTCCAGGGAAAAATCAATGCCATCTTTATTATTTCCCAGTACCTTTGCTCCAGCCTGAATTACTTTATAAGCCGGACTTCCAAGCTCCTTTGCCTTCGCAGCGATCACTTCTGCCGCATCCTTGTCATTTCCATCATAGATTACAGGAACTCCCGGAACAATGATTCCAGCCTTCTCCCCTGCAATCTCTCTTACCGTATTTCCCAAAAACTGCATATGATCCAGACTGATAGATGTGATCACGCAAGCCACAGGATTCTCTACCGCTGTAGTCGCATCCAGCCTTCCGCCAAGCCCGGTTTCCAAAGTCACATAGTCCACCCCTGCCTCTGCAAAGATCACCATTCCCATAAGAAACAGCATCTCAAAATAAGTAGGATGGTAACTACCTTCAGCCACAAGCTCGTCCGCCAGCACTTTCACTCTCTCAAAAGCTTTCAAAAAGGTGTCATCATCAATATTCACCTCATTGATCTGAAACCGCTCGTTGATCTTCACCAGATGGGGAGACGTAAACAGACCGCAGGAATACCCTGCCTCCCTGAGAATAGATGTGAGAAACGCACAGGTACTCCCCTTTCCATTCGTTCCCGCAACATGTATCACCTTAAACTTCTCCTGTGGATTCCCCAGTCTCCTCAAACATTCCTTCGTATGCTCCAGACTGTTCTTTTTGGTAAACTTCGGAGTCTCCTCAATATAAGCAACCGCTTCCTCGTAATTCATAATCTAAACCACCATTTATCTATCGTATTTCGTCCGTAACTTCTCATGCTCATAGTAAGCCTGGCAGAATACTGCCTTCTGAATCGTTACATTACTCTACCATTATATAATAGTCACACCAGAAGTCCACCCCTAATCGTAACTTTTTATCCGACAAACCTCGCACAGAAGAAATCAGAGAGGTTCCGAAAAAATCTCATACGGCAGAATTTGGGGTTAAAAAAGGAGAGGACACAGTCTGAGCTCCAGCGGAGCAAATTTGTCCTCTCCTTTCTTCGGTTTCAGCAAAATTCTGATGTTTTTAATTTTTTTGGGCCGCACACCGCGCTCAGAGCAGACCTGATGAGACCAGGTGCCCAGCCGGGAAACGTTCCTATCGGGAATTCACCTTCCACTGACTATCATACAATGCATAAACCGCTCTGTCAAAGCTCTTACTAAGAGCCTTCCTCGTCGAACTGTTACTTCTCTGTACAACTGCCAGTCTGTCAAAATCCGACAGCTCCGTACCCGAGATCACCAGCATGTTCGGACTTACATATGCCGTATCATACCACTCTCCATTCAGCTTCACCTGACTGGACGGGGTGAAATTCGTGCCTTGGATATAATAAGTCCAATCTGTATCCGACACTAACCGAATGGAATCTAAGGTCACATCATAAAGTCCCATCCGCATCTTTGTTCTCTCAAAAGGATTTTCTCCTCCATAAGCATATCGCTGACCGTACAGCACATCATACTGCAGTGTCTCCAGATCGACCTGATAATTCTTGGTATTTCTTCTTGCCTGATGATATTTCATGATCGTACCCTCATGAATACCAACTCTGTCCAGAACCTCTGCTGCGATCTGATAAGAAGCCAGATTCTCATCCTTCTTGGTAAGTCCCATATTATCCCAGATTACATACTCCGTCTGGAAAAGATACTTATTTTTCAGATCTTCCACAGTCAGTCCCATAGTCGGCAGATGATCCCCATACATAACCAGGATCACATCCTCCGGATAGTCTGCCAAAGCATCTGTTAACTCTTTCACAAACTGATCCATCTCATGAATCTGATTCACATAGTACTCCCATTTACAATTCAGCTCATCCGTAGGAGAACCGGAAACTGTAATAGAAGGATTGTCCAGAATGGGCTCGCTTGGATAATCACCATGTCCCTGCACGGAAATGGTATACACATAATCCGGACTGTCAGTAGAATCCAGACACTTAATGATTTCATCCGTCAACACACTGTCTTTTACCCATCCAAGAGGATTCTGCAGGTTCTCATCTGCCATATACTCTTCAGAAGTAAAGGTGTCAAATCCCAGATTGGGGAAAACAGACCTTCTTCCATAGAAGTTGGCTTCATTATTATGTACCGCATGTGTAGAATACCCCAGATTTTTCAGAACATAGGGCACACTTTCGCAGGTAGTCTCCTTAAGAATACTCTTATAAGGATATTCACCTGGTCCAAAATAGTGAAGACTCATACCTGTAATGGTCTCAAATTCCGTATTTGCCGTACCAGCTCCAACAGAAGGAACCTTGTAATATCCGGAAGAATACTCTTTCATCAGCTTCCTGAAGTTCGGGATTGGATCTTCAGAAATATCCAGGTAATTTACCAGTGTCGGGTCAAAGAAAGACTCAAGCTGAAGGAACAGAATATTCGGTCTCTTTCCATCCTCCTTGGTCTTTGGAAGATTGGACTCTGTCTTCTCGATCCGGTTAATCTCATCCTCAGAATAATCCCTCGGCTCACTGATGCCTGTATTAAAAATAGTAGTCGCCAGACAATAAGGATAACCATAATCCTCATAAGCAAACGCAATATTGCCAAAATAATTAGACAAAACCCTTTTTTCAAGAGCCAGCTGTGTCACGCCTCCAAAAGCCACAAAACCAGCAATTACCAGCGGAATCACATACCGGTACTTAATCTTCTGCTCATACTTCGGTCCCTTGACCAGTAGGATCAAAAGCCCCAGCACCACAATTCCGATCAAAATACATCCGATCACCACACCATAAAACGGCAGATATTTCTGCATGATTGCAATACCATCCGTCAGCATATGCAGATCCGGTCCGGTAAATGGTGTAACACGGTTCATCAGAAGAATACAGTTTACGATTCCCAGAAACAGCCAGAAAACGGAAACCACAACTCTCCAAAAGCACCGCCTGTGAAACAGATAAACGATCAGCATTGTAGTAAAAATAAACATCGTATTATAAGCAAATACCAACGGTTTTCCCGTCATATAATCCCAGGCCTCCACTACAGAATGGCGGCACAGTGCCTCTATAAGGAAATAGAGCACTGCGCACCAGAGTGCCTGGAGAATCAGGGAAATCTTATTGCAAAATTTGCTCAGCTTCATGCAAAATCTCCTTTTTATCTCTTAAGCTGCTCAAGCTGTGTTTCAACCTTATCTTTCATCTCTTTGTACTTCGCAAGCTTCTCCTTCTCTGCATCAACCTTGGCAGCAGGAGCCTTATTTACGAAATTTGGATTATTCAGCATTCCCTCACAGCGGGCGATTTCCTTAGTCAGTCTCTCCTGCTCCTTTGTCAGTCTCTCAAGTTCTTTTTCCTTGTCAACAAGGTCTTCCAGAGGCATATAAACAACTGCATTGGAAACAACAACAGAAACTGCATCCTCACCGATACCAGTCTTATCCTGCTGAACATGGATTTCTTTTGCAAAAGCAAGATTTGCAAAGGATTTCTTGCTGTTCTCATACATCTGACAGATAGCAGCATCTTTTCCAACAATGATCAGATGTGTTTTTCTGTTCTGCGGAACATTCATGCTGGTTCTTGTGTTACGGATGCCACGGACAACTTCCTGGAAACTTCCGATTGCAAGCTCAGCCTCAGGAGAATTCCACTCGTCCTTATATACCGGCCAGTCAGAGATCATTATGGACTCTTCCTCCGGAAGCAGTGTACAATAAATTTCCTCTGTGATAAATGGCATAAACGGATGAAGCAGCTTCAGTCCCTGGGTCAGCGCTGTGCGAAGTGTCCAGAGAGCCTCGTTTGCCGCCTTTGGATCCTCTTCTGCCTTCCACAGACGAACCTTGGCGATCTCAATGTACCAGTCGCAAAGCTCATCCCACAGGAAATCATAGATCTTCTGAACCGCAATACCCAGCTCATATTTTTCCATATTGTCGGTTACTTCTTTGATCACATTGTTCAGTCTGGAAAGGATCCATTTGTCCTCAGCGCAAAGAGAACCAATCTCCGGCTCCGTTACATCCTTTCCTTCCAGATTCATAAGAACGAAACGAGAAGCATTCCAGATCTTATTTGCAAAGTTACGGCTGGATTCTACACGCTCCCAGTAGAAACGCATATCGTTTCCAGGTGCATTACCAGTCATCAGAGTAAGACGAAGAGCATCTGCGCCGTACTTGTCGATTACTTCCAGCGGGTCAATACCATTTCCAAGGGATTTACTCATCTTGCGGCCCTGGGAATCTCTTACCAGACCATGGATCAGTACATGATGGAACGGTGTCTTGCCAGTCTGCTCAAGAGCAGAGAATACCATACGGATAACCCAGAAGAAAATAATGTCATATCCGGTTACCAGCACATCTGTTGGATAGAAGTACTCCAGTTCCGGTGTCTTATCCGGCCAGCCAAGTGTGGAGAATGGCCACAGAGCAGAGCTGAACCAGGTATCCAGCGTATCCTCGTCCTGATGAAGATGCGTACATCCGCATTTCGGACATTTTTCCGGCATTTCTCTTGCAACTACAGTCTCACCGCACTCATCGCAGTAGTAAGCCGGGATTCTGTGTCCCCACCACAGCTGACGGGAAATACACCAGTCACGGATGTTCTCCAGCCAGTGAAGGTAAGTCTTGTCAAAACGCTCCGGAACGAATTTCAGATTTCCATCCTCAAGAGTCTTGATAGCAGCTTTGGCCATTTCGTCCATCTTTACAAACCACTGAGGCTTGATCATCGGCTCTACGGTTGCATGGCAGCGGTCATGTGTTCCAACGCTGTGATTGTGCGGAACAACCTTCACCAGAAGGCCAAGCTTGTCCAGATCCTCTACCATGGCTTTTCTTGCTTCGTAACGATCCATGCCGGCGTATTTACCACCCAGCTCATTGATGGTAGCATCATCATTCATGATGTTAATTTCCGGAAGGTTGTGTCTCTTTCCAACCTCGAAGTCGTTAGGGTCATGTGCCGGTGTGATCTTTACGCATCCGGTACCAAATTCTTTATCAACATACTCATCGGCAATAACCGGGATCTCTCTGTCTGTGAGAGGAAGCTTCAGCATTTTGCCAACAATGTCTTTGTAACGGTCATCATCCGGGTTTACTGCAACTGCAGTATCTCCAAGAAGTGTTTCCGGACGTGTTGTTGCAATTTCCACGAATTTTCCTTCTTCTCCAACAACCGGGTAATTGATGTGCCAGAAAAATCCGTCCTGATCCTCATGCTCAACCTCTGCATCGGAAATGGAAGTCTGGCATACCGGACACCAGTTGATGATACGGGAACCTTTGTAGATGTAGCCTTTTTCATATAACTTGATGAAGACTTCCTGTACAGCCTTGGAGCATCCCTCATCCATGGTGAAGCGTTCTCGCTCCCAGTCTGCAGAAGCACCAAGCTTCTTCAGCTGGTTGATAATTTTTCCGCCGTACTCTTCTTTCCACTCCCAGGCATATTCCAGGAATTTCTCACGGCCGATTTCTGCCTTGTCGATGCCTTCTTTTTTCAGTTTCTCAGTAACCTTAACCTCTGTAGCAATAGCTGCATGGTCAGTTCCCGGCTGCCACAGTGCTTCGTAGCCCTGCATTCTCTTGAAACGGATGAGAATGTCCTGCATGGTCTCATCAAGTGCATGTCCCATATGCAGCTGTCCTGTTACGTTTGGCGGCGGCATAACAATGGTAAATGGTTTCTTATCCGGGTTTACTTTTGCATGAAAATATCCGTTGTCCATCCATTTCTGGTAAAGACGTTCCTCGATTCCTTTTGGATCGTAGGTCTTTGCAAGTTCTTTGCTCATAATTTTCCTCCTAAAAAAAGAGCCCCTCACACAATTGTGTGAAGGGCGAAATTAACGCGGTACCACCTTCATTATGTGCAAAATGCAAAGTACTGTTTCCTTGAATGTATTTACAGTCTTCGCTCTGTTGTACACATATCTCTTTCCTGTAACGCTGGAATTGCGTGAAAACTTACTGCAGATATCACTGCCTGTTCAGTTTCCCGGCTCAGAAGCTACCTTCAGTGAATGCGGATCTCGAAATGTCTTCCACCACAGTTATCCCTGGACATTTCTCTCTGGGAGGGCATTTACTTACTCCTCTTCTTCAACGCTTTTCGCTGCAGCGGTCTGATCTCCTTGTAAATAGCCGGAAAAAGCCGCCACTTTTATGGATATAACTATAATTGCATTCTTCCGGCTTGTCAAGCTAATTTAAAAATTTCACAATTACAATAATTTTTATTCCACACTCTTTAAGGATTCCACCATATCAATGGTTTTCAGCTTAAAATGCATCACCCCATTCACCACAATGGAAAATATGCTTGTCAGAATTCCACTGTATAAAAAGCTCAGCGGCTTAATATTTCGTCCAAACATAACTGCATCTACCTCAACCGTAGTAATCACATACCTGTGAATGAGAATTCCAAACACTGCTCCAAACATAATTCCAAGCACTGTCAGGATCACGTTTTCCCGAAGCACATACTGGGAGACCTCTCCGTCATAGAAGCCAAGCACCTTCAAAGTTGCCAGTTCCCTCTGTCTTTCTGTAATATTGATATTATTCAGATTATACAATACCACAAAAGCCAGCATTCCTGCGGAAACGATCAGCACCAGGATCACCGCATCCAGAGTGCTCAGCATACGGTCAACCTGTGATGCCAGACTACTGGTATAACTGATGCTGAGAGCACCAGGATTAGCAAGGATCCGGGTTCCTGCCATTTCCAGATCATCCTTGCAGTCTTCCTGCATAGTAAACACAATGTTCTCATACTCCGGCATTTCCCCGAACGTCTGCTCATAAACCCTGGGCGTCATATAAAGGTAATGGCTCATATAATTCTCTGTGATCACAGCCACCCTCACCTTATATTCCTTATCTCCCTTTTTCAGGGGAATCATATCCCCCACCTTTAATCCCAGCAGGGATGCTGTTTTCTCGGAAATAGCAGCACCTTCGTCGGTAAGCTCATATGTTTCCCCGGTAATACGGTTCTTTAAGGTTACATCCCTTGCAAACTCACTCAGGCTCTCTGGCACAAACAGATAAATACTGATGTTGGAGCTGCCTTTCGGAGCACTGATCTTCGTCATCTGTACCCGATTGCAATGGGCGATTTGCTCATTTTCCTTCATGTATTCAAACAGCTCTGCATGTTCTTCCTCTGTAGCATCGCTGTCCTCAATCACCATTCCGTCATAATGCTGAAGCTCCCGGTACTGAATAGCGGCAATATCACTGATGGAATCCTGAATCCCAAAGCCAACCAGCATCAGTCCCATGCTTCCTGCAATTCCAAAGACCGTCATGATCAGGCGCTTCTTGTAACGGAAAAGATTTCGAATTGTGGACTTCCAGGAAAAGCTTAAATGCTTCCATATAAATGTGAGCCGCTCCAGCAATACTCGCTTGCCCTCTTTCGGAGCCGGTGGGCGCATAAGAGAGGCCGGTGTCTCCTGCAGCTCCTTTCCACTTGCAAAAAGAGTCGCTCCAACTGTACATACAACAGAGGCTGTGGAAGCGATCAATGCGAAGCCAGGCTGATAATCAATGGAAATGGTATTTGCCACATTGTGATACATAATCCCATAAGCAGTTATAATAATGTATGGAATGATTTTCTCTCCGATCAGCATTCCCAGCACACTGCCAAGAAGAGTTGCAAAAAATGCATAACAGATATATTTTGCTGCAATAGCAGACTTCTTATATCCCAATGCCTTCAAGGTACCGATCTGGGTTCGCTGCTCCTCCACCATACGAGTCATAGTGGTAAGACTGATCAATGCCGCTACCAGGAAAAAGATGACCGGGAAAACCTGACCGATGTTTCGAAGACGGTCTGCATTATCACCGTAATCCGTATATTCCGGAAGCTCCTCCCTATCTGTGACCATCCACTCCGGCATTTCCAGATCTTCCAGTTCCTTTTTCGCATCATCCAGCTTCTGCTGATTCTCGGCAATCTCATCCTCCGCATCTTTTTTGGCGTCTTCGTACTCTTTCTTTCCATCTGCAAGGTCTTTCTCACCTTTTTTCAAGTCTTTAACCGCATCCTGAAGCTTTTTCTCATTGTCTGTAATCTCTTTTTCACCGTCTGCAAGCTTCTTCTCATTGTCTGCGATTTCTTTCTCACCATCGGCAAGCTTCGCCTCATTTTCTGCAATTTCTTGCTCTCCGGAAGTAAGCTTTGCCTCATTTTCCGCGATTTGCCGGGCACCGGAATTATACTGTTCCAGACCGGAAGCATACTGCGCTTCACTGTCATTCAGATTTGCCACATTGGCATCCAATTCCGCCTGTCCGGCAGCCAGGGTCTCTGCATTGGAATCAATTTCTTTCTGGGCTTTATTCAGTTTTTTCTTTGCTGCCTTTAACTGCTTCTGACCTTTTTCCAGTTCCTGTTCCCCTGCCTCTATCTCAGCTTTCGACGCAGCAAGAGTATTCTCCTGTTCCTGAATCTGAATCCATCCGGCGTCAATCTCTGCCTGACCTGCTGTTATCTGTTCCCGTCCAGCATTCAGCTCGCTTTCTTTCTGAGAAAGCTGGGAAAGTCCATCCTCGACTGCTGCAAGCCCGCTTTCCAACTCACTTCTGGTCGCTGCAAGCTGCTGCCGCTGACTCTCAATCTGCGCTTCACTTGCCTGAATCTGCTGGCTTACCGCCGCCTCCTGTTCTTCCAGTGCAGACACCTGAGCTGCCAGAATATCTATTTCCTCCTGGGAAACATCCGGATTTTCCAGTGCTGCGTTGTAACTTGCGCGTACTATCTCAAGCTGACTCTGCAGCTCCGTCAGCTGAGCTTTTGCACTTTCCAAAGCACTTATTCCATCCTGAAGCTGTGCTTCTCCTGCTGATACCTGGGAAAGTCCATCTGTAATCTGCTGCTTCTGGGCATTTAACTGGGTTCTGGTACTTTCGATCTGCTGCTGTCCGGCAATGATCTCCGCTTTTGACTGATCCAGTTCACTTTGCTTTGTTGTCAAAGTCTGCTTTGCGGCTTCTAACTGCTGCTCGCCTGCCTCAATCTGGGCTTTTCCATCTGCAAGTTTCGCTTTATTTTCATCTAAAGTCTTCTGATTTTCCTCTAATTCTGCCAGACCACTGGTTACCTGCTTCTGCGCGGAATCAAGCTGAGCCTGTCCGTCAGCAAGCTGGGCTTTTGCTGCATTTACCTGACTCCATCCATCATCCAGCTGGCTTCTGGCAGTGTCAAGCTGGCTTTTGCTGGAGGAAAGCTGACTCCTGGCAGATTCCAGCTGACTTTTTCCATCAGCAAGCTGCGCTTTCGCATCTTCTAACTGGTTTTTCCCATCAGCAAGCTCTGTCTTCGCATCTTCCAGCTGTTTTTTTCCATCGGCAAGCTCTGTTTTTGCGTCTTCTAACTGGGATTTTCCATCTTCATACTCTTTCCTGCCGTCTTCTAAATCCTTTTCACCTTTATCCAGCTCTTCTTTTGCGTCAGCAAGCTTTTCATCTGCCTCTTTTTTCCCATCGTCCAGCTTCTTCTGGGCATCATTGATTTCCTCCTGTGCATCCGCCTTCACAGCTGCAAGGCGGATCTGACAGCGATCATCTGCTATGTTTTCAACACGGTCTTTGATCTTGGCGATCAGATTCTCATAACCGTCTGTATAACTTGTAAGACCCTTTGCTCCATGAACGGTCACATAAATCTGCGTATAAATTTCCTGGTCAAAATCTTCTGGGAGCACATATCCAAATCCATTGACTTCACCAGTTCCAAGGGTGGTATTTCCTCTATTAAAGGAAATATAAAGAGGACTTCTTCCAGTTCCCACTACCGTATATTCTGTGGTCACAAGAACGGGGGAATCTCCTTCTTCACGCAAAGCCACCTTATCTCCTACCTTATATTCATTTGAAGAAGCAAATGTGCTATCCAGAAAAATCTCTCCACTTTTTTCCGGAAGGCGTCCCTCCTGCACATCCAGTTTATTCACTGTGTCATTTATGGATTCAATGTGAAGAACCTTCTGCTTCTGGCCTTCCCCGCACATCACATCGGTAGACCAGGCACCTTCTGCGGACTCGATGCCATCTATACTTTCTATGGAAGAAACATCATCAGATGTCAGACCCATTGTGCCCACAACCTTGATATCCATCAGGCTGCTTTCGTCATAATAGGCATCTCCGGAATAGCGCATATCCGGCGAGGAAGCCTGAATACCGGAAAAGAAGGCCACTCCAAGAGCCACGATCAGAAGAATGGAGATAAACCTGGATTTGCTTTTTCGGATCTCCATCCAGAATTCTTTTCTTAATGCTTTCATCTCTCACCTACCACTCAATTTCTTCTACCGGGGTTGGGTGGGCATTCAAAGTCATCTGTGCCACCTTGCCGTTTTTTATTTTAATCACGCGATCTGCCATAGGCGTCAATGCAGAGTTATGAGTGATAACCACTACTGTCATCCCCTTCTGGCGGCACATATCCTGTAAAAGCTTGAGAATCGCCTTACCAGTCTGGTAATCCAGAGCGCCTGTTGGCTCATCGCAAAGGAGCATCTTCGGATTCTTGGCAAGAGCTCTTGCAATGGAAACTCTCTGCTGTTCACCGCCTGATAACTGGGCAGGAAAATTTCCAAGTCTGTCTTTCAGCCCCACCTCTTCCAAAACAGTTTTCGGATCCATGGGGTTCTTACAGATCTGTCCTGCCAGTTCTACGTTTTCCAAGGCTGTCAGATTGGGAACCAGATTATAAAACTGAAAAACAAATCCAATATCGTCCCTGCGGTAGCTGGTGAGCTGGCGGTTATTGTATTTCGCTATATTCCTTCCATCTACCCAGATCTGACCGCTGGTGGCAGTATCCATTCCGCCCAGAATATTCAGAACCGTAGTCTTGCCAGCACCACTGGGCCCTACGATCACGGCAAACTCGCCTTTAGCTATGTTAAAGCTGATCTCATCTACTGCGATTATTTTTACTTCTTTCGTTCCATAAATCTTAGAAACCTTTTCAAGGTGAATATAGTTTTCTGTGGTACCCTGCAATTTATCACACTCCTGTTTTTCAAATATATTTTAATTTTAGTATAGCATTGCAGGTTTTTTTGTTCAATCAGAGAAAGTATGAAATTTCTATAAAGATAACTATACGTTACTGGTCACGGAGTAAACAGTAACAACTATACCAATCGCGTAGGATATGAATTCAAGTGTGCAGTTATAAAAATTATAGTTATTTCAAAAACAGCCTCTGACTTTCCCAGTAAAAAAGTCAGAGGCTGTTTTTCTTTCCTGCTCATCAATTGCAGAATATATAATTACAATCTGCATATCCGTATTTCATAAGGCGTGGAGAATATACATACCAGTATTTATCTGAACTGGAATCAATTACTACCACAGTATCACCGGTATTCAGTTCACCAATCTCATTTGCCGCATCATATCCCATAGCGGATCGAAGAGCCAGATATCCGGTAGGCACTTTTACATACAAGGTAGCATATGCATTTCCACCCACCAGATAATCTTTGTTTACAAATCCATTGGTATCATATTTCGGGGAATACACATACCAGTACTGGGAATCACTTGTGTCCAGAAGCTGTACGGCATCGCCGGAATATAATTCCCCGATTTCATTGGAAGCATCATATGCCTTCATATTGCGAAGTGCCAGATAGCCCTTGGCTACACTGACCGTTCTTACTTCGCCAAAATAGCTGGAATCTGTATCCAGTCCCTCTTCTCTGTACAGGTACTCCTGGTTCACATATCCATAGCCGTCCAGTTTCGGGGAATACACATACCAGTACTGAGAATTGCTGCTGTCGGAAACCCAGACGGTATCTCCCGAATAGAGCTCACCGATTTCATTAGATGCATCATATTCCGGTGCATTGCGAAGAGCCAGATATCCGGTGGAAACGCTTACGGTCCACATTGTATCATAGGAAGATACGGAAGATGTCACAGAATCCAGATAATCATTATTCACATATCCGAAATCGTCATACTTAGGAGAGTATACATACCAGTAACCAGTGGCGCCAGTGTAATCCAGTACCTCCACCAGATCACCACTGTAAAGTTCTCCGATCTCATTACCGCTATTATAGGATGTATCTGTCCGCAGAGCCAGATATCCAGTAACAACATTCACACGGTAAGTATTACAGGAAGCCTCTGCCTCCTGCGTAGTTCCGGGAACTGAAAATGCAAGGGCTGCAGCTGCAAGAACAGGTATGCAAATCTTCTTCATTTTCGTCATAGAAAAATCCCCCTTCATATAGTCGTTGCTGTCCACCCCATGACCAGCAACATACAATTTTCTGAAAAAACACTTTTTTCATGTATTTATATATGAAAATTATAACGGATTAACCATGGCTTTTCAACTCCGTTTTTCTTATTATACACCACCTGACTCTGTTTTTTGTAATGCTTCATTTCCATCTTCTGTGCCATAATTGCGCAGCATAAAACTGTCCTCTACAGCTTCTTTCATATTGGTAGCGTCTGCATAATTATTATTCAGGATTAGCTTATCTAAACCATAGCAGGTCTGCCCTTTAATGTAATGATCAAATTACAGTTTAAAGCTATACCGATCTGTATCGGGGTCACTTGCAATAGACGAAAGACTAGTACATCGCTTCGTAAATAACTATACCAATCACGTAGGATGTGGATTCGAGTGTGCAGGTATAAAAACGTAGGCGTAGCGGGCTACGCCGAGGCTTTTATGCCTGTGCAATCGGATTTGCAGACAAGTGAGTGGTATAGTTATTTCGAAAACGATGTACTAGCTTCGGAAGGCGGAAAACAGTCCCAAAAAGTGCAACAATTTTCTGGAAAATATGCTATAATCTGGTCAAAGTAGAGAAAAGCGGAGAGTAGAAATGAAAAAATTACCAGAATCAGAACAGGAAATTATGATGATTGTATGGGAATATGCGGAACCTGTCAGCCGATTTCAAATTGAAGAGAAATTGAATGTAGAGAAAAACATTGCACCGAGTACCATTTTAACATTGCTTACTCGTTTGGAAAAAAAAGGATTTATTCAAAAAGTGAGGAATGGGAAATCAAATCTTTATGTACCATTAGTAGAAAAAGAAAACTATATAGGCACAGTTGGAAAAAACATGTTAGATAAAATGTTTCAAGGGTCATTAGCAAAATTCGCATCGTCATTGTATGATGGAGAAAAACTTAGCTCAAAAGAGGTTAAGCAATTGCAGGAATTTATTGACAGACAAAAATAGAAAAAGTGGTGTAGAGGATATAGTTACAGATGGCATTTATCATAAAGTGGAATCTTTCAATAGGCATAGTCGCATTTATGGCATATGTTGTACAAAAAATAATGGGGAAAAGGCTCGGTCATTACTGGAGAAAGGTAGTCTGGATACTTCTGACAATTAAAATGTGCTTTCCGTTTTGGAGTGTGACGGAGAAATTCCGGCAACATTTTTTTATAATTTCTATGCCGGCATATTATATGGGGGAACAAAATCAAAAGACTGCGATCATGACGAAAATTGGAAACGTTTCAATTCGAGAGTGGATGTCAGGCGAAAAATTTTTGCTGTATATATGGATTGCAGGGATGATTTTATGTCTTTTGTTTCACGCAATACAATATAGAATATGGAAAAAAAGAATATTTGCAGAATGTAAAAGAATGCAAAAAAATTCCGTATTAGAAGCTCTAAAAAAAGCAAGCGAAGTTTGTAAAATAAAAAAAACAGAAATATGGGTCTGTGAAAATCAAGATTTTTATTCTCCTATGTTGTTTGGTGTACGAAATACAAAAGTATTGATTCCACAAGAAATGCTGGAAACGGAAAATTACTCCTATGAAGAATGGTATTTGATTTTTTTACATGAATTGACACATCAGAAAAAACACGATTTATGGTATAAAAGGTTTCTTCAAATTATAAGGGATGTTTATTGGTTTTGTATCCCAATGCTGTGGGTGCAAAAAATGGCAAATATAGATATCGAATGTGTCTGTGATGAGACTGTTACAAAACATATGAATCTGACGCAACGGAAAGATTATTGCAATGTTATTTTAAAAGTGGCTTCAAAACAAACGAAAAAAGAATTATCTGGAGTTGTTTCAATGGTATCAGAAACAGAGATACTGAAAGAACGATTTTACAATGTGTTTTTAGCAAGAAAAAAACTTCGAATATACGTCACTGTTTTTCTTTTTGGAATAATTATTTTGAGTTTTTCGGAAATGCAAATAGCGCGACAAATATGGTCATCATCGCATATAGAAAATTGTCCCAAATGCAAAGCTGCGGTACAAGGAGAAGTGGTTTGGAATGCATGGGAAAATGAAAAAAATGTAGTATGTACACATCAATATGCATGGGGAGATGACTTACAGAAAGCCAGATATGGAGTAGAAAAAATCAGGTGTAATGAATGTGGAAATTTTTTTGAGATAAAGATCAGGCAAGAAAAAATAGTCTGCCATGGGTATAATGATTAATTAGACAAATGTAGAAAAAAGATTGACAAAAAGTAGGAAGTATGGTATTTTTTTTGTTACACAAATGTAGAACGTACGTTGACAGGTATAATAAATTTTTAAGGAGAAAAGTATGAAAGCGGTAAAGAAAAAAATTTCCATTTTTCTAATGACCTTAATGTTGGCCAGTACATTTTCTGCCAATGTAACAAAAGCGGATGTTATCGAAAGTAAGAATATTTTTGCGTATGAAGAAATTATGCCGTATGCTGCAGTTTGCCCGAGATGTGGAGGAAGAATAACATCGTCAACCGTATGGGGAAGCTGGATAAGCAGTGGTACAGTTACATGTACTCATGGTCACGCATGGGGAACTGATTTGAAGCAGTATAGAACAGGAATAAAAACTACAAAATGTTTAAATTGTAACGCAGGAAATACTGCTAATGTGAAAGAAACAAGAACAATTTGTCACGGATATGATAATTAATGGTTAAAACACAAGGCTGTTGTATGATATGTAAAAAAACAGAAGTCATGCAATAGCCTTGTGCCATATAGAAACATAGGGGGTAGCATAATGATGGGAAAAAGGTTGAAAGAAATTTTTGGTTTGATTCTGATTAACATCACATTAGTCAGTGGGAGCTTAAATGCAGAAACGGTATATGCAGATACACAAGCCAAGATTGAAATTGAGAAAACGGAAATGCCATTAAAAATTTGTGTTGATGAAGAAAATAAAAAAACGGTACTTCAAATAGTGGCAGCCTGGAAGAAAATATATAAAAATAATGGAGTGGAATTAATGGTAATCCCATCAGGGCAACAGGCTTCGGAAGAAAAAGTACAGGAGATCCAGAATGAAATTACGACGGGAGAAGGGCCGGATGTATTTTTCGCAGAAGGGCCGAATCCGACTTGGAGTGAGCAAAGAGTAGTTGTTTTTGAAGACCCCAAAAAAGAAATGTATCAGGGAACCTTTCTTTCGTTGAAACCATACATGAAATATTTTGATATAGATATTTTAGAAGAGAAGATTTTGTCTGCAGGTATGGCTAATGAGGAACAAATACTGCTTCCTATGACATACGATTATTTTCTATATGCATTTACAACACAGGATTTACCGGAAAATACAGAAATATCAAGAAATTGGCTGGAATTAGCCAGACAAAAAGAAAAAGCAATTCAACAGATTGTAGGGCAAAGAAGTGGGGTTCAATTTTTTGATACATTTAGTGAGGTGGTTGATTATAAGAAAAAAACACTTCTATATTCGGAAGAGCAGATAAAAAAAGTTTTGGATGAAACAGTAGCATTAAAAACAAGATCATTAGCTTTAAACTGGAAAATAAAAGATACAGGAGTAGTAAGTCTAAATGATTTGGAAGAACTTGGAGGTGAAAAAACAGTTCATACGGTATTTGCAATGCCGAATCAGGAAGGCGGATTCACTGCAAATGTTACACTTTATGCAGGAATTAATAAGAACACAAAGCAACCTTTAAAAGCAGTCTCCTTTTTACAAATGCTATACAGTGAAGAAGTTTTATCGGGAAAAGGAATAGAGTTAGAAGATAAAAGAGAGGCAAGCAATATAAGATTTCCGCAAGGGGTTTCTATTTACAAAAAGGAACTAGAAAAACGAATGCGGAGTCTTTCGAGACAAGATCAAAAACAAATCAAAACGATACAGGAAGAAGTAAAAACTGTTCGATTTTATTCGGTATGGGACAGGGAACTTAATTCCTTATTATCTAAGTATGAGGCACAGGAAGATGAAAAGCAAAAAGAGCATGTCTTCATAAAAACAATACAGAAATGGAAGGAAAAAATACAGAAATGACATAAAAAATCAGTCCTGTGGAGTGAGAGTTGCAAGAAACAGATTTTCCGGAGTACTGTGGAACAGTCTGTAAAGCCAAAGCGGATATTCGCAATCCGCTTCGTTACTTGCTCATAACTGAATAGCTGCTTCACAGCTTATCAGGACTTGGTTGATTCGGTTAAATTCTTTTAGGGTTTGTCAAGGGTGATGAGTAGCTTTAAAAACAGGCTCCTCTTCACCCTTAATTTATATATCGGTTAATGATCTGTGCGTTTGAGAAATTGATTCGTATATATCAAGACACACATGGCAGAGCATTATTTTTGACAGGATGATGAAACCATTATTTAAGCACCGACCATTTGGCCGGTGCTTTTGAAGTGCATTCAGAGCATTACTTTTGACAGGGATTTTTAGAAACAATAACTTTTGTCGGTCGATACAGTTTTTCACCGAAGAAGTAGCCTTTCTGTATTTCCTCGACAACTCTGTCTTCTTCCACCCGGTCTGTCTCTTCGATGTGTACTGCATCATGGATATGAGGATCAAATATTGCACCATTTGCTTCAATCGGCAAGACATTCAGCTGGTATAAATTCTGCGCCAAAGCTGTACGGAAATCCATCATAAGAAGTTTTTCATCCATATAGGCCCAGCGATTTGTCGTTCTTTCCGAACTGACAATTCCATATTCAAGATTGTCTTTTACAGCCAGCAGCTTTTCAATCCATGTGCTGACCCGGATGTTTGTATCTCCGTCATGACAGTCTGCAAATACTTCTTGTGTCTGTCTGGCGATCATCTGGATTCCCTTTCCAATTGCAGAATCCTTCGTTGTGGGGTTCAGATTTTCCGCCCCCAGGCAAAACTCTTTTCCGGCCTGAAGTACATTTGCGAGAAGCTGTTTCGGCACGAAAACGGTGTTTATCGGGAAAGGTTCCGGTTTTTCTTCTGTGAATTGACTCAAATCTATCTTTGCACGTTTCTCTCCTGATTGCAGTATCAGGGTAAAATCGCCGCATTCCATTCCAACCTCGATCCATGCTGAAAACTCGGCTTGCAGATCTTGTTTTCTGCAATTTGAAATTACACGAATTATAAATCCAACACAGGAATTTGTCCAATACCTGAGACAAAAAAACAGTCCAAAAAGTGCAACAAAAAAGTCAAATCAGAACATTTCCTTTCTTTGCGGGATATGCTAAACTTTTTCTATCATAAGAAAAAAGGATGTACGAACAGGGGTTTTTACGTACTGTCCGGAAAGAGGAATTTTGATGAAAAAACAGTATTTCTGAAATCCGTTAAATATGGATTACCGTTACCAGTTTATTCAGGATATGAGAAGCGGTGAGGACAAGATTTCCCGCGAGGCCGCCGATCCGTCGATGATTTTATTTCAGGGAAAGTATTATATTTTTGCGTCCATGACGTTGAGCGTCTGGGTTTCGGAGGATATGGTTCACTGGGAGAGCCACCGTCTGCCGGACAGCCTGCCGCTGTATGACTATGCGCCGGATGTGCGCGTGGTCGGCGATTACGTGTATTTCAGCGCATCCCGTCGTGGCACGATCTGCGATTTTTACCGCACGAAAGATATCTTAAACGGTCCGTTTGAGCGTATTCCGGGAACCTTCGATTTCTGGGATCCGAACCTGTTTCTTGATGATGACGGAAAGCTCTATTTTTACTGGGGATGCAATAACGTGACTCCGATCTGGGGTGTGGAGCTTGAACCGGAGACGATGGTTCCAAAGACCGAGAGAAAAGAACTGATCTACGGTCAGCCGGAAAAAATCGGATACGAGCGCGTCGGAGAAAATCATTCCAAAATGCCGCTGAGTGAAGAAGAAGCTGTTGAAAAATTCAAAGAATTTCTGAAAGCACAGGGAAAAGATGCGGATCATCTGACGGAGGAGCAGATCGGGTTTGCCAAAATTATGTTCAGTCAGAGACCGTTCATCGAGGGCGCATGGATGACGAAGCATGACGGAACCTATTACCTCCAGTATGCCGGCCCGGGAACGGAATACAACGTTTACGGTGACGGTGTTTACGAGAGTGATTCCCCGCTTGGCCCGTTCCGTCTGGCAAAGAACAATCCATATTCCTATAAACCGGGTGGATTCCTGCGCGGTGCAGGCCACGGTTCGACGATGGAAGACCGCTATGGAAACTGGTGGCATACCGCGACAATGCAGATCAGCAAAAACCACGATATGGAGCGTCGCGTCGGCATCTGGCGGGCAGGTTTCGACAAAGATGGTGTCCTGTTCTGTAATCAGCAGTTCGGCGACTGGCCGATGGCGGTGGAGCAGGCAAAAGAAGACCCATGGGCAAAACCGGAGTGGTATCTCTTAAGCTATCAGAAAGCAATGACGGCATCGTCCTCGGAAGAAGGCAGAGAACCGTCGTTTGCGACAGATGAAAATATCCAGACCTGGTGGCGCGCAGCCGGAAATCAGCCGGGTGAGTGGATTTCGATGGATCTTGGTGAGGTAAAAGATGTCCGCGCCGTACAGATCAATTTTGCAGATGACAAAATCGATGCACCTCTGCCGGGCGAGCGTCAGGGCGAACGATATATCGACCCGAGCCAGCATAAGACCAGATGGCTGCTTGAGGCATCCGCCGATGGAACAAACTATTTTGTTCTGGCAGATAAATCAGACGCAGAAACCAATTTGCCGCACGATTTCATCGTAAAAGAAGAGGGTGTACAGATCCGTTATCTGAAACTCACTGTTTTTGAAGTGCCGTACAACCAGAATCCATGCATCTCCGGTCTTCGTGTTTTCGGCCTCGGCAACGGCGAAAAACCATCCGCACCGCAGTACCAGGCAGAGCGGACCGGAACTATGGATATGCGCATCACCATCGAGCCACAGACAGACGCTGTCGGATACAACGTCCTCTGGGGTTTTGCACCGGACAAGCTGTATCACAGCTGCATGACCTTTATGCCGGAGCAAAATATTGGAGCGCTGGTAGAAGGCGAAACGGTGTATGTGAGAGTCGATGCGTTTAATGAAAATGGAATTACGGAAGGAACCGTAAGGCCGCTTGCATGATACAATTATATTGAAAAAGCAGAAAAACAGCTCAGGTGCTCTTTGGAGAAATGAACATTAGAAATAAACGGATTGAACATAAGGAGTATTTATGGAAATACATGAATTACAGCAATTGCTGTCAGAAATGTCATTACAGGAAAAAATAGGACAGATGGTGCAGCTCACTGGTGTATACTTCGATAAAGAGGCGGTACTCACAGGTGTTGTTGGGGAACAGTTACCACCGGAATGGATTATTCAATATGCCGGTTCCGTGCTTGGAGTGATTGGAAAAGATAAAATTTATGATATCCAGAGCAGATATATGGAACAGCATCCCCATCATATTCCGCTTATCTTTATGGCAGATGTTATCCATGGATGTCGGACAATTTATCCGATTCCATTGGGGCAGGCGTGCTCCTTTCATCCGGAACTGGTGTCTGAGGCGGCTTCTATAGCTGCCTTGGAGGCATCTTCAGAAGGGCTCAGGGCAACATTTTCTCCTATGATTGATGTTTCAAGAGATCCAAGATGGGGAAGGATAATGGAATCCTTTGGAGAAGATCCATATGTAAACGGGATCATGGGAAAAGCAATGGTAGATGGCTATCAGCAGAAATCTGATACCAAAATAGCGGCATGCCTAAAGCATTTTGCAGGTTATGGGGCAGTGAATGCGGGAAGGGATTATAATGATGTTGAAATATCCCAGCGGACATTTCTGGAACAGTATGTAAAACCTTTCCGTATGGCACTAAAAGCAAAGCCAGCTATGGTCATGACAGCTTTTAATGCGATTGACCGTAAACCGATAAGCGGAAATAAGGAACTTCTTAAAGGGCTTCTGCGGGATAAGGAAGGATTTGAGGGAACTGTAATTTCAGATTGGGGCTCCATAGGCCAGCTGGAAGAACAGGGAGTGGCAGCTGATATGGAAGAAGCAGCAATCCAGGCTTCAGAAGCCGGTGTAGACATTGATATGATGAGTCCGGCTTATATGATGTATCTTGAAAAGCTGGTAGAAAGTGGCAAAATCCCGGAAGCGCTTGTTGATGAAAGTGCTTTCAGGGTCCTGATGATGAAAAATCAGCTGGGGCTTTTTGAAAATCCGTTTGCCGGTCTTGGAAAGAGTGGAAAACTGACTCAGCATAACCGGGAAAAGGCATATCAGATGGCTGGCGAAAGCTGTGTCCTTTTGAAAAATGAAAAAAAGATACTTCCATTAAGCGTAAAAAAGAAAGTTATCTGGGCAGGCCCTTATACAGCGTCAAGAGAATTCTTAAGCCGCTGGTCAATTTTTGGAGAACATGAATCAGTTGAAACAATAGAAGAAGTTTTACAAAAAAAGCAGATAGAAGCAGAATGTATTACAGGATGCAATATTCTTTCTGATGCAGAGTGTAAGGTATGGCAGGTGGAACAGGAATTGTCTGACAAGCCAAGGGATGAGCAGTGGCTGGAAACGATAACCCAGGAAGATACGGTTGTATGTGTACTGGGTGAGCATGAATCCCAGTCAGGAGAGGCTGCCAGCAGGGCATTCCTGACTTTGCCGGAAGAGCAGCAGGTGTTATTTGAAAAAATAGCAGAACGTACAAGGAATATCGTGACTGTGGTAATTGCAGGAAGACCATTGGATCTGCGGAGAATATCAGAAAAATCCAAGGCTGTCATTATGGCATGGAGACCAGGAACTATGGGAGCTGAAGCAATCGTAGATCTTGTGTATGGCAGAATAAATCCTTCCGGCAAATTATCTGTAAGTATTCCATGGTGTGTGGGACAGGTGCCCATAAGCTACTGGGATGTAAAAACCGGACATATATTTACAGAAGATAATTCAGAAAACCGTTTCACCAGCAGATATATGGATATCCCGAATACGCCGTTATATCCATTCGGTTATGGATTGTCTTATACAGAGTTTGATATTTCAGACATTGATGTGCAGATAGGACAGGATAAAAAAGTACATGTACATTGTAATGTGTGCAATACAGGGAATGTTGCGGGGGCAGAAGTAGTCCAGTGTTATTATGAAACATTATATGCATCTGTAGTACGTCCGAAGAAAGAGCTTATCCGTTTCCGGAAGGTTTTCCTGGAACCGGGGGAGAAGAAGGATGTAGATTTCTGTATTGACCAGGAAGAATTCTCATATTATGGTAAAAACATGGAAATCGTCAGCAGCGGAATGAAACTGCGTATCAGTGTTGGAAACAGTAGTGACCACCTTGTTTCTGAGAACATTAGGATCTAACCAAGCTTTTTGCTCAAACCGGTCAGGCTTTCGGCGAAGTGTTACGATAAGCACTCATTAAAAATCTCCATTGGTTTTGTCAGCCAATGGAGATTTTTTCAGTTCTGTCTGTCTTTTATTTCTTTATACTCTTTTTCAATGCCTGAAATTAATGTTTTCATTGTATACTCCAGGATTTCGTTACCGAATGCCGCAGAAGAATCTCTGACAGGGTGGCGTCCTGCGATTCCAATCAGATTACTTTCATCTTCTTTTACCTGTCCAAAGTCAACCAGATCCGGGCGCACAGCCATAACGATAGAAGTCTCATTCGCTCCGGCATGGTCATTCTGATACTTCAACTTCTCATCTTCCGCATATGTCCAGGCCGTAAAAATACGCAGACCATATTTTTCTTCTGCTTCTTTTGTTAGTTCCTGAAATGCATGGATTGACGGTCCATGTCCATGTCCGACGACAATACGCACTCCTGCTCTGGAAAGCTGGGCAAAAATACTGCGCAGATAGTCCTGAAACAGTTCTTTTTCCAGCCAGTAAGCACTGCCTTTCAGCTGCTGGACGTGATAGGTATGCAGTGCGCCCTCGGTATTGATATCCATTCCATAAAATGACTTTTCATGGTCATGAAATACACGGTCAGGACCCATAAAGAGTATTGGAAGTACCACACCGCCAACTTTTTCCGCTACCCGGACAAACAGCTCTTTTGACTGGATTCCATCGGCTCCAAGAGGCATATGCGGACCATGCCATTCTAATGTACCAAGAGGCAGATATGCAACCGGCATCTCCTGCATTCTCTGGACAAATTCTTCTGGAAGCAACTCTTCGTATAATACTTTTTTCATAGCTGGTCTCCTTTCAAATTGTACGATCGTCACACTTGTATATTAAGTATAACGACCATAGATAATCTGTTCAAGAGATAAAGCGTAAGTTGAAAGTGAAAACTATAGGCGCTAATTTCTAAGCAGTCTATGCCTGATCATTTATAATACCTTGGAACCGTTCGCAGTCAGTTTAAAGGTCATTCCAAGGACATCCGCTGCCCCACGGCACATCATCATCCGTCCAAGGAAGATTTCAAAATATTCATACATGGTACAAATTTTGGTGTCAATCTGCAGATTCAGGGCAATTACATGCTTCTCAGTATCCACCTTCAGCTTCGCATCAATAACAGCATAGTTCACCCGGTCATGCTTGTCAAAGGTTGCTTCATTCTTCTCACGGACTCTGCTGCGGCGTACATCTGTCTTATCTGCAATAATTAATGCCGCTGAGACCGGATCAGTCGCCCCGCCTGTCGATTCATCGTGGTGTCCGATCGCTGAAACGACCGTAATCCGGTCCTCCATATCCATATCGGTTTTTTTTAAAATATCATTGGCAAGCAATGCCCCGTACTCTGCGTGATGTGTCCGGTTAATTGCATTTCCGATATCATGCATCCAACCGGCAATCTTTACAAGCTCAATGTCCTTCTCCGGATAATCCAACTTTTTCAGGATATAGGCGGCACGGTCCGCCACCATGGCTGCATGAGCCTTGGAATGATCCGTATACCCCATCGCTCCAAGATTATCATTTCCCTTGCGGATCAGGGCCAGTACTTCTTTATTTTTCCTTATTTTCTGTTCAATCATAATTTTCCTCTTTTCTGTCTACCCTTTATAGTAGACAGATCTGCGAGGAAGTAAAAGAATAGTTGCGTATAAACTTTGTAAGTGTTGTGTAAGGTGAC
>OLND01000186.1_pt1 | contig 81239 bp, 71 predicted proteins | sample 1672031 | NCBI WGS metagenome assembly OLND01 (sample SAMEA3136638, study PRJEB25190) | human gut metagenome | biome: human gut; feature: human-associated habitat; material: faeces | place: Austria | collected 2013 | reverse complement strand
CTTCGGAAAAGGCGATCATCTTTTCCATGATCTGTGCAATGGTCATCATTTGTTTTCACTCCCGTTTTTAATACTTAAATGTTCACCTTGATAAACGCAAATTTGTTACTCTAATTCCGTGCGAAGGGTGAATTCATCGGGAAGATCGTAAATCGCTTTTTTCAGGAAAAGCGGATAAAAATATTCATCTTTCAATCTATCAAACTCCAGCCATTCAAAAGTATGGATATGCTTTCCTTCTGTCAGAGTAAAGACGTTTCCTCTTTCCAGTAGAGTTGTCTCTGAAATATCCACCAGAAAATAAATACACAGTTCATGATAATGTAGATTATCCACATCTTCGGTAAAAAAAGCCTGATTGAGCCATAATGGACGTGTAATCTCTGGAGTTACACCAAGTTCTTCCTGAACTTCCCGAACCACTGCTTGCTCAGCAGTTTCACCCATCTTAACTCTTCCACCCGGAAGATAAAAATAGGGTGAACGTTCATCGTGCATCGCTAAAATTTTATTTTCCGCGATTATCATGGCACATACTCTATAATTAAATTTTTGATTTTCACAATTATAGGAAATATCCATTGCATTGCCTCCTCTAAATCCTAATTTAACTTTGCATCAACTTAATTGCCTCATCAACAGATACACATGTAGCAAATCTCTTTGGCCACATCATATCATTGTAATATTTATAGGTTTCTTCTCCAGACATATAGTCGTTATCAAACGTTGAATTTGCCCCTTGTGGAACAATTACTTTATATCCTCTTTCAAAAGCAGATTTCACAGTTGCATCTATACAGAAATTTGTCTGTAACCCAACTATCATTAATGTATTTTCATCTTTAACATAATCTGTAAAATCTTTATTTCCGAAACAACTATTGATATTTTTTGTAAATATCTTTTCACCTTCCCTTGGATGCACCTGTTCTGCAATCTCGAATTCTTCATCGCCGATTGAAAATCCAGTTCCTGGTCCATCATCATGCTGAAAATAGATAACCTCTATTTGATTGTCTCTAGCTGCTTGTATAATTCTTGAAGTATTATCAATAAATTCATCAAAATTAAAAAGTCTGCTATCTGCTATTCCTTTTTGTATATCTATCACAAGTAGTTTCATTCGTTTCTCCTTTACACATAAAAATTCTCAATTCAAAGAACAGCATAAATAGAGTAGCAACCAAAAATCCAATCATCAATATTTTATGGCAGATTACAAAATAAACAATATATGCTACGATAGCCACCAAGTATACAATCATCAAAATGTGCCACTTTTTAGCTGAACTATCCGTAATTATTTTCTTTTTTACGGCAACATCATCCTTAATCAACTCGTCCAAACTCAATCCAAATTCATCGCTAATCGCTATTAGATTTGCAATATCGGGAATACCTTTATTAGTTTCCCATTTTGTAATTGCTTGTCTTGATACATTTAGTCTTTCAGCAAGCTGCTCCTGTGAAAAACCTGCCTGCTTTCTGCATTCTTTGATTTTTTCTCCTAAATTCATTTTTGAGTTCTCCTTATTATTTGGTAAACTCATTATAACGATTTTCGAGTTTTTAACAAGAAACCGCCATTTACAATGTGGCTGTCGGTAAATAACGTTTTTTAGAGCTGACAATACCAAACAAAAATATCCTGACAGTTACAGAGCTTTCTGGCTCTGCAACTTGTTCAGGATATTTTTATTTTGATAAATACTTTCTGTTTTTGGCCGCAAAAAATCCTTGTTTGGATTTTTTCAGCCGCATTTTTTTCTAGGCAGTTTTTCCTTCAAATTTTCTCAGTTTTTCGTATAAAAAACGATGATATTTATTTATATTTCTTCCAATAGCATACAGCATGAATTCTTTTGCTAAATACCCTGACATTGCTGCTTTATGGAGTGACCAAAATAATTTGACCGCTGACGAAGTTCTTCCTAATACAAACTCAGCTGATTGGGATTGTCCCGATTGTCATATGACCTTCCATGCACGTATCATTGATATGGTTAATGGTAATGCCGACTGTCCGTATTGTTCAGGTCGAAAAGCTATCCCTGGCAAAACATCCTTCGCGGCACTTCATCCCGATCTAATGAATGAATGGAATTGGATTAACAATTATGTATTAGTTGATCCTGATGAGATTACAGAAAAAAATTCAACTAACGTCTGGTGGATTTGCAAGCGTAATCCTGATCACGTCTATGAATTAAGTGTTTCTGAAAAGATTTTATACAAGAAACGTCATCGTGAAAGCTGTCCTTATTGTAAGGGACGAAGACGCAAGAAGCGACTATTTTAATTTTAAAGTGTAAAATAAAAAGGAATCATAATCTGATTCCTTTTTATTATGTACATTTTCTAATGATTTTGGTGATTTCTATTTTTAAGTTTTAAAGCTAATTATGTACATTTTTGATACTTTTTCTAAATATCTGTTTTTAGGTTTTAAAGTTCATTATGTACATTTTCGAGCTTTTTTGTTAAAAAATTTTTTTGGTTCTAATATCTTACATAATATGTAACACGTACAGAACTTACCTTAACCGGTACTCCTGTCTGCTGTGCTTCGATCATCTGTCCGCCGCCAATGTAAATTGCTACATGTCCCGGTGTCCAACAGATATCTCCCGGCTGTGGATTATTTACGATTGTTCCATGCGCAAGAATATCTCCACTTGTTCTTGGAATTGGAATTCCAGCCTGTCTGTAGCAATACTGTACAAGTCCTGAACAATCCAGTTCAACTCCCGGTGTAGTTCCGCCCCATACATATGGAACTCCGATCTGTGAATACGCCGCATTTACAATAATGCTTCCCTTATCAGCACTATAACTTGGGCTTGATGAGGAAGAACTTGAGCTGCCTGAGCTTGAACTGCCGGAAGAACTACTGCTTGAGCTACCGGAGCTTGAACTGCTTGAGCTTGAGCTGCTTGAACTTCCTGAGTTTGAACTACTGGAAGAACTATTGTTTGAGTTATTTCTATTAGAAGTACTACTGCTTGAGTTGTTCTTCTTAGCTGCTTCCTCGGCAGCTTTCTTTGCTGCTTCTTCTGCTGCCTTTCTCTTAGCTTCTTCTTCCGCTGCTTTCTTTACAGCTTCATCAATCTTAACATCGAGATTTGCGATCTCACTACTCTTCTCTGTAATCGTTGTGTTCAGTTCATCCTTCTGTGCATCATACTCTGTCTGTGTCTCCTGCAGATCAGCCATCTTTGTCTCAAGTGTTGTCTTAAGATCTTCTACTTTCTGAACTGTCGCAACATACTCTTCGAGCTTGTCTCTGTCATAAGAATGTACCTGCTGGGAATATTCTGCCTGTGTCAGTACACTGGAAATATCTCCGGATGTCAGTACCTTCTCCACTGTGGCAGTTCCTGTTCCTTCTTCATACATATACTTAATACGAAGCTTCATAGCTGCATACTGCTGTTCCTGTTCCTCCTGCGCTGTTTTCAGATCTTCCTCTGTCTGAGAGATTTCCTCACCTGTTTCGATCAGGTCATTCTCAAGATCAGAGATCTTGGTCATAAGTGAATTCAGCTGTGTCTGAAGATCGCTTACCTGGTTCTGTGTCTCCTGCTTCTTCTGCTTCAGATCACTGACTTCGTCGGCAAGTACCGGTGTAACAGTCATTGTACATGCAAGTGTTACTGCAAGAATCATACTGCTTACTTTTTTTAACTTCATCTTTCCACCTATCCTTATTTTTATCTAGTCCCCCATGTGATGCATTATAATTTTCGTATCATAACTCGTTGTAAATAGTTACATTATAATTCCACATACTCATATGTTATAATACAACATCTATCGCTTTTTTTCAACATATTTCTCGTAACAAGAGGGTATTTTATTTACATTCTATGCTCAATATTATAGCGTATTTATGTAATATTTTCAATACTCCTCCTTACTTTTTTCATTTTTTCGTAACATTTTCGTAACAAAAAAATCTGGAAAGTTCTCTTTATTCTTAGATAAACTTTCCAGATTCCTGTTTCACTGTATGATCTTTTATTTTCTACTGAATATATAAGTTTGTATATCCCATCAGGCTTTCATCCACTTCTCTTGCCACTTCACGACCTTCACGGATAGCCCATACAACAAGAGACTGTCCTCTGTGCATATCTCCGGCTGTGAATACATCTTTCACATTTGTAGAATATTTTCCTGCCTCTGTCTTTACATTTGTGCGTTCATTCACTTCTACACCAAATGCTTTTGTTACATAATCCTGACTTCCAAGGAATCCAGCTGCGATCAGAACAAGATCTGCATCTACGGTATACTCGCTTCCTTCTACAGGAACCATCATTTTCCGTCCGGTCTTCTCATCTGTCTTACTCTCAAGCTTGATAAGAACTGCCTTACAGAGATTCCCTTTCTTATCTTTTACGAATTCTTTCACTGTCGTTGTGTAAACGCGAGGATCAGAACCAAACACAGCGATTGCTTCCTGCTGGCCATAATCTGTCTTGCAGACTCTTGGCCACTCCGGCCATGGGTTCAGCGGTGTCCTCTCGTCCGGTGCTTTCGGCATCATTTCCAACTGAAGAACGCTCTTTGCCCCATGACGGATAGATGTTCCGACACAGTCATTTCCTGTGTCACCACCACCGATTACAATTACATTTTTCCCTTTTGCAGAAATATAGCTTCCTGCTTTGAGTTTCATATCATTTGCCCATAGTGCTTTCGTTGTTGATTTCAGGAAATCTACTGCGAAATAAATTCCCTGTGCATCTCTTCCCGGTGCTTTGATATCTCTTGGATTGGATGCTCCGCATGCAAGGATCACGCGGTCATATTCCTTCAGGATATCTGCTGCTTTCACATCTTTACCAACATTGCATCCTGTCTGGAATGTAATTCCTTCTTCTTCCATAATAGCAATCTTGCGGTCGATGATCTGTTTCTCCAGCTTCATATTCGGGATTCCGTAACGGAGCAGTCCCCCCGGTTTGTCCTCACGTTCAAAAACAGTTACCTGATGGCCTCTTCTGTTCAGAAGATCTGCTGCCGCAAGTCCGGACGGACCGGAACCAATCACTGCGACTTTCTTTCCTGTACGCACTTTCGGTGGATTTGCCTTTGCATATCCCATCTCATATGCATTTTCAATAATTGCATATTCATTACTTTTTGATGCAACTGCTTCCTGATTCAGTCCACAGGTACATGCATTTTCACACAGTGCCGGACATACACGGGAAGTAAATTCCGGAAAATTGTTTGTCTTTTTCAGACGTAAATAAGCTTCCTTCCAGTTTCCATTGTAGATCAAGTCATTCCACTCCGGCACAAGGTTGTGCAGTGGACATCCACTGGCCATTCCTGCAAGCGGCTTTCCAGACTGGCAGAACGGAACTCCGCACGCCATACAGCGCGCGCCCTGAAGCTCCTGTTCTTCTTTGCTAAGAGGCGTATGGAACTCATTGAAATGTTTGATGCGTTCCAATGGGCTCTCTGCCGGTTTATCCTGTCTTTCATAATCCATAAATCCTGTCGGTTTTCCCATCTCTATGCCTCCTATCTTCCGTTCTTAATCATATTAAATGCTTCGATTTTTGCTTTTTCTCTGCTAAGTCCTTTTTCTTCCATCTGGATGATCGTGGACATCATTCTCTCATAGTCTTCCGGAATGATCTTCTTGAATTTTGGCAGATATTCTTTGAAATTATCAAGAATCTTCTTACCTACCTCAGAGTTTGTATAAGCAACATGCTCCTGGATCATTCCTTTTAATTCCTGTACATCATACTTATCTGTGACACGTTCAATGTTGACCATTGCTTTATTTACTTTACGATACAGGCTGTTATCGAGATCGATCACATAGGCAATACCGCCGCTCATTCCGGCTGCAAAGTTCTTTCCAACCTGTCCAAGTACAACAACACATCCACCTGTCATATATTCACATCCGTGATCTCCGACACCTTCTACAACTGCACGTGCACCAGAGTTTCTTACCGCGAAACGTTCTCCGGCAACACCTCCTACAAATGCTTTACCACTTGTAGCTCCGTAAAGAGCAACATTTCCGATGATAATGTTCTCATCTGATTTAAATTTCACACCTTTCGGCTGGCAAACAACCAGTTTTCCACCGGAAAGTCCTTTTCCAAAATAGTCATTACTGTCTCCTGTCAGTTCCAGTGTCAGTCCTCTTGGGATAAATGCTCCAAAGCTCTGACCGCCGGCACCTTTACACTGGATCACATAGCTGTCTTCTTCCAGTCCTTCCGGATATCTTCTTGTAATCTCAGATCCGAAAATTGTTCCGAAAGTACGGTCTGTATTTGTAACATCTACTTCAAGTCCTCTCTTTTCTCCTCTTTCAAGGGCTGGGAGAAGCTGTTTCAATAGTACTTTTTCATCCAACGTCTTGTTAAGTTCAAAATCATAGACTTTCTTTGGATTAAAGATAACACCTTTCTTCTCTTTCGCATATGGATTGTACAGAATCTGTGACAGATCCAGTGTTGCGGCACGCTCTGATGTCGGAACGTCTTTTACTTTCAGAAGATCTGTACGTCCTACCAGTTCATCCACTGTGCGAACACCAAGTTTTGCCATATATTCTCTTAATTCTTCTGCAATAAAACGCATAAAGTTAACAACATATTCCGGTTTTCCGCTGAAACGTTTTCTAAGCTCCGGATTCTGAGTTGCAACACCAACCGGACAAGTATCCAGGTTGCAGACACGCATCATAACACATCCCATTGTTACAAGCGGAGCTGTTGCAAATCCAAACTCTTCTGCTCCAAGGATTGCTGCGATCGCAACATCACGCCCACTCATGAGCTTACCATCTGTCTCAATACGGACACGCTCACGCAGACCATTCTGAATCAATGTCTGATGAGTTTCTGCAAGTCCAAGTTCCCACGGAAGTCCTGCATTCTGAATCGAGCTTCTCGGTGCTGCTCCTGTTCCTCCGTCATATCCTGAGATCAGGATAACTCCGGCTCCGGCTTTTGCAACACCTGCAGCAACTGTTCCAACACCTGCTTCTGATACCAGTTTCACAGAAATTCTTGCATTTTTATTTGCATTTTTACAGTCATAGATCAGCTGTGCAAGATCCTCAATCGAATAGATGTCATGATGTGGCGGTGGTGAGATCAGACTCACACCAGGTGTTGAATGACGAGTCTTTGCGATCCATGGATATACCTTTCCACCCGGAAGATGTCCTCCTTCTCCTGGTTTTGCTCCCTGTGCCATCTTGATCTGGATTTCCTGTGCACTGACCAGATACCTGGATGTAACTCCGAATCGGCCGGAAGCAACCTGCTTGATTGCAGAGCATCTGTTTGTGTCAAGACGTTCAATATCCTCTCCTCCTTCACCGGAGTTTGATTTACCATGAAGCATATTCATGGCGATCGCCATTGTCTCATGTGCTTCTTTTGAAATAGAGCCATAGGACATCGCACCTGTCTTGAATCTTGTTACGATTGAATCTACGCTTTCTACTTCATCAAGCGGTACACTCTTCTTCGGGAAATTGAAATCAAGCTGACCTCTCAGATTGATCTTCTCGCCTTCCTCATCAACCATCTCTGTATACTGCTTGAACATTTCATAATCACCACGTCTTGTGGACTGCTGAAGCATATGGATTGTCTGTGGATTATAGAGATGTTCTTCTCCGCCACTTTTATATTTATGTTTTCCAACACTGTCCAGTGTCATATCAACCTGCAATCCAAGCGGATCGAATGCTTCTGTATGGAAAGCAGTGTAATCTTCTGCAATTTCTTCAATACCGATACCACCAACACGGCTGACTGTATCTGTAAAATAGCGGTTAATAAAATCTGTCTTGAGACCGATTGCTTCAAAAATCTTTGCTCCCTGATAGGACTGGATTGTTGAAATTCCCATCTTGGATGCAATCTTAATAATTCCATGAATTACCGCTGAATTATAATCATCTACTGCTGCATAATAATCTTTGTGAAGCAGATTTGCCTCGATCAGATGACGGATTGACTCATGTGCAAGATATGGATTGATTGCACATGCTCCATATCCAAGCAGTGTTGCAAAATGATGAACCTCTCTAGGCTCTCCACTTTCCAGAATCATCGCGACTGAGGTTCTCTTCTTTGTACGTACCAGATGCTGCTGCAGTCCAGATACTGCCAGAAGTGACGGGATTGCAACGTGATATTCATCTACCTCACGGTCTGTCAGAATCAAAATATTAGCGCCCTCGCGGATCACACGGTCAACTTCAATGAAGAGATACTCTATCGCCTTCTCAAGACTTGTGTTTTTATAATAAGTGATTGGAATCTCTGCAACTTTGAATCCATCCACTTTCATATTTTTAATTTTCAGAAGATCTGTATTTGTCAGGATCGGGTTATTGACTCTGAGCATCTTACAGTTCTCTTCCTTCTGCTCCAGAAGATTACCGTCTGTTCCGACATAAATAGTTGTAGAAGTCACGACTTCCTCACGGATTGCATCGATCGGCGGATTTGTAACCTGTGCAAACAGCTGTTTAAAATATCCGAACAGTGGCTGACGTTTCTGCGAAAGCACGGAAATCGGTGCATCCATTCCCATCGCTGCGGTTCCTTCGGCACCGTTCTTTGCCATTGTCAGAATAGAAGTTTTCACGTCTTCATAAGAATAACCAAACGCTTTCTGAAGCTGTGTACACTCTTCAGCTGTATATTTTGGCACATCCTTATTCGGGATTTTCAAATCCTTCAACTGAATCAGATTACTGTCCAGCCATTCTCCATATGGGAACTGATTTGCATATTTTTCTTTTAATTCCTCATCATCGATCACGCGTCCTGCAACCGTATCAACCAAAAGCATCTTACCCGGGTGAAGTCTTTCTTTCATCACAATCTTGGATGGATCGATATCCAGAACTCCAACCTCTGAAGAAAGAATCAGATTATCATCATCTGTAATGTAATATCTGGAAGGGCGAAGTCCGTTACGGTCAAGCACAGCTCCCATAACATCTCCATCTGAGAACAGGATAGACGCCGGACCATCCCATGGCTCCATCATTGTTGCATAATACTGATAGAAATCTTTCTTGTTCTGGGACATCTCTTTATTGTTGATCCATGGTTCTGGAATACAGATCATAACTGCAAGCGGAAGATCCATTCCACTCATCACCATGAATTCTAATGCATTATCAAGCATCGCGGAATCAGATCCGGAAGTATTGATCGCAGGAAGCACCTTGTGGAGTTCACCTTTCAGACATCCTGCCTCCATTGTCTCTTCACGGGCACGCATCTTATCTGCATTACCACGGATCGTATTGATTTCTCCGTTGTGGACCATAAAGCGGTTCGGATGCGCTCTCTGCCAGCTTGGTGCAGTATTTGTACTGAATCTGGAATGCACCATTGCAATTGCAGAAATAAATTCTTCGTCCTGCAGATCTTCAAAGAAAAGTCTCAGCTGTCCTACAAGGAACATTCCTTTGTAAACGATTGTTCTACTGGAAAGTGAAACAACATAAGTGTCATCACTGCTCTGTTCGAAAATTCTTCTGACTACATACAGTCGACGATCAAAATCAATTCCTCTCTCGTATTTTGCAGGGCGTTCAATAAATGCCTGCATAATACATGGCATGCAATCTACCGCTGTCTTTCCAAGAATGTCCGGATGAATCGGAACTTCTCTCCAGCCCAAAAGTTTCAGTCCTTCTTTTTTTACAATAACTTCGAAAATCTTTTTCGCCTGATTGCGTTTTAATTCATCCTGCGGAAGAAAGAACATACCTACGCCGTAATCTCTTTCATCTTTCAGCTTAATTCCAAGTGGCTGACAGACTTTCTTGAAAAATCCATGAGGAATCTGTGTCAGAATACCCACGCCATCTCCTGTCTTTCCTTCTGCATCTTTTCCGGCTCTGTGCTCAAGTTGTTCTACAATACTCAAGGCTCCTGCCACTGTACTATGTGTCTTTTTGCCTTTGATATTGACAATTGCACCAATACCACAGTTATCATGTTCAAAACTTTCGCGGTAAAGACCACGATTCTGACTTTCCATTTCTTTCCTCATAGTCGCTATCCTTTCTTCCTGTAATCTAAAGTTTACTTTAAAATCTTCTTTATTCGGCGCATTCAATCATTTCTTTCTCACGTCGTGTAAAACTTTTTCTAGAATATACACCCTTTTACCCAGGCTGTAAATAGGGAAATCCTTGTGAATTGTCTGATTATTTGATTTTTCATTGATTTTATTTGAATAGTTAGATTATTTTGATTTCCTTATAAAAATAATATTAATTATTAAGATTTCTGTTTTTCTTTGATTTTATTTGATAAAATAATAGATTAAAAAGAAAAAGCGCGACAAGGTTTCGCACCTCATCGCGCACAATTTAAGATTGTATTTTTATCAGTACAATTTATTTCATTTGTATTTCTTCATTATTCCTCTGTTTTCTGAGTACTCACCGGATCCCCGCTTCTCTGAATCCACACAAAACAAGCTGCACAGATAAATGTGCTGATAATCACTGCCGCTGCCATTTTAAACGGTTCTCTGGCAAGCCAGTTAAACACTCCGATATCTGTAAAGATCAAAGATCCCAGATTCAAAACAATGTGAAGCATAATCGGAGCTTTCATTGAACTAAATTTCTCATAAACATAGCACAGAAGAATTCCTAAGAGAAAAGTGTAGATCATCTGTACCGTGTTGGTGTGTGTGACTGAGAAAAACAGCGCTGACCAGATTGCCGCATAATAAAATCCTCTGGTCTCCCGGTACCTCTGATAAAGCACTCCGCGGAACATAAATTCCTCTGCAATCGGAATTGCAAATCCAAATACAATAATCTGGACCACAAAATCTGCTGAATACATATTCTGTGCTGTCTGAACATACTCCGGATCGACCAAAACGGCCTGTGCCATAACGGACAGACATGTAGCACCAATACTTCCGATCACTCCCATCACAAGAAGTGACCAGTAATTCTTCAGTGGCTTTTGAACTCCCATCCGCTGTATCCCTGCAATCTGCTCTTTCTTTCGATCGATAACAAACAACGTAACTGTCAGAAACAACGTCGCTGCTGTAGCAATCCCTGCAATCGCAACCTGACCTCCTATGATTTTATCAAACGCAGGACTTAATACTTCATAGTACTTATTCATCATTTCCTGATAATTAAGGACTTCTCCACTTTGTGTCATCCTGGAAGATGCTTCCCCCATAAAAGGAAGAATGATTATAAACTCAATCACAAATTCCATCACCAGCTGGATTCCCCAGAATCCAAGTAGAGGACCGGCAGCTCTCCAGAAGGAGCGTCTCGGATCATTTTTCATAAGACAATTCCTCCGCTATCTTCTGAATCCACTCTCTGATCTTTCTTGCTTCACCTTTTACAGTTCCCTGAACCATCTCCGGCTTTCCGCCTCCCCGTCCTTCGAATGCAGCATTTAACATTTTGGAAAATGCACGAAGATCCTGGGTTCTGCTTCCGATCACATAACGGTATCCCGCTACATCATTTCCATAAAACACAGCACAAAGAATTCTTTCTTTTTCAAGCACTTCATTCACATACTGACGCATGGCATCCGCACTGATATCCTCTGAAAACATACAGACCGTTTTTTCTTCTTCCGGAACAGACTGCGCCCAGACGTGTACAAGCTGGCGTTCTTTCTCCACCAGTGTCCGTTTCAAAGAATCCAGCTCTTCTTTCAAATGTCCCACTGCCTCTGCTGTCTCATATTCTTTCGCACAGAGCAACGCTGAAATTTTCCTGTTCTGTTCCTGCTTCTTCTCATAATCTGTAAGTGCACGGCTTCCACAGAGCATTGTCACACGAACGCCGCCTTTGTATCGCTGCATATTAACAAGCTTGATCATACCGATCTCTCCTGTGCGTTCAACATGCGGCGCACAGCACGCACAGATATCATATCCCGGAACCGATACGATACGAACCTGTCCCTCAATCTCAATCTTACTGCGATAATCCAGTTCTTCCAGCTCTTCTTTGGATGGATAAGACACTTCGATTGTCAGATTCTTCCACACTGCACGATTTGCTTCAAGTTCAATCTCCTGCAGTGCTTCTTTTGATATCTCTCCATCAAAATCCATCGTACAATCTTCTGTTCCAAGATGAAATCCGACATTGTTGAAACCGTATCTTGCATGCACGATTCCGGAAACAATATGCTCTCCGGTGTGCTGCTGCATCTTCATAAATCTGGTCTCCCAGTCGATCTCGCCTTCAACAATCTCTCCTGCTTCAAACGGCTGATCTGTAATATGCAGAATTCTTCCATTCTTTTCCCGAACATCAGATACCTTCGCATCCTTCAGTTTTCCTGTATCTGCATACTGTCCGCCGCCTTCCGGAAAGAATGCTGTACGGTCAAGTTCTACCGCATAGCATCCTTCCTTTTTCTCATACGGCTCACATTCCAGAACCATTGCAGTAAATTTTGAAAGATGGCTGTCATTGTAAAACAGTTTTTCTGTTCTTGTACCATCCATCAATCCATTTTCTGTCATAATTCGTATTACATCCTTTCCGGAGCTGTAAATCCAAGAAGGTCAATGCAGGTCTCAAGTACTTTTTTCGCAAGTGTAAGAAGCGCAAGATAACCTTTCTTCTTCTCTTCGTCTTCTTCTGCAAGAATCTTTGTCTCATGATAGAACTTATTAAAGTCGTTCGCAAGATCATAGATATATGCACACAACTTATGAGGAGCTGTCTCTTTATATACATTATCGATCACTTCATTGAATTTCACTACCTGAAGCATCAGAGACTTCTCTGCATCATTCTCAGCCGGTCTGATCGTTCCGTCAAGAACTCCGCCATTCTCAGCATATTTCTTGAGAATAGACTTAATTCTAACGATTGTATAAAGAATATACGGTCCTGTATTTCCCTCAAAGGAAGTAAATCTGTCAACATCAAAGATATAATCCTTAGAAGCCTGGTTAGAAAGATCTCCGTACTTGATCGCTGCAAGTCCAACTTCTTCTGCTGTACGTCTTGCATCTTCTTCCTCTACTGTACGGTTGTCCATGATCTTCTTATACATCTCATCATCAATCTCACGGATCAGATTCTCAAGACGCATAACACCGCCTTCTCTTGTCTTAAACGGCTTACCATCTTTTCCGTTCATTGTACCAAATCCAAGGAATGTAAGTTCTGTCTCCGGTTTTACAATTCCTGTCTTCTTCGCACAACGGAATACCTGCACAAAATGCAGTTCCTGACGCTTATCAACAACATAGATTACTTGATCTGGATCATACAGTTTCTCACGTTCTACCAGTGTAGCAAGATCTGTTGTATCATACAGCGCAGCTCCGTCAGATTTCAGAATCATACACGGAGGAATCTCTTTCTTATCTGTCTCTTCTGCAACGTCTACTACAAGCGCACCCTCATCATAATGTGCGAATCCTTTCTCCTTGAGCATCTCAACCATATCCGGAATATATGCCTGGGCATCTGCTTCACCTTTCCAGAGATCAAAATCTACACTCAGTCGCTCGTAGTTCTTCTTCAAGTCAGTTACAGACACATTCATGATATGTTTCCAGATTGCACGATATCCTTTATATCCATTCTGTAACAGATAAGTTGCATGAAGTGCTTCTTCTCTATAATCGTCGTGCTCTTTTGCATAAGCACTTGCTGTAGGATAAATCTCTTCCAGTTCACTGATCGTAAATGGTGCTTCTTCCGGATATTCTCCTTCAAAACTCTCATCAAAATACGGGAGTTCCGGTTTACGTTTTTTCAGCTCTGTGATGATCAGGCCCATCTGATATCCCCAGTCTCCCAGATGGATATCTCCTGTTACATCATTTCCTTTAAAACGGATAATACGTTTAATGCTCTCTCCGATAATCGCAGAACGAAGATGTCCGACATGCAACGGTTTTGCCACGTTCGGTCCGCCGTAATCAATAATAACTTTTTTCGGATTCTTTTCTTTTTCAACGCCAAGATTCTCATCTGCTGCCATCTCATTCAAATACTCTGCAACAACTTCCGGTGCCAGCTTCAGGTTGATAAATCCCGGATTCACCGCTTCTGCTGATGCAAAATACTTGCTATCTGCAAGTTCTTCCACAACTGCATTTGCAATCATGATCGGAGCCTTCTTATATTTCTTCGCACCTGCCATTGCACCATTACACTGATATTCACAGAGATCCGGGCGGTTGGAAAGCGTAACTCTTGCAAGCTCTTCATCATATCCTGCTGCTTTGAACGCTTCTTTCATTTCTATTGTGATCATTTCCAGTAATGTCTTCAAAGTTTCACACTCCTCTTTACTTTTCGTTTGTCTTTTCTGCCTGACGGCAATTTTATTAAAACAAGTCTGCCTCCCAACTTTTCTGGAGACAAACAGCCACTATTTATTCTATCATGTATCCAACAGAACAGCAAGCGTTACTGTGCACAGTAATGGCAACGATTCAAATTGATCTGGACTGCCCCCGAAACCAATTGACATAAAAATAACCAATACTTATAATGTAACCACAGCTTTACACATACAGTTTCTACATCCTGTATGATATAACATCAGACAGAAAGGATATCCAACAATGTTAAAATTAGGTTCACACGTTGGCATGAGTGGAAAAGAAATGCTTCTTGGTTCTGCGAAAGAAGCTGTTTCTTACGGTGCCAATACATTTATGTTTTATACCGGAGCCCCACAGAATACCCGCCGAAAAGAAATCAGTGAATTGAATATCGAACCAGCATGGGAATATATGAAAGAACACGGAATTGATGAAATTGTCGTTCATGCACCTTATATCATCAACCTCGGTAATTCAATAAAACCAGAAACGTTCTCTCTTGCCGTAGAATTTCTGGCAAAAGAAATCGACCGCACGATTGCCTGCAGAAGCCACACTCTGATCCTTCATCCGGGTGCTCATGTAGGTGTCGGTGTCGAAATCGGAACTGCACAGATCATCAAAGGACTCAATGAAGTTCTCACTGCTGAGACTGACTGCTGTATTGCCCTTGAAACAATGGCCGGAAAGGGATCAGAAATCGGACGGAATTTTGAAGAACTTGCCCGGATTTATGATGGAGTTGTCCAGAATGATAAATTGAGAGTCTGCTTTGACACTTGTCATACAAGCGACAGCGGATATGATATCATCCATCATTTTGATGATGTTATGGAGTCTTTTGACCGTCTGCTTGGAAAAGATCAGATTGCCGTCTTCCATATCAATGACAGCAAAAATATTCCAGGAGCCGCGAAAGACCGGCATGAAAATATCGGCTTTGGAGAAATCGGTTTTGATGCAATTTCTACAATTGTCCATCACCCGGATTTCGAATCTGTACCGAAGATCCTTGAGACTCCTTATATTCCTTCTGTAACAAAAGCAAAGAAATCTTATGCCCCTTATAAGTATGAGATTGAAATGCTAAGAAACAACCGGTTTGATCCTGAAATGAAAGACCACATCCTTGCAGATTGTGAATAAAAAACTATATGAAAAAATCCTGTTATTCTCAGCCATCTGAATGTGCTGAAATAACAGGACTTTTTTATCCTATATATCTTATAGCGTCTGAGCGGAGTCGAACCGCCGCACATGCCTCCGGAGGGCATCGCTCTATCCACTGAGCTACAGACGCATCTCGGTTGTTAGTGGGAAAATTTAATTTCGTACAGCTAACAACCTTTTTTATCCTAGCACAATTCTGTATAAATGTAAAGTGGCAAATAAGTTACTGTTCACTCCCGTGTGAACAGTAACTATTCTTTTTTCACTGCAAGCAGAAGAATTAATATCCCTGCCCCAAGACAAAGTATTGCCCATGCACCTGCCTGTTGTGAATCTCCGGTCTTTGCAGCCTCTTCCCTTATCGTTTGTTTTGGACATACCCTGACATTCCAGTTCATTGCCCCTTTGTCCTCTTCCCATTTTGGCAGCTGGACAAGGACCGGCTGAACCTCGTATTCTGATTCATCTTCGACATAGATCAGATAAACTCCTTCCCTCAGATTCGTAAGGGTTGCTTTTCCATCGCAATCCGTCCTGCACAATCCATCACTATAATGATATTTACTCAAAGTCCGCGCCAGCTCTTCCTGTTCTCTGGCATACCTTACCTCATTGAGATCCACGCCTTTATCTTCATATCTTTTCTCCATCTCGTAAGCACCATCAACAAGAGATGCCACTTTGGAATACTGGAATGTAACACCTTCTCTTTTAATTTGTTCTCCGGTATCTGCAATACAGATTTCTATATTTCCTGTTTCTGTTTCTGCAAACGCCGGGGTCTTTACTGCTACCACCAGAAAACATATCAAAAGAAGAATTCCGCATTTGATTTTCCCATTTTGCCGTCTTTTGCATCTTTCTTTTTTGTCTCCTGCTTTTCTTTCTTTTACGTTTCTTTCTCCTGTAGTGCTTACATTTCCTTTTCTGGTTTCTGTTTCTTTTTCTCTTTCCCTCACAATTTCTTTTTTCTCGCTTTCTTTTTATTCTTTCAATCACAACATATACCAAAAAGAGAATTGGAATCATTGTGAAGATCATTTCTCTAACAGATGGACGTTTCTTTTTGATTTTCTCTTCTTTTTTCTCTTCATACACAACCCGCTTTCCAGTAATCACTAACCGATGGGTATTAATTCCATATGGGGTACATGTGACAAGCGAAACCAGATCTTCTCCCGGTCTGATTTCCAGACTTTCTACCTCTTCTGGTAAGATTACATTTATTTCTTCTACCTTATATGCGAGTTTTTCTCCCAGTACTTCCAGAAAGAACTCATCGCCTTCCTTTAATTCATCCAGACGAGTGAAAAGTCTCGCACTTGCAAGCCCACGATGTCCCGTCATCACACAATGCGTATTTTCTCCCCCTATCGGAAGACTACTGTCCATCAAATGCCCTACACCTTCCTTAAGTACTGCCTCGCTGGTTCCATGATAAACCGGAAGCCTGAGATCTATTGACGGAATTTCCAGTACACACATCATTCCTGTCTGTATTTTTTCGGCATTTAACAGACCTTCATACTCTTCCATCTGGTCAGGCTCGCTTTGTTCCCTGACTCCTTTCGATTCTGCCCAAAGCTTTTTATTATATTCATCAGCCTGATTCCTTAATTGTTCAATTTCATCTCCTGTTGTCTGTTCCACAATCTGTTCATATGTTGCCAACACATTTTGTGTTTTCTTCTGACTATACCAGCCAGTCAAAAGAGGTATACTACACAAAAGAACTCCTATCCATAGTAAAAGATCTGACTGTAATCTATTGTTTTTCCTTTGCATTTTTTCTGTTTCTTCTCATTGCTCCTGCAAGAACAAGAACACTTCCGGTTGTAATACAGATAACAGCTGCTGAAGAACCTGTTACCGGCAGTTTTTTTCCAACTGTATTAATTACTGTTAGATTAGCAGATCCTTCGCCTTCATTTGTTGTCAGACTGATTTCTGATTCTTTCCAGTTTCCGTTAATAAATTCTTTGATCTGCGCAGATGTCTCCAGTTTTTTCAATCCTTTGTCTGTTTTTCCGTCTCCTTTTACATATGCGTTTCTATCATTTGGAAAACTTGCTTTTATATTTAACACAATCGGCTCTGTCAGCAGACGGTATCCTGCCGGTGCCTCTGTTTCTTTCAGATAATAGGTGCCACTATCTAATCCATAGATCATAAAGGTTCCATCCTGACCGGATTTCATCTCCACCGCATTTTCCGGCTGCTTTCCACCTGTATGGTCGTTTCCTCCAAGACTGTCCCGGTTAATTACAATGTACCCACCTTCTCCCTGTTTTACATATACTTCATTTTTTAATCCAGCGTCAGAATAAAGTCTGAACCTGGCATTTTCCAGACTTTGTCCATGGTTATTTGATTTCAATGCATTGATTTTATAAGTGAAACAAACAACTGTATCCCACGGTGTATATCCTGTACTTCCTCTCACCGCTGAATCCGGATCATTTGAAAATTCCAGCCGAACATCATTTTCAAATCCCGGACGTCCTGTATTTTTCGCTGCCTTTTCATTCAATGTTGCCTGATAGGTAAGCACTATTTTCTGTCCATATTTATTTTCTCCTGCTTCATTTTTACGATTAAACTCTCTGTCTATGATTTTTTTCATATCAGAAACAACAACCTGAAACGTATCTCCTCCTCCCGGAGCTTCCTTTACTTCAAATTCGTCTTCTTTCAATTCATAATAATTTCCTGCATTTGAATTTTCATAAATCCGGATGGCAACAGAATCCTTTTTGAAAGTAAGTGCTTCACTCATCACATCATGCCATGCGTAATAATAATTGTTATATCCGTTAACATCAGGCATATTTGACTCATACCGATATGGCACAGTCTGCCCGATCTCAAAATCAGCCAAATCATTCCATCCCTGATTTCCAACTTTATCCTGCTCATCATCTTCCCGGATCTTTTTTGTCACAACCGGATAGTCTGATTTTATGTTGAGGTTCATTTCCGGATTAGCTGTACTTACCATACACAAAGAGGCTGCTGAATTCGTTCCTTTTACTGCTGTCACCTCATCGATAATATAATATCCGTATGGTAATCCCTTAATTTCAAATGAATTGTCCGCTTTTGTACTTGTCACTTCAACAGATTGACCTGTTTTTCCATTTCTCTGTAGATGGGTTCTTAATTCTTCTACAAAAACACGATATTCACTGTATGCTCCTTCCTTTTCCTGAGCGGTCTGCGCCCCTTCTGTCTGATGCGTATTCAGAGACTGAATATAATCGATCACATCATACTCTGTTACATTTCTCTCATCCTTATGAATCCGCTGTCCCACGATATAACAGACAAATTTCTTGTATTCCGGATTAAACGTGTAATTAATGGATTCCATTCCTTTCGCATTTTCTGCCTGAAATAACTGATATACCAGAAATCTTTTTCCTTTCAGACTCTGTCCGTCATTTCCTTTGATCGTAATACTTGCAGGACCATTATTAAGATTCAAAATTCCATTTGTAGTTGCTGCTCTTCCCTGTACTTCATTTTCCGCTGCATATACAGATTTGATTCCGGTCGCACCTATTGTTCCCGAAGTACAGAGTACCGCTGCCAAAGTCATCATATAACAGATTTTCATCATTCTTTTTTTCATTTTGTCACCTCCTCATTTCTCACCGTTTTACTACTATCTTTTTTGCTCTTTTTTTCTGTAAATCATTGCCATGATTCCTACAGCTAAAATTCCCGTAAGTAACACAGGTTTTCCTGCCGATCCTGTATCTGGAAGCTTCTTTCCTGTCTGATTTATAATCTTCATTTTCACATTCCACTCCTTAATTGAACCTTCAATACTTATCTTGCTGTCTGCAGTATCTTTGCTTCTGTATTCTTTTCCATTTACAACCAACAGACACTTTCCCTCTTCCGGATTACTTTCCAGACAGATTTCATATTCAATATCTGCATCATCTGATGTTTTCGGAATTCTATAACCTGTCGGTGCTTTTGTTTCTTTCATATAGTACTTTTTCTTTACTTCCAGATTTTCGAACATTGCAATTCCATTTCCATCCGTCAACACCCGGTCAATTTCTTTCTGACATGCCTGGTCTTCATATAAAGTAAACTCAGCTCCTGCAAGTGCAACACCTTTTTCATTTTCCTTTTTCAGCTCAATCTTGTAACAGGCTGGCTTATCTTCTATCGTCACTACCGCAATTCCATCCTCTGTATATTCGATAACAACCTCTCCTTCTTCTGTATTTACCTCAGATAAAATTTCTGTTTTCCCGCTCTCATCAACCTGGAAAATCAGTTCATTATTATTTGTCCGGTACCCGTCCGGTGCTTTTACTTCCTTTAATTTGTGAATTCCATGCGATAATGGCATTACTTTCAGAGTCCCTTTTTCATCTGTTGTCAGAATTTTTTCACTTCCATCCGGTCTGATATGCTTAAATTGCGCTCCCGAAAGAGGATGTCCTGTTTCCGTTGCTTTTTTCACCAAATGAATCTGGAAAACCCGGTCCGGTATCGTAGGGTTCTGATATACATTTATTTTTTCTCCCGTACCTTTTGGCTTTATCTGACAAACAAAAACTTCCTCATTCAGGAAATACCCTTTTGGCGGTTTTATCTCCTGAATTGTTACGGTTCCCAGCGGAAGTGCCTCTGTTCCGTCTGTCGTTTTATACAATGCATCGCCTTTCACCTTATACTTCTCCTGATAACGGCAAACTGCTTTTGCATCTGTTTGAAAGACCCAGATTCTGACTGGCTTTTTCCCTGCTTTTTTCGGATCTTTCCCCGGCTCCAGAAGTTCTGCATAGAATTTCACTAAAAACTGTGCTCCCTGATACGCCGCTGTCCCTGACGGATCAACATACTCCTGTTCCATACCTTTTTTCTTTAGCAAAAGCTCTACAGGATTCATCTGCGGCGGGTCTGAAAATGTCACTGTCGCTTCCTGTCCGGATTTTACGGTAACCGTTTTCACTTCATCTACAAGTGCATAACCTTTGGGAGCTTTTAGTTCCTTTACGTAATAAGTTCCTTCATTCAACACAACTGTTGATGAATTTCCTGCTGAATCTGTTCTGAACGTTCCTGCTCTTGATTCACTAGAAAGAGTGGGACTACTATAGATACCGTACTCTGCTCCCTCCAAAGAATAGCAACTGTTCTTTTCTGTCACAGAAGTATTCGCCGACACCTTCTTTAATCTCCCTGTTCCGGTTGGCTGGTATGTTCCGCCCCATTTACTGAGCGGCTGTCCATTTCCTTCATAAATAACCCCATATGCATCCGGAAAATATTTATAATTCTCTTTCGCCCATGCAATCCCTTTGTGATAATACTCAGATTTGTGTGTTGAAATCCAATGACCATTCCCACAGGCTACACCATTTCCTGTTTCTATATGGACCATATCTCCATACCAGTGGTGTACTTCATTCATGATCCACCATACTGCGCATTGTTTTAAGAGATAATCGTAATTTGAACTTACACCGTTGCATTTATTCTTATCGTAGTAATAGAACATTGCCGCGATCATCTGAATGGTCTGTTCGTTATAACGTTTGGAAGCATCTACTGCTGTTTTGTTTCCCTCTTGGAACTTTAATGTTGGATTGGTGCAATATAGGCTTTCTCCTGATTTTGTACCAAGTCTTCCTTCATTCCAGTGCTGCAGCACAGACCAGTTTTGGTCATCATAGTCAACTACATCGATCGCACCGATTCCCCTTTCGATCGCCTTTGTATAAACAGTTTCTCCTGCCCTTTCCGCTGCATATACACCTGTACTTTGTATCTTATTTTCATCTGTCTGGCCGAAAGCTTCTTCCTCGTCTTCTTCCTGCTTATCCTCCTGTTCATCACAAAATCCCACCCCGATATCTTTCAGGATCTTTTTTACTTCTTCTGCCCAGCGCAGTTCTTCTTCAATATCAACCTCCGTTTTTTCTCCGACCTTTTCAGGCTGTTTTTCAAGTTCTTCGGCCTTGACAATGCCTCCGTATGTCATTGCATAGAGAATACAGATCAAAAAGACTGACATGCAGAGGATTGCTATAATCTCTCCGCGTCCTTTCATTCATTTTCCTCCCTGTCGATACACATCTCTTTCCCCAGCTGAAGTTTCCCTTCCTGTGCATAATAGAAATAAGCATGATTGCTTAAGATTTCTTCCTCAGGCACCTGCGTTTCATTGATTTCCCGCACCATTCTTTCTAATTCTGACTGACGGATCTGAGAGGATTCCGGTACGATGATCACTTCATGGACACTGCTTGGAAGAACATAGAAATTTTCCTTTAAGACTCCTGCAAGCATGTCCAGAATATAAGGGTATGCAATACAGGCCGCCCCATAATTTTTCAGTTTATTAGACAAAACATACATTTTATCTTTTTCCGGAAGTTCCAGTTCTTCATGAATATGCCAGGTTCTCCTTAACAGATTCTCCCGATCATGTTCTCCCGGAGTTGATCTGCTGAGCAGTTCATACACTGCAAAATTCATTCCGAAACATTCTGCCGGAAGCAGACGCTTTGTATTTTCTTTTGCCGCATCCCAGAGCTGTTCTTTTGTCACCTTCCATTGTCTCATATGCAGATCTTTGATCAGCATCACTGCCGTCCCATCATTGTCCGCTTCTACAAGTACTGCAAACACAAGTGACAGATCCAAAAACTTTTTATGTGGAACATCCAGAAGTAATTCCTTGTTTTTCTCTGTGTTGATCAGTCGAAAGATGATTCTGTCTTTTACCCCTTCGAAAGAAAGCATCCTCTCGTAATCCCATGATTTTTCCTGTCGGATTTCTTCATATAGTTCCACCAGATCTTCAATGATCCAATCCATCTGTTTCCCTTTTTCATATAGTTCAAAGAATTCTTCCAGATAGATTGTCGGCGATATATTAACCCCCGGCGTCTCCAGGATTAGTCCTGTACGCTCTGTTGCATTATTTTTTTTCGTCGTATAGACGTTTACCCTGACAACTCCATTTAACTCCTGAGTCAGTTTTTCCTTTACCGCATTTACAAATTCTGTATAATTCACTCTTCTCCTTCCTGATTGCGGTTCATAAAATTAAAATGAGAAACCAGTACGAAATGTACTATTTCAATTGAGTTAGAATTTCCCGGAGAGTTCAGAAGCTCTCCAAATAGAATTTCTTAAAATTTAGAACAAATATTATGTGCTCTTTATTATAGACAGGCCTCCCTTAAAAAGCAAGCCAGAATTTTGCATAAATCCAAATTGATTTTTTTAGTGAAAACAGAGAATTTCATCTGATTTTGTCAAAGAAAAAAGGAACCTGCATGATACAGATTCCTTTTTGAAATACAGCTTAAACTGTACTAAATTCGTAATTAAACTCTTGACAGATACTCGCCTGTACGTGTATCGATCTTAAGAACATCACCTGTCTCAACAAACAGCGGTACCATAACAGTAGCTCCTGTCTCAACGATTGCAGGCTTTGTAGCTCCCTGAGCTGTGTCACCCTTGAATCCCGGTTCTGTCTCTGTGATTGCCAGTTCTACGAACAGCGGCGGCTCAACTGAGAATACGTTGCCCTTATGGGAACAGATCTTAACGTTCTCATTCTCTTTTACAAATTTCAGAGCGTCTCCAACTACATCAGCGTTGAGAGCGATCTGATCATATGTCTCTACATCCATGAAGTTATACAGATCTCCATCCTGATACAGATACTGCATTTCCTTTCTCTCGATGTGTGCATTCTCGAACTTCTCTGTCGGACGGAATGTCTTCTCTACTACACCACCACTGATGATGTTTTTCAGTTTTGTTCTTACGAACGCTGCACCTTTACCAGGTTTAACGTGCTGGAATTCCAAAATCTGGAAAATATTTCCCTCAATCTCAATTGTTAAACCATTCTTAAAATCTCCTGCTGAAACCATGTATAATCCTCCTTAATTGCATTTCGTTCAGACAATGTAACTGTTCGTTACAGACTTTTTGCTTCTACCATTCTATACTAATTTGCGACTTTTTTCAATCTTTTTTTGCTCTTCTTATAGAAATGAAGCACAATCTTCTCCAAATACCGCTTTAAAACGATCTGAATCTCTTCTTTTGGATTGATCGGATGCACTAAAATGTTGTGTATTCCGACCCTCTTTGCGCCCCATACATCTGTAAAAAGCTGATCGCCGACAAACAGCGTGTTCGCCTGATCTGTTCCCATGATCTCCATCGCATGAAGATAATTCTTTCTTGCAGGCTTCAGCGCATTATAAATATAATGTGTCTGGATCTCCTGATTAAACATCTCTACGCGCTTTTTCTGATTGTTAGACAACAAACAACTTTCAAAGCCAATCTCTCTCAGTCTCTGAAACAGTCTCTTTGCACGTTCATCTGCCGGTGCACCGTGAGGAACTAATGTATTATCAATATCAAAGATTACCCCCCGGTATCCTTGCTCATATAGTTTTTCAAAAGGGATCTTATAAGTCGACCCCAAATATTCATCTGGAAAAAATTTTTCAAACATTATTTTCATCTAACTCCGTAAGCTTTGAAATCAATTCTTCTATGATCCCAAGAATTGATTTCATTATAACAATTCAGTGAAATGATGTCTACTGTTTTTCCAACGCATCCTGCACATTTCTCCTGAATTCTACCCATGCGTCCTCATCCTCTACAAAATATTTCGGACAGATTTTTCCGGTCACATCATAGTGACGGATCACCTGATCTGCTGTCAAATCATATTTTGCACAAAGCCATGCTGTAAGTTGTACAAGTGAGCGGTATGTTGCATCAGTAAACTTTCCATTCTCATCCGGATGACAACATTCAATCGAAATCGTATCCACATTGCGATCATTTGAGGCATATGCCATCTCCCAGGTCGGAATACACTGAATAATCTCTCCTTCCAATCCTATCACAAAATTACTGCTTGCCGAAGTCTCATGGCTATCTTTGAGACCATTAAAATAATCTCTGTTATCCTGCGCTGTACTCCCCGGATTCGCTGTGTAATGGACAACAATCCCATTCACATGGTCAATTGTTGTCCCTGGTCTGGAATATGGATTTATATCTAACAACTGTATATCCATCTCCGGCTGCGTAGCATCCACATCAGCATATTGATTTTTCTTTTGTATACAGGATTTAAAAAGAAGAAAAAGTAATAAAATCAATAATGGGATCATTATAATCCGCAGCATTTTCCTGCCTCGCTTTTTCTTCCTCCGTGTATTCTTCGGCAATGTTTTCCGCCCTGCCAGCTGATTTCGTCTTGACGTACTCATTCGGTATTTCTCCTGATTTTTAATTCTCTCATTTCCATCGTTTAAAACAAACATCTTCTTATTTCAGCTATTATACCATATGTTTCTTAACCATTTATGAATTTTGTCTTAACTGTTTTATATTCGTATAAAAGAGAAATTCCCGGCAGATCCAGCTCTCACTGAACCTCCGGGAATTTCTCAAGGCGTTCCTATATATTATTTTATTATATCAGGGATGTGATTTTTCATCCCGTCAGGTAATGCGGAATATCCGCAATACTTCCACTTATCTGTCTGCAGGCAATCTGCAAACCTTCAATTTACTCGTCTACACTGTAGTTCGGAGCTTCTTTTGTAATATGAATGTCATGTGGATGACTTTCTTTCAGTGATGCCGCAGAGATCTTCACAAATCTTCCGTTCTCTTTGAGTTCTTCGATTGTGTGTGTTCCACAATATCCCATTCCTGAACGAAGTCCACCCATGAGCTGGAATACCGTATCTTCTACAGATCCCTTGTAAGCTACACGTCCTTCTACTCCTTCCGGAACAAGTTTCTTTGCATTCTCCTGGAAATAACGGTCTTTACTTCCGTTCTCCATCGCTGCGATGGATCCCATTCCACGATATACTTTATATTTTCTTCCCTGGTACAGTTCGAATGTTCCTGGGCTTTCATCACATCCTGCAAAGATGCTTCCCATCATACATACATTCGCACCTGCTGCGATTGCCTTTGTCATATCTCCTGAGTACTTGATACCACCATCTGCAATGATCGGAATACCATACTCTTTAGCAACTTCATAACAATCCATAACAGCTGAAACCTGAGGTACACCAATACCTGCAACGATACGTGTTGTACAGATAGATCCAGGTCCGATACCAACTTTAACTGCATCTACACCAGCTTCGATCAGTGCTCTTGCAGCCTCTCCTGTAGCCACATTTCCAGCGATCACCTGAAGATCCGGGAATGCATCCTTAACCATCTTCACTGTGCGGATAACATTCGCTGAATGACCATGTGCAGAGTCCATAACAACAACATCTACATGAGATTTCACAAGTGCTTCTACACGCTCCAGACAGTTTGCTGTGATACCAACAGCTGCTCCACAGAGAAGTCTTCCCTGCTCATCCTTTGCTGACAGTGGGTACTTGATCTGTTTCTCAATATCTTTAATCGTGATAAGTCCTTTCAGATTACCTTCATCATCTACGATCGGAAGTTTCTCTTTTCTTGCTTTGGCAAGAATCTTTTTTGCATCCTCTAATGTAATTCCTTCTTTTGCTGTAACAAGTCCTTCTGAAGTCATGGATTCTTTGATCTTCTTAGAGAAATCTGTCTCGAACTTCAGGTCACGGTTTGTGATGATTCCGACAAGTTTACGTCCCTCTGTAATCGGCACACCTGAAATACGGTATTTTGCCATCAGGTCATTCGCATCTTCGAGTGTATGCTCCGGTGAAAGAAAGAAAGGATCTGTAATAACACCATTCTCAGAACGTTTCACCTTATCAACTTCCTCTGCCTGTGCTTCAATAGACATATTCTTATGGATGATTCCGATTCCACCCTGGCGAGCCATAGCAATTGCCATTCTATGTTCTGTAACAGTATCCATTCCTGCACTCATCATCGGAATATTCAATACGATTTTCTTTGTCAGATGTGTTGACAGATCTACCTGATTCGGAATTACTTCTGAATAAGCCGGTACAAGAAGAACATCATCAAATGTAATACCTTCCCCTATAATCTTACCCATTATACTTTACCTCTCTTTCTTAAGAACCCATGAAACTGCTTTGAAATGGCAGTTAATGTATCTAAAAATCTTTTGTAATTATTAACTGATATACTACAGAAATTCCCGAAGGATGTCAAGAGTATTTTCCCTGATGTGCTCATAATTTGTATTGATTTATTTTAACCTCTATTATTAAGTTTTACTTATAAGTGCTCCTTTATTTATTATCTATACGACAAACTGAGCCTTTTTTAGAACAAACAAAAGGTTCTATCTGACATTACGAAAATGTGATAGAACCCCCTGTTCCTGCTGCTACAGATCTCTATGTAACAGCTCTTTTATTATATTCTTATAGAAATTCTGCAAATCTTCCTGATGGATAGATTACATCATTCCCATTCCACCTGCTCCGCCTGCTGGCATAGCCGGTGTATCCTCTTTAATTGTAGATACAACAGACTCTGTTGTAAGAAGTGTAGAAGCAACACTTGTTGCGTTCTGAAGAGCACTTCTTGTAACCTTCGCCGGATCAAGGATTCCCTTCTCAACCATATCTACATATGTCTCATTGTAAGCATCAAATCCTGTTCCTACTTCAGACTCTCTTACTTTGTTTACAATAACTGCTCCCTCAAGTCCTGCATTCTTTGCGATCTGAGCCAGAGGAGCTTCCAGTGCTTTCAGGATAATCTTGGCACCTGTCTTCTCATCTCCCTCAAGAGTCTCTGCGAATTCTTTTACCTTCTTAGAAACATGGATGTATGCGGATCCACCACCACCGATGATTCCTTCTTCAACTGCTGCTTTTGTAGCATTCAGAGCATCTTCCATACGAAGTTTAGCTTCTTTCATCTCTGTCTCTGTAGCTGCACCTACACGGATAACAGCAACTCCGCCTGCAAGTTTTGCAAGTCTCTCCTGAAGTTTCTCTCTGTCGAAATCAGATGTTGTCTCTTCGATTGCTTTCTTGATCTGTCCAACACGATCTGCGATTGCGTTCTTGTCTCCACATCCGTCAACGATAACTGTATTCTCTTTCTGAACCTTAACAGATTTTGCACGTCCAAGCTGATCCATTGTAGTTTCTTTAAGGTCGAATCCGAGTTCTTCAGAAATCACCTGTCCACCTGTCAGAATTGCGATATCCTGAAGCATCTCTTTTCTTCTGTCACCATATCCAGGTGCTTTTACTGCTACAACGTTGAATGTTCCACGCAATTTATTCACGATCAGAGTTGTGAGTGCCTCACCCTCGATATCTTCAGCAATAATAAGAAGTCTTGCTCCAGACTGAACGATCTGCTCAAGAACCGGAAGAATCTCCTGGATATTGGAAATCTTCTTATCTGTGATCAGAATATATGGATCATCCAGAACTGCTTCCATCTTCTCCATATCTGTTGCCATATATGCGGAAATGTATCCACGGTCAAACTGCATACCTTCTACAAGGTCAAGCTCTGTCTGCATTGTCTTAGACTCTTCGATTGTGATAACTCCGTCGTTGGATACTTTTTCCATTGCATCTGCAACCATCTGTCCGACTTCATCATCTCCTGAAGAAACTGCAGCAACTCTTGCGATCTGCTCTTTTCCGTTGACTTTGCTGCTCATCTCACGGATTGCTTCTACTGCTTTATCTGTAGCTTTCTTCATTCCTTTTCTCAGAACGATCGGGTTTGCTCCTGCCTCAAGGTTCTTCATTCCTTCGTGAACCATTGCCTGTGCAAGAACTGTAGCTGTTGTTGTACCATCTCCGGCAACATCATTTGTCTTAGCTGCAACTTCTCTGATCAGCTGTGCACCCATGTTCTCAAATCCATCTTCCAGTTCAATCTCTTTCGCGATTGTTACACCATCATTTGTAATAAGCGGAGCACCGAATGATTTATCAAGTACTACGTTTCTTCCTTTTGGTCCTAATGTTACTTTAACTGTATCAGCTAACTGATTCACACCTCTTTCAAGTGCTGCTCTTGCTTCTGATCCGTATTTGATTTCCTTTGCCATTTTAACTGCATCTCCTTTATATTTGTCTAGGTATTACTCTACAATTGCAAGAATATCATTCTGCTTTACAATGATGTATTTCTCTCCTTCAAGCTCTACATCTGTTCCGGCATATTTGGAATAAATTACTTTATCTCCAACCTTAACCTGCATTACAACTTCTTTTCCATCCACAACTCCGCCAGGTCCGACTGCGATTACTTCTGCTTCCTGCGGTTTCTCTTTTGCCTGTCCCGGTAATACGATTCCGGACTTTGTTGTCTCTTCTGCTTCTAACTGTTTTAAAACGATCTTGTCACCTAATGGTACTAATTTCATTGTAATTCCTCCTTACTTTATTAGCACTCATTTCTCTTGAGTGCTAACCCATGAATATAAAATAGCACTCCCCATTTCATTTGTCAACACAGTTTACATATTTTTTATAAAAGAAAAGCCATGGGGCTTTCTCTGCCTCACAGCTTTTCTTTCGTCTCTAAAACTTCTCTATGATCTTCTTTCGTTCATCTCATAGAATCCGTTCTCAATTTTAAACTTCAGTAGATTCCTGTCTTCCGACTGGTATCTTTCTTTCACAACACCGGAGCAGCACAACAGCTCTGTCCCCGTTGAAATATAACATCTGTATTTTGCATCCAGCAGAATCGTTGTCAGAGGATCTTCCATCACTTCAAGATAAATGTAATCTTCTTCTGTATCATAATGATCCACCTTACAGACTCTTGTTGTATCATCAAAAATAGCATCTGCTGAAATCACTTTTTCCATCTGCAGATCAACCGGATTTCCCTCGTACATCTTGTCTTCTCCTTCTGCTTACATCCGCTCTTTCTCAATCCTCTCGAGCTCTGTAAATACATAATCATTCAGAACTTTAATATAAGTTCCTTTCATTCCTGAAGAACGTGATTCAATTACTCCTGCACTTTCAAACTTGCGAAGTGCATTCACGATAACCGATCTTGTAATTCCCACACGATCCGCTACCTTGCTGGCAACCAGGATTCCCTCTGTACCATCAAGTTCTTTAAAGATATGAATGATTGCTTCCAGCTCTGAGAAAGAAAGTGTGCTGATTGCTGCCTGAACGACATGTTCTTTTCTTGTCTCTTCCGCACTTTCTTCATTCACTGAACGAAGCATCTCAAGTCCTACTACAGCAGTACCATATTCACTGAGAATAATATCATCAATAGAATACGTTGCATCCTGTTTGTAGATAAACAATGTTCCGAGACGCTCCCCGGCAATATCGATCGGTGTGATGATTGCCTGACATCCTTCCACAGCATCTGAAGAAAAACCAAGTGTCTCCAGATTAACATTCTCTTTTGTAGACAGAACACTCAGCAATCTTTCATTAAGCATATTATCAATATGAGATCCTACGGATTCTGTGATCAGTTCACTGATTTCTCTCACCTTATTGCTTTTGCTGACTCCAAGAATCTTTCCCTTCTTGCTGACTACCAGCACATTTGAGTCCAAAATCTCTGTCAGTACCGCACAGATATCATTAAACACAACTTTGCTGGAGTTATTATTATGCAGCAACTTATTAATCTTTCTGGTCTTATCCAATAATTGTACGCTCATTGTCTCCTCCACATGATTTGCTCTTATTCACTACTTCTAGCAAACAGTAACTATTATTTTCCAAGTTGTATACACAAATCAAATTTCAAATTCCTTACTAGCTTATATTATCATACAATTCAGAAAATAGCAACGTTGTGTTTTTCTGTTTTTTGAAATATTTAATCTTCTTTCTTAATTGTTTCCACATATCCGCACTTTTCATCAGCACAAACTAATTTATTGCCTTTTTCTACCATGTATCCACCACATTCCGGACATTTCTTACTGGATGGCTTCTGCCAGGACATAAATTCACATTCCGGATTATCCTCACATCCATAATACTTTCTTCCCTTTTTTGTTTTGCGGATAACAACTTCTTTTCCACACACAGGACACGGAACTCCGATCTTTTCCAGGTATGGTTTTGTATTTCTGCATTCCGGGAATCCCGGGCATGCAAGGAATTTACCATGCGGACCGTATTTGATCACCATGTTACGACCGCACTCTTCACAGATCACATCTGTTACTTCATCTTCAATCTTAACTTCCTCAAGCTCTTTCTCTGCAATTTCAACAGCTTCCTCAAGATCCGGATAGAAATTACGGATTACTTCCTTCCACGGAACCTTTCCTTCTTCAACCATATCAAGAAGCCCTTCCATATTCGCTGTAAAATGAACATCTACAATACTTGGGAATGACTGTTTCATAATATTATTAACAACTTCACCAATCTCTGTCAGATAAAGATTCTTGCCTTCTTTTGTAATATATCTTCTTCCAAGGATCAGAGAAATGGTTGGAGCATAGGTACTTGGACGTCCGATCCCAAGCTCTTCCATTGTCTTTACAAGACTCGCCTCTGTATAATGTGCCGGCGGCTGCGTAAAATGTTGCTTTGGATCAAATTCTTCTTTTGTAAGAACAGAATCCATGCTAAGATGTCCGACCAGTACATTGCTCTCTTCCTTCTCTTCCTCTGCCTCTACATACACAGAGCGAAATCCATCAAATGCGACCCTTGCTGTTGATACAGTAAAGCAGTACTCACCGGCTCCGATCTTGACTGCTGTTGTCTCATACTTCGCCGGCTGCATGCGGCTTGCCGTGAAGCGTTTCCAAATCAGCTGATACAGACGGAACTGATCTCTGCTTAATGAATCCTTGATTGCTGCCGGTGTGCGTGTAATATCTGTCGGGCGGATCGCCTCATGCGCATCCTGAATCTTCTTATCTGCAGACTTTGTTTTTGTTCCTTCTGCTACATATGCTTCCCCGTAAGTCTCAGCAATATAGCTTCTTGCTGCTGCATCAGCTTCCTCTGAAATACGTGTAGAATCCGTACGAAGATAAGTAATCACACCGACTGTTCCATTCCCTTTAATGTCCACACCTTCATACAGCTGCTGTGCAATACGCATTGTCTTCTGTGTACCAAAGTTCAATGCCTTGGCAGCTTCCTGCTGCAGCGTACTTGTCGTAAATGGGAGTGGTGCTTTACGCGTCCTCTCACTGTTCTTGATATCTGTAATCTGGAACTCTTCGTTCTCTAATTTCTTTAAGATCTCGTCCATCTCTTCTTTTGAATGGATCGTCATCTTTTTCTTCTCTGTTCCGTAGAACTTCGCTGTCAGAGGACGTTTCTCACCTTTTACTTTCAGTTGTGCATCCAATGACCAGTACTCTTCCGGAATAAATGCATCAATCTCTGCTTCCCTGTCTGCAACAATACGAAGTGCGACTGACTGTACACGTCCGGCACTCAACCCACGCTTTACCTTTGCCCAGAGCAATGGACTGATCTTATATCCAACCATACGGTCAAGCTCTCTTCTTGCCTGCTGTGCATCCACAAGATCCATGTCAATATCGCGTGGTGCTTTCAAAGATGCTTTCACAGCATTCTTTGTAATCTCATTAAATGTAATACGGCGCATTTTCTTCTCGTCCAGCTTCAAGGCAGCAGCAAGATGCCAGGAAATAGCCTCCCCTTCACGGTCAGGGTCGGTTGCAAGATAAACTTTGTCTGATTTCTTCGCCTCTTTTCTGAGCGTTGCAAGAATCTCTCCTTTTCCACGAATGGTAATATATTTTGGTTCGTAATCATTCTCCACGTCAATTCCTAGCTGACTTTTCGGCAGATCCCTGACGTGTCCCTGTGATGCTGCAACTGTATAATTGCTTCCTAGAAACTTTTTAATCGTCTTCACCTTTGCAGGAGACTCCACGATTACAAGATAATGTGCCATAAAAACTATACTCCTATTTTATTCTGATATAATAATTCTTTGTTATTTCACGAATGTATCCCTGCAGTTCCAGTGTAACAAGAATGCTCATCAATTTTCTGATTTCCACCCGAGATTCCTGCGCAATCTGATCCACATTCTTGGGATACAAACCGACACAACTATACACCAAATCATCTGTACTTTCAAGCACTTTTTTATTTTTCTCGTTTTTTATCTCCGTGTTTCTGCACAAAACATTTGTTTCAATCCCCCATTCTTCCAGCAGATTTTCAGGATTCAGAAGGATTCCGGCACCCTGTTGGATCAGGTGATTACACCCGGCACTCAAAGGACTGTCCAGCGGTCCCGGAAGGGCATAAACATCTTTTCCCTGCTCCAGTGCCATATCTGCTGTAATCAAAGAACCGCTTCTTATCCGGGCCTCCATTACCAGAACCGCATCTGACAGTCCGCTGATGATCCGGTTCCTCATTGGAAAATTCATTGCAAGCGGAGGGGTTCCCGGTGGAAATTCCGAAAGGATTCCACCTCCGTGTTCTATGATATCCATATATAAACCGATATGATCTCTTGGATAACAGACATCCACTCCGCTCCCTAAAACAGCATAAGATTTTCCGCCTACATTCAACGCTGCTCTTTGTCCTGTTCCATCGATTCCTTTCGCCATGCCACTGATGATATCAACACCTGCTGCCGCCAGTACTTCCGCAAATTCTCTTGTATAATGTTCTCCATATCCACTACAACCCCTTGCTCCGACAATTGCTGCCTTCTTCTTGGCTCCCGGACATGTTCCTTTCACAAAAAGAGCAAACGGGAGATCTGGTATCTCAGCCAGCCCAGGAGGATATTCTTTTGAAAAAAATGGAATAAATTCGATTCCATGTTCCTGCATTTTGTAAAACTCTTCTTTTAATTGTTCTTTCGTTTTCTCTTTCCGGGCTTTTTTTAATCCCTCTTTTTCTTCCTCTGTAAGGAATTCAATTCCTGTAATTTCAGTTTCTTCTATATAATATATCTTCTTTCCACTTCCTATGAGTTCTCGGAGCAGATACTTTTTTCTTGCAGATAGTTTTCGAATCGTAGAAAACCAGTATTCAAAAATCATCTCTTCACACATCATACATACCTCCCCCAATATTTCCTGTCCAATGTCCGATAACCAATCGCCTCCTGTAAATGTTCCAGTTTTATCTCCTCACTGTAATCTAAATCTGCAATCGTTCTCGCAACCTTTAAGATTCGGTGATAAGACCTCGCCGTCAGATTCAGTACATCATAAGCCTGCCCCATCAGTCGCATTTCTTCTCCGTTTAATCTGCAATACTTACTCAATTCTGCACCATGAAGCATTGCGTTACACTGGATCTTCGTGTTTTGGTAGCGAATCTTCTGTCTCTTTCTTGCTTCACATACCCGCGCTTTAATCACCGCCGAAGACTCCGGACAGGAAACAGACTCTTTCACCAAATCCCGATATTCCACTTTAGAAGCTTCAACACTAAGGTCAATCCGATCGAGAAACGGTTGACTGATCTTACTTAAATATGCCTGAATCTGTGCCGGCGTACATGTACAGGCTGTCGATGGAAATTTTCCACATGGACACGTATTCATGGCAGATACAAGCATAAAATCAGCCGGAAAGATATAATTTCCGCTGGTTCTTGTGATCTGTATGCTGCGTTGTTCCAGTGGCTGCCTGAGCACTTCAAGAACACTTCTCTTAAATTCAGGAAGTTCATCCAAAAATAAAATACCACTATGAGCCAGGCTGATCTCTCCTGGTCTTGGAACAATCCCACCACCAATCAGCGCTGCTCTCGTTGCAGTATGATGTACCTCTCGAAAAGGTCTTCTGGAAATCAGTGGTTCCTTTCCATCCAGCATTCCCATGACACTATAAAGCTTTGTAAGCTCCATACTTTCTTCATAATTCATCGGCGGCAGAATTCCTGCCATACATTTTGCGGTCATTGTCTTCCCGCTTCCGGGTGGTCCGACCATAAGCAGATTATGCCCTCCCGCCACAGCAATTTCCGCTGCCCGACGAACATTCTCCTGACCATATAAGTCTGCGAAATCAGGTACTTCTTCTCCCACTTTTCCTCTGTCTTCTATTTTATCAGCCTCTTTTTCACCAAGATATCTCTGTTCTCCACCTGTTCTGTCTCCATCTTCCAAATAACTGATACATTCCCTGAGACTTCCAACTGCAATGATCCGAACCCCTTCTACAAGTTCTGCCTCCTTTTTATTTTCTCTTGGAACAATACAGCTTGTAACTTTTTGTACCTTTGCCTCTGATACCATAGAAAGAATCCCGGGAACTTTTCTGACTTGTCCGTCCAATCCCAGTTCTCCGATGATCATACAGTCTTTCATTCTTCTATTCTGTTGTAAAACGCCAAGTGACGTCAGAATCGCCACTGCGATTGGAAGATCAAATGACGCTCCTCTTTTCCTCATAGTTGCCGGCGAAAGATTGATCACCACACGTTTCGCCGGAAATTCAAGACCTGAATTCCGGACTGCAGACCGTACGCGTTCTGCTGCTTCTTTCACCTCTGATGACAGATATCCCACCATGTGAAAAATCGGAAGTCCATTGCTGACATCTGCCTCCACATAGACCATTTCTACCGCAAGCCCTTCCATTGCCGCGGATTTTACTGTACTAAAACTCATATGCGCTCCTTCCTTTTCCCAGTCACAAGCGCACCTGTTCTTCTTACACCCCATTGTAAGCTGCTGAAATTCTGGCTGAATCAGCCGGATTTGATTTTCGGAACTGACATTCCGAGAATGTATAGATATCATAACTTCCGAATATCGATTTGTCAATCAGTTTCCGAGAACTTGAGCATATGGAAAAGCACAATTTCCACATTTTTTCATAAACTATATTAAATGCATCCAGAGGTGCTGTCTTGAAAGCATTTCCTAATCCCCTCACACCGGCGGAAGAGAAAAAATACATTCAGAGATACACCGAGGGCGATCTGGAAGCCAAGCATATTTTAATTGAACGCAATCTCCGTCTCGTTGCCCATGTTATACGGAAATACCAAAATACCAGTGAAGATCCGGAAGATCTGATTTCCATCGGCACGATTGGCCTGATTAAAGCTATAATTACGTTCGATCCTGAAAAGGGAAATCGTCTGGCTGCCTATGCCTCCCGCTGTGTAGAAAATGAAGTCCTGATGTATCTGCGCGCCAGAAAAAAATGCAGCCATGAAATCTCTCTTTATGAACCGATTGGCACAGATCGGGAAGGAAATGAAGTCAACCTCTACGATATCATCGAATCTACAGAAACAGATATTCCAGAGCGGATTCATCTGAAGGACAATATTCAAAAACTTTATGAAAAACTGGAAAATGAACTTTCTCCAAGAGAAAAACTTGTACTGAAAATGCGATACGGACTGTATCAGGGAGAAGAATACACGCAGCGGGAGATTGCCGCACAACTGGGCATCTCCCGCTCCTATGTATCCCGTATCGAAAAAAGTGCTATCGGAAAACTCCGACAATATTTTTGAAATTTCTAAGACTCTTCTATGAATTAACTTCTTTATCCTCTTCCTGTCTTCTGAGAAGATCGTACTGAGCTGGTGTCTCGCTCAGTTCTACATGAAGAACCTGCTTTGAATGCGGTGCACTTTCCTGTTCCTCTCCATCCTCATTCAGGATCCGGAGAACCTTTGCCTCAACATTACTTCCGTCCGGCTTCATGATCTCAATTGTCTCACCTACAGAAAACTTATTGCGCTGTTCAATTCTTGCAAGCCCATTCTCAACGGCCCCGACAATTCCAAGATAAGTATACTCTCGGATATATGTGTTATTGTCATAAATCTGTGTCTCATGATCTGGTTTTCCAAAGAAAAATCCAGTCGTAAACTGACGATAAGTACAGTTTGAAATCTGATCCAGATACCACGGCATGTTCTTCTTGTAAAGCTCTGGATCTTTCTGATAATCATCAATTGCTTTGCGGTAAGTCCTCGCCACTGTTGCAACATAAAGTGCTGTTTTCATTCGTCCTTCGATCTTAAAACTGTCAATTCCCGCATCAATCAATTCCGGAATATGCTCAATCATACAAAGATCTTTTGAATTAAAGATGTAAGTTCCGCGTTCATTCTCATAGACCGGCAGATATTCTCCCGGTCTCTTTTCCTCGACTACTGCATACTTCCAACGGCATGGGTGTGTACATGCCCCCTGGTTTGCGTCCCTTCCTGTAAAATAATTACTCAGAAGGCAGCGTCCGGAATAAGAGATACACATTGCTCCATGGACAAATGTCTCAATCTCAAGATCTTCCGGAATTCTTTCTCTGATCTCCTTAATCTCTTTCAGAGACAATTCTCTTGCTGAAACCACACGACTTGCACCCTGGCGATACCAAAAGTTATAAGTTGCATAGTTTGTGTTATTCGCCTGTGTACTGATATGACGCTCAATCTCAGGACATACCTCTTTTGCAATCTCAAACACCCCCGGATCTGCAATGATCAGTGCATCAGGTTTAATCTCTCTCAACTCTTCAAAATATTCTCTTACCCCTTCAAGATCATCGTTGTGGGCAAGAATATTTGCTGTAACATACACTTTTACATCATGTGCATGTGCGAATTCTATTCCCTCTTTCATTTCTTCCATAGAGAAATTTTTTGCTTTCGCACGCAACCCAAATGCTTCTCCTCCGATATATACTGCATCAGCACCGAAAATTACAGCTGTTTTTAACACTTCCAGGCTGCTCGCCGGGATCAATAGTTCGATCGGTCTACTCATTTTTCTACTCCTTGTTTTATGCTCACTGCCACACCATCTCCAAGCGGAATAATAGATGTGACCAGATCCTCTCTGTGTTTCAATTCATACAGATATTCCCGCATTCTCGCATGTATTGTACGATTTCTGCGTTCTACCGCAAAACGGGATTCTATGATATCCCCATCCTGCATCACATTGTCTGACACAAGACAGCCTCCATCCGAAAGCAGTCGCAACACATTCGGAAGATAATGAATATATTGCCCTTTCGCTGCATCCATAAAGATAAAATCAAAAGTTCCTTCCATTTCCGCAAGTACTTCTGTCGCATCTCCTTCAATCAGAGTAATCTTATCTTCCTTTCCCGCTCTGCGGAAATTCTCCCTCGCAATCGGGATTCTCTTCTCATAATTCTCTATTGTTGTTATATGTCCGCCTTCCGGCAGGTAATCACTCATCAATAACGCAGAGAAACCTACGGCAGTTCCGACTTCCAGAACGCGCATAGGTTTTTTCATCAAAAGGAGAACCTCCAGGAAGCTCTGCATCTCTCGTCGGATGATCGGTACATCCGCCGCCAGAGCTTCCTGTTCAATTGTCTCCAGTATTTCACTGTTCTCTGTATCCATAGAATTGATGAATGTAATAATACGCTCATCCACTATCATATCTTACACATCCACATCCATGATGATCGGAATCACCATTGGTCTTCTCTTTGTCTTCTTCCAGATATAGTCATTCATTGCATCACGGATCACAAGCTTGATCTTATTCCAGTCTGTATGTCTTCCTTTCAGGCATTTCTCAAGTGCTTCTGAAACAGCCTTTCTTGCATCATCCATCAGCTCCTCTGACTCTCTGACATAGACAAATCCTCTTGATACGATATCCGGTCCTGCAAGCAGGCGGTTCGTTCTTCTCTCTAATGTAAGAACCACAATAATGATACCATCTTCTGCAAGATGCTGTCTGTCTCGAAGAACGATATTTCCAACATCTCCAACACCAAGTCCGTCTACCAGAATTGCTCCTGTATGAACCTTATCTACAACCTTAGCGTAATCATCACACAGTTCAAGTACTTCACCGGACTGCATAATAAATACATTCTCCTTCGGAATTCCAAGGCTCTTCGCAACACCTGCGTTTGCTTTCAGATGACGGTATTCACCATGCACCGGAATCGCATATTTCGGTTTTACGAGAGAATAGATCAACTTCAATTCTTCCTGACAGGCATGTCCTGATACATGGGCATCCTGGAAAATAACTTCTGCTCCCTTTGCAGAGAGTTCATTGATCACACGTGAAACCGATTTCTCATTTCCAGGAATCGGGTTGGAGCTGAAAATGATCGTATCATTCGGCTGAATTGTAACCTTGCGGTGTACGTCAGCTGCCATTCTTGACAGTGCAGCCATAGATTCTCCCTGGCTTCCTGTTGTGATCAGCACCATCTTCTCCGGTGGATAATTCTTCATCTGATCAATCTCAATCAATGTATTATCCGGTACATTCAGATATCCTAATTCTGATGCTGTAGAAATGATATTCACCATACTACGACCTTCTACAACAACCTTTCTGCCATACTTATAAGCAGAGTTGATGATCTGCTGTACACGGTCAACATTCGAAGCAAATGTCGCAATGATCAGTCTTGTATTCTGATGCTCTGCAAAAATGTGATCAAATGTGATACCTACTGTACGTTCTGACTGCGTAAATCCTTTTCGCTCTGCATTCGTACTGTCAGACATCAGTGCCAGCACGCCTTTCTTACCGATCTCAGCAAAACGCTGCAGGTCGATCGCATCTCCAAATACCGGAGTATAATCAACCTTGAAGTCTCCTGTGTGGACAACAACACCTGCCGGTGAATAGATTGCCAGTGCGGACGCATCCTGGATACTGTGGTTCGTCTTGATAAATTCAATCCGGAACTTTCCAAGATTGATTGACTGACCGTGACGTACAACCTTTCTCTTCGTTCCACGAAGCAGATTATGCTCCTTCAGCTTGTTCTCAATGATTCCCATTGTAAGCTTGGTTGTATAAATCGGAATGTTGATCTCTTTGAGTACATACGGCAATGCACCGATATGGTCCTCATGACCGTGCGTGATAACAAATCCCTTTACCTTGGAAATATTATCTTTCAGGTAGGTTACATCCGGAATTACAAGGTCGATTCCAAGCATATCATCTTCCGGGAACGCAAGACCACAGTCTACAACAACAATACTGTCTTCATACTCAAAAGCAGTAATGTTCATACCGATCTGTTCCAAACCTCCAAGCGGTATGATACGCAATTTTCCATTATTCTGTTTTTTCAAAAAATATACACCTCCACTATCTCTGTTTCTTCATACAGTCTTTACACAGTCCGTAGAATTTCAGTTCGTGGTCCAGGACATGGAAGCCAGTTGCCTTCTCGATATGATCTTCCAAACTCTCCAGAAGGTCATCATCAAACGGCATCACCTTGTTACATCTCTTACAAATCAGGTGATGATGATTGTGCTTTGTCTCCCCATTCAGTAAATGTCCGATCTCATAGCGCACACACCCATCCCCAAAATTAATCCTGTCTACCAGCTGCATATCCCACAAAAGCTGTAATGTTCTGTATACTGTGGCAAGCCCTATCTCCGGATAATCCTCTGATACCAGATCATAGATATCTTCCGCTGTCATATGACTCCCACTGTTCTCTTCAAGTACGGACAGAACAAGCAGTCTCTGGTGAGTCACCTTCAGCCCCTTTTCCTTTAACTTCTCTTTCAGAAGCTTCTGTGTCTTATCTGCTTCCATCTGTCTGCCTCCTATCTATATTGTAAAAAGAACTCCAGACTTTTTTCTGACACTTCTGCAAAAGTGAGAAAAGTATTCCTGTCTGCAGTTTCTCTTACATTCGTATTTCTTTCATGTAATTACATCTCAATATCGACGTCTTCCAGCAATTCCTCAAATACTTTGGAAACTGCCATCAGCTCTGTATCGTCTTCCACGATCTCATACGTCTTCTCTGCGTCTTTTGATTCTTCAACTTCTCTGAGAATCAGGCATTCTGCGTCATCTTCTTCTGAATCAACTACAAGAATATACGCGGAACCATTGATCTTTGTCTCTTCAAGTACAAAGAACTCATCTGCTCCACTTCCATCACTGAAAGTAAACTTTGCCTTTTCCATATGATTTTCCTCTATTCTGCTGTTTTCTGCATATAAATCGAATCTAAATATCCCTGGAGAATGAACACAGCAGCAATCTTATCGACATATTGCTTTCTGTTTTCTCTTCTCACACCACTCTCGATCAGTGTCTGCTCTGCCGCTACTGTCGTAAGTCTCTCGTCCCACATGATCACTTCCAGTCCTGTACGACGAACCAGCATGTCACGAAATTCCAATGACTTCTGTGCACGCTCCCCGATATCATTATTCATATGTTTTGGAAATCCAAGCACGATCTTCTCTACCTGATATTCTTTGATCAATTCTTCAATCCTCGCACAGGTACGGCGCAGCTTGTTCTCCTCTTTCCGTTGTATTGTCTCAATTCCCTGGGCCGTAAGTCCGAGCGGGTCGCTGATAGCAACACCTACAGTCTTCGTCCCATAGTCCAGTCCCATTACTCTCATTGTCTGATTATTCCCACGCATTATGCTCAATATACGCTTTCAACAGTTCTTCTACCAGTTCATCACGTTCCACCTTCATGATCAGGCTTCTTGCTCCGTTAAAGCTTGTAATGTATGTCGGATCTCCTGACATGATATATCCAACGATCTGATTCACCGGATTGTATCCTTTTTCTTTCAGAGCCTTGTATACGATCTCAAAAATATCCTTCGCAGAAATCTGCGGACCCGGCTCTACCTGAAAGAACTGAGTACTACTTAAATCACTCATCTTTCTTCCTCCTTCTCTTTCTTGTATCTATTTCCTTCTTCCGAAGGGCTTTGCTGTTGTTCTGTCAAACAGCGCAAAACGCTCTGGAAACCCAGAAACCCTACTTATAATTCTAATATAACCGAATTCAAAATTCAATGTATAATTTGCGAATCCTTCCCAATTTGAACTTTTACGATACTATTCTTGAGATTTTCATTTGTCTCTAGTGCAATTTTCATATATTCTTTCGTATGACCTATCTGTACTTCTTTTCCATTCAGTTCCAGATCCTCTTCCACAAGTACTTCCACTTCTTTTCCCTGGAAACTCTGTTCATATGCTGCACGCTTTTTCTCACCAAGTTCGATTAATTGTGCACTTCTCTTCGCCTTGATCTGTTCATCTACCTGATCTGGCATCACAGCTGCTTTTGTCCCCTCACGGCGGGAGTATTTAAAAATATGTGTCTCATAGAAATCTATGCTGTCTACAAAATCATATGACTCTTTGAACTCTTCTTCTGTCTCTCCTGGGAATCCCACAATCACATCGGTTGTCAATGCCGGATTCGGGAAGTATTTTCTGAGAAGTTCACATTTTTCCGCATATTCACTGCTTGTATATCTACGGTTCATACGCTTTAATGTTGCATCACATCCGCTCTGCAGAGACAGGTGGAAATGCGGACACATCTTCGGAAGCTTTGCAATCCCTTCTGCAAATTCTTCTGTGATGATCCCCGGTTCCAAAGAGCCAAGACGGATTCTTTCAATTCCATCAATCTCATGGACTGCCCGGATCAATTCCAGAAGGTGATATTCTTTATCAAAATCAATTCCATATGAGCTCAGATGAATTCCTGTCAGTACAACCTCCTTATATCCGTTATCTGCCAGTGTGCGTACTTCATCAAGCACATCTTCCATGGAACGGCTGCGGACTCTTCCACGGGCATATGGAATGATACAATATGTGCAGAACTGATTACATCCATCCTGAACTTTAATATAAGCTCTTGTATGATCTCCCGGCTTCGTCAGGTGAAGATTCTCGTACTCTTTTGTCTTTCCGATCTCTTCCATCTTGATCTCTGCTTTTCTGTCGTTTTCCTGGTTCTTTACATTCTTTTCATTTTCTGTTACGTTACAATCTGCATTGTGTGTTCTTTCATACTCTTCCAATGCTTCGATCAGATTCTGCTTCTTATTATTACCAAGCACAATGTCAATGCAATCATCCACCTGAATCTCTTTTTCCTTCGCCTGGACATAACATCCTGCAGCGACAACAACTGCATCCGGATTCATTTTTCTCGCCCGGTGCAGCATCTGTCTCGACTTGCGGTCCGCGATATTTGTAACAGTACATGTATTGATTACATAAAGGTCTGCCCCTTCCTTGAAAGGAACGATCTCATACCCTGCTTTTTCAAGCATTTCCTGCATGGCTTCCGTCTCATAGGCATTTACTTTGCATCCCAAATTATGCAGTGCTGCTTTCTTCATTTATTTCTACCTCTTTTTTCCTTTTATCTCGTTAATTTCTTGACTTTTGAACCTGCATCCCGTAGAATATACCTAGGCTTAAAAGCCAACTTTATTGTATAATTCAAGGAGGGATTTCAAATGAAAACAGTACAGATTTCATTAAACTCAATCGACAAAGTCAAATCATTCGTTAACACTATCACAAAATATGATAATGATTTCGATTTAGTATCCGGAAGATATGTTATAGATGCCAAATCAATCATGGGTATTTTCAGCCTTGATCTTTCCAAACCGATCGACCTGAACATCCACGCCGACAGCAATGTTGATGACATTCTTGCTGCACTTGATGCTTACATCATCAAATAATTCTATCTGAATACAACTCATGCGGACTTTGTTTTTGTAGCTTGTCCGCATATTTTTTAGAGTAAAGAAAAGCTGTTCCATTGGAGCAGCTTTTCTTTTTCCTATTATTCTCCCTGCTTCACTTCAATGATCTCAACAGTATCAATTGCTGTCTGCATCAGTTCGTCAATCTTTTCTGCAAGGTTCAACTCAGACTTCTCAATTCGTTCAATATTCGGCTTTGTCACCGGATGTTTTGCAACGAAAATTGTACAACAATCCTCAAATGGCTGGATTGAAGTTTCATAGGTATTGATCTTCTCAGAAATTTCTACAATATCCTTCTTATCAAATCCGATCAGCGGACGATAAACCGGAAGTGTACATACTGCATTCGTCGCTGCAAGACTCTGCATTGTCTGGCTTGCTACCTGACCGATACTCTCTCCTGTGATCAGACCAAGACATCCGTCTTTCTTTGCAAAATGTTCTGCGATCTTCATCATGTAGCGACGCATAATGATTGTCAGTTCATCATGTGGACACTTCTCATAGATATAAAGCTGAATATCTGTAAAATTGACAACATGAAGCTTGATCGGTCCTGAATAAGCAGAAACGAGTCTTGCAAGATCAACTACCTTCTCTTTTGCTCTTTCACTTGTGTACGGTGGTGCATGGAAATAAGTTGCCTCGAGTTCAACACCACGCTTGGATACCATATATCCGGCAACCGGACTGTCAATTCCTCCTGACAGAAGCAGCATTGCGCTTCCGTTTGTCCCGATTGGCATACCTCCCGGTCCCGGAATGATTCTGGAATAGATATAAACTTCTTCACGGATCTCCACATTGATACGAAGTTCCGGCTTATGAACATCTACTTTCATTTCCGGAAATGCCTCCAGGATTGCTTCTCCGACTTCACAGTTGATCTCCATAGAGTTCGCAGGATAGCTCTTCTTTGCTCTTCTTGCATCAACTTTAAATGTCATGTTCTTCTCTTCGTAAGCTTCATCTACATAAGCTACAACATCTTTTCTCAGCTGTTCCAGCTCTGCAACCGGCACACGGACTACCGGACAGATTCCAACAATACCGAATACCTTCTGAAGGCTTTCTACTGTCTCATCAAAATCATAATCTCCATCACAATCCACGTAGACTCTTCCGTGACATTTGTGTACAAGGAATTCTCCGTCTACGCCCTGCAGAGCATAACGAATCTGACGTACCAGTGCATCTTCAAAGATATAACGGTTCTTTCCCTTAATTCCGATCTCGCCGTATTTTATCAGAAATGAATGAAATTTCATGCTTTTTCTCCTTTATGAATCGACGTCAATTAATGACGCGTATATTTTCTCAGCATCGGTATACAATTATATAGTGTTTCCAGCGTGTAGTCAATTTCTTCTTTTGTAGTAAATTCTGACATACTGAAACGAATCGTCGCATCCAGATATTCCTGTGCCGCCCCAATGCTTCTGAGAACACCGCTTACTGCCGGATGATTCGATGCACATGCAGATCCTGATGAGACATAAATTCCCTTATCTTCCAGTGTATGAAGAAGAACCTCACTTCGGATTCCTGCAATTCCAAGACTGATGATATGTGGTGCACTTCCTTCATCTTTCAGACCATGGACTGTTGTATTCTCAATCTTTCCTGCCTGCTCAATAAAATAATCCTTCAGTTCACGCATCAGAGCTACTTTCATATCCAGATCATTATAGATCATCTTTGTTGCAAGTCCAAGCCCTGCAATTCCCGGAACATTTTCTGTACCCGAACGGAGATCCTTCTGCTGTCCTCCTCCGAAAAGAATCGGTTTAATCTTCACCTTTTCACCCACATAGAGGAATCCGGTTCCCTTCGGTCCATGAATCTTATGTCCACTCGCACTTAACAGGTCGATCTTCTGACGTTTTGGATAAATGTGATATTTTCCAAATCCCTGCACTGCATCCGAATGGAAAAGAATAGAAGAATTATACTCTTTTACAATCTTTACCGCTTCATCAATCGGTTGAAGTGTTCCAACCTCATTGTTCACATACATAACTGATACGAGAATCGTTTCCGGACAAAGTGCTTCTTTCAATGCTTCCAGATTCACTCTTCCACTCGCATCTACCGGAAGATATGTCACACGGAACCCTTCCTCTTCTTCCAGATAACGCATTGTATTTAAGATTGCAGGATGCTCGATTGAAGTTGTAATCAGGTGATTTCCCGCTCTTCTGTTTGCTCTTGCACATCCGATCAGTGCAAGATTATCACTCTCTGTTCCTCCTGATGTAAAGTAAATATCTTTCGCATTTACCTTAAGAACCTTTGCGATCGTTTCCTTGGCTTCCTTTACATAATGCTCCGCATCTACACCTTTTCGGTGCATGGAGGATGGATTGCCATAATCCTGACACATTACTTTATATACAAGATCTCCCACTTCCGGATATGCTCTGGTTGTGGCTGAATTATCCAAATATGCTTCCATTTTATCTTCCCTTTTCTAACTCTGTTACCATTCACAGGCGTCTGCAACCGGCAACGTCTTTCTATTATCTTATGTTTTTATCGTCCAACTGTTCCCGGCATTCTAAATGATACATCAGAATTGACAATGTTGTAAGTCCCGCTGTCTCTGTTCTTAAAATACGCTTTCCAAGTGTGATTGGAACCGCTCCGGCCTCTTCCGCCTGCTCGATCTCGCTCTCGTCAAACCCACCTTCCGGTCCGATAAAGATACCGACAGACTGTCCCGGTTCAATCTTACTTATGACAGCTTCTGTTGCTTTCATCCCTTCCTGCAGTTCATAAGGAACAAGCACTACATCCAGCTCTTTCGCGTAATTCATTGCTTCCTGAAAGCTCATCACATCCTGCACTTGTGGCACAATTCCTCTCTTCGACTGTTCCGCAGCCCCCTTGGCGATTGCCTGCCAGCGTTCTCTCTTCTTTCCGGCTTTCTTCTGATCCAGCTTTACAACCGAACGCTTTGCCGCAAACGGAACAATGCTGTAAGCTCCAAGCTCTACTGCCTTCTGCACGATCCATTCCATCTTATCCCCTTTCGGAAGTCCCTGGAATAAGATCAGACGGGAAGCCAGTTCTGTCTGAGACACTTCTTTTTTCACAACACGAAGGACTGCCTCTTTCTCTTCATAACCTTCCACACTGCAGAAGTAATCCATTCCTTCTCCATCACTGACCCACACTTCTTCTCCGGGTTTCATTCGGAGTACATTCTTCATATGATTCACATCACTTCCTGCCAAACGGATCTGTTCTCCGTCCACGCAGGATGGATCTGCAAAAAAATGTTGCATCTTATTTCTCCTTATGCGTTCTTGCGCGCTGTCACACATACCCATTCACCCTGATGTGTGACCTCCAGAAGTTCCAGCCCGGCTTTTGCGACAGCTTCTTTTACCATCTCTTCTTTATCATCAATAATTCCACTTGTGATATAGATTCCGCCTGGTTTCAGCTGGTTCACGATCACTGGTGTGAGTTCTACAAGAACCGGTGCAAGGATATTCGCTGCCACAATATCGTAGCACTCATATCCAACCTTATCCTGAACTTCTTTGTCATCGATAATATTTCCGATCATCACTTCATATTTATCTCTGGAAATTCCGTTGTTCTCCATGTTCTCATATGTAGCATCGATTGCACATGGATCGAGATCTGTTCCAACAGAATACTCTGCTCCGAACTTCAGCGCAAGCATTCCAAGAATTCCGCTTCCGCATCCCACATCAAGAATCTTTGTCGTCTCTGTTGTATACTTTCTGATCTGACGGATACAAAGTTGTGTTGTCTCATGCATTCCTGTTCCAAATGCTGTACCTGGATCAATATGGATCACCATCTTATCTTCATCCGAAGGCTTCACATCTTCCCAGGATGGAATAATCAGAATATCATCCACATAGAACTGATGAAAATACTTCTTCCAGTTATTCACCCAGTCTACATCCTCTGTCTGGGATTCTTCAATCTCGCAGGCTCCGACATTTACATAAGCAGACATCTCCTCCAGTTCTTTCTTCACATTTGCCAGAACTTTTTCTTTGTCCTCATCCTCTTCCAGATAAAAACTTAAGTAAGCCACACCATCATCTGCCTCGATCTCCGGTAAAATATCAACAAACATCTGCTCTTTATCAGACTCTGTCAGCGGGATCTTATCCTCGATCTCAACACCTTCAATCCCAAGATCTGCCAGCATACTGCTTACAATATCCTCTGCCTCTGTTGTTGTCTTCAATCTGAATTTATTCCATTTCATCTAGTTTTCCTCCTGAAACCACAAATCTAAATCTACGCTTGCACGAATTCCCGGAACCGTACCGGCCTCACTGTACTGCCACATCTTATAATCATATGGACACTGCGGAAGTTCATGATAATCCGCATACCAGAAATCATATTCTGTCAGCTCTTCCATCTTCAAGGTAAATGCCATCCATTTCATATTAGCATAAATCATCGGTTGATATCCAGCCTGTTTCACTCCGTCACAAAAGACTTTACAAAAATTCGTAAAGTCTTCCCTTGTGTTCTGATCTGTTCTGGCTGTGTCATCTTTGATCTCTTCTGTGTCATAGACAACAGGTCCTGTAATCTGATACGGCTGGATATGTTCCAAAACAAAGTCAGTCTCTTCGACTGCCTCCGTTGCTGAGATTGCCTGGGAAAAGAAATAGACACCGACTTCCAGACCGGCATCCAATGCGCCTTGTACATTCTGTTCAAACATGGCATCTTCAACTAACGCGCCACTCTCTCCATATGCACGGTATCCAAGTCTTACGATCACGAATTCGATTCCGCTTTCCTTCACCTGCTGCCAGTCGATCGTCTCTCCCTGGAACTCCGAAACATCAATTCCTTTTTTCGCTGACACTTTTCCCTTCGTATCTTTATACGAAAGATATCCTGTCTCTTCATCTAATGCCAGATTGCTAAAATCATAAGAATTCCTTGGTACTTGATCCTGAAGCCTTGCTCTGTAATTATTCTCTTTCACATCCTGGAAGTCATAGTACTTCTTTCCGTCTTCTGTAACAATCTGAACTCCACTGACAATCTGCGTGGTTTCCTGCTTGTCTTTCTTCGTCTGTCTTGTCTTCACGTTGCCGGAACCCACGCCGACAAGAATAACTGCAAGCCCCACAAGAACCGCCGCCATCCATTGCTTCTTTCTCATTCATTTCCTTCCAATCGCATCTGTTCCGTACCGTTGCAGAAATGTTGTTACTGTTCACACGATGTGCGACCAGCAACGCATCTCGCCATTTTAAATCGCCTTTGGCGATGGGGCGAGATGCATTCAAGCCAAAACATGCATCCTCCGTGTCAATCAGCAAAGTGATTGACACCGGAGTGAACAGTAACGAAATGTTTCCAAGGTAATTTTCCTTATTCGTCTGCTGCAAGCACGATCATTTCATCTCCGGCTTTTATTTTACCACCATGAAGCACTTTTGCAAATACCCCTTCTCGCGGCATGATACATTCTCCCATTTTCTGGAAGATCTGACAACCATGATGACATTCTTTTCCAATCTGTGTCATCTCTAACAAAACATCGTTACATTTTAATCTTGTTCCAACTGGAAGATTACGGAAATCAATCCCCTGAACGATCACATTTTCTCCAAATGCGCCATCTTCTACTTCTGCACCTCTTGCACGGAATGCCTCAATCTTGTCATAAGAAAGAAGACTGATCTGACGATGCCATTTTCCTGCATGCGCATCTCCTTCCAGACCAAAATCTTCAATAAATGTGCCTTCCTCGATTCTTGTCTTCTGTGTTCCCTTTGCCGGACTTGTACAAATTGCTATTACTTTTCCCATTTTTCTATACCTCTCAAATTACTTTTTCACTTTTATAATTTTTGTGTATGATCTGCACCGTTACTTTTCTGTTACTGATTTTATGTTACTGTTCACACGATGTGCGACCAGCAACGCATCTCGCCATTTTAAATCGCCTTTGGCGATGGGGCGAGATGCATTCAAGTCAAAACACGCATCCTCCGTGTCAATCAGCGGAGTGATTGACACGGGAGTGAACAGTAACGATTTTATTTCATTACTGATCTAACCACCGATTCCGTACATGCCCCGATGTTCTTTTTTCTGACCAACTTCTTCATCTCTTCGCTCATCCGAGAAATTGTGACAGGCCGGTTTTTTCCAGATTGCCTGACGCATTGCTTCTTTCACTTCTTCATCCGTTGCACCACTTCTTAAAAGTTTTCTTAAATCAATTCCACTTTCATACTGTAGACAGAGTTTCAGATATCCTTCCGCTGTGAGCCGGATCCTGTTGCAGGAATCGCAAAACTTGTGACTCACTGCACTGATAAATCCAATTCTGCCATGGAATCCCGAAAAGCTCACATACTCTGCCGGACCATTCCCCAAATGTTTTTCATACGGTTCAGCGTTTCCAAATGCTTTCTCTAAAAGTTCCAGAAGCTCATCTCTTGATTTTCCATGACAGGCTTTTCCCATCCCGATCGGCATCATTTCTATAAAACGAACCTCTAACGGATGCTCCTTTGCATACTCTGCCATCTGAATATACTCTTCTTCTGACTGATTCATCGGCACACAATTTAACTTCACACGCAGATCTGGATATTCGAGTGCTGCCTGCAGTCCTTCCAGTGCCTGATTTAATTCCCCACATCTTGTCACTGTATGGTAACACGTTTCATCCAATGTATCAATACTGATATTCACTGCATCCAGCCCCTGACGCATCAACTCATCCAACTGATTTTTCAGAAGGATTCCGTTTGTTGTCAATGTCACCTGTTCGATCCCCGAAACTCTCTTAATTTTCCCCAATAAGTCCGGCAATCCTTTTCTCACCAACGGTTCCCCACCGGTCAGTTTGATCTTTGAAATCCCAAGTTCTGTACTGATCCGGCATACTCTCTCAATCTCATCAAAAGTCAGAATCTGCTCATGCGGCAGCTGCTCAATGCCCTCTTCCGGCATGCAGTAGACACAGCGCAGATTGCAACGATCCGTCACAGAGATGCGCAGATATTCTATTGTTCTTCCATATTGATCGATCATCTCTTACATACCTCATATTATTTATCTCTTACATTACTGTTTTACTTTCCTTCAGAAACTGGTTTTCCACACTCACTTGCATTTCCTGTAAGAATTGCAAGACCATGTTCCAGAGATGGAAGTACTGCTTCTAGATTCTCTTTTACAGCCTTCGGACTTCCCGGAAAATTAATGATCAATGTCTGATTACGGATCACAGAAGCGCCACGGCTAAGCATAGCTCTTGGTGTCACTTGAAGTGAAGCCAGTCTCATCGCCTCTGCGATTCCCGGTGCATTCTTTGTCGCCACGGCAAATGTTGCTTCCGGTGTGCAGTCACGCGGTGCAAAACCTGTTCCTCCGGTTGTTGCGATCAGATCCACTTTTTTCTCATCTGCAAGTTCACAGAGACACTGTTCGATCATCTTCTGCTCGTCCGGAAGAAGCCTTACTTCTGTCACTTCATATCCTGCCTCTTCTAACATACCGCAAAGAAGCGGTCCACTTTTGTCCTCCCGCTCTCCTGCATATCCTTTATCACTCAGTGTCACTACCGCTGCTTTCCATCTTTGTTCTTTCTTTTCCACTTTACTTTTCGCCTTCTTTTCTTTCCTTCTTATATCCATTGTTGATCAGCCCACTCTTGCCGCCGCTCTTTCTGACCAGATAGATTTCCCCAATCTCCATCTTCTTATCCATCGCTTTGCACATATCGTAAACTGTCAAAAGTGCTACGCTTGCTCCTGTCAGAGCTTCCATCTCAACGCCTGTCTTCCCGGTCACACGTACCGTACAATTACAATAAATTGCAAGTTCACTCTCAACCATCTCGAACTCTACCTTACACTTTGTGATCGGAAGAATGTGACACATCGGAATCAGATCCGATGTCCTCTTTGCTCCCATAATCCCTGCTGTTGTCGCAACTCCAAGCACATCCCCTTTGCCTGCAGTTCCTTCTTTGACAGCACGGAACACTTCTTCATTCACCGTGATCTTTCCTGTGGCGGTTGCTTCCCGGACTGTGTCCTGCTTCTCCGTCACATCCACCATAATGGCCTTTCCTTTTTCATCAAAATGTGTAAATCCCATTTTTTTCACCTCTCAATCTAAAAATGCTGTTGTTATCCACATTCCCCTTGCGAATATCAACCAGACGATTGCTTTTTTTATACCAAACGATTGTACCACAGAATAGTACTAAAATTCAATGTTTTGGTAAAAAGAAAGGACAACTATAATAGCTGCCCTTAAAATCGATTATTAAAATTCAATATTCCGCATCTCATCTGACTTCTCCGGAATCTTATGTCTTTCCGCATATCCTGTAAGAATCAGCGTAAGTGCTCCGTCCCCGGTCACATTACAAGCTGTTCCAAAACTATCCTGAAGTGCGAAAATTGTAAGCATCAGTGCTGTTCCCGCATCATCAAACAGAAGGACTCCTGTGATAAGTCCGAGGGATGCCATAACTGTTCCTCCTGGAACTCCCGGTGCACCGATTGCAAATACTCCAAGAAGTATACAAAACAGAAGCATTGTTGGAATTGACGGAAGTTTTCCATACAGAATCTGTGAGATTGTCATACAGAAGAACACTTCTGTGAGTACAGATCCACACAGATGGATATTAGCAAACAACGGAATTCCAAACTGTACCATATCTTTTCTTAATGGTTTCGCCTTTCCTGCACACTGCAGAGCAACTCCAAGTGTTGCTGCGGAAGACATTGTTCCAACGGCTGTCAGATATGCCGGTCCGTAATGCTTCACAACCTCCAGTGGATTCTTTCCTGAATAAGCACCGGCGATTGTATAGAGAAGTGCCATCCAGATATAATGTCCGATCATAACAATAATGATAACCTTAAGGAATACCGGAAGCTGTTTTGTGATGGATCCTTCATATGCCAGAGAACAAAATGTGAATCCAATAAATAACGGAAGGATTGGAATCAAAATCCTTGACACGATGGAAAGCACGATCTTCTGGAATTCTTCCAACATTCCTGTGATTAATTTTGCCTTATTCCATGCCGCTGCAAGTCCGATCATAATAGAAAATACAAGTGCACTCATAACCGGCATGATCTGTGGGATAGAAAGTTCAAACACCATCTCTGGCAGTTCTTTCAGTCCATCTACATCTGTCACAATAGAAAGATGCGGGATCAGCGCATATCCTGCTGCTGTAGAGAATAACGCAGCCCCAACAGAAGATACATATGCAATACATACTGCAAGCAGAAGTAATCTCGATGCATTATTTCCCATCTTTGTAATGGACGGTGCGATAAATCCAATGATGATCAGCGGAACGCAGAATGAAATAATCTGTCCCAGAACATATTTCAAAGTTACAATAATGTTCAGAATTGCATTTGTCAAACCTGTCCCGTCATTTGCATTAAGAGCAAGTCCGGCAAGAATTCCGATCACAACACCTACCAGAAGTTTAAATGGCAGGCTTTTGAAAAAACTAGATTTTTTCATAGGAAGAATCCTCCAATACTATTTTTCGGTCCTAATTCACAGATGTCTGTAATCCCCAACCTTTCTCAGACCTGTTTAGTCGGTATGCAATATTATAATACACGAAGGATAAATCTACAACTGTCTGTTTTTGCCACTTTTTATCTTCTCATCACATCGTCCGCTTACGAACTCACCTTTATTCTTTACTTTTTTATAATTCATGATAAAATATTTCTAATACTATATCGTGTTTAAAAGGAGATTTTAAAATGTTAGTATGTGATTATATCGTAGAACAGATTGATGGAGATTATGCACACTTAAGAAGAGTTGATCTTCCGGATGAAGAGTTAAAACTCGTAGCCAGAGCACTACTCCCGGCTGAGATTGTAGAAGGTTGTAAACTGCACTATGAACTGATGCAGTATACGATCATCTAAGGTTACTATTCTTCTACCTGTTTTTATTCAAAGAAGACTGTAAAGAGGATTCCCTCCTGAAAATATTTCATTTTAAATAAATGGAAATATTTTCAGGCAGGAATCCTCTTTGTACGTTTTCTCTATTTCTTTCCCCGTCAATTAATCTTCATCAAACGGAACAACATCATCCTCTGCATTTTCCACAGCTTCACCAGAACCACCTGCTTTCGGTCCTGCAACGCCTTTTACCTTCATCGTTCTGACATTGATCCCATTGACCTCAATGTGGTCATCCACAGGAATCACAAGGCACTGTCTTCCGTCGATCATTCTTGTCTCTACAAGATCCATTCTGTCCGGATTTACTTTGATCACAACATCCGGTGTCTCGATATTGAACTTTCTTGTCTCTGCGATATTACTTGCCAGAAGCGTTGCTTTCTCGCCTGCATTTTCTTCGAAGTTCTTCTCAAAGTTCTCCATCTTCTCATTCGACACACCGCTCTGCTCGAAAATCTTCTTCACGTCCGTTTTATCCAATGTCAGCGGATCCGGTTCTTCTTTGTGTTCTTCGATCATATCATTCAATGTCTCGTGAATGTTGCGGACAGTCTCGTAATCACCATCTTCTCCCAATGTATCTTCAATAATCATCTGGAATGTCTCTTTCTGTGTGTCCGCAGACATCGGCATCTTCGCACCAAGAAGCTGGTCGATCATCTCCGGCTGAAGATCTTCTGATTTCTTCGTGTAATAAAGCACACTGTGAAGATCAGTACTTCTGTCGTTGAATGCCGGGAAGAGGAATCCTTTGTCCGGCTTATCAACGATCCAGTCACGGATTCTGTCCTGAATACAGTTCTCTTCCGCGTTATAGCTAAGCCCTGCCTTTGACAGACTGACCGGACAGATGCTCATCAGTATATGCTGATATACTTCATCTGAAGCATCATCCATCTCAAGATCATCGGATGTTCTTCCAGGAACATCGTATGCTGCATGGATCAAAATAATGTAATAATTCTCCGCATACTCATACGTTGCAATAACTTTGTCATAGAATTCTTCCAGAAGCATATCGTCTTCGAGACGGCTGTCACGAAGCTTCAACAGAAATTCCTGCGTTCCGCCCGGCATCTCTGCATCCAGTGGAAACTCCATATTCAGCATATTCTTTCCGATGCTTCCGGAAAGCGTCTTCTTAAAAATATCAAAATACTTAAATGCTTCTTCCTCCGGAAGTGCGAGAAATGCTTCTTTTGACTCCATCTTTTTATTCTTCTCATAATCCACATAGCAGCCACAGATTTTCGTAATCGCACAGTTTTTCGGTGAGAACTGCTTACGGATCTCAAGTACTTCTTTTTTATTCATATATGTTTCCTTTCTTCGTTCTATGTTATAATGAGTAAACCATCTTTTCGGGGATTGTAAATACCGTAGACATAACATTTTTATTTTACCTCTATTTTCATAAGAAAGAAAGATTTGATTTTCTCAAAATTCTATGGTATTATACGCATTCTGAAAATACAGAAAGGAATTTTTTATTATGTCATCCAACTCAGTTACTTTAACTGCCCGGGAACATGTATTTCCACTCTTTGTTAAATATGTCTCAGCAAATGTACTCGGCATGATCGGATATTCTTGTTATATCCTTGCCGATACGTTTTTTGTTGCCCGGGGAATCGGCTCGGATGCGATTGCTGCACTTAATCTGGTTCTTCCTGCTTTCAGCTTGTTAAACGGAACGGGGCTGATGATTGGCATGGGTGCTGCTGCGCGATACTCGCTTTCATCCGGCAGAGCTGACAGTGAAATTCACCGCACGATCTTCACCCAGGCACTTCAGCTTGCATTTGTAGCTATGCTGTTCTTTTTCAGCATCGGACTGTTTTTTGCAAGACCTCTTTGTGTCTTACTCGGAGCCGACGGAACTACATTGCCGCATGCAATTCCATATATCAGCATCCTGCTCATGTTTTCTCCGCTGTTTTTATGCAACAATCTATTGAATTGTTTTGTCAGAAATGATGGAGAACCGCGGCTTTCAATGACTGCAATGCTTGTTGGAAGTCTGACAAATATTGTGCTGGATTACATTTTCATCTATCCTATGCAGCTTGGCATGACCGGAGCTGCACTGGCTACTGCAACCGCTCCACTGGTTGGAATGAGTATTCTTTCCATGCATTTCTGGAAAAAGAAGAATCAGTTTCATCTGGTAAAAACAAGAATACATCTAAAAACTGCTGTAGATATCTGCCGGCTTGGAGTTTCTTCTCTTGTCGCTGAATTATCTTCCGGCATTGTAATTCTTGTCTTTAACATGCTGACGCTGAAATTCAGCGGAACGACCGGACTTGCTGCATACAGTATCCTTGCTAATATCGCACTCGTACTTGTGGCGATCTTTACCGGAATCGGGCAGGGCATCCAGCCGATTGTCAGCAGCCACCCTGGTAAAAATGGAGCTCCTGTACGCCACCAGGTAAGACGCTATGCATTAAGCACTGCATTACTTATGGCTTTCATCGCCTATCTGGTTGTGTTTGTCTTTGCAGTTCCGATTGCTGACTTATTTAATAAAAACAAGAATCCGCTGCTTACTTCAATGGCAGCAGAAGGAATGCGCATTTACTTTGTAAGCCTGTTCTTTTCAGGCATCAATATGGTGTCAGCGACTTATTTAAGTGCTTCTGATCAGCCGGTACCGGGATTCATCATTTCCATCCTGCGTGGACTTGTACTGATTCTGCCGATTGCGTTCCTGCTTGCCGCACTTTTTGGAATGACAGGTATCTGGCTCTGCCTTCCTGTTACCGAGGCAATCGTGTGTGTCGTGACCTTCTTCTTTCTGAGAAAATTTTAAGTAAAGTATTTACAAAAGAAGAACCCTGTTACGAATGTATTGATTCATACATCTCATAACAGAGTTCTTTTTTTATCTTATTTTAAATATTTCGCTGTCTCAAGAATACGGTTTGCATTCTCAATTCTCTCCTGTGTCGGAGGATCGATTCCCTCTAACTTGTAATCATATCCCAGTTCTTTCCACTTATATGCACCAAGCGTATGATATGGAAGAACTTCAACACGCTCTACATTATCCAGTGTCTCGATGAAATCATGGAGTCTCTCCAGGTACTCATCCTTGTCACTGCGCTCCGGAACGAGTACGTGACGGATCCAGATTGGTTTCTTGATGTCAGACAGATAACGTGCAAACTCAAGAATATTCTTGTTGCTCTGTCCCGTGAGAATCTTATGATGCTCATCATCAATGTGTTTAATGTCAAGCATCAGCATATCTGTGTATTTCAGCAACTCCTGCAGTTTACCGAAGAATGGTTCTTCCTTTGTAAATACAGCTCCGCTTGTATCAATATTGGTATGAACTCCCTGTTCTTTCGCTTTCTTGAAAAGGTCAATCAGGAAATCCATCTGCATCAGAGGTTCTCCACCGCTGACTGTGATACCACCTTTATCTTTCCAGTAGCTTTTATAGCGAAGTGCTGTTTTAAGCAGTTCATCTGTTGTCTTCAATTCGCCGTCCTGCATCTTCCATGTGTCCGGGTTGTGGCAGAACTGGCAGCGCATTGGACATCCGCTTACAAAAATGATAAAGCGTACGCCAGGTCCGTCAACGGAACCGAAGCTTTCTGTTGAGTGAATGTATCCTTTTACTTCTGACATATATTTCTCCTTCTTTTTCCGGCAGTTTCCTGCCATTCTTCTGCAACCTTCAGATTTGTCTTCTGACATTTCTTTATAATTGCAGGTCTTATGAAAAAAGGACGCAGCATGGTGAAATGACTGCGTCCTGATATATTATCTGTTATTTATGATCTTTTATCCGCAAATCGCAACATTATTTACATGTGGTCATGGCAAGTTCTTGCGATAACGTCAAGCTGCTGCTCACGAGTAAGGTCGATAAACTTAACAGCGTATCCTGATACACGGATTGTGAAGTTAGCGTACTCAGGTTTCTCTGGGTGCTCCATAGCATCTTTCAGTTTCTCAACACCGAATACGTTTACGTTCAGGTGATGTGCTCCCTGATCGAAGTATCCATCAAGTACGTGAGCAAGGTTCTCTTTACGCTCTTCATCAGAATGTCCAAGTGCACCTGGGTTGATTGTCTGTGTATTAGAGATTCCGTCAAGTGCAAGCTCGTAAGGAAGCTTAGCAACAGAGTTAAGAGAAGCAAGAAGTCCGCTCTGCTCTGCGCCGTAAGACGGGTTAGCTCCTGGTGAAAGTGGCTCTCCAGCCTTTCTTCCGTCCGGAAGAGATCCTGTAGCCTTACCATATACAACGTTAGATGTAATTGTAAGGATAGATGTTGTCGGTACAGAATGTCTGTATGTGTGGCACTTGTTCAGTTTGTGCATGAATTTCTTCAGAAGCCATACAGCAATCTCATCTGCACGGTCATCATCGTTACCGTATCTTGGGAAGTCTCCCTCAATCTCGAAGTCTGTTGCAAGACCATCTTCGTCACGGACAACTTTAACCTTAGCGTATTTGATAGCGCTCAGGGAGTCAACTACATGTGAGAATCCAGCAATACCTGTTGCGAAAGAACGTTTAACGTCTGTGTCGATCAGGGACATCTGAGCTGCCTCATAGTAGTATTTATCATGCATGTAGTGGATCATGTTCAGTGTATCAACATACAGCTTGGACAGCCACTCCATCATCTGGTCATATTTCTCCATTACTTCATCGTAATCAAGGTACTCGGAAGTAATTGGCTGGTAAGCCGGTCCTACCTGTACTTTGTTCTTCTCATCGATACCACCGTTGATAGCGTAAAGAAGACACTTAGCAAGGTTTGCACGAGCTCCGAAGAACTGCATCTCTTTACCTGTCTCTGTAGCAGATACACAGCAGCAGATGCTGTAGTCATCGCCCCATACCGGACGCATAACATCATCGTTCTCATACTGGATAGAACTTGTTGTTACAGAAATCAGGGAAGCGAACTTCTTGAAGTTCTCTGGCAGTCTTGAAGAATAAAGAACTGTCAGGTTCGGCTCTGGTGAAGGTCCCATGTTGTTCAGTGTGTGGAGGAAACGATAGTCGTTCTTTGTTACCATAGAACGTCCGTCCTGTCCAAGTCCACCAACCTCAAGTGTTGCCCATGTCGGGTCTCCTGAGAACAGCTGGTTGTAAGATGGGATTCTTGCGAACTTAACCATACGGAATTTCATTACCATGTGGTCGATGATCTCCTGAGCTTCCTTCTCTGTGATCTTTCCAGCCTTCAGGTCTCTCTCGATATAGATATCAAGGAATGTAGAGATACGTCCTACAGACATAGCTGCACCATTCTGAGTCTTGATTGCTGCAAGATATCCGAAGTACAGCCACTGAGCTGCTTCATGAGCATCCTTAGCCGGCTGTGAAATATCAAATCCGTAAGCTGCAGCCATTTCTTTCATTTCTTTCAGAGCTTTGATCTGATCTGCAAGCTCTTCACGAAGACGGAAATCCTCACCCTTCATGCCGTGTCTTGCATAACGCTCGAAGTCATACTGTTTTCTCTCGATCAGGAAGTCGATACCATACAGTGCAACACGACGGTAGTCACCTACGATACGTCCACGTCCGTATGTATCCGGAAGTCCTGTAATAATCTTGTTATGACGAGCTTTCTTCATCTCTGGTGTGTAGATGTCGAATACTCCCTGGTTGTGTGTTTTATGATATTTTGTGAAGATCTCATGCAGTTTCTCGCTTGGCTGGTATCCGTATGTTGTACAAGCCTGCTCTGCCATCTTGATTCCACCATAAGGCATGAATGCTCTCTTCAGCGGCTTGTCTGTCTGCAAACCAACAATCTGCTCAAGGTCTTTCATGCTCTCATCGATATATCCCGGGCCATATGCTGTCAGACCGGAAACAACCTCTGTCTCCATGTCAAGAACTCCGCCCTTAGCTCTTTCTTCTTTCTGAAGCTCCTGCAGTCTTCCCCATAATTTGTCTGTTGCTTCTGTTGGTCCCTCAAGGAATGACTCATCACCTTCATATGGTGTGTAGTTCTCCTGGATGAAATCACGCACGTCTACAGAGTGTGTCCATTTTCTTCCCTTGAAGCCAGCCCACTGCTCAAAATTAGCCATTGAAAAATCCTCCTATATTCTTTCCTAAAATAGTTTTGTAATTGTTTTACGGGCATAGTATAACACCGTGTTAAATAAATGACAAGCGTAAAATCGAGAATAAATATCGGAAATCGCTTTGTATTCGATTTAGTACAAAATATACGAAAAAACGCCCATTTTACGGGGAATTGTACGAACTTTAATACAGTAAAAATGTACTGTAAAAAGAACATTTTCCCCATGTGTACGGTCTGATTTACAGACAAATAAACAGCCTCTTTTTCTTTCAAAATTCACTCTAGGTACTTTTCCTCTATGATAACGATTTCGTTTCATGTTTTCTCTATATTTTTGTCAATGGAGTTACGTTCTGTTTTTTGATATAATAGTGTATTAGCGTATCTATATTTAGTTTATGAAAGAGGAATATTATGGAAATCAGAAAGACAAAACCTGAAGAGCTTGAAGTACTTCTTAAGATGTATGAACATGCACGGACATTCATGGCAACTCACGGAAATGCTTCTCAGTGGGAAAACACTTATCCTTCTCCACAGTTGATTCTGGATGACATCACTGAGAGGAACAGTTATGTCTGCACAGAACAGGATCAGATCATTGCTACTTTCTATTATAAAGAAGGGGCTGATCCGACTTATATGCGCATCTACGATGGGGACTGGATCAACGACTCCCGTTACGGAGTCGTCCACCGCATCACTTCCACCGGAAATGTAAAAGGTGCAGCGTCCTTCTGCCTGAACTGGGCCTTGGAACAATGCGGCAACATCCGTATTGATACACACCGGGACAATATCGTAATGCAGCATCTGTTAGATAAGAATGGATTCAAATATTGCGGAATCGTATATGTTGAGGATGGAACAGAACGAATTGCTTATCAGAAAGTGGTTTAATAATACCAAAATCCATAAAGCAAGGAGCAGAGACATTTGATTTTAATGTCTCTGCTCCTTGTTGCTATATGTCTCACAGAATCTTGCTGCGAAGGACGGTTCTTCTCCACCTGCATAGAGATGTGAGATATCTCCTACTTTCAATCCTCGGAAATATGCCGTTCCCTGTTCTCTCTCTTCTGTTACTACTTCTGTCACAGAAGTCGGTGCAAGAGCCAGACTATGCCAAAGCACGAATGGTGATACATTCCATAAATGGGACAACAGCACGCAGCTGATTCCGAAATGGCAGAAAAATGTCACTGTCTCATCACTTTCTTTCTCCACACGATAATGCGCCCCTTCTCTTACATATCCATGCTCTGCGAGAAAACGATCAAATTCTTCAATCACATGATCGTATACTTCTACAAGATCAGAATTTTTCGCCACTTCTGTTTCACGCCATGCATTTTTATCCATATAAGCTTCATGTTCTGTCCAATACCCCGGAACCATATCCCATGCAATTCTAGGCAGGAAATGCTCACCTTCTTTTTTCACATCGGGATATGCTTTTTCAAGTTCCGGATTTTTATTCAAATCAACCTGCGCCGGGAACTCTTGCAGCCAATCCAATATTTCTGCTGTTTTTCCAGTTACCTCAAGACATGGAGTCGCCGTATCCTTCGCTCTTCCAAGTGGAGACTTATAGCATTCCCCCATATTCATAGATACTGCACGTTTTGCAAGCAGTGCCGCTTCACGTCTTCCTTTTTCTGTTAATGTGTCATTTACATAATCCGGATCTCCGTGACGGATCAATAGAATTCTCATCGTGTTTCTCCTTTGTAATCAATTATTTTCTCCAGCCAATCCTCTGCCAGTTTTGGCCAACTCTGTACTTCTTTCAGTGTCCTTCGTATCTCTTCTTTTTGCTCTACTGTCCATTTCGGTGGCTGTGTTCTTCCAATTCCATTTTTCACAAGCAGTTCTTCTCCCATTTCCTTTGGAAATGAAGTTTCTCCCGCAAGGATTGCTTCTGCCAGCATACGGAGTTGCTCCTGTGTATAAGGTTCTCTCCCTCTGCGTTCCAGCCAGTCCTCTGTTGCAACAGACATACCATGCACGCCTTCTGAAAATACATGATGTGCGAATGGAACTCCTTCTTCCAGACATTTCTGTGCTAAAAGATAACTATTCTGCACCGGAACTGTTCCATCTGTTGCTGTCTGCCAGATAAAGCATGGTGGCATTCCTTTTGTTACATGCTTTTCAATTGACATATATTCCAGCTCTTTTCTTGTAGGATTCTTTCCATATAATGCTACAAAAGAATCTTTATGTGTGTACTTTCCTGTAGTGATTACCGGATAAGACAGCACAGCAGCATCCGGTTTGTTTGAAAACTTCTGATATTTTTCATCCGGATCCTCGATATCCGCTCCATGCACACACAGACTCGCACACAGATGTCCTCCGGCTGAAAATCCGCACACCACGATCTGATCTGACAAAACGTGCAGCTGCTCTGCACGAAAACGGATCATTCGCATCGCCCTGGAAATATCATTCAATGGCTGAAGCTTTAAAGGTGCTTCATCCAGTGGATTCACTGTATATTCAAGGACGAACACATTATAACCAGCCTGATAAAATTCCATAGCAACCAGATGTGCTTCCGAAGGCGATACAAGTCTGTAACCGCCTCCCGGAACAACCAGCATCGCCGGATGCATCAGCTCATCCTCATGAATATAGCTGACCATAATCGGGATAAAACCATGCGCCGCAGGGTAATGATATTCTTCTTTGTGCCATAATTCTATTCTTTCGCCTATCATGTGTTAATTCCTCCTGTGTGATTTATAATTTGTGCTTTTCTGTTATTCTTTTGGGAGCACGGACTTTGCTCGTTGCTCGCGTAAAAAAGCCATGAAAGACAAGATCCCCCAGCCTTGTCTTCCATGACTCCCATTACATACACTCAACTTGCTTTACAGTTCGAATCCTTCCAGATATGGATTCTCTGCCTCAGAAAACTTCTCTTCCTCAACCATCTGCGCGATTGCCGGGTCAAGTGGCATCTTTCCGAGAACCGGAACGTTAAGATCTGCTGCGATCTCATCAATGTGGCTTTCTCCAAATACTTTAATCTCTTTGCCACAATCCGGACACTTCACATAGCTGTAGTTCTCAACAATTCCAAGAACCGGAATATTCATCTGCTTTGCCATTCCATATGCCTTCTTCACGATCATCTGTACAAGATCCTGCGGAGATGTAACGATCACAACGCCGTCAACCGGAAGAGACTGGAATACTGTCAACGGAACATCACCTGTTCCAGGTGGCATATCAACGAAGAGATAATCAAGATCTCCCCACATAACATCTGTCCAGAACTGCTTTACAACACCTGCGATCACTGGTCCCCTCCAGATAACCGGTGCTTCCTCGTCTTCCAGAAGAAGATTGACAGACATGATCTTTGTTCCGTCTGCTGCTTCACATGGAAGAATTCCCTGCTCAGTTCCTACTGCCATCTCATGAAGTCCGTACATCTTTGGGATAGATGGACCTGTAATATCTGCATCCATAATACCAACATTATATCCTTTTGCTCTCATCATTCTTGCAAGGGATGCTGTCACAAGTGACTTACCAACGCCGCCCTTTCCACTGACAACGCCGATCACTTTTTTAATAGATGAATACATGTTCATCGGTTCATGCATATCAACTTTCTTACTTGTGCATGTTCCTGCACTGGCACAGCTGGCGCAGGATTCCTCTGAACATCCTGCTGTTTTCTGCTCTTCTGCCATAATACCATAACCTCTTTTCTACAAATAATGTAACCGTTCAGAGCCAACCTCCAAAATGCTACGCATTTCGTCAGACATTTTCTGACACAGTGAGTTACTGCTCACACTATGTACAATCAGCAACACAATGACATTATTGTAACACATTTCCTTGAAAAATGATAGGCTGAACCTATGCTTTTATTTTTCTAAGTGTTATACTTATGTTAATTGTTATGTTAATTCTTAATTCATTCTAACTTGAATACAATTAGAAAGGAGTTTTCCTATATGCCAGTAATATCCGAACAGCTCAAGCCAATCGATACCGTCAATGGATTCCAGATCCGTCCCGGCTTTTTCCGTGAATTTGGTGCAGTCGCTATCCCGGGTGGTGTCAACTTTACGATTCATACACACGGAGCTACCTCCTGCGAGCTTCTGCTGTTTCACCGCAAAGCCGAAGAACCTTACGCCGTGATTCCATTTCCGGAAAGTTACAGGATCGGATTCTGCTATTCTATGATCGTCTTTGATCTGGATATCGAAGAATTTGAGTACGCCTATCGATTGGATGGTCCTTATGATGAAAAGAAAGGACTCCGTTTTGATAAAAACAAAATCCTGCTGGATCCTTATGCGCGCGCCGTCACCGGACAGAGCCAGTGGGGGCATGTAAATAACGCCCAGCATGGTTATCGTGCCCGTGTGGTACAATCCAACTTTGACTGGGGTGACCAGCGTCACCATTCTATTCCTATGGAAGACTTGATCATCTACGAGCTACACGTCCGCGGATTTACCATGGATGAAAGTTCCGGTGTTAAGCACCACGGTACATTCGAAGGCCTGCGCGAAAAGATTCCTTATTTGAAAGAACTTGGAGTCAATGCTGTTGAACTAATGCCAATCTTCGAATTTGATGAGATGCGTGATGTACGATTGATTGATGAAAATGAACTTATTGATTTCTGGGGATATAATCCGGTCAGTTTCTTTGCACCAAATACAAGCTACTGTTCTTCTATGGAATATAACCGCGAAGGACTGGAACTCAAGACACTGATCAAAGATCTCCATGACAATGGTATAGAAGTGATCCTCGATGTCGTCTTCAACCACACTGCTGAGGGAAATGAATTCGGTCCGTGCTTTTCTTTCAAAGGCTTTGACAACAACATTTACTATATGTTGACTCCGGACGGACATTATTATAATTTCAGCGGATGTGGAAATACACTGAACTGCAATCACCCTGTTGTACGAGACATGATTTTGGAGTGTCTGCGTTACTGGGTCATCGAATACCGTGTAGACGGATTCCGTTTTGATCTTGCTTCCATTCTTGGGCGAAATGATGACGGAACCCCTCTAAGCCAACCACCGCTTCTGCGAAGCCTTGCATTCGACTCGATCCTTGGAAATGTAAAACTGATCGCTGAAGCATGGGATGCCGGCGGACTTTATCAGGTCGGTTCTTTCCCTTCCTGGAAGCGCTGGGCTGAATGGAATGGGCGCTACCGTGATGATATGCGCCGCTTTTTAAAAGGAGATGACTTCCTTGCCCAGACTGCTGCAGCAAGAATCACAGGTTCTCCTGATCTGTACGATCCTGCTTACCGAGGTGGAAATGCTTCCATCAACTTTCTCACCTGTCATGATGGATTCACGCTTTATGATTTGTACAGTTATAACCAGAAGCATAATGAAGCCAACGGTTGGGGGAACACTGACGGAGCTGACGACAATAACAGCTGGAACTGTGGCGTAGAAGGCGAAACAGATGATCCTGCCATTCTAGCACTTCGTAAACGACTGATGAAAAATGCCTGTGCCATTCTGCTTTGCAGCCGCGGAACTCCAATGTTCCTCTCCGGTGATGAATTTGCAGACACACGTTATGGAAATAATAACCCTTATTGCCAGGATAACCTGATCTCCTGGCTGGACTGGAGTCTCCTCAAAAAAAATAAGGATCTGTTCGATTTCTTTCAATATATGATCCGGTTCCGCAAAGATCATCCTGTCATCCGTAAGGATCTCGAACCAAGCTATCTTGGTATTCCGGCAATGAGCACGCATGGGCTCACTCCGGATGAGACAAATTTCTCCGGTGACAGCCATGTTGTCTGTGTACGATTCGCAGGCTATAATGAATCAACCCAAAAAGAAGACCTTGTTTATCTGGCTGTAAATTCCGGATGGTTTCCGGTTACACTCACTCTGCCGGAACTTCCTGAACATTACAAATGGAAAGTTGCGGTCAACACCGGCGATCCTAAATGTCAGTTTTTTCACAAAAATTCAATGCCTACGGTAGAATCTAAAATATTTTTAGGTGAACGCTCTGTTATTATTTTCGTTGCTACCGCTATATAAATTAAATTTTTTTAGCTGTTTCTCAATATTTTTTAGAATATTTTTGTTTATTTTTGACAAGCTTGTTGTTTGTATAATAAATAACAGGCTCGTCATTTTTTAAACTTTTCTTGATAATTTTTAGATTTATTTGTAGAATATTACTAAATGAAACTTTACTGGTTTGAAGATAGGTTTTTTCAAATACATTTCCTATTTTAGAATCAGTCAGTAATGAACGTTATGGTAAAAGGAGAGGTTTAAAATGAGTAGACTTGAAATCCCAGGTCCAGACAAAGGCCAGCTCGTCGTTGAAGAGCTGTACAAAGATCTGGAACGCAGAATTGAATCCAGCCCTCCAGGATTATGTCCGGTTGACATGACTCGTGCATTCATCGAGATGTGTCAGACACAATCCTGTGGAAAATGTACCCCGTGCCGTGTTGGGCTGTGGCAGTTGAAGAACCTTCTGACAGATGTTATGAACGGTACTGCTACAATGGAGACACTTGATCTGATTGACACATTGTCTGAATCCATCCGCGAAGGATCTGACTGTCCGATCGGATATGAAGCCGGTGCCATGGTACATAAGAGCTTAAGAGACTGTCGCGAAGATTATGAAGAACATGTCCGTCAGGGACGCTGTACCTGCCACTATACACAGCCTGTACCTTGCGTTTCTCTCTGTCCTGCACATGTTGATATCCCTGGATATATCGCACTGACCGGAGAGGGCCGTTACGCTGACGCAATCCGTCTGATCCGTAAGGATAATCCGTTCCCGACAACCTGCGGTTTTATTTGTGAGCATCCTTGTGAGGCCCGCTGCCGTAGAAATATCGTAGATGATGCCATCAATATTCGTGGACTGAAACGTATGGCCGCTGATTATGCAGGCAAGGTTCCGCCACCGGAATGCGCACCTTCCACCGGAAAGCGTATCGCTGTCGTAGGTGGTGGACCTGGTGGACTCAGTGCTACTTACTACCTGCAGTTGATGGGACATCAGACAACCGTATTCGAGATGCTTCCAAAACTCGGCGGAATGCTCCGCTATGGAATCCCGAACTACAGACTTCCGAAAGATCGTCTTGATGAAGATATTCAGGCAATCCTTGAGACAGGAGTTCAGGTAGAATTTGGAAAACGTATTGGTAAAGATATCACGATTCAGAGTCTCCGCCAGGAATATGATGCTGTTCTTATTTCCATCGGTGCAAGCACTGATAAGAAACTTGGTATCGAAGGCGAACAGGCAAAAGGCGTAATCTCTGCTGTGTCGTTCCTTCGTGATGTTGGGGAAGACAAGAGTCCTGATCTCACCGGACAGGAAGTTGCTGTCATCGGTGGCGGTAACGTTTCCATGGACGCCGTCCGCACAGCAAAACGTCTCGGTGCTAAAAAAGTAAGTATCGTTTACAGACGCCGTACTGCAGATATGACTGCTCTTCCGGCTGAGATCGAAGGTGCAGTTGCAGAGGGAATTGAAGTACTCACACTGAAAGCGCCATCCAGAATCGAGACTGATGAGAATGGACACGTTTCAGGTATCTACGTCACACCACAGATGATCAGCAAGATCAAAGATGGGCGTGCAAGTGTCTGTCCGACAGGTGAAGAAGATTTCCTTATCCCTTGTCAGACACTCATCGTTGCGATTGGTCAGGATATCGAATCTGAACACTTCGCTGAAGCCGGTGTTCCGGTTTCCCGCGGTAAGATCATGACAGAGCGTTATGGCGGTTTCGACAATATCCCTGGCGTATTCGCCGGTGGAGACTGTGCATCCGGACCTGCTTCTGTAATCAAAGCAATCGCCGCTTCAAAGGTTGTTGCAGCCAATATCGATGAATATCTTGGTTTCCACCATATCATCAGCTGCGATGTTGAGATTCCGGAGCCTCGCTTAAGCGACCGTGAACCTTGCGGAAGAGTTGAACTTACAGAACGTGAAGCCTGCAGCCGTGTCTGTGATTTTGAAGGTGTTGAAAACTGTATGACAGAAGCCGAAGCAAAACAGGAATCCCACAGATGCCTGCGCTGCGACCACTTCGGTTATGGTATCTTTAAAGGAGGTCGGAAAGAAAAATGGTAAATATTACAATTGATAATCAAAAAATATCCGTACCTTCCGGAACTACTATCATGGAAGCTGCGGCAAAACTTGGAACTCCGATTCCGAAATTATGTTATTTAAAAGATATCAACGAGATTGCGGCATGCCGTGTCTGTGTTGTTGAAATTGAAGGGAAAGATCGTCTGGTCACATCCTGTAATAACGTTGTAACCGAAGGCATGGTGATCTACACGAACAGCCCGAAGGTACGCATTGCAAGAAGACAGACTGTACAGCTTATCCTTTCCCAGCATGACTGCAAATGTGCAACCTGTGTCAGAAGCGGGAACTGTACACTTCAGCAGGTTGCAAATGATCTGAACCTGATCGATCTTCCGTTCAAAGAACGCTTTGAAGATACACCTTGGGACAAGACATTCCCACTCATCCGTGATTCACGCAAATGTATCAAATGTATGCGCTGTATCCAGATTTGTGACAAGATCCAGGGACTGAACATCTGGGATGTTACAAGTACAGGTTCAAGAACAACGATCAATGTAAACGGAAATAAAAAGATCAATGAAGTCTCCTGTTCTCTCTGCGGACAGTGTATCACTCATTGTCCTGTCGGCGCACTTCGTGAGCGTGATGATACAGAGGATGTATGGAGTGCGATTGCTGACAAGAAGAAAGTGGTGGTTGCACAGGTTGCTCCGGCAGTCCGTGCCGCGTGGGGAGAAGCTCTCGGCCTGTCTAGAGAAGAAGCAACAAGCGGAAAGATCATGGACGCCTTGAAAAAGATCGGCGTAGACTACGTCTTCGATACTTCTTTCTCTGCTGACCTTACGATCATGGAAGAAGGAAATGAATTCCTGCAGCGCTTCACCAAAGGAGAATTAAAGCTGCGTCCGATGTTCACTTCCTGCTGCCCTGGCTGGATCCGTTTCATCAAATCACAGTACCCACATCTGGTACCACAGCTGTCCACAGCCAAGTCACCACAGCAGATGTTCGGTGCTATTATGAAGACTTATTTTGCACAGTCCATCGGTGTCGCTCCGGAAGACATTTACACCGTATCTGTCATGCCTTGCGTAGCGAAAAAAGGGGAACGCAACATGGAACTTTTCTACGGCGAGTATGCCGGACATGACATTGACACAGTTCTCACTACAAGAGAGCTGACAAGAATGATCCGTGCTGCGCATATTGATCCAAAGATCCTGAAAGACCGCGAATGTGATCCGCTTATGAAAGAGTGGTCCGGTGCCGGTGTTATCTTCGGTGCTACCGGCGGTGTTATGGAAGCTGCACTTCGTTCCGCACACTATCTTGTAACAGGACGTAACCCGGATCCGGATGCATTTAAGATCGTCCGCAGTCCATCCTTTGAGACAGGTGTTGTAGAAGCTGAAGTCCAGATCGGTGATGCTACGATCCGCGCTGCTGTTGTCAGTGGTCTTGGAAATGTACGCAAACTACTTGAAGCAATTGAACATGGTGAAGTACACTACGACTTTGTGGAAGTTATGGCCTGTCCGGGCGGATGCGTCGGCGGAGGCGGTCAGCCGATCCACGACGGCGAAGAACTTGCACACACACGTGGTGCAAACCTCTACTTCCTTGACAAGAACGCAAAGATCCGTTTCTCCCATGAGAACCAGGATGTTATGAAATTGTACAACGATTTCCTTGAGAAACCATTGTCACACAAATCTCATATGCTGCTTCATACAGATCATACAAAGTGGGATATGCCTAGATAATAGAACTGATTTCTCTGGAATTTAAACTCGGAGCCAGAACGGTTGCCATATACAGCAACCATTCTGGCTCTTTCTATTCAAAAGTTCTAATAAAAGTGCATTTTTACCAGTTATTTTGTGATTTTATTTCATTTTTTATTATTTTTCCACAACAAACTGCTTGTTTTTCATTGTCATCCTGTCTGTATTCTGATAAAATTGACTTATATAGTTACAATTATAGAAAGAAGAATACGTTATATTATGAAGAAAAAAATCAAGATACAAAATACCATCTACTGGAGTATTGTCGTCACGCTGATTTTTACAGCCCTGTTCATATTCATATGCATTTTCAATCAGAAACAGTTTCATTCTTTTCAAGAATCATCCCAACAATATGTCCTCTGCAAAGATTCCGTTGAGCAGTTAGAAGAAGGATGTGATTATCTGGTAGAGCAGGCGAGACTTTATGCAATGACCGGAAATGAATATTATATGGATCTTTATTTCAGAGAAGCACATATGACCAAACGAAGAGAACATGCTTTAAAACAGCTTGAGGAATATTTTGATGGTACACAGACTTTTACCTCTTTAAAATCTGCATTAAAATCTTCCGGAGACTTAATGAGTATTGACTATTACTCTATGCGGCTCATTGCGGATGCCAACAGGATTTCCGAAGATTCCCTGCAGCAGGAAGTCGCAGCTGTCAAACTAACTGATGAAGACGCTTTATTAAGTTCGGAAGAAAAATTAAAAAAAGCCAGTTCTATTCTTTGCGACAATACTTATCAGGCTTTACTTGTTCAGACGAAAGCGAATCTGGCAAACTGCACACAGAGCCTTTTGGATTATACTCAGAAGAAACAGAATCGTGCACAGACTATTTTTTTCGACAGTTTCCGTAATCTTAAGATAAGCACCTTTCTCATGGTCTTTCTTATGCTTGCCTTTTGCTTTACGATCAGACATCTCATTGTAAAACCTCTGATAAGTTATAATGAGTGCATTCGTCTTGGAGAGATTTTTCCTGTACTTGGAGCAGTAGAACTACAGAATCTTGCAATCACTTATAATCAGGTGTATCGGGAGAATCAGCAGACACAACAGTTGATCCGTCATCAGGCTGAGTATGATGCGCTTACCGACTGTTTCAACCGCAGATCCTTCAATAAGTTTCTAAGTCTTTATGAAACCGATGCCGAGAACCATCCATTCGCACTGATTCTCATTGATATCGATGTATTCAAATCAGTGAATGACACTTACGGACATGCAATTGGTGATGTTATTTTGAAAAAAGTTGCTGACTATCTAAAAGCCGCTTTTCGAAACAACGATTACGTCTGTCGGATCGGTGGAGATGAATTTGCGATTCTCATGGTTGAGATGACAACAGATTTACAGTACACGATCAAAAATAAGATTGATTCTGTTAACCAACAGCTCTCTTCACCAGAGAAAGGAATCCCAAAAGTATCACTGAGTGCCGGAGTCGCATTTTCCGACCGTGAGAACCCTGGGGAAAACATTTTTGAGGATGCCGATAAGGCTTTGTACAAAGTAAAAGGAAATGGAAGAAATGGCTGCGGATTCTACTAGGATCCACAGCCATTTTTCTCATAGTTCTTACATTTTATTCTACTGTTACACTCTTCGCAAGGTTTCTCGGCTTATCTACATCCAGCCCCTTCGCAACACTTACATAATATCCAAGTAACTGCAGCGGAATCACTGCGAGGCTTCCCATAAAGTGCTCATCCACCTTCGGAACATAAACTGTAAAGTCTACCTTGTCTTCCATCTCATAATTGCCATAGTTTGTCACACCCATCAGATATGCGCCACGGCTCTTACATTCCATCATATTGCTGACTGTCTTCTCATACAGCTTGCTCTGTGTCAGAACTCCGATTACGAGAATATTGTCCTCGATCAGACTGATTGTTCCATGCTTTAACTCACCTGCCGCATAAGCCTCAGAATGAATATAAGAAATCTCTTTCAGTTTCAGACTTCCTTCCAGACATACTGCATAGTCCACTCCACGGCCTACAAAGAAGACATCATGTGCATTCGCATATTTAGCTGCAAACCACTGGATTCTCTCCTTATCCTGAAGAATCTTCTCAATCTTCTCCGGAATTGTCTGAAGCTCGGAAATGTAATAGCTGTACTGCTCGTCTGTGATCAGCCCTTTCACTTTCGCAAACTGAACTGCAATACAATCAAGAGCTACAAGCTGTGCGCTGTATCCCTTTGTTGTAGCAACCGAAATCTCCGGTCCTGCCAGTGTATAGAACACCTTATCTGCCTCACGGGCAATACTGCTTCCGATTACATTTACAACGGCAAGTGTAGCAAGTCCTTTATCTTTCGCCATACGCATAGCTGCCAATGTATCTGCGGTCTCTCCGGACTGGCTGATCACGATAACCAGACCATCCTTCACAAGCGGCATCTCACGGTAACGGAACTCAGATGCAAGCTCTACTCGAACCGGAATCTGTGCCAGCTCCTCGATCACATACTGAGCCTCAACTCCTACATGCCATGCAGAACCGCACGCAACAATGTAAATCTGGCTGTATTTCTTAATCTCTTCCTCTGTAATATCAATATCCGTAAAGTCGATCACTCCGTCTTTCACAACAGAATTCAGAGTATCACGGATTGCTTTCGGCTGCTCATAGATCTCTTTCATCATGAAATGCTCGAAACCGGCCTTCTCTGCTGCCTCTGCATCCCATTTGATCTCTGTTGTCTCTTTCTCGATCTCGTCACCATTAAGATCATAGAAATGAGCCTCTCCCGGAACAAGCTTTGCAAACTCAAGGTTCCCGATATAGTATACATTTCTTGTGTATTTCAGGATTGCCGGTACATCAGATGCAACATAAGTCTCGCCATCTGCAATACCGATGATCATCGGGCTGTCTTTTCTGGCAACCCAGATCTCTCCCGGATAATCCTTGAACATCAGCTCAAGTGCATAAGAGCCACGTACACGAACCATAGTCTTGGCAATCGCATCGATCGGTCCTAAGTTATATTTCTTATAATAGTAGTCAACCAGTTTGATCACTACTTCTGTATCTGTATCACTGTAGAATGTATAACCATGCTTTAACAGCTTCTCTTTCAACTCTGTATAGTTTTCGATAATACCGTTATGTACTCCGACAACCTCAGACTCAACTGTACCGGAGCCACTTCTCTCACAGTTTCCAGATACATGCGGATGTGCATTGATCTGACTTGGCTCACCGTGAGTCGCCCAGCGTGTATGACCGATACCGCAAGTTCCCTTGAGTGCCTTACCACTGTCTGTCTTCTCTGAAAGATTACTCAGACGTCCCTTCGCCTTAACAACCTGTGCAAGATGCTCTCCGTCACGCACTGCAAGACCTGCTGAATCATATCCTCTGTATTCCAGCTTAGACAATCCGTCCAACAGAATCGGAGCTGCCTGATGGTTTCCTGTAAATCCTACGATTCCACACATAAATAATTCCTCCTATTAACTATCTGCATCCCTCTCTACAAATAGTTATATGCATTTCCATGTTGTTTTCCCTTTTCAATGAGCCTATCACTTTCGTAATTGTTACAAAAAAGTTAAATAACTCATTCGTTAGTGTAACACAGATAGGCGAAATAGGGAAGTAAAAAATGCATTTTCTTAATCACTTTCCCATCACTACAGTGGCCAGTCCGGGAACCTTCCGTTCACGATTGCATGCATGATTCTGTCCTTCGCCCCTGGCGTCTCCTTGTTGATCTGCTCCATCAACTGTTTTGCATACGCTCTTTTTGTTGAACCGTCTACCGGGCACGTATTCTTAACCACACGGATTCCCTGGTCTGCAACAAAGTGCGCTACACCTTGCTCCGGAACATACATCATCGGACGGATCACCGTCACTCCCGCTTCCGGCAATTCTGTCACTGGTGGGAATGCATAGAACCGACCTTCATAGATCAATGACATCAATGCTGTCTCTATAAAATCATCCTTATTATGTGCATATGCCATCTTATTGATTCCAAGCTCTCCCAGCCGTTGATACATCGCACCCTTCCGAAGCTTTGCACACAAAGAACACGGTCTTGTATCCTTATTCTCCTGAAATACGATCCGGGCAATCTCTGTATCGACCTGCTCATAAGGAATCTCCAGGTGCTTACAAAACTCTGCTACGCCCGTAAAATCCATCCCTTCAAATCCTACGTTGCAGGTAATCGCAGATAATTCGAACCTCTTCGGGTAAAATTCCTGCAGCAGCTTCATCGCATAAAGCAGCGTCAGGGAATCCTTGCCGCCGGAAACACCTACCGCGATCCTGTCTCCGTCTTCTATCATGTTGTAATCTTGTATCGCCTGACGGATCAGACTTAATAATTTCTGTTGTTTCATCTTTCTATGTTCATCACATAACCTTCCAAATATTAGTTTCATAATATCACTTTTCCCTAATACTTTACAACAATTTTGCGAAATTCAGGTTGCGGATTTTGTAAGCACCTCTTATACTTTATTATTATGTATGATACAAGGGTCAAAAGGTCATGCGTTTCTTGCTTGCATGAAAAAGCATGACTTATTGACCCGCAAAACACCGAAAAGTAGCCATTTTTCGTAGAAAAATGAGCGGATTTGAGGTGTTTTAGGATTGCGAGAGCATGAAATGCGAAGCAATCCGTGTATCATAGGGGTCAAAATACCTTTTGACCCCAACATCTTATGTATGAATGCGGAGGTATGAAAGCATGAAGATACTTCTGATCAATGGGAGTCCTAAAGGTAAAAGAAGTAATTCGTTAAAGCTTGCATACAGTTTCATTGAAGGATTTAAAAATGGATGTACAGATGATGAAGAAAGCATCTCCATCGATGAACTCCATGTAGCTTCAATGAATATAGCTGCGTGTAAAGGATGCTTTGCGTGCTGGCAGAAAACGCCTGGCATATGCTGTATCAAGGATGATATGCAAATGGTTATTGAAAAACTGATTGATGCTGATCTTATTCTGTGGTCTTTTCCACTGTACTATTTTAATGTCCCGGGTATCTTAAAGAATTTGATCGACCGTCAGCTTCCTATGAGCCTTCCTTTTATGAGTTCAAAACAGAACGGATACGGAAGTGGAAGTCATGACTCCAGATATGATATGGAAGGTAAAAGGCATGTTCTGATTTCCACCTGTGGATTTTATTCTGCTGTTGGAAACTATGACAGTGTATTGCGGATGTTTGATCATTTTCTCGGCAAAGGAAATTATACGACCATCTTTTGTGGTCAGGGAGAATTATTCCGTGTAAAAGAATTGTCTGCAAGAACAGAGGAATATCTTTCCACTGTAAAATGTGCCGGCTCAGAATATGCAATGACCGGAACAATCTCTGAAGAAACAGATGCAATACTCCACACGCTTTTATATTCCAGAGATGTGTTTGAAAAAATGGCAGATGCCAGCTGGGGCATCAGCAAAACAACCGGAGAAAAAGAACCGGATGATCTTGTATTTACCCGACAAATGGCAGCTCTTTATAATAAAGATGCCTACGATGGAAAAGACCGCGTGCTTGAGATTCACTTTACCGATTTGGATCACACCTACCAGATTCAGCTTAGCAAGACAGGAAGCGAAGTATTTACTGATGGACGTCTTTCTCCAACTACTCGCATAGATACGCCTTTTACTGTATGGTCAGCTATTTCCCGTGGAGAAATCGGTGGCGCAGAAGCATTGGGGAAACAGATGTATACGGTATCCGGCGACTTTTCCTTGATGATTGATTGGGATAAAATCTTCGGAAGCGCATCTGTAGTCAAAAAAACAGAGAAAACGCCTCAAAATACAATTGAACAGAAAAAGCCTTCCATGACGACAATGCTGATACCATGGATTACGTTCTGGATCGCTGTTTCTATTCATCCGGAAGTCGGAGCTGTGATAACACTACTTGTGGTCGCAACAGTACCGTTTATTATGAGAAAACATAAATTTGTCATCTGGGATCAGCTCTCTATGGCAGCTGTTGCTATACTTTCTGCAGCGGCAAATATAACCGGAAACGGAGTTCTTCCAACAAACATCGGATATCTTGTATTTGGACTCTTCTGGCTGCTTTCATGCCTGACAAAAGAACCTTTATGTGCTGCATATGTAAAATATAATTATGGGGGTGAAAATGCGCATCAGAACCCCCTCTTTATGAAGACAAATTATATTCTTGCCGCGGCATGGGGCACGCTATATGTACTGACAGCAATCTGGACCTTTCTGTTTAAGAAAGCCGGGTTTGGAAATGTACTTATCCTTGTGAACAATCTGATTCCTATATTGATGGGGCTTTTCACAGCATGGTTTGAAAAATGGTATCCTGCACGGATGGCAAGAGGCAAGAGAAAATAGTATTTTCTCTTGCCTCTTATGATTCTTTACTACCGCTTTCAATATATCTTCCATCCTTTAGCCATGCAACTCTAATGGCAATCCGTCCGAGTCATAACAAGATAGTGAGGAGAAGAAGCAATAAAAAATGCCGAGAAGCTTCCTACGCTTATTCCATCATTCTTTTTTTCATATAACATATATATTTTTCAATTCCCTCCGGACTTTTAAGATTATATTTCTGATCCATTTTTAAGAAATAACTCATTATAACAACATCATCCATAATATTCCGGCTTGCATCATTATCATCAATACCTTTTCTAGCAATTCTCCATGGATCTTCTAAATGTGTCAAATCTTTCAAAAACCATGCATTATATATCCCAAATGTGTGAAGTACAAGATCTGTAATTTCCTTTTCTTCTTCTGAAAGTAGACTTTCAATATAATCATTCGATAAATTTATTGTAATCTCCTGTTTTCCAAACTCCTTATATTTATTATAAACTTTCGGAAATACAGGTCCATATTTCCATGCTTCACATGGTTCTGGAATCATAGTTTTCCCCAAACATAGTTCACTGATTACCTTTATATAATATAGAATTTTTTGTAAAAATAAATTTGTTATTTCTTTTCCAGAGTTGATCACATATAAAGCAATTCTCTCAGCTGAAGTATCTGTCTTTTTTTCCTTCTCACATTCATCAATTGCACGCATTATCTTTTCAAATGCAACCGCTGAAACCAAATTTCGATTCTCTTCGGCCAGTTTTTTCATTTTATGTTCATCATTTAAAACTTCAAATAATAAATCCGAATATTTTTTTGATGGTAATTGTCCATCAATATATCTTGTAATTGTCAGTTCACCCAATCCTAATAGCTTCGATAATGGACGCTTTTCAATATTATATTTTTCCAATATCACCTTTATCTCAGGTATTGTAATCAAATTCTTTTTTTTTCGAAATAATTTTTCAACATTATCTTCATTTTTATCGTCTAGTCCTGGAACATATATTTCACTCTTGCATTCATCACATATGCCATAATACTCTTCGTATTCAATCTCCACTCCTTTAATTATTCGTTTAGCTGGTCGTTTAAAAATATGATACGAAACTCTTTTACGGCACTTACTGCATAAAAGTTCTCTCTTTTCCGTATACATGTTTGATCTCCTTTTCTTTTTTCTTATCTCTCTTCTTGTTAATTCCTTGCTCTTTTTTATGTATCTTAAAATATATCCACTATGAAAGTTGCCGAAAGCAACTTCATAGCAAATATAGCATTCTCTTTATTCAATCATATTGTTATCTGTTTTATTAGACTGCTTAAACATTACTCTTCATCTTCATGAAATGAAATTATGAACATTGGTTCTTGCCCATCTGGCCATGTAATTTTAACATAGATACACACTTTCACATAATCAGCTTCTTCATCGTATCTCGGCATTAACTCTTCATCGATTTTAAAAACATGCACTGTATCACCATAATGTTCTTCATTTGTGCTTTCTTCACTTTTTATATAATGTGATTCATTAATCTCCAAAAGGATTGCTTTCATTTTTGAATCAGTTACTACATATCTTGTGCGTAATAGTCGATTTTTATCACGATCTTGATCGAACGTGTAATCAAAACCAAGCTCTCCATCAAGCACTACCTCATGAAGTCTCTGAGCAATTATCTTGCCCATCGGATTCATGCACTTTCTCCTTTCCTTGTTTTTTCTTTATTATATAAAATGATACACTTTGTTGTCAAGTGTATCATTTTAAAACAATTTCATATCAAGATAAATCTTAACTCCCACAAATTTTAAATGTGTATAAAAACACCCTGCCAGCTTTCACCAGCAGGGTTGATTTGAATTTTTACTTGTAAAGATCTTCCAACGTTATCAGCCGAACTTCACCTCGCTCTTGCGCCTGAAGAAGTCCATCTGTGAATCCGCCTTTCGAAAAGATATACAGGTGTTCCGACAATATCAATCTGTATTTGCTTTTGAGTTGACTCATTCGCCACCTCCAATAATTATACTCGTGAGTTAGTAACTCGTAAGTTACTTCTTTGCGAGTATAATAAATCAAATGGTTCGCAAAGTCACGTAAAATAAAAAGAAATGAATATGGTCGATGTATTCTTCTGTGATCATATCTCTCCCATCCTTTATTCATGTATCTTTCATTGGGTCTGCACCCTACAACTCATTTCCTGATATTCCTTGTCTACAGCTGCTTTCAATTCATCTCCTACCTGTAGCAAAAGGAGAGTTCTTGCTATATTATGTTAAATATTGTACTGTAAATAATTCAGAATAATGTTATTTTTCCGTTTTCCAAATCGTCTTTAAAACGATAATAGAGGTTTTCTGTTAGCCTGGATTTACCATAATATTCAAGTACAAAGTCACGATAACTTATTTCATCTATAAGTACATCGCTTTTTTTAGTTACTATCCAATTACCATGCCCTCCTCCTTGTTCTCTGATACTATAGTTTTCACCATATTTCTTATAGATTTCTTCAAATTTGCCTTGTATATGTATTGATCTGCTTGGTTCATATTTAATGTTAGCCATTATAAATTCTCCTTTGATAAAATGCTAAATGCAGATAACGCTTTCTTTCAATTAGTTCTTCAATGCTACTGAAAATCTGCTCGATCAAAGTATTACTGCTTCCAGCATCCACTTTCTTACAAAAACAAATAACCGGCTGGATCCGAAAGATGGAGATTGCGTTTGAGTTATTGAGTAATTTATATCTTAACTTTCATGAAGACTCTTCATGAATTTTACTCCTAATATACCGTTCTTTTTCATCTGTTTCATACATCTTATGTTTAACCGTTATACTGTACACATCATACTCATGTTCACGCTTATTGAATGAGAAGTGTTCCATTTTTCAGTGCAACATTTCTTTCAATACGATCCAGTTCTTTCTTCAGCCAGATATATTTTTCTCTTACTCTGCGATCAGCGTATCCGGATAAATTATTCTTCACACATTGTCGCATTCGCTGATATTGCTCACTCTCATGTAGTTCAACCAACGTGTCGCAGTGAATATAACGTTCCAACGTATTAATGTAATAATAATCATCGTCATCTTTGGGCAGATATACCGAATCATCTACAGAAACACATTTATCTTCTGCTACCGTATCGGAAACGATGATCCGCGGATAGATTGCATAATTCTCCTGCGCTATGTAAGCATCCACCAGCCCCTTACCGAAAATCAACTGCTCGTCCAGATAAAACTCACCCTCCGCAATGGCTCCTCGTAAGAGCACCGGTGGATCCAGACAATACATCTGCTCCTGAATAGCATTGCAAATGTCGATGATTGCAGCCAGTGCCTCCTGCTTTCCGCTGGGCACCGCAAGAATAATACTATCAGACATAATGTGCATTCTAATTTCACTCAGAGCCTCATTGTAACGAATAAAGGATTCATCCGTACCCTCTGCAGCACGGCTGAATGCAATACTGAAATCATGCTCCGGCATGATTGTTGAAAAAATATTGCGAATTTCTTCAAATGCTTTGGTGTTAATCATGTTTTTAAAGCCTAAGATGTCCAAAAATGCGATAATGCACTTGTTGTAAGATTCCATATACATCTCCTTATTTAATAACATATCAGATACCACTTTTAGTAAGTAGATCTAATTACGTTTATAGTGGGTTAAATATAGCACGGTAAAATGGTAGGCGCAATTTTACTTTTTCCCTGAAATCTTCTTGTTCTGCGATATCATCTTTTTCACAGTATTGGCCTGTGTGTATTGTAGCATTGCTTTCATTCCTTCATCAACGCCACCTCCACCGGCTGCTTTTGAGCCGCCACCTATATTTGACATTTGAGTCATTATCTTTGCTCCACCATGCAATTTATCTATCGGGGTTCCGGTACTAGCTGTGGTTTTGTTTAACCCATCTATTATTTGCTTTCCTCTTTGATTAAGAATACTATCTGCTGCCCTTTCCAAAGAATCATTTCTATTTGAAATTACTTGTGTATTATTCGGTTTTTTTTGAAACAATGACAAAAATCCCATAGTATTCCCCCTATTCTTTTGGAGCGTATGATTCATTTTCAATTATCCTTCTCATATCTCCGCCAATCATCGAATCTCTGATTCGTAGTATTGTTGCCTACTGCTCACCTCGGAGAGGTGTATGATTTATCAAAAAGATTTTCATTTGTCCTAGCAGCGTAGTGAGCATCCGCTCTCAGTATATCACAGGTCTGAAAATAAATCAGCCTTATATACACCATTCTCCAATATCTTCTTGAAGCTGTCTTTTATGACTGCAACATCGGCATGGTAGGTCATGCCATACCAAGTATCGTTGGTCTTCAAGATTTTTACGGACGTCTTCCCTTGCTCCATCCGCCTCTGCTCCTATCTTTCACTGGTCGAGTAGACGCACTCCTTGCGGGCGTGCGCCCCTCACGGAATCCGGACGTGCGGCTTTCCCGCATCCGGCTCTTTACGAAACGAATTATTCACAGTTATCAATCATATATACTGACATATATTTTCGGTCTTACCAGCGGATAGCTATTATCTAGCATATTGAGAAAGTTTACCCAGTTATAACTTTTCTTCTGGCTTCTTCTGTTTAGCCAATAGAATAAACTTCTCATTACCCGATATCGGAACGCCGTAATTCTTTCGGTATTGTCAGTTACGCCATAGTAATGGAAATAACCAGTCATTATCTGATTCAGTTTTGCTACAATTTCCTTCACCCTCTTCGTTCGCATCTCGCCAATCAGACGGTGGACTTCCTTGCATTTCTTTGCAAATTTCTTCTTACTGGTTTTCCTCTTCACTCTGAATCTACCATTCTTGCTCTGTGAACAGTAGTGTGTAAACCTAAGAACGTGAGTGTCTCTAGCTTAGTTCCCTGTTTTGCACTTCTTTCCTTCGCAAAACGTCCGAACTCTATCAGTCTGCTTTTGTTCTCTTCCAGGCTTAATCCAAAGTGTTCCATCCTATTCTTTAAATGTTCATAGAACCATTCCGCATCCGATTTATACTGAAAGGTTACAACAAAATCGTCGGCATAGACCACCAGTCCTGCATATCCTCTTAGCTTCGGGGTTACTACTTCCTTAAACCACCAAATTAATACGTAGTGCATGTATATACACGAAATTATCGGTGAACATACTGAGCCCTGTCCACTGCCTTCCTCTGTTGCTTCAAATTCATAATTATTCAGGATTCCTGCTTTTAGCATTCTTCTGACTAATCGGATAATATTCGGATCTTTTATTCTTGATTCTACAAAACGTATGATCCAATCATGGTCGAGATGCTGGAAGAAGCCTTTTATATCAGCATCCAGCACATAGCTGGTTGGCTTCCTTTCCAGCATTACGTTAAGCTTCTTAATGGCTTTATGGCATCCTCAGTTCGGGCGAAAGCCCATCATTTCATCATAGAACATTGGTTCAAACACTGCTTCCAATATTCTGCGTAATGCTTCCTGGACTAATTTGTCCTCATAACTGTAAATACTAAGAGGACGCATTTTCCCATTTTCTTTCGGTATTTCTACCAATCTGGCCGGTTTTGGCCTGTATGATTTCTTTTTCAGTCTCTCAACCAGCAGCTCCAGGTTCGTTTCAAGGTGCTTTCCGTATTCATCCTTGGTAACGCCATCAATTCCTACTGCTTTGTCCCCGTCCATTTGGATATGGCAATCCCTGAGCATTTCTTTGTTAATAAGATGCCCAAGGGATGTAAAGACCATTTCTGGATGTTCTTTAGATAATTGTGATATTCTCGCCAATTTCGTTTCCATTAGTATCCCTATCTCTGTGTATAGCTAATGTTTCCTCTTTGATATAGTTTCGCAGGCCAGA
>OLND01000166.1_pt1 | contig 84816 bp, 88 predicted proteins | sample 1672031 | NCBI WGS metagenome assembly OLND01 (sample SAMEA3136638, study PRJEB25190) | human gut metagenome | biome: human gut; feature: human-associated habitat; material: faeces | place: Austria | collected 2013 | reverse complement strand
TCCTAACTGAGAAAGTGTCACTAACTGATATTGCAAGAAGACTTCGCGTGTCGACATCCACTGTCTATCGTAAGCTTGATCAGTTTACTTTCAAGGAACATTTTGATAAACTCCCAAGGGTTATGTCCTGGGATTAGTTTGGGTTCAAGAAAGGGGAATTGACTTTTGTCGCTCAGAACTATGAGACTAACAAAGCTTTAATATATTCTCAGACTCAGAGCTCAATCTGATATTAGCTAACGCTCAACATATTAAGAATGTACCTGGTCGAAAAACAGACATGAAGGATGACGAATGGATTGCACAGCTCGGACGTTGTGGACTTATTGAGCCATCTTATATTCCTAACCCTGAAGTAATGCAGTTACGTTTACTCACTCGTAGATTACGTTCTTACAAACAACGTCAAACTCAAATAAAGAATAAGATTCATAACCTCTTACAACCTACTAATATCAAACTAACCAGCTATCTTTCTGTTATCTTCTCTAAGACAGGACAATCTCTTTTAATGCTCTTTATCAATGGGGAACTCATTGATTATGACAATGTGACAGCTTGTATTCACAAGCATGTCAAAGCAAGTCCCGAAGAATTTAATATAGGCCATGAATGGGAAGTTGTCTCTGGAGGATCGATTTCTCTTGGACCAAAGCCTAGAAGAATATCAATTGTATCAAAAACTCATGAATAAATTAACGAGTGAAATAATAGCTTATATCGAAAAGGAGTTCCCCTGAAGAAAATAGATTACTTCAAACGATTCCTAGTGTGAGTGAAACTTGTGCAGCCACTATTTAGCTGAGATTGAACCAGATGTGAAGGCTTTTCAATCGGATGCAGACTTAGCTTCTTGGGCTGGGCTCTGCCCAGAATCCTATGAAAGTGCTGACATTAAAAAAATCCTCACACATCACACAAGGAAATCGATATATCACAAGCAGGCTTTGACCATGTCGGTATTGATTGAGGCTCATTCTAAAGATAATGCGTTTTTATCTTTTTATATCAAAATTTCCCAAAGAGGAAGTAAAATGAAAACCGGCATTGCTTGTGCACATAAGCTGCTTCGTATCTTTTACAAAATTCTCGCAACACATCAAGAATACGAAAAAGAAAAAGTGCTAGAACTGAGGAAACAGTTCTAACTCCAAACTAAAAAAATTTCAATTACCGTATAGCACAGGAAGTGATTTTTGCACTTTTTACTGTCTTTTTTCAAATCATGACTCCCCCGTTAGACAGGAGGTCATGTTTTGTCTCGCACCTAACGGAAAGAGACGGACTGAAAGTCACATAATAAAAAGAAAGGACGAAATTTGTCCTTTCTCGATCTTAGCTTTTCTTCAACACACTACAGTTGACAAAGAGCCAAAAAATAGGAAAAGCCATCCAAATGGACAGCTCTTTCACTACCTAAAAAGTCCAGTAAAGAAATCTACGATATCTTGCCAGATTTGTGCAAAAATATTTTTGCTATTCTCAAGTGTTTGGTTAGCATCAAAGTTTAAGTTGATGCCAGAGAAAGTATCGCCCGCTTTTGAAACGATAGAAGCTTTAAGTGAACTCAGACTTGACTTGAAGCTAGCACTATCAATGATTGATGACTTAGATAAATTTAAAGCAAAGTTCACCAAAAGATTGATTTGAGTATCAGAAAGATTCAGGTTGTAGTTATTGATGGTTCGCTGAACAATCGTTTTAGCTTGATCATCAGTCAACTTATTTCCTTTATCAGCAACTGCCGTCTTGATATCAGTCATGGCTACATTAAGCTTATCCGCATCATAGTTACTCTTACCTGAATTCTCATCATTGATTTGGGAAAGGGTTTTAAGCTCTTCCTGAGCAAGCTCTTTGCTTTCATCTGAGACTTTTGCTCCATTCTGCTCTAGAGAATAATAAATACCAGCCAAGGCACTTTCCCCAGTTACTGGAATAGGTGCTGCTACTGTAATCTTAGCATGTTCAATACCAAGTGTCGTTGCAGCATTACGATACATATCTGGAGTGATTTTTGTGATATTTTGTGGTGTCACAATTTCTACACTCAAGGTTTCCTTAGCACCTAGTTTAGCAATCTTAACTGAAGAATATAACTGAAGACTAGAATCATCTGCAACATTCATGATATTTGCATAGGCCGCAGTCGTTAATGTCTTGACATTGGTATCCTTGCTACTATCATAACTTAGCAAGTTTAGGGTCTGATTACGCTCTTCCTCTGACAAAGAATAACCCATAACGTAGTCAGGTTGAACGTAAGATTCATCAATAACCTTTTGGACATCTGACGATGTGTCTGCTTGAGCAGCTGAGGCAAAGGTTGTCACCAAAGTTAGGAAAGCCATCCCAGCAACGAAAAGCTTTTTCAATTTCATGTATGTTTCCTTTCGAAAATAGAATAGTATCCATAATCTCCTAAAAGATGACCGAGTATGAGCTCAGCCGTGAATTCATTATACCATGACTTAAAAAATAGGGTCAAAAAAACTACTCATGTAATTCCAAAGGGAGCCCGTCTGGATCAGCAAAGAAAGCCATCTTTTCCCCAGTAAAACTGTCCTTGCGAATAGGTTAGCATGAAATACCTTTTTGTTCCAAAGACTCGACAACCTCTTCAATATTAGCCACTTTAAAAGCTAAATGACGTAGTCCACACGCCTCAGGATAAGACAGACGCTTTGGTGGCTCCACATAGGCTAGATCACTAGTCTTATTTCCAAAGATTTCCAGTTCTATATCACCACAACGTAGATCTAATTTATAATCGTGACGTTCCGGACAGTGATTTTCACGTATGATTTCAAAACCTAGTTTATTAACATAAAAATCTCGAGATAGATTATAATCAGAAACAATGATAGCGACATGACGTATTGTTTCCAAAAACATTTTTCCCTCCATAGAAAAAGACCTTACGGTCTTTTCTTAACTTTGAAATTGATTGTATGACTTATTGAAGTCTTCAAGAATATTTGAACTTGCCTTGTCAAAGTCTACCTGCGATTCCAAGTTCCCTTTGACAACTGTACGCTGAGTTGCTTCAGCATCTGTACAAGTTACCAAAGTCACTTCAGATTTACCAGGAGTGTCATCAACCACTGCTACTTCAGTTGGTTGGACAATTTTTACCTCACTGATAACATAGGTGTAGACCTTATTTTTATCCGTAAGATAAATCTTCATGCCATTTTTTGCTCTATCTATTGGTGAGAAGAGCATATCAGAAGCCCCAGCGATACCGAAAATGTGGTGACTAGCCAATGAATAATTATTTTCCCCACCCATGACTTGATTTTCCTTCATAGTTCCAGCACCATAGGTAAGCTCTGTATTACCAAGTCCTTTGAAAATAGGGAGATTAATACCAACCTCAGGGATAGCAATTCCACCAACAACTGGAAGTTTTTGAGAACCCATCTGGGCTTGCAAGACTGACTCTGTACTAACAGATTTAACCGTATCAAAGTCATAACTTGCCCTAGCTTCCTTGTTTTTCTTTATGGTCTTTTTAGAAACCTTACTTACTTGATATTTATTAGTATTCCAAGCAATTATAGTGTTTCGAATTGATTTATTAAAAATTAAAGCTAAACCAACAACCAAGAGAACAACAATCAAGATCCAACGAAGGACCTCAAGCCACTTACGATGCTTTTTAGGGGTCTTATTTTTGTTATATTTTCTCATTAGTTATCACCACTTTATTGGTCTTCAGTAACTTAATCAATTTCTTCAGGTTCAACCAAAGCAAAGGTGACAATACGAGCAGTATCATCTAAACGCATGACCTTAACCCCTTGAGTTACACGACCAGTTTGAGAGATATTAGCAACTGCAGTACGGATAATAACACCCGTATCAGTTATGACCATAATATCCTCATCACCAGAAACTGTCACAATGCCTGCAAGGTTACCATTTTTATCTGTGATATTAGCTGTCTTAATACCTTTACCACCACGCCCCTTAGTTGGGTATTCAGTAGCTGAAGTACGCTTACCGTAACCTTTTTCCGTGATAATCAAGACTTCTTGGTCTTCAGTAATAGCTGCTGCACCAACGACTTGGTCACCGTCACGAAGGGTTACCCCTTTAACACCAGCAGCCATACGACTCATACTGCGAATAGTATCCTCTTTGAAACGCACACTGTAACCAAATTTAGTACCAATAATAATTTCTTCATTACCATTAGTCAAGAAGACATTGATAAGTTCATCACCTTCTCTAAGTTTCAAGGCAATCAAACCATTTTGACGGATATTTTTAAATTCTGCTTCTTTAGTTCGTTTCACTAAACCTTGGCGAGTTACAAAGACAAGGTGATTGTTATCTGATGCTTCGTCGCTCTTAGCATTAATCACTGTTTGAATTGTCTCACCTTCATCCAACTTCAAGAGATTAACAATTGGTAATCCCTTAGCTGTACGGCCATACTCAGGAATTTCGTAACCCTTGAGACGGTATACACGACCTTTGTTGGTCATAAAGTAAAGATGATCATGAGTGCTTGTTGAAACGATATCACGAACAAAGTCGTCATCGTTCACACCTGTCCCTTGAACTCCACGACCTCCACGTTTCTGAGAACGGAATTCGTCTTGAGCCAAACGTTTGATATATCCCTTGTTAGAAAGAGTGATAACGATATCTTCTTCTTCGATTAGGTCTTCATCTTCAAGTGAAACAACTTCGCCGACCATCAGCTCTGTACGACGGGCGTCCGCAAATTTACGCTTACTTTCATCCAACTCTTCCTTGATGATAGCAATAACACGTTCTGGTTTTGCCAAAATATCAGCCAAATCAGTAATCAAGGCAAGGAGATCATCGTACTCATTTTGAATCTTATCACGTTCCAAACCGGTCAAACGACGCAAACGCATATCAAGAATGGCTTGGCTTTGACGTTCAGTGAGTTCAAAGCGAGCCATCAACTCGGCTTGAGCCTCTGCATCAGTTTGACTGTTACGAATAATCGTAATCACTTCATCCAGATGATCAAGCGCAATTAATAGGCCTTCTAAAATATGGGCACGTGCTTCAGCCTTATCCTTATCAAACTGTGTACGACGGACCACAACCTCTTTTTGGTGAGCAATATAGTCAGCCAAAATTTGACGCAAGGAAAGGATTTTGGGCACACCCTTTTCAATGGCCAACATATTGAAGCTGAAGTTTGTCTGAAGTTGAGTTAATTTGAACAAATTGTTCAAGATCACATTGGCAGATGCATCACGACGCACTTCGATGACAAAACGTACCCCCTCACGAGAAGACTCGTCACGAACTGCTGTAATCCCCTCAATACGTTTTTCCTGAGCCAAACGAACGATGTGTTCATGGACTTTAGTCTTATTGACCATATAAGGAAACTCAGTAACTACAATGCGCTCACGACCTGATTTGGTTGTTTCAATTTCGGTACGCGAACGAAGAACAATAGAGCCTTTACCAGTTTCGTAAGCACGGTGAATACCAGATTTTCCCATGACCAAACCACCAGTTGGAAAGTCTGGACCGGGAAGAACTTCCATCAGTTCACGGGTTGTGACTTCAGGATTGTCCATCATCAATTTAACGGCATCTATAGTTTCAGCCAAATTGTGTGGTGGAATGTTGGTCGCCATACCAACCGCGATCCCTGTAGCACCATTAACAAGAAGATTTGGAATACGGGATGGAAGAACAATTGGCTCACGTTCAGAACCATCGTAGTTATCTTGAAAATCTACGGTATTCTTATTGAGATCACGGAGCATCTCCAGGGCGATTTTAGACATACGAGCCTCAGTGTAACGTTGAGCGGCTGCGCCATCACCATCCATAGAACCAAAGTTTCCGTGGCCGTCAACCAACATGTAACGGTAACTCCACCATTGAGCCATACGAACCATAGCTTCATAGATAGATGAGTCACCGTGTGGGTGATATTTACCCATAACATCCCCGGTAATACGGGCAGATTTTTTATGAGGCTTATCAGGTGTCACCCCAAGCTCATTCATTCCATAAAGAATACGACGTTGTACCGGTTTTAAACCGTCACGAACATCTGGGAGTGCACGAGATACGATAACACTCATGGCATAATCGATAAAACTCGTTTTCATCTCAGACGTTAAATTAACGTCAATTAAATTATTATCTTGCACTCTAAAAATGCCTCTTTTCTTTCAATCAAATTATTCCAAATTCTCATAAAATAATGGAAAATTTCTATAATATTATACCATAAAAAGCGTTATATTTCAGTTGTTTAAAACGCTTTCACTTAATAATTCCTTATTATTTCGTGACATTCATCACTTAAAATGGTAGAATAAGCATTGTATGGGGTAACCCAATAAAAAATTAAGGAGATGTTTAGACCATGACTGCAACTAAACTACACAAAAAAGTCATCCTTGTTGGTGACGGTGCCGTAGGTTCATCTTACGCTTTCGCACTTGTAAACCAAGGTATCGCTCAAGAACTAGGTATCATCGAAATTCCACAATTATTTGAAAAAGCCGTTGGTGATGCGCTTGACCTTAGCCACGCACTTCCTTTCACTTCACCTAAAAAAATCTATGCAGCTAAATATGAAGACTGTGCGGATGCTGACCTTGTAGTTATCACTGCTGGTGCTCCTCAAAAACCAGGTGAGACTCGTCTTGATCTTGTTGGTAAAAACCTTGCAATCAACAAATCAATCGTTACTCAAGTTGTTGAATCAGGATTCAACGGTATTTTCCTTGTAGCTGCTAACCCAGTAGACGTATTGACTTACTCTACATGGAAGTTCTCAGGATTCCCTAAAGAACGCGTTATCGGTTCAGGTACTTCACTTGACTCAGCTCGTTTCCGTCAAGCACTTGCTGAAAAACTTAATGTCGATGCTCGTTCAGTTCACGCTTACATCATGGGTGAACACGGCGACTCAGAGTTTGCGGTTTGGTCACACGCTAACATCGCCGGTGTAAACCTTGAAGAGTTCCTTAAAGACGAAGAAAACGTTCAAGAAGCTGAATTAGTTGAATTGTTCGAAGGTGTTCGTGATGCAGCTTACACAATTATCAACAAAAAAGGTGCTACATACTACGGTATCGCAGTAGCCCTTGCTCGTATCACTAAAGCTATCCTTGACGATGAAAATGCAGTACTTCCATTGTCTGTATTCCAAGAAGGTCAATATGGTGTAAACAACATCTTTATCGGTCAACCTGCTATTGTAGGTGCACACGGTATCGTACGTCCAGTAAACATCCCATTGAACGATGCTGAACAACAAAAGATGAAGGCTTCTGCCGATGAATTGCAAGCTATCATTGATGAAGCATGGAAAAACCCTGAATTCCAAGAAGCTTCAAAAAACTAATCTTACTTTAGTTAAATAAGAGCCTCCAGTTGGAGGTTTTTTAGTATTTTAAAAAGAAAAACAGCTAATTCATATGAATTAGCTGTTTAATATTATTCAGCGGAGATAGCTGCTTTAGCAATATAGCTAAGTGGTTGGTTAAAGTGTGGCAAGAAGAACAAATCAAGCAATTGTAGACGGTCAATTGTTACTCCTTCTTGAATTGCCAATGAGAACATGTGGATTCCCATTGAGATATCCATGAGTGAAACCATTTGAGCACCCAAAACTTTACGAGTATCTTTATCATAAACAATCTTGATAGTTACATCTTCATTTTCATCCTTCATGAAGGGAGGTTTTTGAAGATCCGTTGATTCTACTACTGCTGGATTGAAACCAAAGCGTTTTGCCTTCTCTTCAGTCAAACCAGTAGAAACCATGTTCAAACCATAGATAGAGATACCATTTGATCCTTGAACACCGTTTGATTCAACATCACCACCACCGGCATTGTGTCCAGCAACAATACCTGAACGAATAGCATTTGAAGCTAAGGCAATGTAGTTGACATCGTCAAGAGCATTGTCATAAACCGTAGCACAATCACCAACAGCGTAAACATCCTTAACTGATGTTTCTTGTTTCTTATTAACAAGGTAAGCACCATTTCGGAATGTTTCCAATTTACCAGCTCCAAGGGCTGTATTAGGACGGAAACCAACAGCAAGAACAACCATATCTACATCGTACGCATTTTTATCTGTTACGATGCGTTCTACCTTAGTTTCACCTTCTACTGCTTTAACAGTTTCGCCAAAGGCCAATTGGATACCGTGGTCTTCCAAATTTTTAGCCATACGGTCTGTAAAATCGCGGTCATAGTATCCTGCCAAACATGTGTCAACAACATCAATAAGGATAACTTCTTTACCATGACGTTGGAAGGCTTCAGCCAATTCAACACCAATGTAACCTGCACCAACGACTGCTACACGTTTGATGTCTTGTGATTTATCGTTCAACTTATCAATAACTTCTTGAGCGTTTTGGAAAAGTTTAACGAATTGAAGGTTTTCAAGAGTCGCTTCGAAAGTACGGCTACCTTCTTTAATCTCAGCACCATCGATTGGAGGTAAGATTGGTTGTGAACCAGTAGCTAAAATCAATTTGTCATATGATTCAACATGTTCTTTACCATCAACAAGAGCTGTAACAGTTTTACCGTCAAAGTCAATAGACTCAACTGGTGAGTTTATATAAACTTTTGCACCCTTGCTTTCAAGGACTTCTTTGTTGGCATAGAAAAGGCCATCAGGACCTGAGATTTGATTACCAATCCAAAGAGCCATACCACAACCCAAGAATGAAATGTTAGAGTTTTGATCGAAAACAACTACTTCATTTTGGTCTCCGTAATTATCAAGAATAGTATTAATACTATAAGTACCAGCATGGTTAGCACCGACAACTACGATTTTTGACATAAATTTATCCAACTTTCTTTTGATAATAGATTACTATACAATTTTACCACAATTAGAAAACGGTTACACGTTTTATGCTCAAACTTTATTACTTTTTGAACAAAATAAGATATTTTGATTTAAAATCGTCATTTTATTAGCTCAATACATATTAACTAGTGTGCCATGTGAAATATTCTTATCACTGACTGACCCTAGAGTCTCTATCATTAAGCTATTATCAAATCCTAATGACTACTACTTGGCTCTTTGCCCACTCAAAAATAGAGTGAGTGACACTCCAACTCATTGAGAAGATGTCAACACTATTTTTGATTAAACTAACTCATTAAAATCCCAAATATCTGTCCAACCTTCATAAAATTCAGGTTCGTGACATACCATTAGGACACTACCTTTAAAGGCCTGAAGGGCACGCTTCAATTCGTCCTTTGCATCAACATCCAAGTGATTAGTTGGCTCGTCCAGAACAAGGACATTATTTTCACGATTCATAAGGAGACAGAAACGAACTTTTGCCTGCTCTCCTCCTGACAAGACCTGAATTTGACTTTCAATATGTTTAGAAGTTAAACCACATTTAGCTAGGGCTGCACGAACCTCAGCTTGATTTAGAGCTGGGAAAGCATCCCAAACCGCTTCAAGTGGGGTCTGACGTGAACCTTCTGCTTCTTGCTCAAAATAACCTAGGTCAATAAAATCACCTGTTTCAACTTCTCCTTCAAGAGGTTGAATAATCCCAAGTAAACTTTTCAGCAAAGTGGTCTTACCAATACCATTGGCACCGACGATAGCTACCTTTTGATTACGTTCGAAAGTGAGATTCAAAGGCGACTTAGTCAAAGGACTGTCGTATCCAATTACGAGATCCTTAGTTTGGAATATAAAACGTCCAGGCGTACGGCTTTCCTTGAAATGGAATTCAGGTTTTGGTTTTTCTGCTTGCAACTCGATGATTTCCATCTTATCCAATTTTTTCTGGCGAGACATGGCCATATTTCGAGTAGCAACACGAGCTTTATTACGGTTAACAAAATCTTGAAGATCGGCAATTTCCTTTTGCTGACGTTCATAGGCAGCTTCTAATTGTGCTTTTTTCATAGCATAGACAGATTGGAAATTATCATAATCGCCTGCATAGCGAACCAAATCTTGATTTTCAACATGGTAGACAATGTTAATAACATCGTTTAAGAATGGAATATCATGCGAAATGAGAACAAAAGCATTCTCATACTCTTGGAGATAGCGCTTAAGCCAGGCGATGTGTTCAGCATCCAAATAGTTGGTTGGCTCATCGAGGAGCAAGATATCGGGTTTTTCAAGCAATAACTTAGCTAAGAGAATTTTGGTACGTTGACCGCCTGAAAGATCCGTCACATCGGTATCCATACCAAAATCCATGACACCCAAGGCACGAGCAACCTCATCTATCTTGGCATCAAGAGTATAGAAATCACGAGTTTCCAACCGATCCTGAAGCTCACCTACTTCTTCCATCAAAGCATCAACATCGGCACCTTCTTCTGCCATAGACATATAAATCTTGTTGATACGTTCCTCAGTTTTAAAAAGCTCATCGAAAGCCGTACGAAGGACATCGCGTACGGTCATACCCTTTTCAAGGACAGCGTGCTGATCTAAATAACCCGCCGTCACATACTTAGACCACTCTACCTTACCTTCATCTGGCTGCAATTTCCCAGTAACGATAGACATAAAGGTTGACTTTCCTTCACCATTAGCACCGACAAGACCGATATGCTCACCTTTGAGCAAACGGAATGAGACATTTTCAAAAATGGCACGGTCCCCAAATCCGTGACTAAGATTTTTGACTTCTAAAATAGACATAACATATCTGGGCTAAAACAGTCTTTAGCCCTTTCCTTTCTTGACATTAACTTAGTTATTTTACCATTTTTTAGTGTAAATTTGGACCTTTGCTTATGTAAAATCGAAAAGAAAAAGCAGGACCCGCCTGCTCAATCTTTGGTCTTTTTTCAAAATGCGTTTGAAGACAGGATATAAAAGAGGAACCGCAATGATTGTAACAACTGATGTTCCAAAAGTTCCACCAATCTTGATCACTGAAGCTAGCATGGCAGCTTTTAAGGGGAGGGACGCAACGATGGTATTAATAATCGTATACTTAAGGAAATTCAAAATAATTTTGGTCAATGCAGCGATCACTCCAGCGATAATGACGTTAACTATTTTATCATTTGATTTTAGGAGCTTTTCAAAAACAAGATAGAGCACCAAACAGACAATCAAAGATTCTAAAATAGTAATCCAAACCTCAGCAGCATAGCCATTAAAAATATCAAATAGCCCTAATGCTACCGTTGCAACTAACGCACCTTTTCTAGCACCAAAAATTAAGATAGCAATTACAACCAAAGCATTTCCCAAATGGACAAATTGTGGTCCAAAAGGAATACGAATAAACTGTACAGTAACAATAATCAAGGCTGCATACAAACTCAATCCAACTAATTCACGAGTATTATCATTTTTCATTTTTCTCCTCCAATAGCTCATTAATGCCATTAAATAAATAACCGATATAGGGCTCATAACAGAGACCATATTTTAAAGGGCGACCACTTGAAAGTGTAAACAATAGGACTTTATTCAGGAAATCCAAAGCCAAATCACAAACCTTAAGAAAATCAAGGTTATGAAAATATCCGGCTGATAAAATGGCCGTCAGTAAGTCCCTGCTCCCATAAAAATGTGATTGATACCGTTTCCTCATTCGATAAATTACTTGATTGGTCTCCTTATCGAAATAAGCCAATCCGATCTTTTCAGTCTCAAATGAAATACCTGTTAAAATAACTTTTCGAGGTCCAAGCCTGCTCAAATCTCTCAGAAGATTCTCAATAATAGTCATATCATAGGAACCTTCCTCAAGATAAGGAGAACCCGTCAATAAGGCAGCTTCTGTCAGATTGGGAATTATGACATCAGCCTGTTGACAGAAATCTTTCATAGCTTCTACATAGTCTCTATTAAAACCTTGATAGAGACGGCCATTATCACCCATAATAGGATCCAACAAAAAGAGGAATCTTTTTTTCGTAAGACAATTGACTGACAAGGCCCAGTTCTTCTTCTGACTTGAAATAACCACCGACTAAGCCATCCACTCTAAAATCCAATCGCTTCCACTGCCCACAAAAACCTTGCATATCAACTGTAAGGTATCGTACATAGATATTGTCAAACTCACCAGTATGAGAAGACAAAAGAACCGTTGGTAAGGGAAGAACTTCAGTCTGACAAGCTGACATGATAGGAAGACTACTGGTCAAAGCAACCTTCCCAAAACCAACGAGATCATTGGCAACAATCACTGTGGTCATCTATTTTCCTTCCCAAACTTTTTTAAACTGTTTAATAAATCCTGTATGGAAGTAAATATAGTAGGCGAAAGCTGAACCAAGAATTGCGGCAACTAGATCAAAAGGAATTTTCATCATAGCATAGGCTGGTGTGCCATAGATAAAGGCTCTTCCAAAACCATAACCAAGTAGGTTGATAATTGCCCCAAGCAAGAGACCTAAAACAGCCCTAGGTTTACTCAATTTTCCTAATCGCCCACCTACAACAAGTGAGATAGCAAGAACTTGAAGGCTGTGTGTTGCTAGTGTTACCCACATAGGAAGAGGATAAAAAAGAAAATCTCCAATAAATGAGCCCACACCAGCAATTATGACTGCATCCATAGGTGGAAATATCAAACCAACCAAGAAAATGATAATACCGTTAAAATAGAAGTGACCTCCTGGAACAGGAATTGACAAGAGACTTGAACTCAAAATGACAACAAGTGCCATGAAAAATGCAGAGAGGGTTAAACGTTTTGCTGACATATCTAAAACTCCTTAGAAATAAATATAGTACAAGTTTATGAAAATTCTGACGATTAAACAAGTAGAGATTTCTCTATCTGACCGGGTACAGATGTGAGGCTATAAAAAATCACCACACATCCATGTGGCGATAAAGCTTATTGAGATTTATTATCAAAGTATTTGACGGGTGCATTTTCAAGATTTTTCAATGAAATATGAGCAGTCGCATCTGCTTCTGTACCATAGTCTGAGAATTCAATTATCAAGTCATGATCAAAATCAGACACGGCATAGTCAACAACAATTTCCTTAACTTCCTTAGGGCCAATCTTTGTCTTATTAGCAATCTTGTCTCTGTCATCGTCTTTAGAGAAGACCATTGTCGCAACCTTCAATTCTTCCTTCTCCTGTTTAACATCGAGAACCACTTTCATCAAAAGAGCGTAGGCATTCATGGTTTCTTTACTTGTGTTGCTAAGTTTATAGTGAACACGAATAGCTTTTTGACCTTCAGGGGATTCGATTTTAGTGGCAGAAAGAACTTGTACGCTAGCATCTTGTCCCACAAATTGCATTTTGTTTTTATCGTATGTCCAAGTAGACTCTTTATCCAGTGTACAGGCTGACAAACCAATAATGGTTAAGCAAGCAAGAGCGATAAGTCCTAAGACTTTCTTAAATGTCATTATTACAATCTCCTTAAACTTGTTTAAAATAGGAATTTAGTATTTCCTAATAACCTTTTTATTATGTCAAAATCTAATAATATTGTCAAATGTCTCCAAACATCTTGCTCTCAGAGAATAAATAGGGTAGAATAAAAAAATCTGTAAGGGGGTAGTTATGAGCATCTATCAAGAAATTGTTAAGACTATCGCAAAAGATATCCAAAATGGTAATTTGGAGAAGGGAAGTAAATTACCATCTATTCGTCAGATTAGTCAGACTTATGGTTGCAGTAAAGATACTGCTCAAAGAGCGCTCTTGGAACTTAAGTATCAAAACTATATTTATGCCGTCCCCAAAAGTGGCTATTATGTTCTAGAGGGCCCCTCTAAATCCAATGATACGGTTCTACTCAACCTTAATGACTATAATCAATTAGCTTACGAGGATTTTCGTCTTTGCTTAGATGAAAGTTTGGCAGACCACCAAGACTACCTCTTCAACTATTATCATGAGCAAGCTGGACTAAAAGAACTGGTTGAAGCATTAAAAAATCGCCTTGCATCTGACGACATTTATGTCAATTCAAATCAAATTGTCATTACTTCAGGAAGCCAACAGGCTCTCTATATCCTATCACAGATGGATTTCGGTAATGGTGCTCACAAAATTCTTTTGGAACAACCTACCTACCACCGTATGAACCATTTAGTCAAGCGTCAAAATCTATCCTACGAAACTATCAATCGCAATCTTGATGGTATTGACTTTAATCTATTAGAGGAGCACTTTAAAACTGGTCAGATTAAGTTTTTCTATACCATTAGTCGTTACTCAAATCCTCTTGGATTGAGCTACACTGCTAGTGAAAAAGAAAAGGTGGCTCAACTTGCCAAACAGTATAATGTCTATATCGTCGAGGACGATTATATGGGTGACTTTAGCGATAGTAAAAATCTACCAATTCACTACTATGATACCCAAAATCAGACCATCTATATCAAATCTTTTTCCATGGCACTTTTTCCAGGTTTACGACTAGGTAGCCTCGTCTTACCACCAAACCTTAAGACTACCTTTTTGTCCCACAAAGGACTTATTGATTATGATACCAACCTCATCATGCAAAAAGCACTTTCAATTTATCTTGATAATGGTATGTTCAAAAAAAATATTAAAAAACTTAAAGACCTTTTTCAACAAAACATGGCTAAAAGTCAGGAAACTATCGAGAAAGCTAAGGTTTTCATTCCCTATCAGATTTCTCCTAGACACATTACCTGGAAGCTTCCAAAAGGGGTCTCATTAGAGAATTTCAAAGCTCAGAAACAAATTCGCTTTTTAGAAACATCCTTTATAAGACCAACTTCTGAGACTTATATGCAAATAGGACATGGAAAAGAACTGAAGACTTTTTTAAAACTTTTGAAAATGATAGACTAAAAACTCAAACATACAAAAAAGCCATCAAAGCAATGGCTTTTTATTATTTAGTCTGTTCAAAGCGTAGGTGTACGATTACTTTGTCACCATAACCGTTACGCTCCAAATCTCGTTGTAAACGGTATGAAATATAATGCTCGGCGATATTGATGAAACCAGCTTCCATAAGACGATTTTCAACCAATGATTGAATCATGTTAATGGTTGGACGTTCCACTTGAGCATCTTGTAGATCAAGTGCTACTTTTTTAGTGACTTGAGCAAGGTTTTGTCGCCAAGAATCATCAAGAACATACACAGTCTGTGCTGCTTTTAAGATGGCTTGGTAGATTTTATCAGGATCAAATTCAGCAACTTGACCATTACGTTTAATAATTTGCATGGCTAGCCTCTTTTCAGGTTTTTTCTTTTATTATGCAGAGAATTTACATATTTGTCAAGTGTCAATCACTGAAAGAGCTATTCGGACTGATTATTCCAAGAATTTAGAAATGTAAAGTGGTTTGCCATGTTTATCAAAGGATAGAGTTGAGGAATAGGACATTGACTGATTATGTCGAATATGATTAGCAATTCTCTTGTCACCGTTTATCAGATTCATGTCATAAATCTGTCCGTCAGAATCAATAAAGACAGCATCAATCCTAGTACTACTCGATTTTGACCCAAGATAACGAATATCTATTTTGTCCACTTGACTATAAATAGTTTTAAGTCCTCTATAATCTTTGTAAACAGTGACGGTAGCCAAAACATTCCCACCCAAAACATAGGTCATTCCGAAAACAAAGAGATAAACTATTGGTAGGACTAGCAAAGATAATTTACTTTTTTGAAACGTTTCTTTATGCCAATTACATATATACTGAGGTACATGGTTAAAAACCTCTTAATATATTGATGAACGAGTAACCTATAGACTAGTATTAAAAATACCAGTTGACCCAAAGGATAAGCAAAACTGGGTAAGGCATCAATAAGTGTATTAACTTTATCAGATTCAAAGGTGTAATGTCCCCAAATCCCATCAAAAAACTCTAAAAACAAGTTATCTCCTTTTGGCCTTATATCTACTATCTTAAAAATCCATCTTATCAGATGGATTTTTAACTATTAACGTACTTCTGCTTCGACCTTTTCAGTGAGAGCTTTGGTAATTTTTTCCATGTATTTGGCAACTTCTTCGTCTGTGAGGTTGTCATTTGGATTTTGGAAGGTGAGGCTATAGGCCATTGATTTCATACCAGCACCAAGTTTTTCACCTGTATAAACGTCAAAGAGTTTAACAGCAATCAAGCGTTTCACTCCTGCTGAATAGATGGCATCAAGAACTTCTTGATGAGTGATGTCTGCCTTAAGAAGAAGGGCGATATCACGTGATACTGCAGGGAATTTTGTGATTTCAACAAATGGTTGAGCTGGTTTCAAGGCGTCTTCGACAGCACTAAGATTAATTTCAGCCACATAAGTTTCTGGAATACCGTAGTTTTTAGCTGTTTGTGGGTGAACTTGACCAAGGAATCCAATAGTTTGACCATCAAGCACAATAGCAGCAGTACGACCTGGGTGCATGCTTGCTAGATCTTTTGTCGCTACATAGTCAACCGAAACTTCAAGTTTATTGAAGAGAGCCTCAATGATACCTTTAGCATAGAAGAAATCAACTGGCGTTGCTTTGGTTTGGAAATCTTTTTCCGCTACAAGACCAGAAATTGCGAAGGCAAAGGTATTGATTTCGTTTGGTAACTCTTCTTTCGGATTACCATTTTGCTCAAAGACCTTACCGATTTCGTAGATAGCTACGTTGCTATTCTTACGGTTGACATTGTAAGCAACGGTATCAAGCATACCAGAAACCAAGTTTTGACGGAGGGCTGAGCGATCAACAGTCATAGGCCACATTAACTCAGTCAAGTTACTTGGTGTCGCAGCAAATTCTACGGCTTTTTCAGGTGTTGTCAAAGTGTATGAAATAATCTCAGTCAATCCAGCACCTTCAGCAATGGTACGAACCTTACGGCGAAGTGTTTGTGTTTTAGTCAATTCACCGGATGTTCCTGCTGCCTCTGGAAGTGTCGTAGGCAATTTCTCATAGCCATAGATACGTGCAATTTCCTCTACCAAGTCTGCTTGGATACTGATATCCCAACGACGACGTGGCACAGATACAGTGAATCTATCAGCATCACCTGTCAAACCGAAACCAAGTTTTTCAAACACATCTTCAATATCCGCAAAAGTCAATTCTGTACCTAGACGGACATTCACATAGTCAAGACTTGTAGAAACTTGGACTGGTTCTGTGTCGACTGAACCTGCTTGAACACGGCCTGCAAGAACAGATCCATTTGCCAATTCTTGCAACATTGCTGCTGCAAAATCAAGAGCTTCAAGGACAGTATCGTTATTAACACCTTTTTCAAAGCGTGATGACGATTCTGAACGAAGGTTAAGACGGCTACTTGTCTTACGAACAGATTTTCCATCAAAAACAGCAGCTTCGAGGACAACATTTTTAGAGTTGTTATCAATTTCAGTTGATGCACCACCCATGATACCACCAAGAGAAACAGGTTTGTCAGCAACTGTAATAACAATATCTTCAGCAGTCAATTCACGCTCTTCACCATCAAGAGTAACCAGTTTTTCACCCTCGCGTGCATCACGGGCAACAATGTGTGATTCTTCAAGCTTATCCAAATCGAAGGCATGCATTGGTTGTCCAAAGTATAGAAGAACATAGTTTGTCACATCTACTACATTGTTAATTGGACGAATACCAGCATTCATGAGAAGGTTTTGTAGCCATTGTGGACTTGGTTGAACCGTGACATTCTCAACCACTCGACTAGCATAAGTAGTCACTTTATCACTTTCGATAGCTACTGAAATTTTATCAGAAGCTGGTTTGCTGTCTTCAGTAACTGTTTTTTCTGGGAAATGAACGGATTTACCATAGATTGCAGCAACTTCATGAGCCACACCACGCATAGAAAGGGCATCAGCACGGTTAGGTGTGATTGACAATTCGATAATTTCGTCATCAAGGTCTAGATATGGGAAAATGCTATCTCCAGGAACAGCATCTTCTGGCAAAATTTGGATACCATCTGCAAATTCTTTAGGAATAATGCTATCTGGAAGACCAAGTTCAGCCAAAGAACAGATCATACCAAGAGATTCCATACCACGAATCTTACCTTTTTTGATCTTGTAATTATCTGCAATTCGGGCACCAGGAATGGCAACAATTACCTTGATTCCAGCAGTGACATTTGGAGCGCCACATACAATTTGACGTGGACCTTCAGCATCACCTGTATCTACTTGACACAAGTGCAAGTGTGTTTCAGGCACATCTTCACATGACAAGACATGACCAACAACCAATTTTGACAAGCCTTCAGCAGGTGTCTTAACACCTTCCACTTCAATACCTGTCGTCGACATTTTTTCAGCAAGTTCGGCCGTGGTAACATCCACATCAACCAACTCTTTTAACCATTTATAACTAACTAGCATAATAATGATATTAAGACCGTGTCCTTGCAGAGCAAGGACCAAAGTGACAAGATTTTAGGAAGTCGCCTGAAATCCTGATTTCAGTAGCGACTTATCTAAATCTCGAACTTTGAGGTCGTATTCAAATCCTTTCTGTAAAACTATCAGTTCAACTGATAAATGTAAGAAGAACTTCAACCACTCTTAAGACGGGTTCAAATCCTTTCTGTAATTTAGGAATATCTGTATTTGATCTATGAGGAAGACAAATTTATGCGTTTTATTGTCTTTTTAAAACCTCTCTATCAACTTCAATTAGGTTTATAGTTTCAATTTTAACAACCAATCGCGATCCACTTTACCATCACCGACAAGAAAATCGTGTTCTGCGAATTTTTCAAAGCCATATTTATCGTAAAAAATCTGTGCCTTGAAATTCCTTTCCCAAACACCTAACCAAGCCCAATCACAACCCAGGTCACGAGCTTCTTGCAAAGCAAACTCAAATAATCGCTTACCCAAGCCCATGCCTTGAAAGGCCTGACTGATATAAATACGCTGAATTTGAAAGGCATTGTCTAGGTGCTGCTCTGTTTGGGCAGATCCGACATTAGTTTTTAGAAAACCTGCCTTTACATCATCAACTATAATGAAAAAGTAACGCGATTCTTCATGAGTAATTTCATCGAGCAGAACTTCCTCAGACAGTGCAGTATCAAAGTAAGCTTGCAACTGGGATTCTGTATTATCATGAGCAAATGTCTCCCTAAAAGTATCTTCCGAAATAACTTTTAATTCTTCAACTTCTTCGGGAAGAACCTTTCGAATAACAACCGTCATGACAACCTCCTAAACCTTATTTAAACTGTTCTGAGAATCGAACGTCTCCTTGATAGAAACCACGGATGTCGTTGATACCATAGCGAAGCATGGCAATACGTTCTTGACCAAGACCAAAGGCGAAACCTGAATATTCTTCAGAATCAACACCTGACATCTCAAGCACTTGTGGGTGAACCATACCAGCACCAAGGATCTCAATCCAACCTGTATTCTTGCATACGTTACATCCTTTACCACCACACTTGAAGCATGACACGTCAACCTCAACGGAAGGTTCAGTGAATGGGAAGTAAGAAGGACGCAAACGGATTCGACGTTCTGCACCAAACATTTTTTGAATAATCATCTCAAGCGTTCCCTTCAGATCACCCATTGAGATGTTTTTACCAACGACCAAACCTTCGATTTGGTGAAACTGGTGGCTGTGAGTCGCATCATCGGTATCACGACGGAAAACACGTCCTGGTGAGATCATCTTAAGAGGACCTTTAGAAAAATCATGTTTATCAAGTGTACGAGCTTGGACAGGACTTGTATGAGTGCGAAGCAAGATTTCTTCGGTAATGTAGAAAGTATCTTGCATGTCACGTGCTGGGTGATCCTTAGGCAAATTCATACGTTCAAAGTTATAGTAGTCTGTTTCAACTTCAAAACCATCAACAATTTGGAAGCCCATCCCCAAGAAAATATCTTCGATTTCTTCAGCTATTTGGCTAAGAATATGACGATTACCAAGGTTTACTTGGCGACCTGGAAGGGTTACGTCAAGACTTTCAGAGTCAAGTTGGGCTTGAATTTTAGCTGCTTCAACAACTTTAGCTGCTTCGTCAAAAGCTTCAGTCAAAACGTCACGAACTTCGTTGACCATTTTACCAACTGTAGGGCGTTCTTCACTAGGAAGGTCTTTAAGTCCCTTCAAAAGTTCCGTCAAAGAACCTTTTTTACCTAAAACTGCAACACGCAATTCTTGTAATTCCTTAGAGTGTTCACCACGCATTTCAGCCAATTTAGCCTGCGTTGAGGTTTTCAACTCTTGTAATTGTGTTTGTAAATCCATGATATTCCTTTCTGATATGACAATTTCGAATCGCAAACAAAAAAACACACGCCAAAACTCCAACCCGGAGCGTTGACACGCGGTACCATCCGTTTTTTATCTGGTTTCCCAGACCTTGATTCGTCAGCCGTTTTCATGAGTGAATTCGCCAAACTTCCCTCGAGGAGGCTTCCAGTCCATGACCCCCAATCCCTGTCAATTTCCATAAGGTTACTAGTCTCTACGACTTCTATTTAATTACCACCATTCTATCAAAAATTAGTTATGCTTTCAAGTGCCTACAGTTACGTCAACTCAATAAGTTTTTTGGGAAACTATTCTTTTTGGAGAAATCATTCAGGTAATGCTCAATGCCCGTATCAGACAAGACTAGTCTCAATCTGAAAAAGATGAGTGGTAAAATAAACAAAGAAAAAACTTCTTAGAATTGTAATATTTCAATCGAAAAAGACCAGCTGACCGCTTTCTCATAGTGGCAAAAATCCTGATCATAGCCACTGTTAGAGCATTTTACGCAGTCGATTGCGTTTTTTTTTGAAAGTCATTTCAAATTTTTTTGAAACTATAAAAAAGATAGCGATAAAACTATCAACTATCTTTCATGAAAATATACTCTATTTTTAGTCAAAATCGAGGTCTTTTAGTTTAACTGAAACAATTTTTGAGACACCAGATTCCTGCATTGTCACCCCATAAATAGAGTCTGCTGCTGACATGGTTCCCTTACGGTGGGTAACTACGATAAATTGACTAGACTTGTCAAAACGATTGAGGTAGTCACCGAAGCGTTTAACATTGGCTTCATCCAAAGCCGCTTCTACTTCGTCTAGGATAACAAAAGGTATAGTCTTAACACGAATGATGGCAAAGAGAAGAGCCAAAGCTGACAAGGCCTTCTCACCACCTGACATAAGGTTAAGTGATTGAATTTTCTTACCTGGTGGCTGAACAGAAATTTCTACACCGGCCTCTAGGAGATTATCTGAGGTCAAAATCAAATCTGCTGATCCACCACCAAACATCTGGGTAAAGGTCTGTTTAAAGCTTTCACGGATAGTCTCGAAGGTTGCTTTAAAGCGAGATTTCACCTCACCATCCAAATCATTGATGGTATTCAGAAGGAGACCCTTAGCTTCAAGTAAATCATCCTTTTGACCATTCAAGAAATCGAGACGTTGCTTAACTTCTTCAAATTGAGCAATAGCCTCTACATTGACAGGGCCCAAAGCCTTAATCGAACGCTCAAGACTTTGAAGATTCTGGCGAGTTTGCTCAACATTCTCAAGAGGGGTAACCTGACCTTTGGCTGCTTCAAGCGTCATCTGGTAATCTTCAGCCAACTGAGTCGCAAACTTACGAAGCGACTGACTAATTTGACTTTCACGCTCTTCCAATCGAGTCTGTTGACGAATCAAATCTTCATTGCGGTTCCCCGCTTTAGCCAAACGCTCCTCCAAGTCCTCCAACTGACCTTCGTAGTCTTGCACTTGAATCTTGGCACGAACAAGTTCTTGTTCCAAATCGTCTTTACGTTGAACAGCTTCTTTATGCTGTGCTTGTAACTGCGGCAGACGATCAGTTTGATCCTCATCGACTTGGTTATTGAGGAGAGCCTTGAGACTGTCAGATTCCTTCGTTAATTCAGACAAGTCTGCTTGAAGACGATTACTTTCTGTCTTAGCAAAACGCAATTCCGCTTGCAAGTCGCGCTCCTTCAACTGGAGTTCAGATTGCCTGTCTAAGAGAGCTTGTTTTTGTTGGCCAAGGGCATCCTTATCTTCCTTAATTGCTTCGATACGGTCATTGATGGCCTCACGCTTAGATGCAATTTGCGCTAACTCTGCCTTAAGTTGCTCAGACTTAGTTTGAAGATTTGCCCCTTCAGATCCCTGAGAACCCTGCTTGAAACTATCTACCAAGACTTGATTTTTCTCTACATCTGATAAGGCTTGCTGATACTCCAAGCCTAGCCTTTGCTCCTGCAGACGAGCATTTTCACCATCAACTTTGAGATCTTCTAGCGCTTTCTGTAAAGCCTTACGCTTTGTCTTAAGGGCTTCAACCTTAGCCTCACTATCACTTAATTGAGCCTTAATTTGGCTAATTTCAGTAGTTAATGCATCTAGTTCGGGCTTAATAAAGAGACTATTATTTTGCTTATTGGCACCACCGGCAAAGGCTCCACCAGGGCGGATTTCAGAGCCATCAAGAGTAACCATACGTACTTGAAAACGAACAGCTCGAGCAGCCTTATTGGCATTGTCGATGGTATTAAAGATTGCCGTTACACCTAAGATGTTTTGAAAAATATTAGCCAAACGTTCCTCGTAAGTGACCAAATCGGAAGCCATACCAATGAAACCAGGTGCATTGGCAAGAATTTGAGCAAATTGCCCATTCAGTTGACGTGGTTTGATGGTTGTCAATGGTAAGAAAGTCGCACGACCCTGACGATTACGTTTCAAGTAATCAATCGAACGCTTAGCTGCTGCTTCATCCTCAACAATGATGTTTTGCCCACTAGTTCCCATTGCAATTTCAAGAGCCGTCTGATAGCGCGTATCAAAGGTCAAGTGTTCACTAACAGCGCCAATAATTCCCTGAATGGATTGGGCATTTTGAAGAACGGACTTAACCCCTGCATAGAAATTACTATGATTTTTTTGAATAGACTCTAGACTTTGACGGCGAGCTTCTTTACTCTTAAGGTGATCCATGAGGTCAAACATCTTCGTTTGAGCTTCTTGATAGTCCTTATCGATGACTTGATAAGACTGATCCTTCTCTTTGTAGCTATCCAAGAGATTTTGAAGACTCGCTTGAGCTGCTTGATAAGCCTTTTGAGCTTCGCTAGCTACTTCCTGAGCAGAGAGCAAATCAGCTTGAGCCTGTTTATATTCTTCAGCCTGTGCCTCAAGTGCTTGTGTCTGACTTTCCATGTCGTGAGTGACCTGAGTTAGACTGTTGGAAACCTTAGCTTCCTCCTGCATAAGACTGACATAGTCTTCTCGCAAATGTTCAATAAGCGTATCTGGGTCATCAGAAAATTGCTCCAGATCTTTTTGAATGGCAGTCAGCTCCTGAGCAATAGTATTCAATTCAGCATTCAATTTAACTTGACGTTGGTTAACCTTATCAAGCGAAGCCTGTGCTTCTGCTTTCAAACTCTCTAGCTCGCTGAGACGAGCTGCTGTCTCTTCTTTTCTCTCGGAACGCTGCTGACTCTCCATGGTATAGAGATCAATTTGACGCTCAAAGTCACTAATAAGTCGTGTGACATCTACTAAGGTTTGTTGGTCAGAAGAAATTTGTTCTGAAATTTGGTGACGTTTTTGCTTGAGTTCTTGGTTCTCCGTCTCTAAACGATGACGTTCCTCATAATAGCTGGTTAATTTGTCCTTGACCTCTGCCAAATCTTCTTGTGTTTGGGTTAAGTCAGATTTTCCAACTTCAATGTCATGCACTAAAAGGTTAAGCAGGGTCTGTCTACGCTCTCCATCGAGTTCTAAGTAGCATTTTGCTGTCGCTGCTTGCTTTTCAAGTGGTTTAACCTGACCATCTAGCTCATAGATGATATCTTCCAATCGATCAAGATTATCCTGAGTTTGATTAAGCTTGCTTTCGGTTTCTTTCTTACGTATCTTATATTTAAGAATACCTGCAGCTTCCTCGAAAATAGCACGGCGATCCTCAGGTTTGGCATTAAAAATAGCCTCAACACGACCTTGAGAAATAATAGAAAAAGAATCACGCCCAAGACCAGTATCCATGAAGAGGTCACGAATATCACGCAGACGAACCTTCCTACCATTGATCAAGTAGTCATTGTCACCATTTCGATAAATATGACGTTCCACACGAATGGTTTCACCAACACCTGCGATAAAGCCGTCACTGTTATCAAGAGTGACCGCTACTTCCGCGTAGTTAAGAGCTTTACGGACCTCTGTACCTGCGAAAATAACATCTGGCATCTTACCCCCACGCAAACTCTTTGCAGAGGATTCGCCCAGTGCCCAACGCAGACTCTCTGTAATATTTGATTTTCCCGATCCATTTGGACCTACAACCGCTGTTACTCCTTTGTCAAATACGACCTTCGTCTTATCCGCAAAGGACTTAAAGCCCTGCATTTCAATTGATTTCAAGTACATGCTTAATTACCTAGTTGTTCAAGGGCAGACTTCGCTGCTGCCTGTTCAGCTAATTTCTTTGATTTTCCGAAACCAGTGCTGAGTTCCTTACCATCAACAGCTACCTGCATAGTAAATTCCTTAGCATGAGCAGGTCCAGACTCATCGATAACAGTATAAGTAATATCAACCTTACCATTGACCTGGAGACGCTCTTGAAGCGCCGTCTTATAGTCTATTACTCGGTCAAAGTTCCCCTTTTCAACCTGAGGAATCATGACCTGATTCAAAAATTTCTCAACAGCAGGCAAACCTTGATCCAGATAGAGAGCTCCAAGGAAGGCTTCCCAGAGATCACCGAGAATGGTGGCACGCTCACGACCACCAGATTTTTCTTCACCTTTACCAAGACGAATATACTGCTCGAATCCGCAAGCCTTTGTAAATCCGGCTAAGCTCTCTTCACGAACGATAGTACTACGCATCTTAGACATTTCCCCCTCCGGTTTGTTAGGGTAACGATTGTAAAGGTAAACAGAAATGACTAATTGCAGAGCCGCGTCTCCTAAAAATTCCAAACGTTCATTATGTGAAATGTTTAGGAGGCGGTGCTCATTGGCATATGAGGTATGTGTAAATGCAGTTTCTAAAAGGTCCTTTTGGCTAAAAACAATACCAAAGTCCTGTTCAAGTTTTTGTTCAAGTTGATTCATAAAACATCCTTTCTTTTTAAACACACTAACTATAATTATATCAAAAAAAGCAGATTTTCATGATGAAAAACTGCTTTTAGTAGCTATATCTGCGGATTTAGTGAGAGGTAACCAATTGCACTAAAAAAAAGCTAAGCAATGCTCAACTTCATTTTCTTAATAATCTGGACGAACAACACCTGTAACGGTTTCACGTGTTGCTTCGACATCTTCTTCAAGGACAACCTTGATGATACGTTTAGCTTCTTCTGAAGTACATGCAACCAATGGCAAACGAAGTGGTCCAACTTCCAAACCAAGATGGTTGAGAACAGCCTTGACAGGTGCAGGACTTGGTACTGAGAAGAGAGCGTTAACTTTAGGAATGAATTTACGTTGGATAGCTGCTGCCGTCTTGAGGTCACTATTTTCAATAGCTTTAAGCATGGCATGCATCTCATCACCATTTGTATGAGAGGCTACTGAGATAACACCATTAGCTCCAAGGTTCATTGCGTGGAAGGCATCTCCATCTTCACCAGTATAAACTAAGAAATCTTCAGGTTTGTGCTCAATAAGGTAGGCCATGTTGGCAAGACTGGTACATTCTTTAACACCAATGATATTTGGATGTTCAGCCAAACGAAGCATGGTATCTGGAGTCATTTCAACAACTACACGACCAGGAATGTTGTAGATGATAATTGGCAAATCAGAAGCATCTGCAATAGCTTTGAAATGTTGGTACATACCTTCTTGTGATGGCTTGTTGTAGTAAGGCACGATAGCAAGACCTGCTGCGAAACCACCAAATTTAGCAACTTCTTTAGCAAACTCGATAGAGTCACGCGTATCGTTGGTACCGACACCAGCAATCAGTGGCACACGACCATTGACAATCTTTTGAACAGCCGCAAAGAGTTCCAACTCCTCATCATGAGTAAGCGTTGGGCTTTCAGCAGTTGTTCCTGCCAAAAGAAGAGCTTCCGTATGGTGAGCCAATAGATGCTCAATCAAGTCTGGAAGAGCATCATAGTTGATAGATCCATCCTCATGGAAAGGTGTAATTAGGGCTGTGATCAGTTTGACATCTCTTAATTGATCAATTGACATATTATTCTCCTTCAACCGTTTTCTAACCCTTTCCATTTTACCATAATTTTGACCAGACAGACAGATAAGTTGACAATTTTCTGAAAACGTGATGTCACATTGTTTCCAATTTTTGGTGATTTACACAAAAAAACAGAGAAATATGTCTACCTGTTTCATTGCAATCAGCTTTAAGTTAGTATTAACATACAACACTAAAACCTTACTAGTCCCTAAGCCATGGCGCAGTGGTTAATTGGAAACATTCATGTTTACAACATTCGTACTTCCTAATCAACTGTTCGGGGGCGAAACTACGAAATCAAACTCTTCGAGTTATTGATTTCTGTTTCGCTCCCTATTTCAATTCAAATTTTAATTCTGATGTTGGGCGTACAAGTCCACGTTCGTGTAGAGTTTCTGCAATTTGGACTGAGTTCCAAGCAGCACCTTTGAGGAGGTTATCTGAAACAACCCACATGTGTATACCTTTTTCAGCATCCAAGTCTTTACGGATACGTCCGACAAAGGTATCACGTGATCCAACAGCATTAATGGCTTGTGGGTAGACTTGGTTTGCAACGTCATCTTCAAGGACCGCACCTGGGAATGCTGCAATAGCAGCTTTCACTTCATCAATTGGTGCCACTTCTTTTGTTTCAATGTAGACCGACTCTGAGTGAGCTGACAAGACTGGAATACGCACACATGTTGCTGATACAGCAATGCTATCGTCTTCCATGATTTTCTTAGTTTCGTTTGTCATCTTCATTTCTTCGTAAGTATAGTCATTTTCAGTGAAGACATCGATTTGAGCCAAGGCGTTAAAGGCGATTGGGTAATGCTTCTTATCGCCACCACATGGCAAGATTTCAGCTTTAACATCACGTGGGTTAACGCCGTCATTCAAAACTTCTTTCAACTCACGTTGTGTTTCAAGGATTGCTCCCATACCAGCACCTGATACAGCTTGATAAGTTGACACGATGATACGGTCCAAGCCCCATTTTTGACGAACTGGCTCAAGTGCCACCATCATTTGGATAGTTGAACAGTTAGGACAAGCGATAATACCGTTGTGAGCATCAAGCGCATGTGCATTGACCTCAGGTACAACCAATGGCACATCTGGATTTTGACGGAAGTAAGATGTGTTATCAACGACTACTGCACCGGCTTTAACAGCGTATGGTGCATATTTAGCAGAGGTAGATCCACCAGCTGAGAAAAGTGCAATGTCTACACCTTCAAATGCGTCTTCCGTCGTTTCTTCGATGGTCACGTCTTGACCTTTAAACTGCAAGACTTTTCCTGCAGAACGAGCAGACGCAAGGTAGCGAATTTTATCGATTGGAAGTGTTGATTCTTCCAACATTTTGATCATTTGAGCACCAACGGCACCTGTAGCACCGACAACAGCAACTGTGTATCCCATAGTTAAACCTCTTTCGGAATTTTCTATCAATTTAGTTTAATGAATCTATTATACTATGTTTAAGCCCAGTTGAAAAGGGTTAAAAGAGCAAGAATAACAGAAAAATCCCCTACCAAACGGCAAGGGATAAGAGGCATCTTTCGATGAGAGTAGCAGGTTCACACAACTACTCAAGGTCCGCTCCTGCGTTACAATTTAATGTTGACCTCCTCAGCGCAAAAGGCTCTAAAGAGCCAATCGACTCATCGCATACTCCTATTCTAACATAATAGGTAACAGAGTCAAGCAGTTGAGTTCTACAAATACTTTCTTGCTTCCCTAATACTAAGAGATGCCATTTGACTAGACATTTCCAGACTTCTACCGTATTTTTCTGACAGGACCATCTATGGTCTTTTGCATCCAGACGATATCATGCCATTGTTCAAACTTGTAACCAACTTTTGGAAAATGAGCCACTTGGATATAACCGCGTTTTTCATGCATGGCAATACTAGCCTCGTTCGGAACAGCAATACAGGCTAAGAATCGCAAAAAGCCTCGTTTTTCAAGTTCCTCTTCGAGAGCACCATAGAGCTGGCTCCCCAAACCCCGACCACGCGCATCTTCATTCAGATAGATAGACAATTCTGTCGTCCAATCATAGGCTGTTCGAGCATAGTAGGTTGAGGCATAAGCATAACCGAGAACTTGTCCATCCTCTTCTGCTACTAGATAGGGGTATCTTTCAATCGTATTGCTGATGCGTTTTTCAAACTCTTGAACACTGGGAACCTCATATTCAAAGGTAATCGCCGTCTTCTCAACATAGGGTGCATATATGGCCTGAATAGCTTGTGCATCAGCCAAGTTGGCTGGACGAATGGTTATCATCAATTTCTCCTTCGACTTCATTATCTTTATTTTAAACGGCTCTATAATTTCTGTAGTGGGTAAAACCACTGTAGAGATTATAGAGCTTTTTAAGTATACACAAAAAGTCCCATAAGAACTATAATGAAGAGCGACAAAACCATCATTAGGAAGAACTTATGAGACTTATTAAGAATACCACAGAATTGATCGGAATTAAAGACCCTAACATCATTATTTCTCTTGTTTTTGAAACGAATACTCATATCGAGGTTCAAGCAAAACTGGATTATCCTGTATACGAAACTACTTTTTGAAGTATCCATTGGAAATCCGACAACAGGTACAATTTATCACGATGGATATGTCTGGAGCTTATATTCCACTGGCTCGCAAACTCTTTCCTAACACCAAAATCGTTCCTGATCGATTTCACATTATCCAGAACCTTGGACGTGCCTTTTTAAAGACAAGAATTGCCATTATGAACCAGTTTAATAAGAATTCACTACCTTATTGAGATTTAAAAAATCACTGGCGACTTTTTCAAAAGGACAGTCGTAAGCTATCTCTCAACTCCTTCTATTCAAAGACCTTCAGACAAACTTTAGTACCACATGGAATCATTGAGAAGACATTGGTCTTTTCAGAAGAGATCGCTAATGCCTACAAACTTTATCAGCTTTTACTTTTTCACTTTCAGGAGAAGAGAGTAGATTAGTTCTTTGAGTTAATAGAGGAGAACACAAGCAAGGTCAACCACTACTTTCAAACGGTCTTTAGGACTTTTCTTAGACACAAGAAATCCATCAAGAATGTGCTAGAAACAGACTATTCAAACGCAAAACTCGAAGCGACTAACAAGTTGATTAAAGACATCAAACGGTTGGGCTTTGGTTTTAGAAACTTCATCAACTTTAGGAAGCGTGTCTTCATCACTCTGAACATACAAAAAGAGAAAACCTATCCGGTCCTCTCTAGATATTAGCTTTTCGTCACCCACTACAGTTGACAAGGAGCCTTTTAAACTTTAAAAAAAGAGGGCTCAACCCTCTTCTTACAAAAATGACATTACATCAATGGCGCAACTAGTCTGGCCAATAAACCTAGAGTCTTTTGATAGAATGGAAGATTTTTAACATCAGTCGTGCTGACTCGGTGACACTGGTCTTTTGTCGCTTGGAAATCTTCCTCAATAGCAAGAACCGAAGAAGTCCCATAAAGATAGGTCGCACACTCAAAATGATGATATAGACTTCGGTAATCTAAATTAATCGTTCCTACAACAGCCCTACTATTATCACTTACAAAGACCTTAGCATGAATAAATCCAGGGGTGTACTCATAGATTTTAACGCCAGAGGCCAGCAGTGTTGGGTAGTAGGTCTTAGCTAGGTAGTAGGCTGACTTTTTATCAGGAATGCCAGGCATGATGATAATAACGTCTACCCCACGCTCAGCCGCAAATTTCAATGCATGTAATAACTCACCATCTAAAATAAGATAAGGTGTCATGATATGAACAAAATCACGGGCATGGTTAAGAATATCAATATAGACATTCTTACCAACTTTATCCTTGTCTAATGGAATATCTCCATAAGGAACAACAAAGCCAAGAGTGTCAAAGCACTCATGTTCAACCATATACGGTGTCACATCTAGCAGTTCATGAGAGTAGGTCCACATCTGCAGAAATAGGACTATGAAAGTATCAACCGCTGGCCCCTCCAGCATAAGGGCAGTATCTTTCCAATAACCAAAACGCTCAATCTTGTTAATATACTCGTCAGCTAAATTAACCCCACCTGTGAAAGCAACCTTACCATCAATCAGCAAAATTTTTCTATGGTCACGGTAATTATAATAGGTCGACAAGAATGGCGTCACTGATGCAAAAACACGAGACTGAATGCCTATATTTTGCAAACGTTTCTTATAGTCGAAACTTAAGGTTGAGAATTCATTCATGCCATCATACAGTACTCGAACTTCCACCCCTTCTTGAACCTTCTGTTTCAAGATTGCTAGGATTTCACCCCACATCTCACCTTCACCAATGATGAAATATTCTAAGAAAATATACTTCTCTGCTTTAAGGAGCTGTTTCTTCATTTCTTCAAACTTGTCTTCACCACTTGGGAAATAGGTCGTCTTCGTGTGACGATAAACTGGAAAAGAACCATTCACATTTTCAAGATATTGGACCAAGTTATAGTTGCTCGTGTGACACTGCTTAAGCTCTTCGAGGGCCTGATTATCCTGTTTCAGAATACCAGAACTGCGGTCAATATTGCTCTGAATAGCACGCTTCATCCCTGTGTAACCTATATCAAGTTTCGTGTAAGCCAAGAGCAGGGCTCCGATAATTGGAAAAGGCAATACAATCAGGAGCCAAGTGTTGATGGCTGTTGGTTCCATATCACTTTGGAAGAGATAGATAATGGCCAGAATACAAAGGACTACTTCTGTTACTTGCAGGTGTATCCTATATTGATACAACCAGAGGTAAGACATGGCCACAACAACAAGCTGCAGTATAATGATTAAGAAGATAATCGTAGCACGACTAAATATTCCACGAAGAAAGCCTCGACGACTCTTATCATAAAGACGTTCAATTTTAGCTTCGTTTTTGATAGCATGACTCCTTTCCCTTTTTAAATCATCTTATTATAACAAAAAATGACTTAATTAATTTAAATTTTCTTTAATGACTATCTTGGCTCAACTTATCTAATAAAGCTTGAGCTACTTTTTTAGGAATTCCAAGAGCTTGGATGTCTTCGACACTGGCTTGTTGGATAGCTGTCATTGATTTGAAGTTTTTGAGGAGTTTTTGTTTGCGTTTAGGTCCCAACCCCTCCACGCCATCAAGTTTGGAACTGAAACTATTCTTACTACGGACTTGTCGATGGAAGGTGATGGCAAAGCGGTGTACTTCATCCTGAATACGGTGAAGGAGGAAAAACTCCTCGGATTGACGTGGCAAATCAATGACTCGCAAAGGATCTCCAAAGAGCAATTCATTGGTTTGGTGCTTGTCATTTTTCTGAAGACCTGCAACCGGGATAGATAGATTCAGCTCATTACGAAGCACGTCCTTAGCGACATTGACCTGACCTTGACCACCATCCATGATAATGAGGTCTGGTGGGGTTAGACCATCACGTTTGACACGACTATAACGGCGACGAATGACCTCACGCATGCTGGCATAATCGTCAGGACCTTCAACCGTCTTAATCTTGTATTTGCGGTACTCTTTTTTATTAGGTTTGCCGTTCTCAAAAACGACCATGGCAGATACAGGGCTCGTTCCCATGATGTTAGAGTTATCGAAGGACTCGATGCGAACCGGTGTCGGAATTCCCATGAGTTTGCCTAGATTTTCAATGGCTCCTTGGGTCTTGGCTATATCTTTTTCAAGAAGATCAAATTTTTGAGTCAGGCTGACACGGGCATTTTTCGTTGCCAGATTAACCAACTGCTTTTTCTCGCCTCTTTTCGGTTTAAAAACCTTGACTTCATCTCCGACCAGAGCTTCGACAGACTCTTGATCAATGTCCCCTGGAATGAAAATCTCCTTAGGCTTGAGATGACGGCTATCCAAGTAAAATTGACCCATATAGGTTAGAAAATCTTCCTCAGCATCATTATAGTAAGGGAACATATTGACATCACGCTGGATGAGTTTTCCTTGGCGAACAAAGAAAACTTGAACACACATCCAGCCCTTGTCCACGTAGTAGCCAAAAATATCGCGGTCCTGCATATCTTGACGGATAACCCTTTGTTTGGTCCTGAGCGTCGACACTGCCTCAATCAGATCTCGATATTCTGCTGCCCGCTCAAACGCCATCTGATCAGACATGTCCTTCATCTTGGCCTTAAGCTGGTTAACGATTTTATCATCATGACCGTTTAGAAAATTCTTGACATCCTCAACCAAACCTTGCCAATAGTCCTCAGTGGTGTGACAGATGGTGTGGGCATTACATTGGCCAATATGGTAATAGAAACAGACCTTGTTAGCAGGATTTTTACATTTCTTAAAGGGGAAAATACGGTCCAACAGCTTCTTGATTTCATTGGCTGCACCAGAGTCTGGGTAAGGACCAAAATAGAGACCACCATCCTTCTTAACCTGGCGGGTAATCAAGAGCCTTGGATAGAGTTCCTTAGTAATCTTGATAAATGGATAAGACTTGCCATCCTTGAGGCGAATGTTAAATTTGGGCATATTCTCTTGAATGAGGTTAATTTCCAAAAGCAGGGCCTCGATATTAGACTCGGTTACGATAAATTCAAAGTCTGCAATCTCAGATACCAAAAGCTCCGTCTTGGTATCATGGCTTCCACGAAAATAGCTACGCACACGATTTTTTAGATTTTTAGCCTTACCGACATAAATAATATTGCCGAATTTGTCCTTGTGGAGATAACACCCTGGGTTGCTTGGGAGCAGTTCCAACTTATGTTTAATCAGACCATTCATGCTTTCATTTTAGCAAAAAAAGAGCTAAAAAGCTCTTCGGAATCATGGCTATCATAGCTTTACTTGGACAAAATCTTCAGGATTTCCTCATAACTTTTGACTTGATAGGTTGGAACAGCTGGAGTCTCATTGACTATGTTACTTGGATTAAACCAGACACTATCAATACCCGCATTATTACCACCCTGGATATCAGCAGTTAGACTATCACCAATCATGAGAGCTGAGCTTGGGTGAAAATCATGGACCTGATTGGCAATTTTATCAAAAAAGTCTGTAGACGGTTTGTGGGCACCCACCTCATCAGAGATGAAGACATCGTCGAAGAAAGGTAAAATACTTGAAGCCTGCAGGCGACCACGTTGGATAAAACTAACACCATTAGTTGCTGCATAAATCTTGTGACCACGGTCTTTGACATCCGCTAAAAAAGCATGAGCCTGAGGAAGTTCCTGCCCCTGTTGACTCAAAAAATGTTGATAACGGCCAGCTAAGAAACTACCATCTACTTCTTTTCCAAAGTGCTCAAAGAGACGTGAAAAGCGCGTACGAAGTAATTCAGGTTTTGTAATCAAACCATGGTTGAGGTCCTCCCACATGGCACGATTCATGGGAATATAGTGGTCTTTATAAACCTTGATTTCTTGGGAAGCCACACCAGCCTCTTCTAGTAGGAAAGTTAAGGCCAAATCTTCAGCACGGTCAAAATCTAGGAGAGTGTGGTCGAGGTCAAAAAGTAGGAATTTGTATGGCAAGAGTAATATCCTTTCAGAATTCATTCTGACTTGATTATACCACAATCCCACAATCGTTGACATTTAGCTGACCAACCATTAAGACTACAAGGTGATTACCTGCCTACCACCACATTATCAATGAAAATATTGACATCAGAGGTGACTTTTTATAAAAAGTCAACGTAAAACATCTAGGAGGTTAACATAAATGAACAAAAATTATTCCATAACCTTAATTGCACTAGGTGCTGCCTTAATCGTAGCTCTATCGCCATTTCAGATTGCTTTAGGATCTATTCCTATCACACTTCAAACATTGGTAATCGGCTTAATTGCTACACTTTATCGCCCTAAAGAAGCAACTCTTTCCGTTTTACTTTACCTTTTATTAGGAGCAATTGGTCTACCAGTTTTCTCTGGTGGCAATGGTGGTCTTCACGCCTTTATTGGACTAACTGGTGGAATTTTGCTTTTCTTCCCACTAAGAGCATTAGTCACATCACTTATCGCAAATCGTAAGAAAAGCCTAATACAAATTTTCATCGCAAACTTTTTAGGTGAAGTGGTCCTTTTCATCGGAGGTGCCATTAGTTTTATAATTTTCACTCACTCTCCTATCCTAACTACTCTAAAATTGGTAGTCCTACCATTTGTACTACCAGACCTCATCAAAATTACCCTAACAACACTATTTAGTCTCTTGTTACTAAAAGCACTTCAATCTCGGTCTTACTTTAAAATTGAAAAATAGCTAAAAATACCACTCAGTCTGAAGGTATTTCGTAAAGAAACGGTTCAGATTGGGTGTTTTTTTCTTGTCTATTTTCGCTCATTTTTCTTTAGTTAATCAGTCCAAAAATTTTATACATTGCTACTACTAAGTAATTGTTGAAGAAGTCTTAACATGTCAACAAACGAATAAATAAAGATGTATTTATTGAAATTACTAACGTTAATAAGCTAAAACACCAATAGTGTTAAATATCTAAACAGAATATTCCTTTTGGAACAACTCTTCAACAAGACAAATTATTAAGTTTGTCAATAAGCTTAGACCTACAGTTAAGATAATTCCCCATAAAAGTTTTGTAAGATTCATCGTACGTAGCCCATCAAAGAGTATGACTCCGAGACCGCCTGCATTAATCGTTGCTCCAATTGTAGCGATTGCAATAATGGCAGTTGAAGCCAATCTTAAACCAGCGAAAAATGACTTTTGAGCTAAAGGAAATTGAACCTTTAACAAAATCTGCCACTTAGTCATCCCCATAGCCTTTGCTGCTTCAATAACATGTTTATCAACTTGTGATAGTCCTGACAAAAAAGTTCGAACTAAAATATATTGAGCATAAATAACTAAGACAATGATAGCTGTTGTTTGACCTAATCCCGTAATAGGTATCAAGAGAGCAAATAAAGCAAATGAAGGAATGGCATACATTAAAGAAAAAAGATAAATAGTAACATGACTAAATTCTTTATAAAAGTTAAGAAATATTGTAACAAAAATTGCTAATACAATTGCAGTAACTATCGCAATAAAACTTATCTCAATATGTTCTAGTAAAGCACTAAGAAATTCATCATAATAATTTCTAAAAACATCAAACATATTCCTACCCCCATAAGCTTTCTTGGTTTTTGGCTGTATCAAGTAGTCGCTTAACAAAATCATTTGCAGGTTTCTTTAAAATGGCTTCTGGTGTATCAAATTGCGCAATTTTTCCTTCGTCCATAATCATAACTCGAGTTCCCAATTTAAATGCTTCGTAAATATCATGAGTGATAAAAACAAAGGTTTTATTTGGGTATGTTTTATGAATCGTCAACAGTTCTTCTTGTAATTCACTTCTTGTAATGGCATCGATAGCCCCAAAAGGTTCGTCAAAAAGCGTCACACTGGGATCTGCAGCCAAAGCTCGTGCTACTCCAACACGTTGCTGCTGACCACCAGATAATTCATTAGGATATCTCTTAGCATATTGATCATAAGGTAGCTTGATTAATGATAATAACTCTGACACACGCGCCTTTATTGTTTTTTTGTCCCAATTAAGTAATTTTGGAACAATAGCGATGTTTTCTTCAACTATCTGATGAGGAAAAAGTCCAATCTGTTGAACAACATAACCTATACGACGTCGTAACGTAATTTCATCTAGCTGATCAATTTGGCTACCATCAAATATTACAGCTCCTGAGCTTGGTTCTATAAGACGATTTATCATTTTTAAAGTAGTCGTTTTTCCAGATCCAGATGTACCTAAGATGGTAATAAATTCTCCTGTTTTTATCGAAAAATTAAGATTATCAATAACAATCTTATCACCGTAACGCTTTGTCACATGATCAAATTTTATTATTTCTGTCATACATTTTCTCTCTATTTGATTGTTTTATAAAAATCTTGTGCTACTTTTTGATAGTTTTGACCCTCTACATCTACTTTAGCGTTAAGTTTAGTCACAGTCGCTGTATCCAATTTTTTAGAAATTTTGTTCAACGTACTTTCTATTTTCGGATTAGACTTCAACACATCATCTCGAACTATAGGAGCCAAATTATAAGGGGGCCAAAAATGTTTGTCGTCTCTTAAAAGAAGATATTTATCTGTATTAATCAATTGACCTTCAGTTGTATATGCCGGAGTGACATCAGCTTCTTTATTGTCTAAAACGGTGTATTTCAAGCTATTGTCATAAACCTTGGAAGACTTCCATGAAAAATCTCCATAGATTTTGGCTAATCCAGGAAGACCGTCCTCTCTCTGATCAAATTCACCTTGAGAAGCAAAATTCAACTCAGAGGCATGTCTTTGTAAGTCTGAAATTGTCTTAATTCCCAGCTGATTTGCAATATCCGTTCGAATGACTAACCCTTGACCATCATTTGCTGAAGCATATTTCAACCAAGTTACCTTGAACTTTTTCTCATAGTCTTTTTTGACGGTTTCATATACTTTTTGAGAGTCTGTTTCCATCGGTTCTTTTAAGATTGAGAGTAAGCCAGTTCCCGTATATTCTGGATACAAATCAATCTCTTTATTTATCAATGAACGATGAATCAAAGAACTAGAAATATTAGAAACTCTCTGAACTTTATAACCATTATCTTCTAAAGCTAAGGCATAGATTTCAGCTACAACTAGATTTTCAGTAAAATCTTTAGATCCTATTCGTATTGTGGCATTCGTCTTAGAACTATTTACATTATGGGAGTGTTTTCCTACAAAAATAAAACCCGTCACAACACCAATAATAATAGCTAGTAAAATTCCTAAAAATAATTTTTTACGCTTCATATTTCATAACTCCTTTTCTTGTGTTTTTCAATAGGCAAACGACTGATTAGTAAGTCAAAAAGAATCATACTTATAAACGATAATAAGGCAACCGACCCACCACCGATTATCAAAAGGTCATAGCGATACAACCCTAATCCTGTAAAAATGATTGTACCTAGTCCACCTGCACCAATATAAGTTGCAAGAGTGGCACTAGCAATTACTTCAATCAAAGCTAATTTAATTCCATTTAGGATATGTGGACTTGCTAAGGGGAGGCTCACTTTATATAATTTTTGCCACTTTGTCATGCCAAGTCCCGTGGCTGTTTCAATTAAACTCTGTGGAACCTCGTTAAATCCCACAATAGTATTTAATAAGATAGGTGGAATTGCTAAAAACACCAAAGCAATGATGGCAGGTAGTCGACCCACACCAATAAAAGGAATAAGAATAAACAAAAGTCCTAAACTAGGAATAACTCTCAAGCCCTGAGTAAAAAAACTAGCAGCTTGTCTTAACTTAGGTTTAGAGTAGCTAAGATAGCCTAAGGGGAAACCTATTACTAATGCAATCATTAACGCTTCTCCACTTAGTGCCACATGATCTCCAAGTATTTTGACATAATCCTTACCATATTCTATAAAATACTGTTGTATTTGTTGAATGATCACCCTAATCTCCTTTTCATTTTCTGTATTTTCATCTCCATCTACTGAGCTATGGCTTGTTACTTAGTAAATAGTGTTTGAATACAGATTTTTCTGATATCCTCTGAAATACCTCTAATAACCTGGTATAGCATATGATGGTCTTGTAAAGTACCGTATCGTTCAAAGATTATTTGGAATACTTCATGAGTTAATAAACCTAAAGGTCTTTCTTCTGGAAAACGAATAGCTATGGCTTGAGTAGCATAAAGTAACTCAATAGCCAAAATTTCGTGAAGTTTGTTTACAATTCCATCTAGTTCTTGAAGAATTAAAGGTAGGTTGGTTTGCCTATCTTCCATTTCTCCTGCCAAAGGATAAGAAATATTTGATAAGGTTTGGCTAGCATGATGAATCTCAACATCTAAGGTTGCAGCCGTCTTTTGTAAAGCTTGTAATCCGAAATATTGGTGTTCATCAGCAATTAAAAAACGACTCAAACCTGTAAAATCCGGATTACCTAGTTTAATCATACGTTGAATTGAAGCATTAGAAACATGACTCAAAGCAACGTTCAACATTTCAATCGCCAAACTAACATTTAATGTTTCAAAATGTGGTGTTGACAAAATACGTTGATTGTCAATATCAACCATTGGATTGTCATCAGATGACTCTAATTCAAGTAACAGTTGCTCCTCAACATACGATAAACTATCATAAGCGGCACCATGAATCAGTGTGGCATTTCTAAAGCTGAGAGGATCTTGAACCGTTTTTGTTTTATTATTTAATAAATAACTGTCCCTCAAGGCAGATTGAAAATGCTGACTACTTATGTTTTGACCATTGTGATGTTTCGCCTTAACCACCAAATCATCCAAAGGTGTTATATTTCCACCTAAAGCTTCTAAAGATAAACTACAGGCCAGATCAAACCAATACAAAAGATTTTTAATTTTTGGAATCAATAAAGATAATCGTGAAAACGAAACAGCATTTGAGCTAATTACCGCTAATCCATCTTTAGCATAAAAACGAATAGGTTTAAGATGAAGTCGCTTAAAAACTTCTCTAGCCTCATAGCGATTACCTTCATAATCAACAAGTCCTTCTCCCATTAATCCCAAACCTATATAAGATAAAATACCAATATCACCCTCACCAACAGAACCAAAGCCGTTTACAACTGGAGTAACTCCTAAATTCAAAAAATCAACTAAACGTTCTGGAATGGCAACCTGGATACCTGCGTATCCTTTAAGCATATTGTTAAGATGTATCAACATTGCTGCTCTAACATTATCAATAGATAGTTCTGGTTCAATTCCAACACAGTGGGCATAGATTAACTGACGATTAAATTCCTCAATTTTATCTTTCGGGATTTTTCTATCCTTATTTTTACCAACACCAGTATTAAGACCATAAATCTGTTGCTGACTATCAAGAACCTGTAATACGACCTTCCTCGAAGCTTTGAGACGATGATAAGCTTCAGGAGCTATTGTCACTTTTTCCCCCTTAACTACACGTTCAATTGATTCAACGGTCAATCCGTATCCTGTTAATTCCATACCTTATCACCTAAATCGTAACTTATTTGAAAGCATGTCTATACAAGTCTATACCTAAAACATTCTCTACTTCGGGGTAGACACTAGGATCCTTCACACCAGTACTTAACGGAAAATGTTTATGTGAAATTTTGAAAACAACAACTTCTTCGTCAATACTAATCTCGTCAGTACTCAAGGCCTTGGCATCTTTTGCCCTAAATAAAGTAATAACATCAGGATAAGTAGCAACACGTCCTAGTGCTTGACTATCTACAGCCATAAATTCATTTTGAACATGGAGCGTTACATTATCCGATTCAGTTTTTATTTTTACCTTACCAACATCAAAAGCTTCATCGGTGTAAGTCATATCCTTGGCAATAACCTTACCTTTAGCTAAAATTTCTCCATGAGTATGCTTAACAATAGCATCAATAATCGATGAACCATCTTCATTTTGATGTTCTAGTATGCAATATCCCAATTCAATAGCCTTAGATAAGCCTCCAATAACAGCATTCTGTTTGATATAAGATACTGTGAGAGGATGACGGGCAGCAGCAATGAAACCGCCTGATAAATCCGAAGCTATTCGAAGAATTTTCGAAGTGTAAGCTGCCGTTCCTTGCACGGATAACTCAATATGGCGACCTGTTTCACGACGTCCACCTGACACAGCTTGAATAGTTTCATAAGTCGTATCATTAGCTACACCCATATTTCCCATTTTTCCAGTAGGATGGGCTCTGATATCACCAGTAGCGTCAACAACAGCTAATCCCAATGCTGATGCTGATAGCCAACCGTTTGTCGAACTGGATTTTCCATTCTGAGGTGTTAATATACCTTTGATTTTTTCAGGATGGGGATGTTTCTCAAGGAGTAATTCTACCGCACGAATATAATCTTTTCCCAACATCTGCCAATCTGTTGTCCCAGCCGGTGCTCCAATTGCTGTTTGAGTGATAATCAAATCATCCTCTTCAAACTCATCAATAGTTTTTAAGACTACTGGAGATAATGCAACTGCTGCCTCTCCCATTTCAAGTCCGTGCTCATAAAAGCCACCGCCACCACTCGCATAAACGGAACCTCCAATACAAGCAGCTAACACATCGTTCTTAGTCAAATATTTTATCGTCATTTAAAACTTCACTCCTTTATAAATGAACACGTCTAATACGTTTTTGCTCAATCTCGTCTAGAGATGCTTCATAGCCAGCATCCGCATAGCGAAGAACACCTAAGCTAGTGTCATTGGTAATTGATAACTGGAGACGTTCAGAAGCTTCATGTGTCCCATCAGCTACAACAGTAATACCAGCACTCTGCATATAACCGGTGTATCCTCCTCCACCTGAATGGATAGCGACCAAATCTGCTTTAGACGATGCCGCTAACATGGCATTTAACAGTGGCCAGTCTGCAATGGCATCAGAACCATCTTTTAAATTCTCAGTCATAATATTAGGATGTGCCATAGCTCCAGCATCCAAATGATCACGTGTAAAGGCAACTGGTGCTGATAGAACACCTTCTGCTACTAAATCATTAACAGCTAAAGCTAATTGAGTTCTTTCCTCATGGCCTAACCATCCGATACGAGCAGGTAATCCTTGAAAAGGAACATACTTACGTGCTAATTTGATCCAATCTGTGATAATGGTATTATCTGAAAAGTGCTCTAAAAGATAATCATCAATAATGTGAATGTCCTTTGGATTCCCTGACAAGGCTATCCAACGAAAAGGACCTATGGCTCTTTCAAATAGAGGTCTTAAGAAAGCTTCTGTAAAAATAGGAATATCGAAGGCATTCTCAACTCCGAACCTTTTTGCCTGTGTACGAATATTATTCCCATTATCAAAAACTTTAGCACCTTTATTTTGGAAAGAAAGAATTGCTCTGACTTCTTTAGCAATTGAAGCACCAGCATCAGATTCTAGTTTCTTTGGATTTGACTGACGAACTCGTATCACTTCTTCTAAAGAGTAATTTTCTGGAACATAGCCATAAAGAAGATCATGAGCTGCTGTCTGATCACTCACAATATCAGGAACGATTCCTCGATCTAAAATATCTTGATAGACTGTTGCTGCATTTCCGATAACTGCAATAGAAACATTTTCACCTTTTCTTTTAGCATCATCTATCCACGACAATGCTTGATCTAAACTATCAGTCTTTTTATCAACATAACCAATTGATAAACGCTTATCAATATTGTCTTCATTAACATCGACAACAATAATATTTGCACCCGCCATTTTAGCTGCCAGAGGTTGAGAACCACCCATTCCACCCATACCAGCAGTAAGAATTAATCTCCCTGACAAATCATCGCTGAAATAAAGACGACTAATAGACTTAAAGATTTCATATGTTCCCTGTATGACGCCTTGTGAACCAATATACTGCCAATCTCCTGCAGTCAATCCACCCCAAGCAATTAAGTTTTTATCATACAAATCATAAAAATTTTCCGAAGTCGCCCACTTTCCAACTAAATTAGAATTAGCCATTATAACCAAGGGAGCATCTGGATGTGTTTTTAAAATGCCTATAGGTTTCCCAGATTGTATAATTAAGGATTCATCTTCCTCAATCGTTTTTAAACTTTCGACAATAGCTTCATACGACGACCAATCTCTTGCTGCTTTGCCTAGAGCACCATAAACGATAAGATTATCAGGATCTTCAGCATTTTCCAAAACATTTTCCAAGAGCCTAAGAAGCGCTTCTTGACGCCATCCCTTAGTTCTTAGTTGATTTCCTCTTTGTGCTTTTATCGTCATCCCTGTACTTCCTTTTCTTTAAATATGTTTTTTTATGTTATCACCAAACAATTGTCTTGCATAAGCTATTTTTTTTATGGCGCATCATAAATAAAAGTTATGACCGATTGTAAAAGTTTCAAATTATTCATGATTTATATTTCTCAATTGAAAACAAAAATACCTCAATAATTGGAAAAAAAGTCCAATCATTGAGGTACGATTTATTATCTTAGTCCTAGTATAAAATTAATATGATTTTTCTGCCTTAGTTGAAATTGCTATAGCCTTCTTCTACCCAAAAAAGGACGACCCGCAGGCCGCCCTCTCTGATTTATGAAAAATAAGTATTGCTTACTTAATAGAACATTATTATATCTATTGAACCTTAAAGAAACCTTAAAATAAGTTATTTTTTTTATGGTTTCAATAGATTTTTACTTAAACAGCGAATCTCTCTAATTCATGGTATACTGAAAATACAAGATTAATCAAACGAGGCGTGTTATGAAAAATTTAAAATTTCAATCCGTTTTTGACATCATCAGTACTGTCATGGTAGGGCCTTCCTCAAGCTATACTGCAGGAGCTGTTCGTATCGGAAAAATTGTTTCGGCAATCTTTGGTGATGCACCCACTGAAGTAGAATTTCAACTTTTTAATTCCTTTGCAAAAACCTATCGAGGTCATGGGACAGATGTGGCTCTTGTGGCTGGTATTTTAGGTATGGAAACTGATGATCCTGATATTCCGCATGCGCTTGATATTGCACACGAAAAAGGTATTAAGGTCTACTGGAAGATTAACAAAGACAGCAATGTACCGCATCCTAACACCACTCGTATTACACTAAAAAATACTTCACTCTTACTAATTAATCTAATTTCAATTTTTAATTTAATCATAATGATAGAAAATTTACCTACTTCTCCTCATCCCAACCAGTCTTTTTCTTTGGCAATGCGGACGGCGTCTGTTCGATTTCCTGCATCGAGTTTGGTCAGGATGGCTGTCATGTAATTTCGGATTGTTCCATTTGAGAGAAAGAGACTTTCTGCGATTTCTTGGTTGGTTGAACCTTGAGCCACCATGGCCAATACTTCTTGTTCGCGTTGGCTGAGTGGATTATTGTCAAAGGCGACACCTTCGACAAGCTCTGGTGAGTACTCCTTTTGACCTGCTAGGACGGTATGGATGGTCGCCATAAGATCACTGATGGAACGCTCTTTGAGCACATAGGCATCCACCTGGGCTGCAAGGGCTCGTTTAAAATAGCCTTTTCGTTTGAAGGTGGTCACAATAACGACCTTCGTCTCTCTTTGGTTGGCACGGATCCACTCTAGGACATCAAGGCCTGTCTTAACTGGCATTTCAATGTCTAAAATAGCTACGTCGACTTCTTCTTTTTCCAAGAGAGCAATGGCTTCTTGACCATCACTGGCCACATGGACCTCTTCGACATCGTCTTCCAACATGAGGAGCTGGCAGAGGGCATCCCTCAACATTGACTGGTCTTCGGCAACTAATAATTTCATGCTTTTCCTCCCTCTTTCAAATGTACACGAATAATGGTTAGATGCGATTGTGACAGGATTTTCAAGTCTCCATCTACTAAACTGAGGCGCTCTCTGATACTGTGTAGTTCTTGTCCAGTGACTTCCTTAAACCCACAACCATCATCTTCAAACTCAAGAACAATACCATGATTACGGTTTAGACGAATCTGACATCTCTCGGCCTGACTATGTTTAATGACATTATTGGCCAGTTCACGAAGTACCATAGATAAGGTAGACTGAGTAACTGGTGACAGGCTGTCTAAGTCAAGACTGCTGTCCACGGTCAAGACGATATCCGATAGGTCAAAGAGCCGCTCAAGTTCTAGCAACTCCTCAGCTACCGTTCGGTACTTGAGCTGATTGATAATCTCACGCACCTCGTACATGGAGTCACGGCTAATTTGGTTCAATTCTTCCAGATTCTTTCTAGCAGCATCATACTGCTCCTTGTCCATCTGTTTTAGAGCCAACTCGGTTTTGAGACTCATCATGGCAAAGGTGTGTCCTAAGGTATCGTGCAAATCACGACCAATACGATTGCGTTCATTTTCAGCGGACAGGATATTGATGGTACGATTCTTCTCCGCAAGGGCTTCTTCCATCTTTCTCTCCTGACGCATACGATTTTGAAAATAGTACATTCCCAAAGAAAAAAGAGTAATAGCCAGGGACATGAGGTGGGTGCTCAAATCGTCTGTCAGTAGGAAGGATGATGACGTCAAAATCAAGAGTGTCGCTAGAAAGGATAAGAATCGATAAGAAGATATGCTATCCTCAAATCGCCAAACGAGAAGATTAACATTGAAAAAAACAAACCACATCATGCCACCTTGGAAGGAAATGGACATAAAGATAATGTAAGCTAGAGTGTAAAACCACAGAAAGGGAATCCACTTACTATAAGCTTTTTTCAAATAGACTATAAGGAGATAAGCGATGGTAAACAGACCCGTCAAAACTAGGGTCCAGACTGGATAATACCCACCAAAAACTCCTAAGATCGGGAAGACTAGGAAAATCAGACTAACAAAATAAGCAAAATCATTTTTCTGGTATGTTCTAAACATGGTCACTTTCTCTGTACGATTTGATAAAAAGGGCTAAGCCTGTAGCTATTGTAGCATAGACCAAGATAAAAATGAGTGATTTCCATGAAAATTCCCCTTTTTTCGCAAAATTGACAACCAACTGATTAATATGATAGATGGGTGTCCACTCGGAAATGTGCTGAACCCATTTTGGAAACAAGGTTACTGGCATCCAAGAACCACCAATAATAGCTAGACCAAAAAAGACGATATTTCCGACGATAGCCATGATTTGTTGAGACTTAATTTGGACTAGGAGTAAGCCAAAGGATAGGAAGACTAGACTTGACAAGAGTAAAAGAGCACCTGAACCGAGCCAATGTGATAATGGCATCTTAACATCACGCACAAAAGCTCCTACACAGAAAGTTACGATGATAGCAACCATAAAATTCATAAGAACTCGGAAGATTTTTGATAGGTAGTAGGCCTGAATACTGATTTTTGAATGTTCGATGTAGGTTAACCAATGCTCCGTTTGATCCTCTCTAAGCATGTAGGGAAAGGTAAAGAAACCAAAGCTGGACATAGAAAATCCTGTCATCGTCAACATATAAGACAAGATAAAGGCTTTTTGTGGCTCTGGGTCAGGACCCATTTCCATACCTGAATACAAGAGGAAAAATCCGACGGGCATTCCGATAGACATGATAAAGACGGGCCAACTGCGCCATGTTTTTATCCATTCGATTTTAAGTAGTGCTTTCATGACTTGTCCTCCCTTGTGCTATCAAATAGACTATCTAAAAGTGTCTTGTTTTGAATTTCAATGTCAGAAATGCGACATCCTTTAGCTTGTAAACTACTCCAAATACTTTCAATATCTTTGGTCATAAAGGTTACAACATCACGTTTTTCAGTTACTTCATAAATTGCTGCCAGTTTATCAAGACTTGGTGCAAAGCGACTTGCTAAAGTGACTTGTTTTTCCTTTTCCTCGCTACGCATGGCATGTGGCGTAGTATCCCTGATGAGTTTCCCTTGATGAAGGACCAAGATACGGTCAGCTGTGTGTTCGACTTCTTCGATGTAGTGGGATGAATAAAGAATGGTTACACCTGACTTTTTCAGGTCATTAATGATTTCCCAGAAACGTTGGCGTGTCGTAGTGTCCATCCCTGCTGTCGGCTCATCTAAAAAGAGAATGTCAGGCTTGCCAATTAGACATAGAACAAAAGCAAGAAGACGTTTTTGTCCCCCTGAAAGTTTGTCCGCAAACTGCTGATACTGGTCGTCTTTGAATTGTAAGAGTGCTTGAATCTCTACTTTAGATAATCCATTATCAGAAATATCTTGGAAAAAAGCAATCAGTTCCTTGACTTTCAATTGCGAGGGAATGGTATTTTCTTGGAGAAGGACCGCAATTTGATCTTGAGCTTTTCCCTTTTTACCCTTGATAAAGACTTGACCGCTACTGGCTTTCTTATCACCAAGAATACAGGACATCAAGGTCGTTTTACCAGCACCATTTGGCCCAATTAAAGCAAGACAGTCGCCTTGCCCCACCTCAAAGCTAATATGGTCTAAAATCGTTTTCCCTTTGATCTTTTTGACAAGATTTGTGACTTGAAGGACTGCTTCACTCATGTTTGTGATTTCCTTTCTTTTGGTAGAAGGCTAAAAAGACATAACAAGCTGCAACTGAGACACCCATAACACTGTAGAGAATACCACTACTACCATGAAGTACGACATAGACAAAGAGGGTGATCCAAATTGTAGCTAGGAGTATGATGCTCAGTAGTTTCAATAGTTTCATGCTAGATCTCCTAGTTTTTCAATTCATTAATGACAAGGTCGATAAAACTTTTAGCCATAGTGATGAGAATGTAGGCTGAGATAGACAAGCCAATAATCATGCCAAGATTTGAGAAAATAGCTTCAAAGTTGCCTTTTTCAAAGATATCAGTAAACATGCTAAGTCCAGCAAAGACAGTTGCGATAACAGCGTAGACAAGGTAAGATGTTTTGATTTTCATGAGATGACCTCTTTCGTTTTTATTATTTCTAAGTTATGACTAAAGTATATCTTTTTGGTCACTCTCTTTTTAGCACCAAATGTCATGACATGATATGACATTTGTCATGTGACGTAAAAAAAAGCCAACCTAAGGTCAGCTTTTCATTTATCTTAATGACTCTTTTTTGAATGGTTCTTCCACCATGATGAGAGGATAGAACCTGAGATATTGTGCCAAATGCTAAAGATAGTTGATGGGATAGCAGCTTGTGGCACGAAATATTTCATGGCAAGCGTTGCCCCCAAGCTTGAGTCTTGCATACCCACTTCGAAAGTAATGGCTTTTTGTTGAGGTTCTTCCAAACCAAGGAGTTTTGAAAATCCAAAACCAAGGACATAACCACAAAGATTGTGGAGCATGACAACCGGAATGACAAGAGCTGTCGCTGCTGTGAAAATATTGGTATGGTTGGCAGAAACCACTGCCCCAACAATCAAGAGGATGGCAACCTGTGAAATCAAAGGCATAATCTTAATGATGGCATCGATTTTCTTACCAAAAATAGAGTGGATAACCACACCCAAGATGATAGGAACAACAACGATACGCAAGGTACTAAGGAAAAAGTTCTGTGCAGGCACACTGACATACTGACCAGCCAAAAAGGACAAGAGCGTTGGAATCATGAGTGGTGCCAAAAGGGTTGAAAGGGTTTCGATAGAAACATCTAAGGCAACATCCCCACCTGAAAGAAAGGCCATGACACTAGATGAAGTTCCGCTCGGACAAGACCCAACTAGGATAACACCTGCCGCTGTCGCACCCTTAAGATGGAAAATTATACAAAGCAACCAAGCCAAACCAGGCATGATGACATAGTGGGCAACAGTCCCAAGGATAACAGGAATTGGATGCTTAGCAATACGCTTGAAATCCTCAGTGGTCAAGGTAAGCCCCATACCAAAGAGAATCAAACCAAGCAAGTAGGCCGTATTGGGAATGACCCAACTACTTGTTGCTGGAAAGGCGTAGTTAAAGACAGCCCAGAGAATAACAGCTGCAGTAAACCATTTGCTGAGCCATTTACTAAAAGATACAAGTGAATCCATAGTGTAACCTTCTTTCTATTTTCATGATATAGTATAGCACTTTCATTTTGAATTTCAAGATATGTTTGGAATTTTCTGAAATTTATTTCAAAAAGAATAAACCCTCGCACTTGAATGGCGAGAGCTTAGAGATTTCTATAAACTTTAAACCTTGTCCTTCGACTTCTCTTCAAACTGCTGAGCCCGTTCTTCTCCCCACCATAGTGGCAACAATTCTCCCAAAGTGACGGTCTGACGTGTTTCGTAGTCAACCATAAACTCTAAATTACGATTGTCGGGATGCAGTTCCATTAAAAATTCGCGACAGGCTCCACAAGGCATACCAGACGGTCCACCGTGAGGTGGCTGGTCTCGAAAGACGATAATACGCTTGACCTTAGTCTGACCAGTTTCTTGATACATATTGAAAAATGCAGCTCTTTCGGCACATAGATGGAAAACACCACACGTCCCTTCCATACAAAAGCCTGTGAAAATTTGTCCATCTTCAGCCTCCACCGCAGCCACTACGTGCTTAGCATAGACAAAGTCTGATACTTCCTGTGGCTGATACAAAGCTTGAGCTTGTTCATACATTTTCTGCCAAATATCCATTATTTCTCCTTTAACCTCGATCACTTTCTCTTTGCGACTTGATAAAGAGTGCGAGCCCTGTTGCTACTACAGTATAAGCCAAAATAAACAAGACTATTTCCATGAAAATTCCCCATTGATAGCAAAATTAACAACCAACTCATTGATACGATAGACAGGCGTCCACTCAGAAATGCTCTGAACCCACTTTGGAAACATGGAAATAGGCATCCATGAACCTCCCACAATAGCCAAGCCAAGGTAGGTGATATTTGCAACCACAGACATGATTTGTTGGGATTTAATCTGAGCGATAAGCAAGCCAAAGGCCAAAAAGACCAAGCTTGATAGAAGTAAGAGGGCACCTGAACCTAGCCAACCTGATAAAGGCAACTCAACATCTCGAACAAAAGCTCCCACACAAAAAGTCACAATGATAGCCACCATAAAATTCAGCAAAACACGAAAGATCTTAGATAGATAATAAGCCGAAATGCTGATTTTAGAATGCTCGATATAGGTCAACCAGTGCTCCGTTTGGTCCTCTTGCAACATATAAGGAAAGGTAAATAAACCAAAGCTAGACATGGAAAAGCCAGTCATGGTCAACATATAAGACAGCAAAAAATCTTTTTGAGCCTCAGGATTAGGTGTTGAGACAATACTTGAAAAAAGGAGGAAAAAGCCAACAGGCATTCCGATTCCCATGATAAAGACTGGCCAGCTTCGCCACGTTTTTATCCATTCTATTTTTAGTAATGCTTTCATGCCTTGTCCTCCCTTGTTGAATCAAATAGGCTATCCAAGAGTGTTTTATTTTGGATTTCAATATCAGAAATTCCACAGCCCGCTTCTTCAAGACTTTGCCATACCTTTCCGATATCTTTGGTCATGAAGCTAATGACATCTCTCTTCCCAGTAATCTCATAGATGTCTGGCAGTCCGTGAACAATGCTAACAAAACTACTTGGCAGAGTAACCTGCTTCTCTTTCTCTTCGTGTCGCATAGCGTATGGCGTAGTATCTCTGATAAGTTTCCCTTGATGGAGGACTAAGATACGGACAGCTGTGTGTTCCACCTCTTCGATATAGTGGGAGGAATAGAGGATAGTTGTTCCAGCTTTTTTCAAGTCATTGACAATCTCCCAGAAACGCTGACGAGTTGAGGTATCCATACCCGCTGTTGGTTCATCCAAAAAGAGGATTTTAGGTTTATCAATCAAACAAAGGACAAAAGCCAGAAGACGTCTTTGCCCACCTGAGAGTTTGTCCGCAAACTGCTGGTACTGGTCTTCCTTAAATTGCAGGAGTTTCTGAACCTCTTGATTGGTCAAGGGATTATCAGAAATAGATTGGAAGAAGACTATCAGCTCTTCCACTTTCAAACTATTTGGAATGGTATTTTCCTGAAGGAGAACCGCAATTTTATTTTTGGCCTTACCTGCCTTACCATCAATGAGGACCTGACCTCTGCTCGGCTTTTTATCGCCAAGAATACAAGACATCAAGACAGTCTTACCCGCCCCATTAGGTCCAATCAAGGCGACACAATCTCCCTGATTTATCTCAAAACTAATATCCTCTAAAATGGTCTTTACCTTGATGCGTTTTCCAAGGGATGTGACTTGAATAACCGTTTCACTCATACCTGTGATTTCCTTTCTTTTGTATAGGAACCATGCTAATTGACAATAGAGCTGATATCATTGGACTCCCTTAATACTCCACTTCCAACTCCGTACAGAAGAGACTTCCGCTCAGATGAAGTCTCGTTTCAACTTGCTCTAAATCAGATTCAAAACGATCCACCTTTACAGATGATAGGGGATGTGAGATTCCAGTGGTGTCCATGACACAAGCATGAGGAAGTCGAATATGAACTTCACCAAACTTAGCATCAAGATGAACTGCTACCTGACTTGATGCAAAGCTGGCTTGACTCAAATCCAGCCACAGCTCACCGAAGGCCATATTCATATCAACCGTTTCGACTTCTTGAGAATAGATGCGATACCTATCCTCAGCCATATATGTCTTAACAGAAATATGTGGTCCTTCTTGGTCGTTCTTATTGACCTTATAGTCTTTAGTGAGACCCTTCTTTTGCCTATTGCCATAGAGCAACTCTAAAGCCAAACCTATTAGAAAGATACCGCTAAAGAGATTCCACTGTGCAAAATCGAGGTCTAACAAGTCATGAACATAGGGTGATAAGAAGGCCAAACCAAGAAAAATAAGGAGAGGTCGCCTATTCAAGATACCAAAACAAAAGAATGCCACGAAGAAGACCAGATTATAATTGACCATGATCCAAAAATCTGGAATAAAGGCACTAGCGATAAAACAAGATGCTAGTAAAAACACCAAGAAGGACCGAAGATTAAATCGTTCCATAAGAAAACTCCTTTCTAAAGAAATGATTGCAATTTTCCAATTATTTTCACTATCAGTATAGCACTATTTGTAAACGTATTCAATTTTATATTAAAAGGATTTGCAAGAAAAAAAAAGAGCTTTCGCTCTTTCATCATTTTCAATGTTTGACAGTTATTTGTCCAAAGGATACTGAGCCTGTTAGAGAAACTGTAGTGCTTGATAACTCTCGCTCTCCTAGACTATCGTAGCCTTTCACTCCTGCTAGGCTTGTATGAAGCCCATGTGTATCCACTTGCCAATCCTTGGGCACTCGAATGATAACCTGAGAAAAATTTGCCTGAACCACAATCTGAGGTCGGTCCGTCATAAACTGAGCCTGACGCAAATCCAAGGTCAAACGCCCAAAATCAGCATTGGCATAGACAGTTTCAAGATTCTGAGAAGTCACCACTTGCACAGACTCTGAAAAAAGAGTCTTAGCAAAAATTTCTCGCTCATGTTCTTTAGACACCTTGTAAGAGAATTTTTTCTTATAACTTGGCTTGCTCAAACGGTCCACTGCAATCCCCAAGATAAGAATCCCTACAAAGAGAGTCCATTCCGAATAGTCCAAGCGAAAAAGGTCATGTATGTAGGTTGATAGAAAGGCCATCCCCAAGAAAAAGAGAAATTTTCCCTTAGATTGCCAGCTCAAAAGCACAAAAAGCAAGGCTAAAATCAACTTATAATTAAAAGCCAAATACAAATCTGGAATAAAAGCTGTTGCGATAAAATAGGCTGCAATGATAAGTAAGGTAATAACACCTGAATTAAAGCGTTTCATAACAAGTCCTCCCTAAAATCCTGTCCTTGAGTTTTTCCACAAAAAGGTAGGCTGCTGGACAGAAAAGCGTATTTTTTATAGTCAGATGATTGATCTGATAGATTTTCTTACGATCCGTGTGAGGAAAGGCTGCACAAGCCTTAGGACGGACATCATAAATATCACAGAGATTATCAGGCCCTAAAAAAGGACAAGGCATAGACTTGAAGACCTTGTCGCCATCCTCATCTACCTGCAGGTACATCTCTTCGAAGGCAGGTAATTTCATTCGAAAATGCTTGGCAATGCGAGTAATGTCCTGCTCTGTGAAGTCGGGACCAAGCGTCTTACAACAATTAGCACACTGGGTACAATCAATCTCCTGAAAGACTTCATTGTGCACCTCCTGAACAATCTTATCTAAATTTTTAGGAGCCTTCTTCTTAAGTTGTGCTAGAAACTTACGGTGCTCCCCCTGCTTTTGACGTGCCAATTCCTCATAACGTTTGACATCAATAGTCTGTGACATGTGTTTTCTCCGATGATTTATAATTCTTTCATCTATTATAGCATAAAAGAAATAGAGCCTAGCTTGAACTAGACTCTATGTCAGTTACATTGATACGATTCTACGATAAGAACGCGACGTTAGGACGAAAACCAAGACATAAGCTAAGAAGAAAACGCCACAAACAATAATTGTAACCACTAACATAAGATCTGGATTGAGAACTCCAATGATACGCACAATCAAACTGATCATATGATAAGCAAAGGCCAAGTGAATAAAGGCAAAAATCAAAGGGAGGAAGAAGACGGTAAGAACTTGCTTACGAATGGTTTGCTTGACTTGAAGGTCGTCCAACCCAATCTTTTGAAGAATAACAAAGCGCTCACGATCCTCATAACCTTCAGAAATCTGTTTATAGTAAATCACGAGAACTGTGCCAAGCATAAAGATAATGGATAAGAAAATACCGATAAATAAGGTTCCGCCAACAAAGCCATTTAGCATCCCTTCTACATCATATCGGCTATTAGCAGTGAGGTTAGGCCCAGGGACACCAGTAGTTTGTCCAGCTAACTGTTGCATTTCTTTATCCGTGAGTTTGTCTAACAAATCTGAATCTTTCTTGGCTTCATGTGTAGGGTCTTTGACGTTAACACCAACATAAGTAGATTGAGTGGTTGCTGTTCCTTTGATACTTTCTTTAAAAATATCCATATCAGGAACGACAAGGTAGCTATAATCAGAAACTATGGTTGTAAAGATATTAGGTACTTTACCTTTAATAAAGTCATTAAGGCTTTCCTGAATCTGGTAGTTTTGACCATTAATAGAGACACTCTTTTGATCTTTCAATATTTTATTTTTAGTAAATAAGCTAACTTGATTTGAAGTCAGATTGAGGTCTTTACCTGTTAATTGCTTATAAGTTGCTTGTGAGAAGACAAGAAAAACTGACTTTGGTAGAACTTTTCTTTCATTCTCAGAAAAGATGGTTAGCTTGTTTTTTTCTTGTTCTTTGATACCAAAGTAGAGGTAAGTTACTTCTGTTTTTCTATTGACCTGATTTCCCGACTGTGATAAGAAATCATCCATAACCTTTTGTGTACTTGTTACATCTACATTCGTTCCGGTAACTGTGTAATCATGTGGAGCAGCACTCGCCAGATAGTCTTTTTTTCCAGCATAGATACTTGCAGCACCTACAAGCGTCACGAGAACCATACTTGAGAGGATAGCAATGGTTGCAAGCCCAACTGCATTTTTCTTCATCCGAAAGACAAGGTTGGAAATGGAAATCATATTATTAGGCTTGTAATAGTAGCTTTTCTTCTTTTTCAAGAGTTGCAGAACTACTGTTGTCCCAGCGTTGAAGAGAAGATAAGTCCCTAAAATGACCAGTAAAACAGCTAGGAAAAAACTGATAATAGCCGTTACTGGATTCTGAACAGAGAGAGCAAGATAGTAACCATATCCCATAGTCCCAAGTCCTAAAAGGGTTTGAATAACTAGGAAACGTCCTTTTTTCTCACCCTTAAGGCCATCTTTAGTTAATTGTAAAGGATTAAGCCGTAGTAATCGGAAACCATTTACCAAAACCAACAAACTAAAAATACAAGCAAAGATGACAAGAACAATAGGGATCGTCATTACTTGAAAGGTCGAAACCAAACCAGTACCTTCACCGATAATCCTTTGAAGAAAAGCATAAATGAGTTTATCGAATAGCGCCCCTACACCTATACCTAGAAGCAAAGTCACAAAACCCATAATCATCGTTTCTTTTAAAATCATGCTAAAGAGGTGACGTTTCTCTAAGCCTAGCACACTATAGAGACCAAGCTCCTTTGAACGATTTTTCATAACAAAGCTGTTGGCATAAAGAACAATAATCCCAGAGGATAGGGCGACAATTCCAAGTCCCAACCCCAAAACCATCTTGATAGCATCTGCCCCAGTTAAGTCATCCAGATGCGAATTAAGCGTTAAAGATGTAAAAATATAGGTAATAGCAATAACCAGAATAGTTGCCAATGTATACGGATAATAAAGCTTACGATTTTTTATGAGATTGGACAAAGCCAGTCTATTGGTTAGACGAAACATATTAGTTCACCTCACTTGCCATTACTGTAAGTGTATCGGAAATTTCTTGGAACATTTGATGTTCAGACTTATCCCCTTTGAAGATTTGATTATAAAGAATACCATCCTTGATAAACAAAACACGCTGCGCTCGACTGGCGGCCGATGTTGAGTGAGTTACCATAAGAATGGTCTGACCGCTGGCATTAATAGTATCAAAGACATCCAAGAGTGCCGCTGAAGATTTGGAATCCAAGGCGCCTGTTGGCTCATCCGCTAAGAGGATTTCTGGTTTAGTGATGATCGCACGCGCAACTGCAACCCTTTGTTTTTGGCCACCTGAAATTTCATAAGGGTACTTCTCTAGCAAAGAGTGAATTCCCAGTTGACGACTGATAGCTTCAACTTGTGTCATCATTTGCTTAACTGAGCATCGAGAAAGGACCAAAGGTAGCAAGATATTATCTTTAACAGATAGGGTATCTAAAAGATTGAAATCCTGGAAAACAAATCCTAATCTTTCACGACGGAAACTGGAAGCATCCTTATTTTTAATTCTTGCTGTGTCCATACCATTCAGATAGACACGCCCTGCTGTTGGTTTATCAAGCATGGCAAGGATATTAAGCAAGGTTGATTTTCCTGACCCGGACTCACCCATGATTGCAACATAGTCACCTTTATCAACCGTAAAATGGATATCTTTAAGGGCTTCAACTTGATTTCCTTTGAAACGCGTTTTATAAATTTTTTTAACATGTTGAACATCTAGTAATGTCATAATAAGCTCCTTTATTTTATAGATTTAGAAGAGATTCTAGGAACCTCTTACTTAACTTCTGATACCATTTTATAGAAAAAGCAAGGTCTCAACCATAACCCTTGCTTTCATTTCTAGCCTTATTTCTTACACTTTTGTAAGTTATTAATCAATAGCCAACTTCTGCTTTTGAAAATGAATGGAAACTGTGGTTCCTTGACCTACTTGGGAGCTAATACTAATATCATGTCCAAGCTGATCAGCTATTTTCATTGAAAGATAGAGACCCAGTCCAGACGACTGCTGAGTTAAGCGGCCATTGTAACCTGAAAAACCACGCTCAAAAACCCGTAAAATATCACTATCCTTGATACCAATCCCAGAATCTTTAAGATAAAGCGTATTATCTTTAAAGTAAATGTCAATGCCACCACTCTTTGTGTACTTCAAACTATTTGACAAGACCTGCTCAATGATGACTAAGAGCCATTTTTCATCTGAAATAACCTTAACATCCAGGTCATCTAGGTTAATAGTCAACCCTTTTTGAATAAAGAAAAGACTATGCTTTCGAATAACTTCTTTAACCAAGGGGTCTAATGCAACCTGCCTCAACTGCAAATCATCATGAAAGTTTTCCAAACGTAAATACTGCAAGACCAGATTGGTGTAGGCATCAATCTTGAAGACCTCTTGCTCCAAGAGAGCCCTCGTTTTACTATCTGTAACATCCCCTAACAATAATTGACTGGCTGCTATTGGCGTCTTGATTTGATGCACCCAAAGGGTATAGTAGTCCATCAAATCTGTATAGCGCTTGCGCTCCTCCTCAGTCTGAACCATTTGACTCTCCTTAGCATTTTCCAAGGCCTGAGCTAGATAAAACTCTAAAGGACTTGATGGTGTCATTTTCTCATAGAGATAGGCTAAGTTATAAGACTGATAAGAGCTAACCAAGTCCCAAATAACTATGATGATAGCCACAAATGTCAGTATGGTCAAGGCATAATGAAGAATATCTGCTGCCTCTTCAAATAAAAAAGCAAACAAAACCAAGATGATTCCATTAAAAATAAGCAAAAGATAGAAAGGTAGACGAGACCTAATCTGATATGTGATAAATTGACGCTTATCCATCATGACGCAACCCGTAACCGACACCTTTCTTGGTTTCAATAAAGTCCTTCAAACCAACTGCCTCTAACTTCTTACGTAAACGTGCCACATTTACAGAGAGAGTGTTATCATCAATAAAGAAGTCACTATTCCAAAGCTCCTTCATGAGGTCTTCACGACTAACGATATTACCAGAACGCTCAAAGAGAACTTGTAAAATCTGAAATTCATTCTTAGTCAAAGAAACGACTTCTCCCTGATAAACCAGATCCATGGCCTTAAGGTTCAGAATCACACCCATATATTCCAAAAGACTCTGATCCTTTCCAAACTCATAAGATCGGCGCAAAAGCCCTTGAATTTTTGCCAAGAGAACATTTTGGTCAAAGGGTTTAGTCACAAAGTCGTCCCCACCCATATTGATTGCCATAACGATATCCATGGCCTGATCTCTGGAAGACAAGAACATAATAGGCACCTTGGAGACCTTCCGAATTTCCTGACACCAGTGATAACCGTTGAATAGAGGTAAACCAATATCCATAAGAACCAAGTGGGGTTCTTCTTTTACAAAAAGAGATAATACTTCCATGAAATCTTCAACAAGAACAACTTCGTACTCCCACTGTTCTAGTATTTTCTTGACTTGTTGACGGATAACCTCGTCGTCCTCAACTAATAAAATCTTATGCATAACTCAACCTCTTTCATTTCTCACTATTATAACAAAAATGACCTAAGAATCGCCCTTTCTCAGCAAATCTTACAATAATGTTAGATTGAATTTTGCAACTTTTTAAAGAGTGCATTTTTATGGAAAAATTATTTTAGTCTTCAAAGAAAATATAGTATTATAATAGTGTTGATGTTGGTTTATCATCAACCTTCGAAAGCTTCATCAAACAATGAGAACATTACTTATTTATGTCACGAATGGGCGTGACGTTTCTACAAGGTGCCGTAACACCTAACAATAAGTAAGCTAATTTAGTCATAGAAAGATTTCACTGTCTTTTTGTGATTTTAAAGGCTTGCTTTGCAGGCCTTTTTTATATTATTCGATTGTTTTGGTTTTTGTCAGAGTCTCAATAGATTCTGAAATAAATCAAAGCACAGCATTGTTATTCAATTTATAGGAGGTAATATGAAATTACTGGAAGACCGCATTCTCAATGATGGGAATGTTCTTGGGGAAAATATCCTCAAAGTTGACTCTTTTTAACTCACCAAGTTGACTTTGAGCTCATGCGTGAAATTGGAAAGGTATTTGCTGAAAAGTTCAAGGATACTGGCATCACCAAGGTGGTGACTATCGAAGCATCTGGTATTGCACCAGCCCTCTATGCAACTGAAGCCTTAGATGTCCCTATGATTTTTGCTAAGAAGGCTAAAAATATCACCATGAATGAGGGTATCCTCACTGCTGAGGTTTACTCTTTCACTAAACAGGTGACTAGTACTGTCTCTATCGCAAGCAAGTTTCTCACTCCTGAAGATAAGGTTCTCATCATTGATGATTTCCTAGCTAACGGCCAAGCTGCCAAAGGCTTGATTCAAATCATTGAAGAGGCTGGCGCACACGTCGAAGCTGTCGGAATCGTTATCGAGAAATCCTTCCAAGATGGTCGTGCTCTTTTGGAAGAAGCCAGCTACCCAGTTGTTTCACTTGCTCGTTTGGAGCGTTTCGAAAATGGTCAGGTCGTATTTAAGGAGGCAGACATCTAATGCAAAATAAAGAGAAACACTCACAAGTGGCAATCTTAGGACTGCAACACTTACTCGCCATATACTCAGGCTCAATCTGGTTCCAATCATGATTGCTGGAGCTTTGGGCTACTCAGCTCATCAATTAACCTACTTGATTTCAACTGACATCTTCATGTGTGGTGTGGCAACTTTCCTCCAACTTCAACTCAATAAACACTTCGGTATTGGTCTTCCAGTTATGCTTGGAGTTGCCTTCCAATCAGTGGCTCCACTCATTATGATTGGTAAGAGTCATGGTAGCGGTGCCATGTTTGGTGCCCTTATCATTTCAGGGATTTATGTTATCTTTGTTTCTGGTGTCTTTTCAAAATTTGCCAACCTCTTCCCTTCCATCGTTACGGGATCGGTCATCACAACTATTGGTTTGACCCTTATCCCTGTCGCTATCGGAAATATGGGGAACAACGTTGACAAACCAACTGGTCAAAGCCTCTTCCTTGCAGCTATCACGATTCTTATCATCCTTTTGGTTAATATTTTTACCAAAGGATTTATCTAATCAATCTCAATCTTAATTGATTTGGTTATAGGTACTGTTATCGCAGCAAGCATGGGCTTAGTTGACTTCTCACCGGTAGCTGCGGCACCTGTTGTCCATGTGCCAACACCATTCTACTTCGGAATGCCTAAATTTGAGTTGTCATCAATCATCATGATGTGTATCATCGCTACTGTGTCAATGGTTGAATCAACCGGGGTTTACTTGGCGCTTTCTGACATTACCAAAGACCCAATTGATAGCACTCTCCTCCGTAACGGCTACCGAGCTGAGGGTATGGCTGTTCTCCTTGGTGGACTCTTCAATACCTTCCCATACACAGGTTTCTCTCAAAACGTTGGTCTTGTGAAGTTATCAGGCATTAAGAAACGCTTGCCAATCTACTACACAGCTGGCTTCCTTGTTCTTCTCGGACTCCTTCCTAAGTTTGGTGCCTTGGCTCAAATCATCCCAAGCCCAGTACTTGGTGGTGCTATGCTAGTCATGTTCGGTTTTGTTTCTATTCAAGGGATGCAAATCTTGGCACGTGTTGATTTTGCTAACAACGAACACAACTTCTTGATTGCTGCGGTATCAATCGCTGCAGGGGTTGGTCTTAACAATAGCAACCTCTTCAACAGTTTACCAACAGCTTTCCAAATGTTCTTTTCAAACGGTATCGTGGTCGCAAGCTTACTTGCCATCGTCCTCAATGCCATTTTGAACCATAATAAAAAAGAAAAATAACACAAGAACACCTGAGTCGCTTTACTTAGGTGTTTTATCATGCAATAAAACATATTGAATCCAAGTCATATCTATAGTACAATGAAAATATAAATGTTTGAAAAATTAATTTAGAAAGGAGAATAGAATGCACGAAACACATTCTCTCCGTGAGCGATTTCTTGTTTTCTTCAAGATTTTTGTGCCCATACTAATCTATCAGTTCGCCAACTTCTCGGCAGCCTTTGTGGACACTACCATGACTGGTCAATACGATGCCCTACACTTGGCGGGTGTAGCCATGGCAACGAGTTTATGGAGTCCTTTTTTTACCTTCTTAACAGGTATCGTCTCTGCCTTGGTTCCGATTATCGGGCACCATCTAGGGGCAGGTCGCAAGGATCGAGTAGCTCCAGATTTCTATCAATTTCTCTATATGGCTTTAGGTCTATCACTGATCCTCTTTGCCCTCGTTTTTCTGGGGGCACCCTTAGTTCTGGGACACTTAGGTTTGGAACCTGTGGTCAGAAAGGTAGCCCTTGGTTACCTACGCTTTTTGAGCCTTGGAATTATTCCCCTTCTGCTCTTTAGCGTGGTTCGCTCCTTTCTTGATGCGCTTGGCCTCACGCGCCTTTCCATGTACCTCATGCTTTTGCTTCTACCACTAAATGGTTTCTTCAATTTTCTCCTCATCTATGGCATCGCTGGTCTACCAGAGTTGGGGGGATCCGGAGCAGGTCTGGGAACTTCATTGGCTTACTGGGCTCTTTTCCTTATTTCCATCGCAGTTATCAGAAAGCATAAGAAAGTTAAACCCTACCAGATTGAAAAAATCCAACCCCTTGATAAGACGGCTCTGCTTGATGCACTGAAACTAGGCCTCCCCATTGGTGGAACGGTCTTTGCGGAGGTCTCCATCTTCTCAGGCGTTGGTCTAGTTATGGCTAAGTATCCATCCCTAGTCATTGCCAGTCATCAGGCGGCCATGAATTTCTCAAACCTCACGTATGCCTTTCCTCTCAGTGTTTCCAGTGCAATGGCTATCATTATTTCTTATGAATTTGGAGCTAAACGCATGGATGCGGTTAAGAGCTATAGCAAACTAGGACGTCTAACTGCCTTAGTTTTTGCTGGCTTTACCTTGTTCTTTCTCTATTTCTTGAGATATGATTTAGCTGAACTCTATGGACATGAACCTGAGTTTTTGAGAATGACAACCGTTTTCATGACCTATAGCCTCTTCTTTCAAGTATCGGATGCCTTTGCGGCTCCACTTCAAGGAATTCTGCGTGGCTATAAGGACACCAAGGTCCCTTTCTATCTCGGTGTCTTGTCCTACTGGGGCTTGACCTTTCCTGTTGGTTATCTTCTTGAAAAAGTTGCTGGACTGGGTCCATATAGTTACTGGATTGGCCTGATTGCCAGTCTTATCGTCAGTGGTCTTTGTTACCAATGGCGCCTAAATAGAATCGTCAAACGCTACGAATCACATCATTAATATACCTTAAACAGTCTAGTTAGACTGCTTTTTCTCTGCTCAAAACTTGATAATAAAGAAAAAGCCTCCTTCATATTGAAAACAAATAAACTGTTGTCAATGTACAGAAAGTTTCTTTTATGAGTGATTAGTTATATTCAGATTTTCCTGCTTATTGCCAAACTGGATCCATTAATGAAAGCATAGATGTTTAATATTGAAAAAGGTCAATTTTTGTCCTGAATGGTTAGGTGATATTTTATGTTAGATTTAAAAGGCTTTCCTTAATTTCTTTTACATGCAAAAGAGGTTGGTAGCAAGGGACTCCAACCTCTTTAGTTATGACATGATTCTGCTAAAAACATCTCTTAAAACTCGTGACTAGTCAATCTACTTGGTCAAGTAAGTAGGCATAGCCTTCTTTTTCCATATCAGCTTTAGGCACAAATCGCGTTGCTACACCATTGATACAGTAGCGTAACCCCCCCTTGTCACTTGGCCCATCTGGAAAGACATGCCCAAGATGAGAATCTCCTACACGACTACGAACCTCAATACGATCCATATTGTGAGAATGGTCTTCTTTGTAGTTGGCAACCTCGGGACTAATAGGACGAGAGAAACTTGGCCAGCCACAGGCTGAATAAAACTTGTCCCTAGATGAAAAGAGAGGCTCACCGGTCACTACATCAACATAAATCCCTGGTTCAAAATGATTCCAAAGTGGGCTTGTAAAGGCTCGTTCTGTTCTATTTTCTTGGGTCACAGCATAGGCTTCTGGACTCAGACTTACTTTAAGTTCCTCCTGACTTGGCTTGTGATAAGAACTTGAATCAATAACAGGGTTAACGGCTTGATTAACATTAATATGGCAATAGCCATTAGGATTCTTCTTGAGATAGTCCTGATGGTATTCCTCAGCAGGAATAAAGTGCTGAAGTGGCAACAACTCAACCGCCAAAGGCTGATCATATTGCTCAGACATTTCTTGGAAAACTTTCTCGATGATTGGCAGGTCATTTACATCAGTATAGTAAACACCCGTACGGTACTGGGTTCCCACATCATTCCCCTGTTTGTTTTTGCTTAGAGGATTGATGATACGGAAAAAATGTAGCAGAATCTCTCGCAATGTCACCTTGCCAGCATCATAGGTCACCTGAACAGTCTCAGCATGTCCCGTCTGACTGATGAGCTCATAACGAGTCGTCTCACTACTACCATTAGCATAACCCGAAACCGCATCTAACACACCAGGCACACGAGAGAAGTACTCTTCCACACCCCAGAAACAGCCACCAGCAAGATAGATCACATGATTATTTGGATTTGACATCTTTAGCACTCCCTTCACTAGATACTTGCATCTCCACGCTTTAAGTGTAACGCTTTTTGGGATATTTCGCACTTATGGTGACTTGGAGAGAAAAAAATCCCATCACAATTGTGATAGGATTCATTTTTATTCCATTTTATTCCATTTCAAAGCTTTCACTCTTGATTTTATCTGGTAAAACGAGAGACAAGAGGATACACAAGATGGCTGGAATCAACCATGGCAGTGATGCTCCCGATAATGGAAGGAAGTTAATGATGGCATTAAGTCCTGCAAGTTTGAACTGACTGCCAATTACACTAAGCAAAGCGATAAGTGTCACTACAGTAACTGTAATTTGCATACCAGGTTTAGACAAGGCTACAAACTTATTAGCAATTACAATCATAACAATTGTGATTGTAATTGGGTAAAGAATCAAAAGTACTGGTACTGAGAAAGCAATGATATTATTAAGTCCCAAATTGGCAATCGCAAATCCAATAAGAGTAAAGACAATAGCATAGGTTTTGTATGAGACTTGTGGGAAGGCCTTATTAAAGAACTCACCGGTCGCCACAATCAAGCCTGCTGTTGTCGTAAAGCACGTCACTGTTACCATAACTGCTAGGAAAATCTGTGAAATCGGACCAAAGATAGCCTGTGTTGCACTCGATAGAACTGCTGCTCCAAGGTTAGCACCTTCTCCCAAAGTTGATGTATCAAGTGGGAAATGGTTACCCAAGAATGCTAGACCTAAGTATAAACCTGAGAACATCAATCCAACCAGAATACCTACAATCCAAATGGTTGAGATGTACTCTTTTTTAGATTTAAAGCCTAATTGATTGAGGGTTACTACTGCCACCACACTAAAGGCTACCGAAGCCAAGGCATCTAAAGTATTGTACCCTTCCAAGAAACCATTACCAAAAGCTGAGGCTTTATAAGCTTCTGTTGCAGTATGTGTGCTATGACCACCATATTTAAAGGCACCAACTACAATCAAAATAACGATTAATAGGGCAAAAATAGGAGTCAGGATTCGACCAATACTATCTAAAATCTTAGAAGGATTCATTGCAATCCATAAAGCCAAGGCAAAATAAACGGCTGTGAAGGCAAGTAACCATAGACTAGTATGACTATTACCAAGCATTGGTTCAATACCAATTGAAAAAGCTGTTGCTGCTGTCCTTGGAATGGCAAAGAATGGTCCAATAGACAAGTAAAGCACCGACAAGTATAGCAAGGCAAACTTAGGTGAGATTTTTTGAGAAATCTCATGAATATATCCCTTCGGATTTAGAGTCCCAATAATAAGTGTTAGAATTGCAATTCCGACACCAGATAGAACAAAACCGGCAATAGCTGGCCAGAAATGACCTCCAGATTCAAAGCCTAGCTGAGGTGGGAAAGTTAGGTTTCCCGCTCCGAAGAACATACCAAACAGTAAAAGGGCTGTAAGGCCTCCTTTTTTTAACATAAGTTACTCCAATCTAAAACAAAACATGACGTTTCAAAAGGAAACGGCTTGTTCATTAATAATTTTAGTCAACTTATTTAGTATGACATGATTAGTTTGGAACTTCAAGCTATTGAAACGTATTAGGAAAGGTTTTTAAAATTGCGAATTTTCTGTATCATTTTACGAAAAAACGAGACAAGATTCTCATCTCGTCTCGTTTAACGACTTAAATTATGGGTGACTAACAATTAGTTCAAGATTTCCCTCGATTTCCCAAGCTTGAACATCGCTTGGTAGAATGAAATAACCTCCTTTGGCAATGTCGTAATCTTGCCCGTCTACGTTAAGGCTTCCTTGACCATCAAGCACACTAAACAAACTGTAATCAGCAGTCTTTTCAAAATCAGCCTTACCTGAAATTTCCCATTTGTAAACAGCAAAGAAATCACTTGCCACTAAGAGCGTTGATTTGAGATCATCTACTTTTGTTGTAACTGGGCGACTGTTGGCAGGTTCACCGATAGTAAGCGCGTCGATAGATTTTTCTAGATGGAGATCACGCAAATTGCCTTGGTCATCCTTACGGTCAAAATCATAAACACGATAAAGTCGTATCACTAGATTGTTGTGTTTCAAGAACCATGATACCTGCACCAATAGCATGCATGGTACCACTTGGTACATAGAAGAAATCTCCTGCTTTAACTGGAACCTTGGTCAAGAAATTTTCCCAATCCTTACTTTCAATTTGCTGGCGCAATTCTTCTTTTGATTTAGCATTGTGACCATAAATGATTTCTGCACCTGGTTCAGCGGGAATGATATACCAACACTCTATTTTACCAAGCTCACCTTCATGTTCAAGTCCATAAGCATCATCTGGGTGGACCTGAACTGAAAGCCAATCATTGGCATCCAAAATCTTCGTCAAAAATGGGATATGACAACATTTTAGATATCTTCATCACTGAATATGATAAAGGAAACATTAATGTCGTGACTTATTAGACAAATCACTTGCATTACGGTCTAAGATTTTCTACAATGGTCTCATCATAAAAAAGGAGGTACTATCATGGGTATCGAAGATAAATTGAATCAAGCTAAAGGAGCTCTTAAAGAGGGTGCTGGTAAACTGACTGGCGATAAAAAGACTGAAATCGAAGGTGCGGTTGAAAAAGTTGTAGAAAAAGCAAAAGACGGTATCAAATATGTTAAAGAAGGCGTTGATGATGCGGTTGAAGTCCTTAAAAATAGCTTTAAAAAATAAGACAAAAAAGAAGTTTTCAAGCCATTTGGCAAGAGAACTTCTTTTTTATTTTTTTCTAAACTGAAATTACTTACGAGAACGCTTGCTTCCTTTAAGTGCAAATGATGTTTCATAAGTACAGCTCCTAATGCACCTAATCCCAAGCTACTCACATCACCAGTATCTGGTAAAGTTGATTTATTTACTTGGCTACTTTGTGAACTTTTAGCAGACTGGTTAGCCTTAGAGCTTTTATTTTATTTTTGAACAAGATTAGTTTGTACAACTGAGCTACCCAAAATTAAGCTAGCGACTAGGACTGCCCCAACTTTTTTCCCGTTTTGATGATTTCTTAATGGCATAACGTTCTTGTGTTTGTTTGGTATGTTTGTATGTCATCTATTAAACCTTCTACTTACTTTTGCGATGACTCTATTAAACACTAGAAAACTAGAACAAGGCCTAAAGAAACGTTAATCTTTACTTAAAGTAAAAAAGTCCCCAAAATATTGAGAACTTTCAATCTCTAGGATAGACCAGTCTAAATTTTTCCAAAACAACTTGGCTTTTCTAACTAAAATTCAATCCGGCCTCATGCAACCATTTGCTAAAGAGGTCCTCATGAATCTTTTGCCAGTAAGCTAGGCTTCAATCTCCTTCACCTTCTTTGTATGGTCAACGCTAACTTGTTTAAAAAGAAGAACCACAATTTTAGTTGTTTCAATAATACAAACGGCATTTTACTTGGGCAATGGGGCCTAGCTAACTGCAAACAAGTCGAAAGGTGAGCTAATTACTGTCTTTTGTCCCATCAAAACCAAATTGTGAGCTAGTCTGTCTCTACTTCAAATATCAAAAATGGTAGGCCAAAAGGGCTCTACCATTCTCATCTTAATACTTAGAATGTTTGTAACCGTAAAAGGCATAAATAGCCGAACCAATTAGCACTGCTATGCCAAAGGCTGACCAGGTTTGCCAACTGTACTGACTCATAAATGAGAGACAGACGATGATGGAAAGGATTGGTAAGACAGGAACAAATGGGACCTTAAACTCATCCTTCTGTGGCAAGCCCTTGTCTTTACGAAGAATGATAAGAGCAATAGCCAAGAGGACCAAATAAGCCAAAGTCGAAATATTAACCAAGGATGCCATATTAGCCAAAGAAAAGATGCCTGATGAGATGGCAGAAAGGATTCCAGTCAAAAGTGTCGCATAATGTGGAACCTTATGGGTCTTTGAAACCTTTTGAAAAGTTTGTGGAAGAAATCCATCACGCGCCAAGCTATAAACCATGCGACTAAGGGCATAGGCCATGGAAATACATACGGTAATCAAGGTCATAATGGCAACTACCGATACATAATTGGCTGCCCAAGACACACCAATATAACGAAGGGCATAAGCTACGGCATCGTCGACATTTAACTTGGTATAGTGGACAACTCCCGTCAAGACTAATGAAACCACGGCATAAAGTGAAGCGACGATAATCAAAGCGAGAACTATACCTCGAGGAACATTCTTTTGTGGTTCCTTAATCTCATCTACTGTCATAGAAATGGATTCAAATCCAAGAAAACCAAAGAACATGAGAGAAGCACCTGCCATAATCCCCGTCTTCCCACCATAAATTTGGCCGAAGCCAAATGGTGCAAAGTTAGCCCAGTTGTCCGGATTCAGATGGAAAAGACCAACTAGGATGAAAACCGCCAAGGCAGAGAACTTAAGCACTACTAGGAGTGAGTTCAAACGAAGGACTTGTTTGGAATCCATGAGGAGAAGAGCCGTCACAAGCACCAAAACCAAGACTGGCAATAGGTCAATATAGGTCCCCTGACTCGGATTAAAAGGGCCACTGATAGCCTTGGGGAGCTGTAGACCAAAGCTTGCCAAGAGCCCCTTGAGGTAGGCTCCCCAACCAGAGGCAACACTAGACACGGCGTTCATGAAAACGATCATTGTAAGCCATCCGCCCATCCAAGCAGGGTACTCACCCCAAGAAGCATAGAGATAACCATAAACACCACCAGCGGATGGATAGCGTGAGGCAAACTCAGCAAAGAAAATCGCCGACATACCCACACAAACGGCTGAAATCAAAACCGAAATAATCAGGGCTGGACCTGCCAAGGTTGATGCCGCGGTACCAGTAATCGTAAAGATTCCTGTCCCAACCATGGCACCGATTCCCAGAAGGACTACATCCCTAAGGGTCAGATGCCGTTTCATCTCGGTTTGAGACAAACCAACATCCTTTTTACGAAAAATACTCATTTTTATACTCCATTTTCTGAGAAATACCGCACTATTATACCATACTGCAAGACAAAAATAGAGCTATTTCTGTGTTTTTATACCTCTATTAATAAAAAGCATATCAAGATTAAGATTTCGTAACAAGTATTTTCTAACGTGTGCCCTATATCTATCAAAAACCGACTGCTCAAAACTTTGCTTTAGTTGTCCATTATTCTGCAGTTTTAGTAAATTGGGATCATTTAAATTAGAAAACACTATGAAACTGAAAAAGGTTTTAAATCTCAAGTTATAGCTTTCATTTATAATTAATCTACTAACTGGTCTTAGGATACAAAAAAATAACAAGATTTCTCAATCCTGCTAGTCTTTTGTCTTATCATTATGATTTTGTTCAGTCAGTATGTAGCCTACTGCCAAGCTGACTGACTAAGTTAAAGTGATTATTTGTCGCCAAAAACTTTGAAACGACCTTCTGTTTGGACGTCTTTATCTCCTGCTGGTGCAACGATTTGACCAAATGGTGCTTGGGCACGGAGTTTCCAGTTAGCTGGGATGTCGTATTTTTCAGCCAATTGAGCATCAACAAGTGGATTGTAGTGTTGTACGTTCATACCGATATTCTTCTCAGCCAAAGCCAACCATGTCGCATAAAGGGCGATTCCATGACCTTGCTCTGACCAAATTGGGAAGTTTTCAGCGTAAAGTGGGAATTGCTCTTGAAGGCCTTTCACTACATCTTGATCTTCATAGAAGAGGATTGTTCCCTTAGCTTGAGCAAAACCTGCCAAACGTTCTTTTGTTGCCTCAAAAGCTTCTGCTGGCGTTACTTTTTCAAGCTCTGAATAAGCGATTTCATTCCAGAAAGCATCTGATTCTTCATTCAGCAAGATCACCACACGTGATGTTTGTGAGTTGAAGGCTGTTGGTGTGTTAAGGACAGCTCCTTGAATGGTTTCAATCAATTCTTGGTTAGAGAGCTCAAGGTCTTTTCCCAAAGCATAGATTGAACGGCGTTTTATTTGTAAGTCTGTAAAGTAGGTCATAGGTATTCCCTCTTCCTTTATGATAAATGTTAATTGTTAAAATTGTTAAGCTATTTTGTAATAACTTTGATTAAAATAACCATTATAGCCGTTTAAAATGTAACGTCAATAGTTACGACTTAAAAAATCACTAATTATTAATATTTCTTTCTTACGCGTGTCAAAATACCATCCTTATCCTCAACTGTTAACTCATTAGAAGATGACCATTTGACCTTGCCTCCACGATTGTTAGCACGTTCTGCTATGCCAACCAAGTCGTCCTTGTTTGTCACTTCAATGACGTAGTAAGCAAGACCAGGCATATCTTTGTCACGTTTGGACAAGTTTTTTCCGCCCCACTCGTTGACCGCAAGGTGACGGTGGTAATCACCTGAAGCAATCCAACTAGCGCTTGGAATGGTAAACTTATCCGCTAGCTCTAAAACATCCTGATAGAAAGTGCTTGCTAGCTGACTATCTTTGACTGATAAATGAATATGCCCCATGCGAGTATCCTTAGCTATCACAAAAGGCTCAACCTTCCGTCCCATATCGTAAATTTCTTGAGCTGATAACTCTTCTGTGACACCAACGATGCGACCATCCTCACGAATATCCCATTCAGCAACCGGCTTGTCTCTATAAAGCTCAATACCATTGCCTTCAAGGTCTTCCAAATAAAGGGCTTCACTATAACCATGGTCAGCTGCACCGACAAATGGATAATCCAGATCAGCAATATGTTTGAAAACATCTGCTAAATCTTCGCGAGACGGTAACAAAATCGCCATATGGTAGATACCATAACTGGACTTGACCGCTTCCTCACGATTGGTCTGAATCAGATGGACCAAAGGCTTGTTTCCAGCTCCTAAAACAACTTCCCTTTCCGTTTTGGTTAGGATTCCAAGTCCAACAATCTGTGTGTAAAAGGCCGTCTCCGTCTGACCAGCTAAGTCCTTTACATTGAGTACCGCCTCTGCGAGGTAAATCTTACTATTGTAGTCATATGTCATATGATTTTCTCCTGTGTTGTAATCATTTATATGACATTATTACACTTGGTTTTATTGTAATGTCAATTATTACAACCTAGAATCAAAAAAGAAACCGAATAATTTTCGATTTCTTATCATTTAAGATCTAAAAATCAAGCTCCAGTTTCTTTCCAGTTAGCCTTAGCATCCTTTAAAATACCAGCTAAAGTTTTCTTTTCGAGTTCTTTTTCCATTGCCATTTGAACATCTTCTAGGCTCTGATCCAAAATACCATGAATATTACGTCCTACTGGACACGCTGGATTAGGATTGTCATGAAAACTAAAGAGTTGCCCACTTGGACCGATGCTATCCACCGCACGATAAACCTGTAAAAGGTTAATCTCCTCTGGTGCCATGGCTAATGTCGATCCTCCACTTCCCCTTTGAACAAAAATCAAGTCTGCTTTCTTCAGTTGTGACAAGGTTTTGCGGATAATAACTGGATTGACACCCACACTACTCGCCATTAAATCACTGGTTAGCTTAGTTTCATTTCCCTTATTTTGTGCTATGAGGGTCAAAATATGGACAGCAATGGTAAAGCGACTTGGAATTTGCATATCAAGAACCTCTCGTTAATCTTTTTCTTTTCAATCAATTATAACAAAACCAACGTTGTAAAACAAGGAGTTACAACAACTGAAAGAGTTCCTCTTACACTAAAAAAATAGAGCCATCATAAACTCTATCCTTTTGTATTTGAAAATAAGTAACTAGACTAATAATACATAGTATTATAGTCTATTGAGGCTCTAACTTGGTCTTTTGCTTCTTGCGAAGACCTTGTCCTTCGATATGTTGTTTGATCAGGTCCACTACCTCATCATTGGTTGGTAAATCCGAGTGTTGGGCATCTTCACCTGTAACAGTGATTTCAGTGTAACTTTTTGCCTGATTCTGATAGATATATTTCCCAGCGGACACACTAGCATCAGGAACCAGCTCGTCCGAATCATAGGTAATGGTTCCCGCTACCGAATAGACATGCAGGGTAGACGGAATATTCTCTTTAGCAGCTATAAAGTCTGCTAGCATGACCGATTTATTTTTAATATTGGTTTCAGTGAAATTATAGGGCGTTCCGATAGTCATCAAAGAATTTATCTTGACATCGTAGTCGCTAAGATAATTTTCAATAAAAGCCGTATAAATCAAGCCACCATTTGAATGTGCCAACCCTTTAAAATTATTGAAATTGTATTTATTCTGCAAGGCTTCAAAGGCCTGATTCATCATCTTGGATTGTTTCTTAATATTGCTATAGCCATCCTTATTATTTTCAAATCCGATAACAATAATAGGTTCATTGTCATTTTTCCTGATTTTACCCTCAAAGGTGATACGCCCATTATTCCAAACCTTAACCTTGAGGAGGCTATGCTTGGTACCACGACGGTCTTGATTAAGCTTACGGACTAGGCCATCAAATCTATTTTCCGTAGCAGAGCTCCCTGGAATCATGATAATGGGAGACAATTTTGAATTATAGAAAGTCTCTATTTCCTTGACATTTTTCCTAGTCCAACTATAGGATGGGACGGCTAGACCAATGAGAAAGAGAGCAATAAGGATAAAGACCAACTTAGTTTTTTTATTTAGTTTCAAGGCTTTCTCCTTCCTCTTTTAGACCGTGTTGTACCTTATTAGACAGACGCACAAATGGAATAAAGATAAGAATGTCGACTCCCAAACAGAGGATACTAATAGCTAGAGCTCGTAAGCTACCCCCAGTTCCGATAAAGGCGTAAAGAAGACTTGGTGTGCCATCTGGAACTGGATAAACCGCAGCTGGCATAAGATGGATAGCCAAGGACACCGCAGCAATACCTATATTTACCATAGGTGCCAGTAGGAAAGGAACCAAATAAACTAAATTTAACAAGACTGGTATCCCCACCATAAATGGAGCCCCATAGTTAAAGAGACTAGGAAAGACACTTAGAAGACTCACCTTCTTATCCTTATAACTGGTTGATGCTAAAAGCAGAGCCACCAAGAGGGCTAGCCCTGAGCCAATGCCAGCAACCATACCATAACTATGATAAAGGTTTGTTAGCGTATAAAGGTGGGGAAGCCCAGTCGTCGTATGATGAGAAACAGCATAGGTCAGATTTTCCAAGGCAAAACTATCCTCGGCAATGGAATTTGGGGTAAAAACCTGATTATTCCCAATCCAAGCAGAAAAAGTGTTCAAAAGTCCCATCATAAAGGTTGACAACAGATGATTATCAGTTACAGTAAAGGTAGAAGTAAACTTCCTAATCGTTTGAAAAACATTAGCTTGATCTCCAATAACAAGAAGAAGGTTAAGCCCAATAGCTAAAATGAGTGATAAAAAAATGGGACGAACAGTCTTTGGTTGATAAATATAGTCCTTATCCACAATCTGATCATCACTAGCTCTCGAAAAGCGAAAAATCTGGCCAACCAGATACCCCACAAATATAGCCAAAATAATGTTGATTGAATCCGGTAAATTGATACGAGTCAAGACACCATCGTTTAGCGGTGACAGCAACAGCTCCTGCGATCCTATAATCAAGCTAACCAAAAGGGATGTCACACCAGCTGTACCAGTACTTCTACCATAGTGACCAGCTGTGTATTTCCCTGCAAAATAGGTTGATAAGGGCCCTGCTAAGCCACCAAGAAAGTTGGAAAGATTAATGAGCACCTGCCCAGTTATCTTAAAGGTCGGTAACCAGTCAGAAACTGAAAACAGCTGATTGATATAGCCCATCTCCGAAAAAACAGATAGTGAAATCACCCGAATAATTCCTGAAATCAGAAAAAATGGAAAGAGCGAAATCAAGGTCTTTTGAGTAATCTGGACAAAGCCCCGCTCACGAAGCCAGAGAAACCTCAGGATCAAATAGTCTATCATGAAAGACTCCTAGAAATTGGCAAAAGTAAACTTTAAATGCAACGTTTTCTTACATTATAGCACAAAGAAAGAGGCCTCACCTTAATCCTGGGTTACACCAACTTCTCAATCTTACTAAAAATACTTTGTTATCTTTTAATACAAAAAAACATGAGTCTCCACTTTTGAGACTCATGGCCGATTATTTATTAAGCAAAAGTAGTCACATCAGAGGCGTCCAAACGAACAGACTCAAAGCCTTCTTCATCAGCTTTCCCAAGGGCAATAATCAAAATAGGCACATGTCGGTCTTCATCAAGACCAAACGCTTTGGCAAGACCGTCTTTTTTATAGCCACCGATGGCATTTGTATCGTATCCATAAGAGCGAGCAACGAGCATTAACTGCATAGCAGCAAGGCTAGAGTCGATATGGACAATTTCATTCATCACTTCGAAAGGAGCTTTCTCATACATTGGTACAATGCTTGATAGTTGTTTCTCCTTGACCTCTTCTGGCATTTTTCCTTGAGTAACGGCCTTCCCATAGATTTCTTCTGCTCTTTCTTGGCTCTTCAAATCGGCAAAAATGAGAACCATGGCTGAGGATGTTTCATTTTGTACACCATTGTAGCTGACAAAAGGTTTCAATTTATCTTTGCCTTCTTCGCTATCAACGACAACAAAGCGCCAAGGTTGCATGTTCACTGATGATGGTGCCGTAACGGTTTTATCCAAGATTTCCAACATTTCTTCACGTGGAATCTTGACAGAGGTATCAAACTTACGAATGGAACGACGGTTATATACAATATCTGAAAAATCATTACTTACTATAGGCATCTTATGTCTCCTTTTTATCATTAGACAAAATTAATATAACCAAGATTATAGCACAAGACTATTTTTATCAAAAACAATTACTACAAAAATACCTAAAGATTGGTTTTCTTGAGTCCCAGACGTTTCACTTCAGATGAATAGTAAACCATGATGGTCAAGAGGCTGAGTGTGATTAGCCAGATTGACTTAATATAAATGAAGCGCATGAGAAGAGCTGATACAACAGCACCAAGCATAAAACTGCCTACGACAAAGCTATAATTGACCGCCTGGCAACGATATTTTTTCTGATCCTTGCTACCCTGAATAACATAATAAAGTGCCGTCAGCATCCTTCGATAATTTCCTGAAGTCATAAAAATCACAAAGGGGTGATTTTCAATCTGACTACTGGTAAAAGTCTTCATCATGACACCCGCAGAAAATGCAATAATCGGAAGCTCTATTAGAGCATTTGGCCATAAGAATGGTAAAATAGCAGTCATCACACAAAGAGGAAGTAGACCATGAACACGACAGTAAGCATTCTTACGATGGTCTTTAAACCACATTCCAAAAAGAAAACCTATGGAAAAGAATAGAATAGAAAAACATCGCAACATGTTATGGTACATGCTACTACTACGCCAGTCAGCAACTAACAAGAGAATATTCCCCGTCTGAGTGGCAACCAAACTATGGTAATACATATGACAAAAGACATTCCAAAGCTCCCCCCGAAAAACTGAGCAAATGGGCCATCATACGTGTATTCTGAGGCAAAAGATTTCGAGACTCCATTACGTAACTCCCATCTATAAATAAAAAAATGATAGTTTTATTATAGCAAATCTAAAGAAACACACTAAAAATTAACTGTGTCAGGATCAACCTGAGTTTTGATCCCTTGAATCTTATCCAAGACTGCCATGTCTTCCTCTGACAAATCAAAGTCAAAGATATCCAAGTTGGCTTCAATATTTTTTGGTGTCACTGACTTAGGTAGTGGTAAGAAACCTTTTTGAAGGCTCCAACGTAGGGCAACTTGAGCAACAGATTTTCCATTACGTTCAGCCACTGCTTCAACATCTTCATTCCCAAAAATACTACCAGTACCTAGTGGGCTATACGCTTCAAGAAGAATGTCACGCTCTCGGCAATAGGCAACCAAATCTTCTTGGGTACAACCTGGAGCCAAGAGAATTTGATTGACATGTGGAACAATTTCAGCTGTTTCAAAAAGAGCTTCTAGATGATGTTGCATAAAGTTAGACACACCGATAGCACGCACCTTACCTTCTTTGTAGGCTTCTTCCATTGCCTTCCAAGCCCCTGCATTGCCAGCCTTCCAAGCATCATTCTCACGAAGTGCCTTTGGATTTGGCCAGTGGATGAGAAAAAGATCCAAATAATCCACACCTAATCTTTCGAGAGATTCGTCGATAGAGGCCTTAGCCAAATCGTAATCGTGCTTGTCATTCCAGAGTTTAGTCGTTAGGAAAAGATCCTCACGCGCCACATCACTATCAGCAATCGCCTTACCTACAGAAACCTCGTTACCGTAGATTTGTGCTGTATCAATATGTGTGTAACCAGCCTTAAGTGCGAAACTAACGCTATTGTAGGCTTCTTCCCCTTCTGGAATCTGCCAAGTCCCAAAACCAATTTTAGGAATAGTAACCCCATTTGAAAGTGTATATGTTTCCATCCTGTTCTCCTTTTCAAGTTGTAATAGAATTATCTTAAAAGATATCAAATAAAAATGCAAAGATTTGCTATGGACTATAGGAAAAACTCCAAATTGCAGTTTTCTACTAGGTGGTGCTCCTATTCCTTATGATTAATCTCTATCGTCATAACCTTTTGGATGGCTTGAATGCCATACCCAGGCACTTTCGATGATTTTTTCGACATTGTCAAATTGTGGTTTCCAACCTAGGACTGTACGAGCCTTTTCAGAGGATGCAATCAATGTATCTGGATCACCAGGACGACGACCTGCTTTCTCAGCTGGAATTTCTTTACCAGTAACCTTACGAGCTGCTTCAAGGATTTGAAGATTTGAGAATCCTGTTGAAGATCCTAAGTTGAAGGCTGTTGACTCATTGCCCTTACGGAGATACTCCACTGCTAAGAGGTGGGCATCCGTTAAGTCGAATGGATGTACATAGTCACGAACATTGGTACCATCTGGAGTATTGTAGTCGTCTCCAAAAATTATGATTTTCTCACGAACACCTTGAGCCACTTGGAGAATAATTGGCAAGAGGTGGGTTTCAGGACCACGATCCTCACCAATCGAACCATCAGGTTTGGCACCCGCCACATTAAAGTAACGAAGAGGAACATACTTGATGCCGTAGGCTTGGTCTGACCACTTCATGATAGTTTCCATCATAAGCTTACTTTCACCGTAAGGATTGATTGGGTTTTGTGGTGTGGTTTCAAGGATTGGAATTTCCTCAGGAATACCATAAGTCGCAGCTGTTGATGAGAAGACAATGTATTTGACACCACATTCGTTCATGACCTCAAGCAACTTCACCATACCAGAAGTGTTATTGTCAAAATATTTAAGTGGTTTTTCCATAAACTCAGCCACAAGTGAGTAAGCCGCAAAATGAATAACCGCATCAACATCAGGATTTTCCTTAAAGACTTTACGCATAAAATCTTGATCTGCTAAATCCCCCTCGTAGAATACAGCGTCTGGATGGACTGCCGCACGGTGACCCGTCACCAAGTTATCCACGACAACAACTTTTTCTTGGCCCGCTTCAACCAAACGGTCCACCATGTGAGAACCGATGTAACCAGCCCACCTAAAACTAAGATTGCCATAAATTTACCTTTTTCTTATTTTTCTATTATTATAACATACTTCTAGTCTACGAGACCAACTTGAGTTAAGTAAGGTGAAAGAGGATAAAAAATGGTCGCCAACAGTTAGTTGGCAAGCATTTTTCCTTTATGAAATTAAATATTCTAAAGCGATTGTTATCTAGAAATCTAACTGCTGGGATGAGAACCCAAATTAAATAATAACTCTAAAGGACTATCATAAAAAATACGTTTCATGATTGACTTTCACACTCTTTTTTCTCCCATAATTCATCTCTCACCAATAGCATTTACCTTCGGCATTTGATATAATTTTTCTCAGAGGTATTTTTATTTATGAAGAAACTAGCTTTTAGTTCTGAACAGTATTTGAATCTACAACGCGACCATATTTTGGAGCGTATTAACCAGTTTGACGGTAAGCTCTACTTGGAGTTTGGTGGAAAGATGTTGGAAGATTTCCACGCTGCCCGTGTCCTTCCTGGTTATGAACCTGACAATAAAATCAAACTCCTTCAAGAGCTTAAAGAGCAAGTCGAAGTGGTTATCGCCATCAATGCTAGCAATATTGAGCACTCTAAGGCTCGTGGTGACCTTGGAATTTCTTACGATCAAGAGGTCCTTCGTCTGATTGATAAATTCAACGAGCTCAATATCTATGTAGGTTCTGTTGTTATTACGCAGTATTCAGGTCAACCTGCGGCTGATGCCTTCCATAACCAACTGGAAAAAAATGGCATCACGTCTTACATCCACTACCCTATCAAGGGCTATCCAACGGATATAAACCATATCATTTCTCCTGAAGGTATGGGAAGAAACGACTATATCAAGACTAGCCGTAACCTGATTGTCGTTACCGCACCTGGTCCTGGTTCTGGTAAATTAGCAACATGTTTGTCTAACATGTACCACGACCAAATCAATGGTATCAAATCAGGTTATGCTAAATTTGAAACATTCCCAGTTTGGAATTTGCCGCTTCATCACCCAGTTAACTTGGCCTATGAAGCTGCCACTGCCGACCTTGATGATGTCAATATGATTGACCCATTCCACTTGGAAACTTATGGCAAAACTACGGTAAACTACAACCGTGACATCGAGATTTTCCCAGTCCTCAAACGTATGCTTGAGCGCATCCTTGGTGAGTCACCTTACGCTTCACCTACGGATATGGGTGTTAACATGGTTGGTTTTGCCATTACGGATGATGAGGCAGCTAAAGAAGCCTCTAAACAAGAAATCATCCGTCGCTACTATCAAACCGTTCTTGATTTCAAAAATGAACGTGTGCCTGAGACTGCTGTCAAGAAGATTGAGTTGCTCATGAATGATCTTGGTATTACTCCTGAAGATCGCCAAGTGGTCGTTGCAGCACGCGCTAAGGCTGAAGAAACAGGTGGTTCTGCTCTTGCCCTCGAATTGCCAAATGGTCAAATCGTAACTGGTAAAAATTCTGAACTCTTTGGTCCAACTGCAGCTGCTTTGATTAATGCTATCAAGACTTCTGCAGGTATTGATAAGGATACTAAACTTATCGAGCCTGAAGTGGTTAAACCTATCCAAGGTCTGAAAATTGACCATCTGGGTAGCCGTAATCCTCGTCTACATTCCAACGAAATCCTCATTGCCTTGGCTATTACAGCTGCCAACAATGTGGATGCGGCACGTGCCATGGAGGAACTTGATAACCTTAAGGGGTCTGAAGCTCACTCAACTATAATCCTTACTGATGAAGATAAAAATGTTCTTCGTAAGCTTGGTATCAATGTCACATTCGATCCTTACTATCAATACGACAAATTGTACCGTAAGTGATAACTGACTATAAACATCAAAGACCTCAGTTTTAATAACTAGGGTCTTTTAAAAATGACTTTAGCTTGATAAAGAAAAAAGGAAAACTCTATCGAGTTCCCTTTTTGATAACTAATTTTTCGTCTCAACCCGTTCCTAATAAAAAGGGGTGGCCTAGCATTATTATGAAAAAATGAGTTAAAGGTATCAAACAGAGGGCTAAGCCACTCCCGATTCTAATCAGCCTACGATTTCTAACTTGAGAAAAGGTAAGCTAAAAAGCAAAACTATAGTAGATAGAACAGCAACAAGTGGGAGGTAACGACCTCCAAAAAGGTAGAGAAGCAATGGAGCTATCGCTATCAAATGATTTAGAAAATTGCTAGTAACCCGAACGGTTTGTCCATCCTCCACAGTAATAGTGTTGGACTTGTAACCCAATTTACCAACACTCAATCGAGCTTTTGATGATGGTAGGGAAACAGTCACTGCTTCCACACCAGAAACCGTCCCGACAAGACTAGTGTCTACTCGAATGGGACTCTTTCTAGCCACCTTACTAGCTTCTATTGTAATACTAGCCACTAAGCATCTCCTTTTCCTATCTTCTACTTATAGTATACACTTTTTCGAAAAGCTTTCACAAGATAATCGACTATTAAATCAAGGTTCCTTTACAATTTTGTGCCTTTTCAAAAAGTATTGGATATCTTGATTGCTATATCACTATCCACTTTTCCTTCAAAAAATCAATTATTTTTGACAGGAAATCCGTTATAAGATATAATGTAACAACGTCGTTTACAACTAGTTGGTAATAATGTAAATATAGAAAAAAGGTTACATGAAATCATATAAAGGAATTCTCCTACTAACCGTAAGCATTGTTCTTACGGTCTACGTCTGGTTAGCAACGGGCATGACAAACTTCGTCACTCCCGGTCTAGCTTTAACAACCTTATCATGGACTTTTATGTTGGCAACACGATCACGACTTTTAGAAAAACTCTTTAACGGAATTGAGAGAATGTACGCTATCCACAAATTTCTTGCCATCTTATCAGTTATTCTCCTTGTCTTCCACAACATCGGTATGGGGAGTCTATAGGGGTCCATCTAGCTGGTCAGCTAGGAAACCTTGGAATACATACTTTCTTGGTAAAAGTCTCAAATACGAGACTTGGCATTGGCTTCATCGGTTGGTTTACTTAGCCTATATTTTTGGTCTCTCCCATGTCTATTTGATTATAGTTTTTTTATTTCATTTTCAATCTCTTGGTCTTTCCATCTTATAGCCCTAACCCCAAACAGTTTTGATAGCAGGAGTATTTGAATTTGTATACTTGGTCAACTATTGCCTCAAAGCATGGATATGAACATTGAGTGTATTGCTATCATCCACATATTCCTCTTGCCATACCGTCTCGTAAAGTTCCGTCTTTGAAAAGGCTCTCTCAGGATTGCTAGCCAATATCCATAGAAGTTCAAAGGATTTCACTGTCAATTCCAAAGATTGGTCCCCTATGTGAACCTCATGAGTCACATGGTAGATTACTAAGTCACCAAGATCGATCCGCTCTGTCTCACTTCAACGGCTAAGGCGACGTAAGATATTATTCACTCTTAAAACCAATTCGTGCAGGCTAAACGGTTTGGCTATGAAATCATATCCCCCCAAACTTAATCCATAAATCTTATCCTGCTCGCTTGTTTTAGCAGTTGTAAAGAGAAAGGGTTGATTAGGAGCAATATATTGAACCTCACTGATAAAATCATAACCGTTCATATTGGGCATCATGATATCTGTGATGATGACGTCAATAGATTTTTTTCTGAAAAGTTCTAATCCCTCCTTGCCATCATGAGCAACTAAAACATCGTATCCCGCCTGTAAAAAATAGCGGTTTTGAATATCTATCTCATCATCAACCAGCAAAATTGTCTTTTTCATCTGACGCTCCTTTGATAAAAACAGTGTTACACATAGTCAGTATAATACTATTTATTCTAATATTTAAATGATTTGAATCTTAATCTTCTCGTTTGGTTGTCAAACCTAAAAGTCCAACAAGACCTGCCAAGGCTAGACCAAACATACCAAGGCCAGCTGTAGCCGTTTGAGCTTTCCCAGTATTTGGTAGTATAGGTTGCCCATCATTTTTCTTAGTCTTAGCCATGGAATTATCTGTGGAATCAGCCATTCTCATCTCTGAAACATGGGCCTCTTTCGTCATATATTTAATTTTGTTCATTGAGTCTGACGTAGAAGAAGACATAGATATCTGATCTCCTTGAGGAGTTCTGGACATCATTTCTGATCCATGAAGTCGAATCGTTACTTGATGAGTAGCAACTAGATTGCTCAAGTCTGGTTTGCCATCTTTAGAACCATACACTTTGACAGTAGCTTGGTAAGTGTGAGTGCCATTGGCACGAAGTTGGTCTAGAAGGGCTTGTCCTTCTTTGCCTGTCGTGTTACCATTCAAATCTACTTCTTAGAAATATTGGCCTTTAGCCAAGCCTTTTGGAGGTGTTGATTGTATCTTTAGGTAAGTGGGGTTGGAATAAATATAAAACACATAAGGAATTAAAGGTAGAAGAAAAAAACGAAATAGAAACTATTAAGGAAACAAGTGCAAAGGATTATGCTGAAAATCTATTGAATGAAGCAGATAAAGATGATGAAATTGTCGATATTATCATTGATGAAGATGGTTCAATCATTACAGTTGATTTTAGTTAATCTAGTTAAAAAGCAACAACCACATAATATAGGTTGTTGCTTTTTTTAGTATATGTGATTTTCCAAAAGATGAATTTGAAGAATATTGTCGAGTTGGACTAATCTATACCCTTCATTAGTCTTTATTGATATTTCCTTACGAGACAGTTCTCTCACTTCACCAAATAAAGTAATTTTCCTATCACGATGTTTGATAGTGAACTGCCCTTTAAGTTGGTTGGCATAGAGTTGAGAAAGTAATAAGAGTTTCTGAGGTTTACTTAAGTCTGTTGAAAAGTCAACACGATATTTAGCAGCATGTAATGATGAGGTATGTTCGGACAGAAAGAACCCCATCCACTTTTGCATCCCTGGATCCTGGTATTCTCTTGCTGCTTGAAATGGTAAATAGGAACGATCAATCATTTTAAACCATCCAATCCTCCAGCAGAATGTCCTCCGATGAGCCTACTTCTGGCAATACTTCTCGATGCACCGTCAAGTGCATTAGCTTTTAGTAGAGAGGTAAAGCCAAATTGGTCTCTGATAGAATCTATTGCTGTCTGGAGCCTTTCTTCTTTTTCAATTTGTTCGACATCATCGAACAGTGAGATTAAACCAAAAGATTCATCTACAAAACCAGAATAATTAACCGCTACACTTCGGATTGCTCCTGAAGTGTATTTATTATGGAATAACTTCAACACATAGTTTGTCAGCATGTTAGTGTTATTCGTTGGTTCAATTTTCATTTGAGTATTGATAGAGCGTTTGTTTTCTTGCTTAGAGTAGCCAAGGTGTATAGAAACAACAGTCGCTTTTTTGCCTATCTTTCTCAGTCGGATAGCAACTTGTTCGGCCATCTCTCTAAGGACAATTTCAATATCTCGTTGTCTGAAATAGTCTCTAGGAAGAACCTGGGAGTTGCCTAGACCTTTTGATTTTGGTTTATAGGGTTTGTGAACGTTACTTTCATCAATACCATTAGCATGAAACCATAATCGAAGACCAGCTACTCCTAATTCTTTCTTCAAGATATCTGGGTTAGCATTTGCTAAGTCTTTGATTGAGTGGATACCTAATGTGTTGAAGCGTTTCTCCATTCTTTTACCAATACCCCAGAAATCTGTCATGTTTGGAATAGACCATACCTTATTCTCCACATCCTCATAGGACCAGTTAGCTCTCATAGTTGGAGTTTTCTTTGCTTCATTATCAAGGGCAAGTTTAGCAAGTAAGGGGTTAGCGTTGGACATACCAACGGTTGAATAGATGCCAGTTTGTCTCCAAATGTCTCTCTGAATCTTCGCAGAAATAAGGTCGAGTTTTTGTTTTCGAGACAACTGCTTATCTGGAACGAAGTAATTAAGAGAACTAGATAGGTCAATAAAACCTTCATCTATAGAATAAGGGTAAATATCATTTGGGCTACCATAGTTTTGAAAAATGCCTTGGATTTCCATATTAACTGAGATGTATTTGTCCATTCTGGGAGGAACGATGAAAGTCACTTTTGCCCAGTCTTCAATGAATCGCACGTATTCTGGATCTGTTCTCAGTCCTTGTTTCTTGGCATTGTAGTACGAGAACTTTCTTGTTTGAACATCAAAAGGGAGGTCGTATGCTCTTCCTACGTTTGATTTCCCAAACACTTTCTTAAATATCGGTGAAGAAGCAATAATAAGACCTGCAGAGTTATCAGCTCTACTCATAACACATAGAGAAGTTTTTAGAGGATGTAGTCCTCTCTCAACACATTCGACGCTAGCATAAAAAGACTTCATATCGATAAAAGCGATATCACTTCTTGGTTCTCTTGAATAATCAAAATATCCCATGTGCCACCTCTTTTTGTTAGTTTATAAACTAACAAAAAGTATAGACTATTTTGGTAAAGTTATCAAGTGTTACCAATAGTCTTCGAGAGTAAAAAAACACCAATAACTGTGTAATTGGCGTTTTCAGTAGTCTTCTAATTCATTTTAAAAGGAGTATCGAGTTATAAGTAACTTATTCAGAACTTCCCATTGATGATGACTCGGTAGAGGCATTAGAGTTATTGCCTCCGTTGCTATTATCTAGGACATTAGCACCCAAGAGCGAATTATAACCATTTTCATCAATATTGCTATGAAATTCAGGATTTACCCCCATGTCTTGTGATGAATCGGAAACTCCAGAATCTTGTTGTTGCGTAGGTGTTGTTGGGGCACTTCCAGCTACCGTTTTGGTGTCACTCTGAGCTGATTCACTAATAGTTGCTTGAGTAGAGCTTGAACTAGATGATGATGGTTTCGTAAAGGATGAGGTTTCCGTTTTTGAGGTGTTTTTGCTTGTGTTATCATTTTCTAACTGAGTCAACTTCTCATATATTTTTTGCGTTAATGTATTTTGTTGTGAGGCCGTTAATGATGCTGCGACACGAATAACAACTGTTCCGTATACATAGTGTGAACCAGGATTGATGACAGTTGGAAGGCCATCGAAAGCACTTAAATAGTCATTTCGTTTTTTGGCATCTTCTGCCGTTTTATAGACTTCAACACATCCACCTGCATCCGTACCTTTTGCTACTAAATCAGCACCAGCAACTGGATTAGTTACTTCGTTGTCAGCGAAATAAACTGCTGCCGTACAACTTCCTTGCTTGTTTAAGCCTTGGTTTGGATCATTATCTTCTATGGCTGACTGAACATCTGAAATCGTATCAATTTCCTTAAGACGACTTTCCACAAATGTATTGGAAGGATTTGTAATTTGTTTTAACTGCTTAACACTTGTTGAATACTTCTGGTTTTTATCTTTTAGATTTTTTATCTCTGTCGAGTAGTTAATTGGTTTTTTTAGTGATTTAACTTGTTTATTGATGTCGCTTGTTTTTTTGATTTTAGGAATTACTTGCTTCTTCTTTTCGGCAGTTGAGACTTCATTTTTTAGTTCAACCGTCAGATTTTCGTCTAAAGGTTTATCTTTGCTACTAAGTAGTTTCTTAGATGCATTTATTGTTTCCTCTAAGCTACGGTTTTCTTTTTGAATTTTGGTTGTCACTTCATTAAATGACTTTACTGCTTTTTGATGTGGTGAAATTACAAGTTGATAGTACCACTATACCAAAACAGAGTAGTACGATAAGAGAAAGTATGATACTTTTCTTTGTATCAATTTTTTTCATAAAAGAAGATTCTTTCATAGTCTATATATTTATATAATTTTCCGAAAATTCTATCTTTTTTGATTGCGATTCACTATTTTTTGTGTATAATTATAACATATAGGAGGAAATTTATGAAAAACATTGAAGATAGTATTACCACTGCCCCTAGAACAGGGGTACTTGCAGATTTTTTTGAAAAAACTGCATTAGGCGAGTTGGGAGAGCCAAACAATACTTATTTAGGTGATATTAATTTATTTAAAAATGACGAAAAAATGTCATCTTTTTATTTAAATCATAGAAAATTGCAAGGACAATTTGACAAGCATTTCTACTCAAGTATTCCCTTTATATTAGAAGAAGAATGTCGCGTTGGCTCAGCATTAAAAGATTACTTAGAAAAAAGAGATAGTATATAGTATTTATATGTTCTCGAAGCCGCTGAAGGAACAATGGCTAGAACAATTGGAAATTTGAGCAATGGTAAGATAAAAACTTTATCTTGTAGCCCAACAAAAGCTAATCAGGATAATTTTTTAGATATGGTAAGCCACTACATTCCAAATTTATCCTATCCCCTTACAATAAAATAACCAACTCAAATATCAGAGAATTATTTCCTAATTTCAATGGTTTTGACGTCATAATAGAAGATACAACATTTCAGATGTACAGTCCAGATAGAGCTAAACAAATAAAATTTACAAAAGAAAAGCTGAAAAAAGATGGTATAATTGGTTTTATTGAGAAATTTTCCAATAAAGATATTACGGAATTTCTAAAACGAGAACATATCAAAGACTCACTTTTTAAAAATAGATTTTTCTCACAAAAAGACATTCAATTGAAAAAAGACAATGTATTAACAGATATGAATAATGGTCTTGTTACATTGACACATTTAAAAACATTTTAGCTGACTTCTTTAAATATGCTGTTATAAACTGGAATTCTGGAAATTTCTATACAGTCTACGCATCTAATAGCAAAAATAATCTTTTAAGCTTTTTATCTAATATGACACCAGCATTAACTCCTAATCAGTTTGTACATACCGATCTTCCAGTTGCATTGCTGAACTTAAATAAAAACGAAATAAAATACAGAGTAATAAAGGAAAAATAATATGTCACTATCTACTTGGATATCATACACTATCGCTTGCATTCTACTTATTTCCCCTCCTGGACCAACAGTAACTTATCTTATAACTACTAGTATGACTCATGGGAAAAAAACTGCTTATGAAATTGTTTGGGGAAGTTTCTGGGGAGGACTTGTTTGTCTAATCCTCTCGTTTATTGGGATTGGAGCTATACTCAAAACTTCAGGAACCTTGTATGCAATTTTACGTCTACTTGGGATCGCTTATCTTATCTATTTAGGAATCAAAAGTTTTCTTGATGCTAATAAGGTAAAAGATAAAACTGAAAAAATGGTACCTCCTGAAAAAGGAGAAGCCTTTAAAAATGGATTTTTATTGATATTTTTAAATCCTAAAAATATTATTTTCTTTGCTTCATTTTTACCTCAATTCATTAATCACAACTCTCCGTTTTTATTACAAACTACAATATTAAGTTTGACATATCTAATTGTTGGTTTAATCAACGATTATTTATATAGTTTTTTTGCTTCAAATATTGGAAACGTACTTGGAAAACATTCTGAAAAGTGGATTGCCTACATCGGTGGTGTAGCTATGATACTATCAGCTATAATCGTTGTATTTCAAAATTTTTAGTAAAATTTTGAAGGAATTATCTTAGGAATTAAGAAATTCTCCGAATTATTCATAAATCACTTTTCTACTTCATTAACTTTACTCTAATACCTAAAACTCAACCTCAAATAAATATGACAGGAAAAATTATTTTTAACACATAAACAAAAAAACACTCTAAAAATGGCTCTATAATTTCTGTAGTGGGTAAAACCACTGTAGAGATTATAGAGCTTTT
>OLND01000158.1_pt1 | contig 85831 bp, 75 predicted proteins | sample 1672031 | NCBI WGS metagenome assembly OLND01 (sample SAMEA3136638, study PRJEB25190) | human gut metagenome | biome: human gut; feature: human-associated habitat; material: faeces | place: Austria | collected 2013 | reverse complement strand
TTATGAGTGCAGATATGCACAGTTTGCGCTTTCATCTCGGTAATTGAATTGCCGATGATTCCCGCTTATTATCCTAAAATTAGTATACCTATGGATAATTGAAAGGTACAGAATCTGCAAATCAAGTAGTAGTTCTATAGAACTATTTTACAAAAAAATCATAGGTTTAATTCCAAAAAAAGCCACCAAGAGATTTTTCTTATCCTCCTCCTGGCAGCTTCTCTTCATTATATCATTAAATTATTGTACAACACTCATGCTTTCATCGATCCAGTTCTGAACCATCGCAGCACTTACTTTAAGATAGTGGGCTATTTTTTCAGCTTTCATTCCATCCGCAGCCATGGACAAAGCAGTTTCTTTTGCCTGTGGCACCACGATTTCATAAAAATAGAATCCCAGATAGCCGATATTTTCCAACTTGATGATGACAATACTCCTGTATGAGAGATAAAGCCCAAAAGAAAAGCAGTTTGAATCGAGAGTAACTAACTCGATAATCAAGCTGCTTTTTTCATATCACGTTATTCAATTCATCAAGACTTCTGCAATTATCTCTGCTGCTATCTGGGAACCTTTTTCATTTGGATGGCACCCATCATCCGCATAAAGATTTACTTTATCTGAAAGTTCATAAAATTTCTTTCCAACATCTGCAATCAAAGTATGGTTTCTATCTGCTGCCAGGTGATAAGCTTCATACAGTTTCTGATACATCTCATCATAATCCATTCCAAAAGTTTCCAACTTCTTTCCTCCACGTTGATATGCCCAGGTCGCATAAAAAACTGGCTTTGCTCCATTCTCCCTGATCTTCTCACAGAGTTTTTCTGCATTTTCAAGGAAACAGGCTTTTGATGTAATTGGACCATTGCTCATTTCCTGTAAAATGACAAAATCCCATTTTTCATTTTGCAAAGCTTCCTGTGTACGCTTTCCCATCTTTGTTTTCGGATTTAACTGCTCTGCCAATCGTGCCCCTCCACGGGTATGTTGCACAATCTCTGCACCGGTCAACTCATCCAACATGTCCGGCATATGATTTGCCGTTGTAAAACTGTTTCCTAACATCAATATTCTCATCTTCTATATTCCTTTATTATGCGCATTTACTTCTATCGCATAAACCAATTCCGTATGTTCATCAAACAAAACCCACTCCACCAGATCAAAATCATCTGGATGTTCCTTCAAAAATCCAGCAACTGTATTCACTGCAATTTTTGCTGCAAGTCCAACCGGAAATGAATACACTCCTGTAGAAATTGACGGAAATGCGATTTTTCTGATTTTGTGTTCCAGTGCCAGCTGCATAGAAGATAAATAACAACTTACAAGTAATTCTTTTTCATTTTGATTCCCACCATTCCATATTGGTCCTACTGTATGGATAACATACTCACAAGGGAGCTTATATGCTTTTGTAATTTTTGCCTTCCCTGTCTCACATCCATGTAATGTTCTGCATTCTTCCAAAAGTTCTGGTCCTGCTGCTCTGTGAATTGCTCCATCCACACCTCCGCCACCAAGAAGTGAATTATTCGCAGCATTTACGATTGCCTGAACATCTGTAATTTTTGTAATGTCTCCTCTGATTGTTTTCAACAATTCCATAATTTCTTTACTCACACTTTCTGTATTCTTCCAAAATGTCATTTGCTCCATAGATATTCTGGGAGTGTTCCATATTGCTGTTGCACATATTATAATGCAATATATGAAGTGATGTATATAAGAAAAACCCTTGAAAATACTGGATTTTCAAGGGTTTTAAGACTCTTTTTAAAGTTCTGCAAAAAACAGATTACTGTGCCATCTGTTTTGCAACTTCTTCTGCAAAGTTCTCTTCTTTCTTTTCGATACCATCACCTGTCTCGTAACGTACGAAACCTTTAACAGTGATCTTAGCACCGTTTTCTTTAGCAACCTGCTCTACGTATTTAGCTACAGACTGTTTTCCGTCTTCAGCTTTAACGTATGTCTGGTCAAGAAGGCAGATTTCTTTAAGCTCTTTTTTGATACGTCCTGTGATCATTCCTTCGATAACCTTAGCCGGTTTCTGGGATTCTTTCGGATCGTTCTGGATCTGAGCCATAAGGATTTCTTTCTCATGCTCAATGTATTCTGCGCTTACTTCGCTATCGCTTGTGTACTGTGGTTTCAGAGCTGCAATCTGCATTGCTACGTTCTTAGCCATTTCTTTAACAGCATCGTTAACTACGTCTGTTTCAACGTCTACAAGAACACCGATCTTACCGCCCATATGTGTGTAGGAAGCAACGAAACCGTTCTCTTCTGTAACCTGAGCAAATCTTCTGATGTTCATGTTCTCGCCGATAACTGCGATCTGAGCTGCAAGAGCTTCTTTAACAGTCTTAGTTGTATCAAGTGCCCATGCTTCTGCAAGGAAAGCATCGATATCTGCTGCTGTTGTGTTCATAGCCTGAGCTGCTACATCTGCAACGTAGTTCTGGAATTTTTCATTCTTAGCTACGAAGTCTGTCTCAGCGTTAACTTCTACAACAACTGCTTTCTTTCCGTCTTCGGAAACTAAAGTTTTGCAAAGACCTTCTGCTGCTACACGGCTTGCTTTCTTCTGTGCTGTAGCAAGACCTTTTTCGCGAAGGAATTCTACTGCTTTATCCATATCACCTTCTGTAGCTGTAAGAGCTTTCTTACAATCCATCATTCCGGCGCCGGTCATTTCTCTTAATTCTTTTACCTGTGCTGCTGTGATAGCCATTTCATTTTCCTCCTGAATAATATTCGTAAATCGCCCGGAGGGGCTTTTCCTTTTTCAATGACAGGAAAGCCTGTCGGCTTTCCTGTACTGGTTCAAAAAATTATTCTTCTGTAGCTGCGAACTCTTCAGATTCAGCTTCGATTTCACCGTCTACATCTGCAGTACCCTGTTTTGCTTCGATAACAGCGTCTGCCATTTTGGAAACGATTAATTTTACTGCACGGATTGCATCATCGTTACCCGGAATTACATAATCCAGTTCTTCCGGATCGCAGTTTGTATCGCAGATACCGATAAGCGGGATTCCTAATGTATGAGCTTCCTGTACGCAGATTCTTTCTTTCTTAGGATCTACGATGAAGATTGCATCCGGAAGTCTCTTCATTTCTTTGATACCGCCGATGTTTTTCTGTAATTTTGCAAGTTCTTTTTTCAGCTCAATAACTTCTTTCTTAGGAAGAACGTCAAATGTTCCATCAGCTTCCATAGCTTCGATTTCTTTCAGTCTTGCAATACGGCTCTGGATAGTTTTGAAGTTTGTAAGCATACCACCTAACCATCTCTCGTTTACATAGAACTGTCCGCAACGCTCTGCTTCTGTTTTGATAGCATCCTGAGCCTGTTTCTTTGTTCCTACGAATAAGATGCTTCCACCGTCTGCTACGATATCAGCGATTGCATTGTAAGCATCGTCAACCATACCTACAGACTGCTGTAAGTCGATAATGTAGATACCGTTTCTCTCTGTGTAGATGTATGGAGCCATTTTAGGGTTCCATCTTCTTGTCTGATGTCCGAAATGTACGCCTGCTTCTAAAAGCTGTTTCATTGAAATAACGCTCATGTTTGTTCTCCTTTTTGGTTAATTTCTTCCGCCCGGTTCTTTTTCCTGGGGACCCAGCCTCACACCGCAGGGCACCATCCGCGGGAATCTCCGAACGTGTATATTTTTGCATACGCAATAGATGCGCATGACTCGCAACTCTTGTAGTATAGCATACAAAAACCCTCCATGTAAAGAGGATTTTTTGCAAATTTTTTATTATTATTACAGGTTTTTCCAGGTTCTGATTTACTTCTGCAAACTCAGTTTCCCGCATTTTATCGCCTCATATTTATAATGTCCATTATATCAGCGGACAATCAACTGTATATTCTTACAATTTCAGTTATTTTGTGACAATACTGTCTTTTAATTTCTTTTCTTCCTCTGCTGTCAGCTGACGGCATTCGCCTTTTGTCAAGTCATCCGGCAAATTCAATACTCCCATGGAGATTCGTTTCAGATAGACAACTTTCTTTCCTACTGCTTCTGTCATTCGCTTGACCTGATGAAATTTTCCCTCTTTAATTGTAAGATGAATTTCTGAGGACCATCCTGACGGATACTGTTCCAGTTCTGTCTCTTCAACTTTTCTTGTACTGAGGATCTCCAGTTTTGCCGGCATTGTGGGATTTTTTTCTCCGATTTCCAGACCATCTGCGAAGCGCTGCACATCCTCTTTGGTCATACATCCGTCTGTAACCGCATAATAGGTCTTGTCCACATGTTTCTTTGGAGAAAGCAATTCATGCGCCAGTGCTCCGTCGTCTGTGATCAGAAGCAGTCCTTCCGTATCTTTGTCCAGTCTTCCCACCGGAAACAGGCCTTTTCTGTCTGATGCTACAAGTTCCATCACTGTTTTGTCCCGCTTATCTTCTGTGGCACTAACATACCCTGCCGGTTTGTGCAGAAGATAATAGACAAATTTCGGTGCCTGGGAAATTCTGTTTCCGTCCAGAACTACTTCATCCTCTTCACTGACCTTGATCTCCGATTTCTTTGCAGGCACACCGTTGACCTGGACTTTTCCTTTTTGAATAATTTTTTTTACCTCACTTCTGGTTCCTGCTCCTGCATCTGCCAGGAACTTGTCCAGACGAACTGCTTTCTTCATTCTTCTTCCTCGCCAGTTTCTACTATTTTCTTTATAAATTCCGGCTCTTTCGCTTTCAGTACAGCAAACTCTATTCCGTTTAGCGATTCTCCGGCAGACTCTGTACTGTTCAGAGCCACTTTCACACTCACACCCGCCTCCGTTTCCAGCCATGCCGGACACTCCAATTCACGGATCAGGCTCTGGGCTAATTCTTCTTTCTGTTCAGAATCTGTGACATCCATTTCTTCTGCATTATATGTCACTGAATAATCGTACTGTTTCAGATTTTCTTTTTCCATAACAAAAGCATAACCTTTTTCTTTCAGGAAAACAAGTGTCCGCTTAAATGTCGGGAAAATATATCTTCCTACTTCTGCATAGGATTCCGGTGCAATATGCTCATCCATATCTGCATAGGAAGTAGCGTAAAGCTCCATCTGTCCACACGGGATTCCTATAAGTTCCTGCGGTGAGGCTTCTGCTATATCCTGTTTCAGCAGATCCAGCAGCTTCTGACTGTCAGATTTTTCCAATGTTACAGAGTACTGATCATCTAATTCATTTAAAGGATCTACTGTTATAAAAGACACTTTCTGTCTGTACTTTTCCAGAATATCATATTTATTATCTTTTAATGTTCCCTGCTCATAGCATGCTTCCAGCAGTCTGCCAAGCTGCTCCGCTGTCACTATATATTGTCTGGTAATATCGAAACCGCTCTTCTTTTTAAACTGAACTCCTATTTCTGTTCCGCTGCACTCCTTACTGTTCTGATAAGACGCAATTTCTTTTAACACTTCATAGATTTTATCTGACATTCCTGCATCTGTCCATCTGCCATAATTTCCGCCCATAAAATAAAAGAGTCTGTCCAGTTTATATGAACCAGAACTCACTTCCATCTGCGGTTCATTCACACTCTCAGTTCCTATCCACTCCAGATTCAGACTGATTCCCTCAGTTTTTGCCATTGTCGGAATTCTTGTATCATATCCGATGGCATCTGTGTGTAATATCCAGGCACTGACAGCTACACATATTCCCAAAAGCATAAGCTGCAGCTTATGTGCTGCCATTTTACGGAAATCCATTGCAAAAATAACCTGCAAAATTCCATAAAATACAACTGTCCCCAGCACAAGCCCGAATATCCACCAGCCAGTCCTGTTCTCTTCCGGTCCGATCAGCGCAAACATCGTTCCAATTGCCAGAGCAGCAGGGATTACGACCATAAACAAAAGGATTGGTTCCAGAAATCCGTAAACAAAAGATTTTCCTGTTTTCTCAGCTGGACGCTTTGTATATGCCAGATATGCACATACTGCCAGAACAATCAGAAGCAGTATCCCGCCCACTATAATGATCCAGAAATTCTTTTGTCCTGAATAAGTCCGCAATGCCACGGAAATAGATACAGGTGAAAGAAAAACAGATATCTTTTCTGCCATTCCCTCTTTAAGTCCCATATTCGTTCTGAAATACATCATTTCCAGCACCCATAAAAGAATGCCCAGTACCGGTCCGTAAAGGTAAACACAGCATAATGACAGAATACCTGCCAGAATATTTCCCGCAATTGCCAGTGCCAACACTGCTCCGAAATACAGCAGCAGATACATAAGCAAATGTTCCAGAAACATTTTCCCCGCTGCCGTGATCAGATGACTACCATGTCCTTTGCTGACTGCGATCGCCATTGTGATCAGTTCCATGATCACATATGGAACCAGATACAGCACCAGACCTCTGATTGCTTTTTCCCAAAAGAACCTGCTTCTTGTTACCGGAAGACTGTGATAAAAATCAATCTTATCTCTGGAAAAAAGATACCAGAATTCATTCAAGGCATTTACAACGGCCGCAAGCATTGTAACCAAAAAGCCTGGAACTATCAGATAGGAACAGATCATGACAAAAGTCATCCTGTGGATTTCATCCGTCTGATTTCCGATCAGCATCAGTTCTGCTACCGGAAATGCAACCATAAACCCCAGTAACAACAGCACCAGAATCCAGGTACTGCCTTTTAAGCTGCTTCTTAATGATCTACCAGAAAATGTTTTTGACTTCATAGCCTGCCACCTCCGTTTCGCTGATAAATATCTCCTCCAGTGTCAATGGAATCACTTCGCAGAATATTGGATTTTGTGTCTGTACTTTCTGAAGTATTTCTTCTCTGCTCCCTCTTGCAGTAAGTATCAGAATTGATCCCTGATGTTCTTTCTTTAAAACGTCCAATTCTTTCAAAAGTGCTTCTTCTTTTGTCTGATCCGGCAGTACACACTGGATCTTATGGATATGGAATTTCATGTCTTCCAGTTCTCTGGATAAAAGAATTCCTCCTTTGTGCAGGAGTCCTACATGGTCACACACGTCCTCCAGTTCTCTCATATTATGAGATGCGATCACCGGGGTAAAATCCCGATTCATGATTTCAGACACAAACAGACTCTTTACTGCCTGACGCATGACCGGATCAAGTCCATCGAACGTTTCATCGCATAATAGATATTTTGTCCCTGCACTGATTCCCATAATGACCAGAAGCTGTTTCTTCATTCCCTTGCTGTAGGAACTGATCCTGCGTTTCTCATCCAGATGAAACTGGTCCATTAATTTACTGTAACGGTCAGTCATAAAGTCCGGATAATATTCTCTGTAGAAATCTTTCAGATCTGCTGCCGTATATCCCTGTGGAAAATATCCACCGTCTGAAATGTAAAATATCTGCTGTTTTATCTTTTCATTCTCATAGACCGGTTCCTGATCCACCAGGATTTCTCCTTCGTCCGGCTTTATCACTCCGGCAGCCATTCGAAGCAGCGTGCTCTTTCCTGCACCGTTGGTCCCTACCAGTCCGAAAATCTGGCGTTCACCGATTTCCATTAATACATGGTCAATGGCATGGATCTCTCCGAAAGCTTTACTGCAGTTTCTAATCTCTATCATGATTCGTCCTCCTTTTCAAAGATTTCCGCAAGCATTTTCTCCAGTTCCTCTCTGTTGAATCCTGTGTTTCTGCCTTTCTGTATCAGTGCTGTGAATTCTTTTCGGTAGCTCTCTCTGTTTATCTTCTGTACCTGAGAGCTGTCTGCTACGAAATTTCCTCTGCCTTTTACAGGATAGATCAGTCCCAGTTTCTCCAGCTCCATATATGCACGCTGGATCGTGTTGGGATTGACGGACAGTTCTGTGGCAAGCTGCCTTACTGACGGCATCTGCGATCCCGGCAGCAGGACACCGTTCAGGATTAGGATCTGAAATTTATCTGTAACCTGTTCATAGATTGGACGCCTGTCCTGATAATCCAAAACAATCACTGGTGATTCCTCCTTTCTGTTACGTGTTTCATGATGTGTTGTTTTATTTTATGCGTGTATTTAGTGTATTAGTTGTATTGATACATTCATAATACAGAATACTGTTGTATCTGTCAAGTACTTAATAGCTAAATACTTATTTGTCAAACAGATATTCTCTGTTTAATTCAGTAAAAGGTTATTTCCGAATCCTAATCAAACTGTTAGGTTTTACTCTTTCCAGTACATCTAAATTTCCGTATACTGATTATTTTCTTTTTGCCTTAACATAATCTTTTTTCTAATAACAAAGACACCTGCATGTGTACTGTCATTCCACAATTGCAGATGTCTTTATCTTGTCTCTATTTTTATATCATTCTTTTCTTTTTTCTTATACTGCACATCTTTTCGAAATGGGTAAGGCAATATACCACACTGATCAACAGAATCAGATAGATCAATATGAGAATCTGTACCCCATATTTCATGGAATACAAATCCAGTGCATATTCTGAGATAAGCAGTGACCAGATGTTTGCTCCCATATGGAGCAGCATACTGCTGTAAGTATTTCCACTCATTTCCAGTATCCATGCAAATGCAGTTCCGAGGATACTTGCGTAAATTCCCTGTACGATATTTCCGTGATAGATACCAAATATCAACCCGGAAATCACTGCTGCCACCGGCATCTTCAGCCAGTCACGCAGACGCAGATAGATTAACCAGCGGAAGATCATTTCCTCCGCCGCAGGTGCAATAATTCCCATCCAGAAAATCATCATAAGAAGTGATTTTCCTTCTGTAATTCTGGTCATGCTTTCCTGGTAGGCACTGCTGTTGATAAATGACTGAAGAATTGCCATCAGGAAATTTCCATACTGTGCAAGTCCGGCTCCTGCCAGAAGCAGAAGAATTATTTCCAGTAAGGAAAGCGGTACTTTTTTCTGTGCCGGGATCAGACCGCCGGCAATTCTTCTGACTTTATCTCTTCGATAAAAATACAATGCCGGGATCATAGCCAGAATTCCTGTTAAGCCGGTAAGAAAAATCGTGTAATTATAATATGTCTCAGCTGAGTTTGCCGCGGTTCTTGCAAATACTGCCAGCGCAGTTCCTGCAACGATCTGTGAGATTATAAAGTGGATTCCTACCGGATATCCTGCCCTCCAGATTTTAAAAACAATATTTTGTTTTCGCAGAGGGCTCAGGCGAAAAAATCTACGATTCCTTCTGCAGAATCAACAATTTTCAGAGGTTCTGCCTGTTTAAGCTCTTCTTCTGTTCCATATCCAAAAGAAACTGCAATGCATTCCAGTCCAGCTTTGCGTGCTCCGTATACATCATGTTCTTTATCTCCAACCATAATAACCTGATCTCTGTGTTTGTCCATATTCAGACGTTTCAGAACATCTTCGATCACTTCTGTCTTGTTTGTTCTTCGACCATTCAATTCGCTTCCGCCGATTTCTGTGAAGTACCGGGTAAGTCCAAAATGATCCAGGATCTGTCTCACATATACTTCCGGTTTAGAGGATGCTACTGCGAGAATATATCCTTTCTTCTCCAACTGTGCCAGCATGTTCTCAATTCCCGGATATACGGCATTTTCAAAGATTCCTGTCACAGAATAGCGTTCTCTGTAAATTTCCACCGCCTGTTTTGCGGTTGCCTCATCAATCTGTGCATATTGCATAAACATCTCCATAAGCGGCGGTCCTATGAAAACCTTCAGTTTCTCAAGGTCCGGTTCAGGCTTTCCAATTCTCTCCAGTGCATACTGAACAGATTTCGTGATACCCTCTCCGGATTCTGTTAATGTTCCATCTAAATCAAACAAAATTACTTTGTACATAGGTTCCTCCTGTCTCAGAAAAATTGATATAATATGATAAATTATAGCATTGTTTTCCTGAAGCGTCTATGAGGAAAAAATCCGGGGATTCATTTTTATCAGCTTTCCGCCTTGAGAGATAACCAACAATTCTATTTCTTTTACATTTTCATCTTCCGTATCTGGTATGATCCAGTCTCCTTCCCAATGCCAGGGACATTCTGTTTTGTTAAGCCGAAAAGAAAGAATCTGAACAGAGCCCCGGGATATTATCTGAATTCGCGGGGTATGGAAACTATCTGTATTTTGTGTGCAATGAAACTTAACAGCTTCATCTTTTACATGCGTGTATTCAACAGTATCCCCCTGGTTTTCTTTATTCTGAAACACTTTGGAATTACCTGTATTCTTGTTTTCTTTTTCTGTTTTCTTTGCTTTATTTTGTTTCTTCTTATTTTTCTTTTTTGACAGCTTAGGAGTTGGGGGCTGAGTTGATTTGGGTGTTTTTGTCGGCTTCGGATTTTTCGCAGGTTTAGGTGTTGGTACAGGTATTGATGTTGGGGTGGGTTTTTCTGATATCTTAACAGCGGATTCATTATCCGTCCGGGATGTTATCTGCATATTGTTATCTGTCTGAGGTTGAGCGTTCCATGCAGAATTATTATTCCGGGCATTATTACTCTGAACGTTATTATTCTGGGCATTATTATTCTGGACATTATTATTCTGAGAATTATTGTTCCATTGACTGCTGTTATTCCAGTCAGTGTTATTCTGCTGTACACCATTCCATTGCTGTATATTATCCTGTGTTCCGTTTCCTGTATCAGAATCATACTGATATCCATTGTCCTGCGTCTGATCGTTCTGTGCAGGAGTTTCTGATGTGTTGTCTCCAGTCTGCCGGTTATTTTCCCACGTATTCTCCCAACTGCTCTGATTCCACTGCTGTTCCTCATGCCATTGCCAGCTGCTGTTTTCTCCATTTCCTACATCAATATCAAAACCTCCCATCTGCATGGCAGAGATAGTCGAAGTCAGACACAGACATAAACATACAGATATCACAATCCAGAGTCTGTTATGATTTTTCTTCACTCTTAGTCATCTCCTTTTCCCACAATCTCAGATTTCTGCTGACTGTATCGTCTAACATTGTTTCTTTCGACTTATATTCTGTCCATAGTGCCTGACCGGCTTCCTTTTGCCCGGTACGGAACAGGAACATTCCATATTCACCGTATCCGGCTCTGTAAGTTTCATCATAAAGAAGCATTTGCTCATAGTAGAATCCTGCATTTTCATAATTTTCCTGGTACTCACTGTTTACTGCCAGAATCTGTAATATCTTTCTTGACTCCTCTTTTTCAGTGCATTGTTTTTGTAATTTCCGCAGTCCGGTATCTGCCTGTTCACAAATTTTTTCCCTGTCCGCTTTACTGCCGTTTTGAAATTCTTCCTGATAATAAAGGTCTGTAATATCAGTTAGCTCTTCATAAAAATCAAATGTTTTGGAGCCGGATACCAGATTAGAACTAAACAGAAGAAAAACAGTTATTACTGCAAAAGCAATACTGCTCCCTGCCAAAACCAACATGTTTTTAATTTTACTCTGATTTTGTCTCTTCTGGATTCTGCTTAGTTTTTTCTGTACAGTCTTCATATTTTGATAACGCATTTCCGGTTTCTTCATGCAGCATCTGAAAATAAGCCAGAATAATGACATGTTCCGGATGAATAACAGACAATCTGTTTTTCCACATAAGGCAGATAATGTTTTTCCAAATGTATAAATATCTGTTGCTGCATTTATCTTTCCCTCATATTGTTCCGGCGCAGCAAAACCGGCAGTGCCTGTACATACTTTATGGTGATATTTATATCCGTTTACAGCACCGCCCAGATCGATCAGATATAATCTTCCATTCTCACCCAGCATCAGATTGTCAGGCTTCAGATCTCCATAATAAACCGGTGGTTTCCGACCATGAAAATAGGAGAATACATCTGAAATCTCCATTCCATATTTAACGATTTCATTTATGGAAAAATGTTTTCCGCCTCTTAAATACTCACCCAGAGATTTTCCCCTGACATATTCCATAACAAGGTAACATTTCCGGTTATCCTCTATATAATCTATCATCTTTGGCAGAGACGGATGTGAAAGCTTCAAAAGCATACGTGCTTCACTTTTGTCGGATACCGGTATTTCTTTTACCGCCCACAAAACGCCCAGTTCCAGATCTCTGGCAAGGTAAACTTTCCCTCCACCGCCTTTTCCAACAGGCTCCAGAATACAGTAACGCCCTTTTAATACAGTTCCAGATAAATTCACTGGTTCACCTCCTGTTCAATTGTCAAACAGATAAAATCATCAGATTCGCTACTTGCTCATAACCGAATAACTGCTCCGCAGTTTATCTGAGCCAAGCAGATATTCACAATTCGTTTAAAACAAAAATGGAAAATGTGATGAAAGAATTTCATCACGTATAGATTAGATAAATACATGATAGCACATTTCGTTCTTTTTGAAAAGCCCCATTTACAATATATGTAAACAGGGCTTAGTGTGCCAACAAGTTGATTTATTGATGAATCTTATTTTTACATTCTGTCCGGTGCAGAAAATCCAAGAAGATCGATACATGTCTCCAGAACTTTCTTAGTGAGTTTCAGCAACTGGATGAAGGAAGCTTTCTGTGCTTCGTTCTCTTCGCTGAGGATCTTTGTCTCATGATAGAAGCTGTTGAATGCATTGGATACTTCGTAAATATATGCACAGATCTTATGCGGTGCTTTTTCTTCAAAGGCGTTCTCTACGGTTGCGCCAAAACCTGTCAGCTGAAGCATCAGGTTCTTCTGGCTGTCGTTTACAGGATCAAGGATTGTACCTGCTTCAAGGTTGCCGCCCTCTTCTGCAAAACGGTTCAGAATAGATTTGATACGAACGATCGTATAAAGGATATACGGACCTGTATTACCTTCAAATGATGTAAATCTGTCAATATCAAAAATGTAATCCTTGGTAGCCTGATTGGAAAGGTCACCGTATTTGATCGCGGAAAGCCCTACGATCTCTGCAGTTTCTTTCGCATCTTTATCTTTCACGCTGCGATTCTCAACAATCTTGGTAAACATCTCTTCGTTGATGTCTTTAATGAGAGTTTCCAGACGCATAACGCCGCCCTCTCTTGTCTTGAACGGTTTTCCGTCTTTTCCGTTCATGGTTCCGAATCCAAGGAAAGAAAGCTTTGTATCATCCTTTACAAGCCCGGTCTTTCTTGCACAGCGGAATACCTGGATGAAGTGAAGTTCCTGACGTTTGTCTACCACATACAAGATCTCATCCGGGTTAAATAATTTCATTCGCTCTACAATTGTTGCAAGGTCTGTAGTTGTATAAAGAGAAGCTCCGTCTGATTTCAGAAGCATACATGGAGGAATCTCTTTTGTGTCGTTCTCTTCTTTTACATCTACTACAAGTGCACCCTGGTCTACATAGGCGAATCCTTTTTCTTTCATCTCCTCAACCATTCCGGGAATATATGGCTGTGCATCGGATTCCTTTTTCCAGAGATCAAAAGACACATTTAATTTGTCATAGTTGCGCTTCAGGTCTGTAACGGATACGTTCATAATATGGTTCCAGAGAGCCATGTATCCCGGTTTGCCCTGCTGAAGAAGATGAGTTGCTTCCAGAGCTTCGTTTCTGTACGCTTCATCCTCTTTGGACTTGCCGCTTGCACATGGATAGATCTCTTCCAGCTCGCTGATCGTAAATGGTGCTTTCTCCGGATACTCTCCTGTGTAAGAATCATCAAAATAAACCAGCTCCGGTTTTCTGTGTTTCAGTTCTGTAATGATCAGCCCCATCTGAAGACCCCAGTCTCCCAGATGAACATCACCGATTACTTTATGTCCTACAAAGCGACCGATTCTCTTGATACTTTCTCCGATGATTGCAGAACGAAGATGTCCTACATGAAGAGGTTTTGCAACGTTTGGTCCACCGTAGTCGATGATGATCGTCTTCGGCTCTTTTGCTGCAGATACGGAAAGTTTCTCGTCTGCTGCCATTTCCTTTAAGTAATCTGCAAGGAATTCACCTTTTACTTTTAAATTGATAAATCCCGGTTTTACGACTTCTGCCATGGAGAAAACCTGGCTGTCTTTTAAGTATGCTACTACATCATCAGCGATCATAAACGGTGCCTTCTTGTATGCTTTGGCTCCTGCCATAGCACCGTTGCACTGAAATTCGCAAAGATCCGGTCTGTTGGATACGGTTACTTTTCCGTAGGATGGGTCGTATCCGGATTTTTCAAATGCTGCGGAAAGTTCTTCCGCCATCTGTTCCATAAGTTTCTTCATTCTTTCCTAACTCCTCAGATTGTTTTATTCTACTACCACTTTTCTTGAACATGCAACTGCAATAGCACCATGTCCGATATGGCATGCAACACTTAATGATAACGGATTCTGCACAATCTCAATTCCGGGGAATACTTCGGCAATTTCTTTCTTAAATTCCTCTGCTTCCTCCTGATTTCCTGTATAAGCAGACTGCAGGCACATTTCGCCACGTTTTACGTATTCTGCGAAGCGGTTCTCCCAGTCATTCTGCATAGCCTTGAGCATGACACGTTTTGCCTGCTTCTTGCCTCTTGTTTTGGAATATGCATCCAGCTTCTCACCCTGGATCTGAAGCACAGGTTTCAGGTTCAGAACTGTTCCGATTGCTGCTGCTGCAGGAGTAATCCTTCCGCCTTTCTTAAGGTATTTCAGAGTTTCCAGAGTAATATAGATACTGGAATCCAGCTTCTTCTCTTCCAGAACCTGTTTGATCTGTGTCGCATTTCTGCCCGCATCTCTTAATGTGAGGGCATCCAGTACAGATTGTCTCTGCGTAACAGAAATTCTCTGATTGTCTACTACATGTATTCTTCCGTCATATTCCTGAGCCAGTCCCATTGCTGTATCGCAGGATGCACTCAGTCCGCTTGACATTGGAATGTGCACTACTTCATCATACTTTTCCAGTAATGTATTCCAGAGTCCGCATACATCTGCCGGCCCCGGCTGTGAAGTAGAAATAGCCTCATCATTCTTAAGTCTCTCATAAAACTCTTCCTGTGAAAGAGTGATTCCTTCAAGATAAAGCTTCTCGTTAATATAAAAAGGCATTGGAATTACGCTGATTCCAAGTTCTCTTGCCTGGTCCTGTGTTATGCCGCTGTTACTGTCTGTGACAATGGCAATTTTTCCCATATTCATATCTCCTTTGCTTCTGATCCACTTCAGATTTTTTATGTATCAATTATCTTTTCATAAAATTACAGACTACGTTCAGTTTATCATATTTTTTTATGTATCACAATCAGGAACCGCTAATTTATTGCAAAAAAATTCCGCATAGATTGACCCATGCGGAATTTTGACTGCCTGTTTCTATTCTTTTGCGATATTTATGCCAGAATCAGTCCAGTTCCCTTACAATCTTACGTACCGGCAGAACAAATGTAGGTGATACAGATAATTCATCAATCCCCATCTGTATAAAGCGTTCTGTCAATGTAGTATCTGCTCCGAGCTCTCCGCAGATTCCTGCCCAGATTCCCTCTTTATGTGCATTATCAATGACCATCTGGATCATACGAAGTACAGCTTCATGATGAGAATCATAAATATTATCCAGTTTTGCATTCTGACGGTCGATTGCCAGTGTATACTGTGTTAAATCGTTAGTTCCGATGCTGAAGAAATCAACTTCTTTTGCAAGAAGATCACTGATCATAACTGCAGCCGGTGTCTCGATCATTACACCCTGCTCTACGTCATCTTTAAACGGAATGCCCTGCTCTGTCAGCTCTTTCTTAACCTCTGCAACAATAGCCTTGATCTGTTTTACTTCTGTTACAGAGATGATCATCGGATACATAATGGAGATATTTCCGAACATACTTGCTCTGAACAGTGCACGAAGCTGTGTCTTAAATACTTCTGGTCTGTCCAGGCAGATACGGATTGCACGATAACCCATTGCCGGATTCTCTTCGTGTGCCATATCAAAGTAATCAATCTGCTTGTCTGCGCCGATATCCAGTGTACGGATGATTACTTTCTTTCCTGCCATATTCTGTGCTACTGCTTTATAAATCTGGAACTGCTCTTCCTCTGTCGGATAATTATCTTTTTCCAGATAAATGAATTCACTTCTGAAAAGACCGATACCTTCTGCATCATTAGCCAGTACACTGGCTACATCACCTGTGCTTCCGATGTTTGCGTACAGATGAATCTTATGTCCACTCTTTGTCTCTGTAGTTTTGCCTTTTAATTCTTTGAGCATTGCTCTCTGGCGCAACTCCTCGTCTTTCTGATCCTGATATTTCTTCAGGGTATCTGCATCCGGTTCCACAATAAGAGAACCGGTCTTGCCGTCTACAACTGCCATTTTCCCATCCATGCTGTCATCATATTCAATATTGATCAGCGCCGGGATATTCATAGTTCTTGCAAGGATTGCTGTATGGGAATTGGAAGAACCTTTCCTTGTAACAAATGCAAGAACTTTGCTCTTGTCCATCTGTACAGTTTCACTTGGAGCCAGATCCTCAGCAACGATAATAGATGGTTCTGCAGCATCCATCTCTCCCTCATCGTGTCCTGATAATACACGTACCAGACGATCTGAAATATCCTTTACATCTGCCGCTCTTGCTTTCATGTAGTCATCATCCATCTGCGCAAACATGTCTGCAAAATTATCACCTGTTGTTGCTACTGCATACTCTGCATTTACATTCTCCGTACGGATAATGTTATCAATAGAATCCAGATAGTCCTCATCATCCAGCATCATCTGATGCACTTCAAAAATAGCAGCACCTGATTCTCCTACTTCCCGGAGTGCCTTATCATACAGTTTCTGAAGCTGTTCAACTGCTTTCTCTTTTGCTTCCTGCACACGTGTGATCTCTGCCTCCGGATTTTCTACCTTCGTACGCTTTACACTTGTGTCTGCTTTCTGCAAAATAGAAATCTTTCCAATTGCGATTCCTGAAAATACGGACTTACCTTCTAATACTCTCATTACTCCAATTCTCCTTATTAAAGATTATGGCATAACTGTCTGACATCTTCACAGTTACAGATTATTTTTCAAAAACTCTCTCATTACTTCGGCATCTGCCTCTTCATTCTCGCCTTCCACATGTACTGTTATCTGATCTCCCTGTTTTACTGCAAGATTCATAACACAGAACATCCGCTTCGCATCACCACTGTCTGTTCCTTTAAAAATAGTGATATTGCTCGTAAGCTTTCCGGCTTCCTGCACAAGAAGCAGTCCGGGCCTTGCATGTATTCCAAATTTATCTTTGATGATATAGGTAAATGATACCATCCGCGAACTTCCTCCTGTATAAATAATTCTTTTTGAGATACTCCATTATAGCACAACCTGTCTTTGTACTTCCATATTTTTTTATTTTTTGTACAAATTTTAGCACATTTCTTGACATCTATACAAATTTGATTGTTTTTCTGTTTAAAATCCACAGAAAAATGGTTATTGTTCACTTCGTTTTCAATAACACGCTTTGCAGGATATTACCAGTAAACAGTAACTAAAAATGTTACAGAAAAACAGACTCAATATACAAAGGTATTGTACATCAAGTCTGTTTTATCTGTGCAGTGTTTATTCACTTCTCAACGCATCAATAGGATTTAAATTTGCTGCTTTCACAGAAGGAAGCAGTCCAAATACCACGCCTATCACTGTAGAAAACAATACTGCGATCACAATTGATGGCACACTGATCGCAGTAGGCGAACCGGTAACCTTTCCCACCACTTTCGACAGCCCGATTCCTGTTATTACTCCGATAATACCGCCAATACTGGTAAGTACGGAAGCCTCTGTCAGAAACTGTCCCAGAATAGTCTTCTTACGTGCCCCGATAGCCTTTTTCAGACCAATCTCTTTGGTACGCTCCGTAACAGAAACCAACATGATATTCATGACACCAATACCACCCACAAGGAGAGAAATACTTGCAATCCAGATCAGCTGATTATTTGTACTCTCACTGAGCTTCTGCATATTCTTAACCTGCTCCATGATATCTTCAGCTTTGTATTTCATGGTTGTATTTCCACCTGTATTCAGGGCTGCAATTAAATTATTCAGCGCATCTGCTGCTGCATTTCCCACCGTACTCATGGTATCTGTGCTGTCTGCTTTCACAATTACATTCTGAGGAACATCAAATTTAAAGGAAATCGGCCAGCAACTGTCCGGAATCATTACACTTCCTACAATCGACTGATAATAAGTGTAATATTCGTCAATACTGTTGATCGTCGGCTGATAATTCTCATCCTGCCGGATCACTCCCACAATCGTATATGGTTCCTGATTGATCTCCACAGTCTGCCCTACCGGGTTCTGTGACGGGAACAGATTCTGTGCCGCATTGTCATCGATCAGCGCAACTTTATTGTAATTTTTGTAGTCATCTTTTACAAATCCCCGTCCTGACTGAATTATATATCCGCAAGTAGCCAGATAGTTCACATCAATCCCGTAAACACTTCCACCCTCCAGACTGTTATTGTTATTATAAATAGATGCGCTGGTACTGTTATAATAAAAAGTTGCATTCTCAACATGGTCCAGATCTTTCACTTCTTCTTTTACATCATCTGTCAGAATCGGTGCTTTTGAAGAATTTCCATATTCCGCATCATATTGATTATCTCCATCATACAGATAAATATTTACTGTATTGGAACCTGCACCTATCAGGTCTTCCTTAATCTGCTCACTGGTTCCTTTGATGGTAGAAACAATTGCAATGATAGACGCAATACCAATAATGATACCCAGCATAGTCAGGAAGGATCTCATCATATGTGACCATATTCCCTGAAAAGCCAGGCGTATATTTTCAAGCATAAAATGTCTCCTTTCTCAATTAATATCCATACATCTGATCCAGAGTAATTTCTTTTGTCTTTGCGCCCTCTTTCACATCTTTTCCATAAGGAAATGCAATCAGATCATCTTCACTGAGTCCACCTTTGACAATCACACTGTAACCACTGTCCACAGTTGCACCTACAGAAATCTCCTGCTTCTTCAGGACGCCTTTATCATCTTTATATACATAGTTTTTATTATTGTCATTTCTGACAAAAGCTTTCTGGATGACCATAATGTTCTCTGCAGCAGATGCTTCATAATTAACAGTAACCCAGTCCTGATCCTCCAATTGAAGAGTTTTATCAGTCACCACTGCTGTAAATGCATAATAAGATACATTGGGATTGCTGCCTCCATAAGAACTGTTACCGGTTACAGGATATTCCGAAACATCCATAACATCTGCCTCAAAAGATCCGCTGGTATAACTTGTACAATTAAGCTTTGTACCTTCTTTAAAATCATCGAGCATCAGTTCACTCACAGAACCTACCACATAAAATCCATCACTGCTTTTTATCTTGATCAGAGCCTTACCGTCAGTTGTCTCACCACTTCCGGAATCCCCCACATAAGTAACCGTACCATCCAGTTTTGCAGTGATAAGCTTTTTATTAGCTTTCTTTTCCAGCTGTGATATCTTGATATCGCTTTCCTGGAGATCCAGCTTCAGACTGGCAATCTTACTCTTCTGATACTTAATAGCATCTGCCCTGGAAACAGGGGTTCCGGTAGGTTCATCATTCCCACCAGGATTATCATCTCCTCCATCATCTGGATTCTTATCATATTTATCTGCATCTGCCAGTGTAAATTCCACCTCTGCAAATTCATATACCGGTTTCTCCAGAAAACTTCCGTTTACCAGATAATAACCTGTGCAGGAGGTTTTCAGATCATCATAGTCCGCTATTGTATCATTCTGATGGAATTCCAGACGGTACCAGTAACCACCCTGATTAACAACTTTGGTTCCATCAGGACTGTATCCTGCAAGTTTATTAAAGAATGAACCCATTACTGTTACTTTTTCTTTTGCACTGCTACACAGATATACATATGGATCGTCCTCTGTGCCACTTCCTGTAAACGGAACGGAATCTGCATCCAGTTTTTGATAAAACGGCTCGTCACCATCTGTGATATTCGGATCACCTTTTCGGTAATAAGGATCAAAATATGTGGTACGATCATCCAGTGTTGGCGTTGGCGTTGGTGATAATTCCGGTGTATCATTTTTTCCTGAATTAAAATCATCCTTCTCTCCGTCACTGAATCCATTCGCTGAGGGATCCGAATATACCGGAGTATCATTATCCGCAGATGTTCCGTCTGATGAACCGCCTGTATTTCCGGTATCTGTTGAAGCATCATCTCCCGGTAAATCTGCCTTGGATGAAGAATTGTCTGAGCCCGCATTATCCACTGCATCTCCATCTGTAAAAGCAGATAACAAAAACGGATGCATGGCTGCTGCCAGATAATTACCGGACATATCTGCTGTGGATGATAACGTATTATCCGGCGTCATATCATCATCGCCTGTATCATTATTAGTGCTTCCTGTTTTTGAATTCAGGTTATCGGCATCTGTACCCGCATCTGTTTCCTCTACAGGTCCACCATTCTGAAGGCTGTTCAGTCTGTTCACTGCTTTATTTAAATCCTGCTCCAGTTTCTGTTTTTTCAGCTTTGCTATATTCAGTTCCATTTCCACCAGAGTAGTATCAAAAGAAACCAGAGGATCCCCTTTTTTTACGGCATCTCCCTTTGTCACATAAATCTGATCAATAATCAGGTCTTTATCACCGTTTACTGTCTGTGTTGCACTGGATGTAATGGTTCCGTCAAGCGTGGTGGAAGGTGTATAAAATTCCTGCAGTAATCCGCTCACAGGAGTAACCGCCACTGTTTTCTGGCTGTTTTTCTTCAGCTGCATCAATCCCGCTGTAATTCCGCTTCCTGCGATTACCACCACAAGCACTCCTGCGAGGATTTTCTTTACTTTGCCCATGAAGATCACCTCTTTTCCTGAAGGATACCATCTTTGATCGTAACCACCCTCTTCGCATGTGCGGCAATATCCGCATCATGGGTGATCATCAATACAGATACCCCCTCATCATTCAGTCTCTGGAAAAGTTCCATAACCTGCGCACCTGATTTACTGTCAAGAGCACCTGTAGGTTCATCTGCAAGAAGAAGTTTCGGGTTATTGACGATCGCCCTGGCAATGGCAACCCTCTGCATCTGACCTCCTGAAAGCTGATTTGGCTTAAAATCCACTCTGTCCGCCAGGCCCACTCTGTCAAGTGCCTTCAGAGCGCGTTCTCTTCTCTCCTTCTTAGGTACTCTCGCATAATTTAATGGCATCTCAACATTTGCCAGAGCACTCTGCTTAGGGAGAAGATGAAAACTCTGAAAAACAAACCCTATCTTATTCAGCCGGATATCTGACATTTCATTCTCCGAACACGCCTTAATATCCACTCCATCCAGAAAAAAAGTCCCCTCTGTCTGCTTGTCCAGACATCCGATAATGTTCATCAGAGTAGTTTTTCCCGAACCGGATGGTCCCATAATTGCCACGTATTCTCCTTCTTCCATGGAGAAATTCACATCTTTTAATACCGGAACTTTCATTTTACCCTGCTGATATTCTTTATATATACCCTTTAATTCCAGTATCATTCGATCCCCTCCACGTCTTCACCTGCGCTCATACCAGGTGCCTCATCGATTGGTACAAGTTCCTCATTTGGATCAATCGAGTCATCCGAACTGTCATCTTCAGAACCCTCTTCCATATCTGGATCTGTATAGGCTTCCCCATCTGCGGAATCTGGCTGTTCATCATCCATATTTCCATGATCAGCATCCATATCTGTAATCCCGTCCGCGCCTCCGCTCATTGTCTGAGCCAGATCTCCGATCTCTGTTTTTTCGCCTTCTTCCAGAGCCGCTGTCGGGAATGCAATCGCATCTTTCTTTGTAAGGCCCTCAACAATCTTATATTCTCCAAGATCATCATCATGTTCTCCAAGTGTTACATAACGCTTCTCCAGTCTGTTCTTATCGCTGGCTGCCCATACATACGGTTCATTGGTATCTGTGTCCAGAATATAGTAATCGCTGAGCCACAGACCGTCTTTTTTCTCATCCTGTCCGATGTCACGTTCTATGTACACATGCTGTCCAAGCATCAGATTCTCAGAGGAATCCAATTCCACATAAAAAGGATAAGAAGTAGACGTTGTCTGATCATCGGAACTGGTACTTGCCATACCCATATACATATCATTACTGCTGTCATCTGAAGTTCCATTATTCACATCTACGGATCCCATCGTTCCTTTCCATGTTTTACTGCTGTCTACTCTGGAACGGATGATCACTGCCTCTCCGGGTACAATAGAATCCCTGTTCTGTTCATTAACTTTACCTTTTACTCTGTAAGCACCTGTACTGAGAATTGTAATAAATGCAGAACTGTCCGAACTTCCGTCACCTGACGACATGCTACTGTCCATTGCACTGCTGTCATCCACAGAATCACCGTCGTCACTTGTCATTTTGGAAGTGTCAATTTTCTGTATCACACCATCTATTTCACTTCGAACCTCTGTATTCTGTGTTGCGCTCTGAAGTTTATCAATTTCAGACTGTTTACTCTTCTGACTATATTCATTCTTCTTGAGATTCATTTTGTTAGTCTCGATTTCAATGGTATAGGACAACTGATCTTCGGCCTTTGCTTTTTTCTTCTCCGCTTCCAGCGTAGCTATCTGTTCTGTCAGGCTGATCTGTTCATTTTTTAATCTGTCCAGATCCAGTTGCGCCTGCTTCAGATCATCCTCAATACTGCTGAGATCATATTCAAAAAGAAGCTGTCCGGCCTTTACCTCTTCTCCGGTCTTAACTTCCACTTCTTTTACTTTTCGTCCACTTTCTATTTTTACGTTTACAGTTTTCTGCGGTTCTACCACACCAGCAAACCGATTTACCGCTGTTGTTTCAGATCCGGTGATCACACTTACTTTTGACACATACACAATAGAATCACCGGTTCCACTCTGACCGTTTCCTTTAAAGTGATACCAGACTCCGGTTCCGATACCACCTGCTGCGATCAGGATTCCCAAAACGATAATAATACGTTTCTTCATAAATTGCCTCCTTGATATTGTCACCTTGTTCAGGCTAACATCTATTATACACTACTGCTTTTTTATATCATTATTATTCACTTTCCTATCATAGCAGATTCTGCCTTAAAATAAAAGCTTTGTAATCAAATGGCAACATTTTTCACAATTTTTTCACGTTTTTTTTATGAATTTCGTTCATCTTTTTCACTTTTTTGACAGTCAGTACAAAATCTGTTAAAATAAACAGAAAAGTAACTGTCAAACAGTTGCACAGAAAGCACTGTGAAAGGAAAGAACACGTATGAATATAAACAAACACCTGATTCTTCTTTTCTCTGTCTTATTTTTTCTTTTTGCTGTATCTGTAAGCAGCGGCTGTTTCCGCAAAAATGAGTCAGATGTAAAGAGTGTAGTCAGAAATGAACTGGATCAGTTAAAAAATCTCGATTCAGAAACTACGCAAAAATACATACCCTATACAGAGCTGTTCCCCGATGCCACAGAGAATACTGATTTAACTGATGAAATCAATGAAACCTTTTCTCTCTTTTTCCGGAAATTTAATTACAAAATTTCGGATGTCATCGTCGGCACAGCCAATCATTCTGCCACTGTTTCTGTCAAACTGACCACAATCGATTCCAAAGTTCTTGCCAGAGATTTTAAAGCAGAACTTCTCCGGACACAGATCACAGAGTCAGCCCAGGCACAAAAAGGAAATATCAAAGATTCTTCCAGATCTCTTGAGGCTCATTATCTGATCCTGAATCATCTTTTAAACACAAATGACTATGATACAGCTGAGACAGACTGTAACATACAGCTTGTCAATACAGGCAATAATAAAAAGGAAAAATGGAAGATCCAGCGTACCAATTCTCTGGAAGATGACCTTGTCGGCGGTCTTATAGCTGATCTGGCAAATCCGGATATCCTTTCACCGGAAGATACCCTGACCGTCTATCTTGACACTCTACAGAAACTGGATTTGAAAGAAATGACATCTTATCTGGGTGTAGTAAATATCATGAATACATCCGATACTGCAAAAAATTCCATTGCCTCAGCACTTGCCGAACAGATTCATAAAAATTTTAATTATGTCATTAAATCCAGCAGTGAAAATGGATACAATGCCACTGTTACAACTGAAATTACAACCTTTGACAGTGATTCGATCCTGGCTGATTATCAGGAAAAGCTTGATAAATATCTGGCTTCTGCTGACGCAGTTATCGATGGCTCCCAGAAACGATACGAGAAATCTTTCGAAATTCTTCTGAACAGCATCAATGATAATACCGTTACTACCGTCAATGATGTAGATTTTGTTCTAATCAATGATGGGGTATCCTGGAAACTTCAGGATGAGGGAAATACTTTGGGAAATGCTATTTTCGGTACTTTGACAGATTCTCCTCTCGAGACTTCTGATTCTGAGGATGAAAATATTTCTGCCGATACAGATAAGCAGACAGATGATAATACTTCTACTGAAAGCAGTTCCAATTAACGATTAGTCAATCGGATATTCGCAATCCGCTTCCGCTACTTGCTCATAACCAAATAACTGCTTCGCAGTTTGGTTAAACAACTAAAAAGGCCACCATATCACAGAAATGTTCCTTTCCCGAATCATTCTATGATATGGTGGTCTTTTTAATCTTTGTCTTATTCTTTTTACATCCCCGTTATAATTTTGATAAACAGTAAAACCAGAACGATCAGAATAATCGGTCTTACGATTTTATTTCCATTTTTCATTACCATTCCAGATCCTACATAATGCCCTGCAATGGAAAAAACAGAAGCTGCAAGTCCAAGATATATGACAATCTTTCCACTAAATAAAAAAACAACTAATGCCATTATATTAGAAGAAAGATTTGCAAGTTTCATAGTTCCGGAAGCTTTCGCTACGGGAAGTTTTGCTACTCCTGTATATAAAATAAGCAGAAACGTACCAGTTCCCGGCCCATAAAAGCCATCGTAGCAGCCAACAGCCAGAGAACACACCGCACACAAAATCCACTGTTTCTTTCTGGAAATCTCTACGTTGCTGTTATCATCCAGATTTTTCTTCTTCATTACATAAAACGCAACAATAGGAAGTACTGGAATCAGCATCCATTTTAATATCTTATCACTGGCAAGAAGCGCAATATGAGCGCCTGCAAAAGAACCGACAAGAGCCATGGAAATACATGGCAGTGCAACTCCCCAGTCTACAAATTTATTCTTACATAAACGTGCTGTTGAAATCGCTGTCCCAGTTGCCGAGGATAATTTATTCGTTGCTATCGCATTGTGCATCGGAACCCCTGCAAGCAAATACGCAGGCAGGGAGATCAAACCACCCCCGCCTGCGATAGAATCAACTAATCCTGCAAGGAATACCAACGGGCATACAATCAAAAACGTCTGAATTGTAAGCTCCATCCTTATTCAGTTACTTCCTCCGGTCTTACTTCCAGTTCCAGTTCTTTTAACTGCTCCTCGCTTACGCGGCTCGGAGACTGAGTCATCAGACAGGAAGCATCTTTAACCTTCGGGAATGCGATTACGTCACGGATGCTGTCAACTTTCGCCATAAGCATTACCAGACGGTCAAGTCCGTATGCCAGTCCGGCATGAGGCGGAACTCCATATTTGAATGCGTCCAGAAGGAATCCAAACTGCTCGTGAGCAGCTTCTTTTGTGAATCCAAGTGCTTCAAACATTCTCTCCTGAATATCATCCTGATGGATTCTGACACTTCCTCCACCAATTTCATTACCGTTTAATACGATATCATATGCTTTTGCACGAACTTTTCCAGGATCTGTATCCAGAAGTGGAAGGTCCTCTTCCATAAGCATGGTAAATGGATGATGCATTGCTGTGAAACGATTCTCTTCTTCACTCCATTCAAGAAGCGGGAACTCTGTTACCCATACGAAACGATACTCATTCTTATCAAGAAGATCCATCTGCTTTGCAAGTTCCAGACGAAGTGCGCCAAGTACATCATAAACCAGTTTCTTCTTATCTGCTGCAAACAGAAGTAAGTCTCCTGCTTTACCATCCATAGCTGCTACCAGAGCATCCATCTCTTCATCTGTCATGAATTTAGCAAAAGAAGATTTTCTTGTGCCATCTTCAGCGATTGCAATGTATGCAAGGCCTTTTGCACCATAACCTTTGGCAAACTCAACCAGTTTGTCAATTTTCTTACGTGGCATAGCGCCCTGTCCTTCTGCATTGATACCACGAACACTGCCGCCATTTTCCAACGCAGAAGTAAACACGCTGAATCCACAGTTTTTAACTACATCACTTACATCATGAAGTTCCATTCCGAAACGCATATCCGGTTTATCAGAACCAAATCTGTCCATAGCTTCCTGCCATGTGATACGCTGGATTGGAAGTTTTACATCAATATCAAGTACTTCCTTGAACAGATAAGCAAGGAATCTCTCATTTACATCAATTACGTCATCAACATCTACAAAAGAGAGTTCCATATCAATCTGGGTAAATTCCGGCTGTCTGTCCGCACGAAGGTCTTCGTCACGGAAACATCTTGCAATCTGGATATAACGGTCATAACCAGAGCACATCAGAAGCTGTTTGTACAGCTGCGGAGACTGTGGCAGACCATAGAAATGTCCCGGATGAACACGAGACGGTACCAGATAATCTCTTGCACCTTCCGGTGTACTCTTACCAAGCATCGGAGTTTCAATTTCAAGGAATCCTTCTTTTGCGAAGAACTGTCTTGTAAGCATCATGACTTTGCTCTTAAGCATAATATTCTTCTGAAGGTCAGGTCTTCTTAAGTCAAGATAACGATATTTCAGACGGATTTCATCTTTTGTCTTGCTGTTCTCTTCAATTGGGAACGGAGGTACCTCTGCTTCAGACAGAACACGAAGGGATTTTACGCGAAGCTCAATTTCACCTGTTGCAAGATTCTTGTTAACAGCGCCGCCTCTTTCTTCTACCACACCGGTAACAGCGATTACGAATTCACTTCTCAGTTTACCTGCTTTTGCAAAACCTTCTTCATCAATGCTGCCATTTTCAAAAATCAGCTGCATGATACCGGAACGGTCTCTTAAATCTACGAAAATAATTCCGCCTTTATCGCGGGCTTTCTGAACCCATCCCATAAGGACAACTTCTTTGCCGATCATTTCCTTTGTTACTTCTGCACATCGGCATGTTCTGTGCAGTCCCTGCATACTTTCAGCCATGTTTCTTTCCTCTTTTCATGCTTTCTATACTATAAGAATTGTTGTAACTATCCGGCAGTCTGCTATCTCGCAATGTTGCTGAACAGTTACGAATTATTACATTCTGTCTTTAAAAAATTCTACAAACTCTGTATAGCCCTCTGCTGTCATCTGATCTTTCTGGAATTTCTTATTCTTCTTCATAATAGAAATATTGATCTGTGTTCCGGCATTACGCTCTTCCTGAGCCTGTTTCAGAATCGTCAGCATCTTGTCTGCCGGCATATTCTTCTCGATAAGATATGCTTTCTTACCATTCTTTGTCGGGATTTCATAATTTCTCTCAAGAAGAAGCATTACGATTCTCTCGAATCCAATTGAAAATCCGCAGGCAGATGTATTGTTTCCTGTAAATTTACCGATCATCTCATCATAGCGTCCACCGCCGCCTACGCTGCCGCCAAACTCATCCATAGAGATTTCAAAAATCGGTCCTGTATAATAAGACATTCCACGTACCAAAGTCGGATCGAAAGACATCTTAAAATCTGCTGTTTTAACAGAATCCACAGTAGAAATAATAGTCTCAAGATCCTCGGCAACCTTAGGATCCAGAACATCTTTTAATTTCTCCTTGCAATAACGGACACCCTCAATGTCAGAAGTGATCTCTTTGAAAAGTCCAAGATAAGTATCAATGCTCTCTTTTGCAAATCCTTCCTTCTCCAGTTCTTCTGCAACACCTTCCAGACCAATCTTGTCCATCTTGTCCAGAATGATAAACACAGTGTCAAAGCTTTCCTGTGGGAATCCACTGTACTGCGCCATCGCTTTTAAGATTTTTCTGTCGTTGATGCGAATCGTAAAGTTATGGAAATCCAGCTTTCCGAGCAACGTTGTGGTAGCAAGAACCAGTTCGATCTCAGCCAGATAAGTAGGCTCACCCAGAATATCAATATCACACTGCATAAACTGACGGAAACGTCCTCTCTGCGGTCTGTCTGCTCTCCACACATTGCCCATCTGAAGTGCCTTAAAAGGAGCCGGAAGCTCATTTGCGTTGTTGGAATAATATCTGGAAAGCGGCACAGTCAGATCGTAGCGAAGTCCGGAGTCAACCAGATCACTTTCTTTCTCTGCTTCCGCAAGTTTCAGTTTCTCCCCACGTTTCAGGATCTTGAAAATAAGTTTCTCATTCTCTCCGCCCTGTTTACTGGAAAGATTTTCAATATGTTCCACACATGGTGTCTCTATAGATGAAAAGCCAAATGTTCCGTATGTTTCACGAATCATGTTCATCACATAATTACGGATTTCCATCTCTTTTGGTAAAATGTCCTTCATACCGGTTACCGGTTTCTTCTTTAATGCCATGTTGTCCTCCTCTTTTATAAAAATTCTGCCCGTCTCCATTATGAACCACTCTCTGAAACGCAAGAAAAACCTGCATATCAAAATTTTTTACTTCATCGATCATCAACTCCATAACTGAAGAAATATCAAATCCTCTTCTGTATGGTCTGTCAGAGATCAATGCTGCATATACATCGCAGACTCTGAGTATCCGGGCACCTATGGGTATATCATCACCTGCTTTATTGGACGGATATCCACTACCATCATAATTCTCATGATGGTACAGGATACTCTCCAATACAAAATCCGAATATCCCTGCCCTTTAAGTTCCTCATATCCCAATGCAGAATGCATCCGGACATACTTCAGTTCCTCGATCACCAGAGGATCCTGCTCCTGTCCGTTAATATAACTTGTCAGCTTCAGCTTTCCTATATCATGGAGCATTCCTGCTATTGCAAGCTCATAACACTGTTCATGCGGCAGTCCCATCTCCTCTGCAACCGCATAAGCCAGATTACTTACCAGCATTCCATGATGCAGTTCAGAAGCAAGGTCAAATTCCAGGATCCTCTGCTGTGAACCTGCTGCTGTCTTTTGTACTGTGTCCAAAATGTTACCTCCACATCCTACAGCCAGGTAGCTATTGCTGTCCGTTTTCTCTCGATCATCTCATCAATGCGGGAAATATAATTAGAAACGTCTTTTACATTCTCCACACGTTCAATTCTCTGTCCATGGTCAAAGACCAGCTTGGAAGAACCGCCTGCCCCCAGTGCGATGATAGGCTGTTTTTCCTCCATAATCAGTATATTGTAAATTCCCGCTTTGTCAACCTTTGCATAGCCAACATTTTCAAAATTTCCCTTCATATTCTTCTGTCTGTACAGATAATAAGGACCCATTCCCATTTCATACGCAGTTTTCATGGTCAGATCCATAATCTCCTGATTATTCTCAAAAGACATTTCCTGATATTTCTCTTTAAAAATATTCAGCCTTGCTGCACGTTTCACTGCCAGTGAATGTACGGTAATACTGTCCGGTGCCAGTTCACGAACCTGTTCAAGAGTCCGCTCTACCATGTGAATATCCTCACCCGGGAGTCCTACGATCAGATCCATGTTAATGTTATCGTATCCCAGCTCTCGTGCCAGATGAAACGCTTCTTTTGTCTGCTCCACAGTATGTCTGCGGCCGATAATATCCAGGGTTTCCTGATTCATAGTCTGTGGATTTACGGAAATTCTTGTTACCGGATACTCCCTGATCGCCATCAGCTTTTCACGTGTAATACTGTCCGGTCTGCCGGCTTCCACAGTAAACTCTGCCAGTCCTTCATAGCCAAAAGCTTCTCCCACTGTATCCAGGAGCTTACGGATCTGATGTGGAAGCAGTGTAGTCGGGGTACCGCCGCCAATATAGATGGTGTCCAGTTTTCTTCCCTTCATCATAAGAGCAGTCTCTCTTACCTCACGGCAGAGAGCTTCCACATATTCATCTGTTCTCTTCTCCCACACTTTCAGCGGATAGGAGCTGAAGGAACAATACAGACAGATACTTGGGCAAAACGGGATTCCAATATAAAGGCTGTATCCATTTTCATAGTCAATATCCTTCAGAATCTCTCTTTCCCTGTTTGCAATAGTGATGGCAAGCGCTGTTTTCTGCGGACTCACCAGATATCTCTCACGCATCTCCCGGGCTGCTTCCGTATTTTTCATTCCGGATTCGATCATTCCCATTGCCAGTTTGGCAGGACGTATTCCTGTCAGATTTCCCCATGGAAGAGTTCTGCCCGTCAGTTTTACCAACAACTGATACAGAGCATATTTGATATTATCTTTATTCTCTTTTCTCAGAGCATGAGCATCCTGTATTCCACAGCCTGCATTCTCTTTAGAAAGTATGTCTGCGGAAATTACCCCTTTTTGCTCTGTTTCCTGTTTCGACAGATTCTCTGTCCTTTCGTATTTTATGATATAACTGTCATTATCCCGTTCCACACTGAAGCGGAGGTCATACTCTGCTTCACCATTTTCATAAAGAGTATGTATCTCCGCTTCGGGATAAAACGCTTTGATCAGTTCATAAACATCATGTTCAAAATCTCTGTTCTTAAACAGAATGCCTATTTTACACAAATGGATTATACCTCTTTTCATAACCAATAGTGGTAGATGCATCATGTCCGGGGAAAACCTCGGTCTCTTCAGGAAGCGAATCTACCAGTTTATGGAGACTTCTCACAATTTCTGCTGTACTTCCACCCGGAAAATCCGTTCTTCCAACAGAGCCATAGAACACTGTATCACCGCTGAACAATACACCTTCATCTTTCAGATAATAACAGCAGCTTCCTTTGGTATGTCCCGGTGTATGGATCATCTGAACGGAAAATCCCGCCAGTCTGATAACATCCAGATCCTCCAGAAATACATCCGGCACAATAGAACATCCCTGTCCATAATGTACAGTCATATTGATCGAAGGTTCGCGGAGCATCTCCTCTTCCTGACGACAGGCATAAATCGGAATATTATATTTCTCCTTTACTGCCTGTGCAGCCAGAATGTGGTCAAAATGTCCATGGGTAAGAAGAATCGCCACCGGTTTTCCATTCATCCGGGAAATCTTCATTTCAATCTTCTCCGGACAATCTGCGGGATCAACAATGATCAGTTCTCCGGTTTCTTTATTCTTAAGGAGATAGCAATTTGTATATACAGGTCCTAATATACATTTCTGTAATTCTAAATTCTTCATGTTATTCCTTTCTGTCAATCTGCAGCAGTTCCATAAAATAATGTTCCAGCAGATTTTTCCATGATCAGCCTGTAGTTCTCTCTACGTCAATGACACTCTCTACCTGACGGATCTTCTCGATCAGGGAACGCAGTTCCTCTTTGCTTCCAATCTCAAAACTCATGGAAATAGTTGCCTTCTCCTGCTTGCTTGTACGGCTGTTGATACTTCGCAGGTCGATCTTACGTTCTGTAAATATTTTAGAAAGATCCACAAGAAGCCCTGTACGGTTATTTGCATAAACCTGAATCTCAGCCATATACTTCTCTTTTTCCTTGGTATCAGGCTGCTGCCATTCCGCCTCGATCAATCGTGTCCTGTCCGTCTCAGACATATTCAGCACATTGACGCAATCTGTACGATGGATTGTGATTCCACGTCCTCTTGTAACAAAGCCTACAATCTCGTCACCCGGGATCGGATTACAGCACTTGGAAAAACGGACTGCCACATCATGGATTCCTTTTACCACAATTCCACTCTTGCTCTTGGCAATGTGAAGCTTCTCCTGTGTCTCAGAAGCAGCCTCAAGAACCTGCTCATCTGTCAGATTCTTCTTATTTTCCTTATCATAAGCCTCTACCAGCTTATTGAAAACCTGACCTTCTTTCAATCCGCCATGACCAATTGCAGCAAGTACTGAATCCCAGTCCCTGAAACCATATTTACGCAAAACAGCCTCCAGATACTGGGTTTTTGTATAATTTGCGATCTTAAATCCCTTTGCACGCGCATACTGCGCAAGCATCTCCTTGCCCTTAAGGATATTATCTTCTTTTAATTCCTTCTTGAACCACTGGTTAATCTTGTTCTTTGCCTGAGTACTCTTAACCAGTTTCAACCAGTCGCGGCTTGGTCCCTGAGAATTCTGTGAAGTAATGATTTCAATACGGTCGCCGTTTTTGATCTCATATTCAATCGGAACCAGCTTACCGTTAACTCTGGCACCTACCATCTTATTTCCGACTGCACTGTGAACACTGTACGCAAAATCCACCGGTGTAGAACCGCTTGGAAGTGTTTTAACATCTCCCTGTGGAGTGAAACAGTAAACACTGTCCGCAAAAAGATCCAGGTCATTCTTCAGAAGACTCATGAATTCTTTGTTATCAGACATGTCTCTCTGCCATTCCAGAATCTGACGCAGCCAGTTCAGTTTCTCTTCCTCACTCTTACCTACAGGAGCCTTTCCGTCAGACGACTCCTTATATTTCCAGTGTGCAGCGATACCATATTCTGCAGTTCTGTGCATTTCATAAGTACGGATCTGGATTTCAAAGGGCTGTCCGTTGGGTCCGATCAATGTGGTATGCAATGACTGATACATATTGGGTTTCGGCATGGCAATATAATCTTTAAACCGTCCCGGAATTGGCTTATACATCTCATGGATCACACCAAGGGCAGCATAACAATCCTTCACTGTATCTACAAGAATACGGACAGCAAATAAATCATAAATCTGATCAATAGTCTTATCCTGATTTACCATCTTCTTGTAGATGCTGAAAAAGTGTTTTACACGTCCGTCCACCTGCGCCTTAATATTGGCATCATCCATATGTTTCTTAACTTCTTTTACAATCGCACCTACAAACTGTTCTCTCTCGCTTTTACGCAGGGCAACCTTATGCACCAGGTCATAATATACATCCGGCTTAAGGTATTTCAGCGACAGGTCATCCAGCTCTACCTTTATCTTGGAAATACCCAGACGCATGGCAATAGGAGCATAAATATCCATGGTCTCTCTGGCCTTTTCCTGCTGCTTTTCAGGACGCATATACTGTAAGGTACGCATATTATGAAGACGGTCTGCAAGCTTGATCAGAATAACTCTGATATCCTTAGCCATGGCAAGAAACATCTTTCTGAGGTTCTCTGCCTGAACTTCTACTTTATCCGCAGAATAAGATAACTGTCCCAGCTTGGTAACACCATCCACAAGAAGTGCAACCTCTGAACCAAATTCCTTCTCAACTTCCTCATAGGTCATCCAGGTATCTTCAACTGCATCATGAAGAAGACCTGCAACTATCGTTTCTTTGTCAAGTTCCAGATCTGCCAGAATGATGGCAACACACAAAGGATGAATGATATATGGCTCTCCAGACTTTCTCTTCTGTCCTTCATGAGCTTCACTTGCAACCTTATATGCCTTCTCTATCATGGAAATATCTGTTGATGGATGATACTTCAGAACACTGTTTATCAGTTCTTTATAAAGCACCTCCGGACTTGTAAAATCATGCATGGTCTTTACTGCCGCATCTGCTCTCTTTACAGATTCCAGCTTCTCTTTTTCAACCTGCATTTCATCTTTTTTTGCTTCTGTACTTTTTGTTATCTCTGTCATATGCTCCCACCTGCCTGTCCTGCACAATCAGCTGTGCTTATTTACCATCATAACAAATTACAGACGCTACATCATACCCATTCAGTCTTTCGCGTCCCTTTAAACCTGCAAGTTCCATGAGAAATACAACCTTGACAACCTCACCGCCAAGCTGTTCCACCAGCTTGATCGCTGCTTCGATCGTACCGCCTGTTGCGATCAGATCATCAACGATAACCACTTTCTGACCTGGTTTTATGGAATCTTTATGCATTTCAATCTCTGCACTGCCATATTCCAGATCATAGCTTACAGATACTGTTTCGCGGGGAAGTTTACCTTTTTTACGAATCGGTACAAATGGTTTATGAAGATTATATGCGATCGGTACACCAAAGATAAAGCCTCTGGACTCTGTTCCTGCAATCACGTCCACATCTATATCCTTAAGACAGTCCTGCATGGAGTCGATTGCCAACTGCAGGCCATCCGCGTCCTGCAGAACACTTGTAATATCTCTGAAAATAATCCCCGGTTCAGGAAAATCCGGTATACTTAATACATAATCTTCAATTTTCTTCATTTTATTTCTCCTCCAGTGTGTGTTATATTGCTGTTCGCTCATAAATATTTTATAGTATATCACCTTTTTATTTCAGAATCAAGTTACTGTTAAGCCCTGACATTTGTATTTCCAGGCTTACCGGCGGTTACAAACCAAGCGGTAATATTAACAGTAATTCTGAATAATAATCTGAAGACTCTCTCGTCCCCTGAATCTGTTGATCTCCGGATAATAAGTAACAGAAATACTGTCTTTTTCCCTGATAAAGTTCACAAAATCCTCTGCTTCTCCGAAATAAATGCCTTCCACTGAAATCCCCTGCGGATCGAGAAGTTTTAGTTTTACTACATTTTTATTTTTCCCGATAATACTGTGATCAAGCACTCTGAGATTTTTCTGCGCAAAGACCGGTTTTGTATTCCCTTTTCCAAAGGGTTCCAGAAGCGAAATCTGTTCTACCAGTTCTTTTGTAATATAAGACACAGGCATCGGCACATCAATCACGATCTTAGGACGCAATTCTTCGTCCGTCAACGTACAGTTGACATTGAGGCGTCTCCGGAATTCTTCTATATTTTTTTCTTCTATAGACAGACCTGCTGCCATCGGATGACCTCCAAACTGTATCATCAGGTCTGCACATTTTACCAGTTCTTCATACATAGAGTAACTTTCTATTGATCTTCCGCTTCCTTTTGCACTTGTCTCACCGCCCGTCAATACAAAGGCCGGCCTGTGATATTTTTCCCTGATCCTGCCTGCTATAATACCGGCAAGACTTTCATGACAATCCGGAAGATAAACTACCAGTACTCTGTCATTTTTCAGCTCTGTAGTCTCTATAATCCGGATTGCCTCTTCTTTTCCTTTCTCAGTGAGAGCTTTTCGGCTCTGATTAAGAGCTGTAAGATCTCCGGCAAGCCTTGCTGCTTCTTCCTTTGTTTTTGCATTGAGAAGTGCAAGAGAACGGGCAGCTGTATCCAGTCTGCCACTGGCATTGATACATGGTCCCAGCACAAATCCGATATGATAAGCTGTGATTTTAGCATCTTCCAGAGAATTTGCTCGGATCAGTTCCTGCAATCCTTGATTTTTGGTATTTTTCAGACGGCACAGCCCTTCTTTTACCAGAATCCTGTTCTCTCCCTGAAGATCCATAACATCTCCTACTGTTGCAATAGCCGCCAGTTCATAATAATCTTCCAGCTCCTCTGCCGGAACACCAAATCTCTCGTAAAGTGCTGCAATATATTTAAAGGCCACCACTGCCCCACACAGGTTTTTATTCGGGTATGGACAATCATATTGTTTCGGATTCAAAATCGCATCTGCCGGCGGAAGCACCATCTGGCGTTCTCCCTTTTCCTCCCTGTAAGGAACCTCATGATGATCTGTAATAATCACTGTCATTCCCTTATCCTTTGCCATCTGGATTTCAGCAGCCGCAGCAATTCCATTATCACAGGTCACGATCGTATCGATCCGGTCCGTTTCCGCTCTTTCTATAAGATGTGCATGAATCCCATATCCGTCTGCAACTCTGTCCGGAATATAAGTATCCACATCTGCTCCGATCCTCGCAAGGCCTTTCATTAAAATGTATGTAGAGGTCACACCATCAATATCATAATCACCAATAATACGGACTTTTGCTTTCTGCGATATTTTTTTCTCCAGGATATCTACAGCTTTTTCCATATCCTTCATCAGCCAGGGAGAAGGAAGCTCTTGTACTGTTCCTGACAGATACTCTCTTATCTTATCTTCTCCGATCACATCTCTGTTCCTGATCAGTCTCGCAATCACCGGATCAATATGAAACTGTTGACCGATCTGGTTAAAATCTGCTCTTTTTGCTGCTATTACCCATTTCTCCATATATTTTCTCTCCTCATAAAAATATCCCGGAGTTTTACCCCGGGATATTTCTGTCTGCCTGTTTTTCAGACAATTATTGTTTTATTCAGCATCATCATTCTGCTGTTTTTTAGCTGCTTCTTCGGCAGCCAGACGTTCAGTTACTCTTTTTCTGTTTTTCTTCTTTGGCTGAGTCGGATCTTTCTGTGATACATCACGTGCTTTCTTCGGCTTTGAAGAGGACTTTGCAGATGCGGAAGCTGCAGCAATTGCCGGCTGTCCTTTTCCTGCAAATTTCTTTTTCATCACATACCACAACGCACCTGTAATACATACAGAAGAATATGCACCGACAAGAACACCAACCATCAGAGGTGCTGCAAATTCACGGATAGAAGAAACACCCATGATATAAAGAACAGCTACCATAACAAAAGTTGTAAAAGAGGTATAAATACTTCTTGTAAGAGTCTGAGTGATACTTGTGTTTACAATTTCTGCCAGTTTTTCTCTGGAACCACTGTGAAGGTTCTCACGTATACGGTCAAAAATAACGATTGTAGCATTGATAGAATAACCTACGATTGTAAGCATGCAGGCAATAAATGTATTACCGACAGATACTCTGGCAATAGCATAGAATGCAAGTACAACCAGAACATCATGCAGAAGCGCCAATACCGCACTGCTTGCAAAACGGATGTCTTTAAATCTGAACCAGATATAAAGAAGCATACAGATTGTAGCTACTATAACGGCTACGATCGCATCACGACGCATTTCACTACTTACTGTAGAAGAAATACTTTCTGTGGAAATCGTGCTGTCATCTACACCAAATTTCTCAACCAGTGCACTCTGCAGAGCTTCACGTTCGCTCTGATTCAGAGAACGTGTCTTGATCACAACCTGATTTGTTCCGACTACCTTTGTAGGCTGAACATTTTTATCTCCTGTCACCTCTTCTACAACAGGAGTTACTTCAGAATCAATGGTCTTAATATCCATATCTTCATTAAATGTAACAGTCGTAGAAGTACCGCCTGAGAACTCAAGGCTGTAATTTAACGCTTTGTTTCCTGCATGCGAATTAGCAAACATCGCTGCCGGACCGCAGAGGATCAGGATAATGGAAATAGCAAAAAATACTTTCTTCTTTCCAAGGAAATCAACTGCCTTACGTTCTTTTGCAGATCCGTAGAATTTCGGATCACGTACACCAACTGCATAAAGTGCATTTACAATCAGTCTGGATACAACCAGTGCTGTAAACATGGAGATCACGATACCAAGGGCAAGTGTATAAGCAAATCCCTTAACAGTACCTGAACCAAGCCACATCAGCACAAAGGCTGCGATCAGTGTTGTAATATTTCCATCAAAGATTGCAGAGAAAGCTTTGCTGAAACCGGACTTAATAGAATTCCTTACTGAAACTCCTGCACCAATTTCCTCTCTGATTCGGGCATAAATAATAACATTGGCATCCACCGCCATACCGATACCAAGAATAATACCCGCAATACCCGGAAGAGTAAGAGTAATATCAAAGGCATTCAGCGTGATCAGCATTAATGATGTATAAAGAATCAGTGCGATACCTGCAACTACACCAGGTACGCGGTATGCAATGATCATAAAGATAATAACGATGATCAGACCGATCGCACCTGCAAGAACACTTGTAGAGATTGCTTCTTCACCAAGCTGTGCAGCTACAACACTGGAACGAAGTTCTTCCAGTTCCAGTCCCAGAGAACCGATACGGATATAAGAAGCAAGGTTCTGTGCTTCTTCCAGGTCAGACATTCCGCTGATCTGTGCTTTTCCGCCGGAAATCTCTTCATTTACATTCGGAGCACTGATAATGTTATTGTCATAGACGATAGCGATCTGCTTGCCTACATTATTCTTTGTAGCTTCTGCAAATTTTGTTTTACCACTGTTTTCTCCATCAGAAGTAAGAGTAAGACTTACCACATATTCCTTTGCACTTGTGTTCTGATTCTGGATCGCACCACCCTGGGCATCTGCTACATCAGAACCTTCCAGAACAACACTTCCGGATTCCTTGATCTCATCCATAGTTCTGGAGAGAACATATCCATCCTGTCCTGTAGTAAAGTTCTGGTTTCCGTCAGCATCTTCTTTTGTGATGAAATACAGGGAACCTGGTTTACCCAGATCATTCAAAATAGTATCTGCATCTGTAACACCAGGAATTTCAACTGTAATACGGTCTGATCCTTCCTGGTATACCTGAGCCTCAGTACTGTACTGCTCTACACGCTTCTGAAGCTTGTAGATCGTATCTGACATCTCTTCGCTTGTCGGATTGCTCTCCTTAGCCTGGTAGGTAATGCTGACACCACCGGCAAGATCAAGACCCGTGTTGATATGTTTTGCTGCACCGGTTCCGGTAGGACCGATACCTACGGCTGCAGTAAAGCAAAAGAACACAGTCAGGATCAGTGTCAGAAGCAGCACTACGATTCCTTTACTTTTCTTCATAGTTCTTTTCCCTTCTTGATTTTTTGTCCGCGGTCATGTTCATCCGCCTGCCAGCCATTTTCTGTTATGATAACAGCCGACGGCGGTATCAGTCAGACAGATTACTGCCCACTAATCACATGCCAGTGCGGCTTTTATCATGATGGCGCACTCCACACGTTTTCTCTGGAGTTCGCATCCGATTTCATAATTGCCTTTGATATCTCCCTGGAAATGGAATGCATTTGCCGCACATCCGCCACTACAGTAGAAACGTGCGAAGCAGTCTTTGCAGTCTTTCTTTGTGTAAACGTTGCATCCGCCGAATTCCTTCTGGATTTCCGGCTTTGTGATGCCTTCGTCTACATTTCCCATGAGATACTGTTCTTCACCAACAAACTGGTGACATGGGTAAAAATCACCCCAGGGTGTTACAGCCAGGTACTCTGTTCCTGAACCGCAGCCTGACAGTCTCTTGTATACACAAGGGCCACCTGTAAGGTCGATCATAAAATGGAAGAAGTTAAATCCTTTTCCCTCTTTCTCTCTTTTAATCATTTCTTTTGCAAGAGTATCATACTCTTCCATGATCTGGGGGATATCCTCCTCGCGGATCGCATATTCCTCCGTATCAGCCGCAACTACAGGCTCTACAGAAATCTGTTTGAATCCAAGATCTGCCAGATGAAGCACATCCTTGGAGAAATCAAGATTATGGTGGGTAAAAGTACCTCTTACATAATACTTGTCCTGATTTCTGGATTCTGCAAACTTCTGGAACTTCGGCATGATCAGGTCATAGCTTCCTGCACCTTTTCTGAATGGACGCATGTAATCATGTACTTCCTTACGTCCGTCCACACTCAGTACAACGTTGCCCATCTCTTTATTGCAGAATTCCATTACTTCATCATTCAGAAGAACTCCGTTTGTTGTTAAAGTGAAACGGAATTTCTTATTGTGAAGCTTTTCCTGCTCTCTGCCATATTTTACCAGATCTTTTACAACCTGCCAGTTCATCAGCGGCTCGCCGCCAAAGAAATCTACTTCCAGGTTTTTCCTGGAACCGGAGTTCGCGATCAGGAAATCAAGAGCTTTTTTGCCGACTTCATAAGACATAAGAGCTCTTCTGCCATGATATTCGCCTTCTTCGGCAAAACAATAACGGCAGGCCAGATTGCAGTCATGAGCAATGTGCAGGCACAATGCTTTTACAACGGTCTGCCGGTTATTTGAAAATTCTTCAATTACATTCTCATAAACATCTTTTGTAAAAAGCATTCCATCTTCTTTCAGCTTATTACATTCTCTTACAGATGTCTCAATATCTTCTCTGTTATATTTGTTTTCCAGTTTCTCTGCAATAGCTTCTGTGCCAAGGCCCTCTTCCAGATATGGAAGGACCTCATATGTAACCTCATCTACCAGATGGATGCATCCACTGTTGATATCCAGTACAATATTAAAGCCATTGCTTTTATAACGGTGAATCAGACTCATTTTACTAAAATCCTTTCTAAGCGTAAGATAAGCAGCGGAATAAAAGTTCCGCTGCTTATCTCATTTCTCCATAGCTGATCTTATTTCTGCTCGCAGCTCTGGTTTCCTACTGTACAGGAAGTTTTACATGCGGACTGGCAGGAAGTCTGGCACTCGCCACATCCACCTTTTTTTACAGTGTTCTGTAAATTCTTTGTATTCAGGGTTTTGATATGTTCCATAACTCTATCCTCCTTATGTAATTATATTCTTGGCATAGTATATCATATATCTTTTCATTTTAAAAGCTTTTTTTTACGACAGCATTCCACCCAGTGTTCCACCGCCTGTGCACATAAAAAATGTTGTAACTGCATGAGCTGCACTCATATCCCAGCCGCCTTTTGCCATAACAGAGACAGTCAACAGTAATACATAGTAAGCCAGACCTGTGATAACACCCCACAGATATTTGTCTTTACGCACAATTTTGCCGGCCATAAAGCCTCCCATGAAACATGCAAGTACATAAATTATAATAATACCCGCATCTACAGCTGTTTCTCCCAGATCAAAAGCAAACAGTACCAGGGCCAAAAGCAGTAATGCCACTCCTGTTAATGCATATGCAAATAATAGTGATTTCAAAATTGCTCTGACTTTCATTGCTTCCCCTCCTGTTAAACTATATGGGGGAGGAATCAGTGTTATTCTTTTATTTCTTTCTCTTTTTTATAAATACAGCCACACCGGCGATCACTGCAGCTGCCACAAACAGTATCACAAACGGCATAATTGATGTTGTATCTCCGGTATTTACTGTATTGTTATTTTTCACAGCTTTATTTTCCGTTGAATTATCATTCTGATCAGAAGAAGAACCATTATTGCTGTCAGAACTGTCATTCACAGATACTGTATTGTTCTTTCCGGAATCAGAGCTCTGACTGTCGGAGGAAGCCGGTGCAGGAGTTACCGCATCTGTGTCGTCCGTATCATTCCCCGCATCAGGTCCTACTAATTGTCTGCTTCCTGCAATTCCAAATGGACTGAAAGAATGTGTGCTGAATACCATAATACCATTCTCTACACTCGGAATAATCGTCTCAGTTGCCCCGTTATCCAGGAGATGTTCGATAGTATACTGATATCCGGATTTTACCGGCACAGTGACACTGATATAATCTCCATTAGGGATCTCGTATTCTGTATTATTCTTAAGATCCCAGAGTTCAAATTCATAAGACTGGAAAATCATTGCATCTGATTCATTGGTAAACTGATAGCTGTCACCGCTTGAAACTCTGAACTGTACATACCATGGAAGATTAACTCCGCTTACTGTAATACCGTCGCAGGTATGATTAAGTGCGGCCCTCTCTTCTTTTTCTTCATCAGAAAGAGAATCCTCTGCATCTGTAGGACGGTCATCCTTATCGTCCGGCAGAACAGGATTATCAAAGATATTATCACCTGCGCCATCTTCATCATCTTTCTTCGTATCTTCTTTATCCTGTGTCATATCATCTGCAGGTTCCAGCTTACCGGTAGTTTCTGTATCTTTATCCGTCTTATCTGCATTGCTGTTATTATCTTTGTTGTTTTTATTATCTGTTTTATCTTCTTCAATCTTATTCTCTTCATTGTCTGTATCAGTTTTATTATCCTGATCTGATTTACTTTCCTTATCTTCTTTATTGTCTGTATCAGCGTTTTCATCTGCGGCAGGTTTTTCTGACGAAGTTTCAGGCGTTTCTGTTGGATCTGCATTTTCTGTTGGATCTGTTTTACCTGAGCCTTCTGTCTTATCAACATTATCACTATCCGTAATACTGTTCACTATTACATTGATGTAACCGACAACCGCGCCGCTCTCCGGATCCCATCCATCCACATGGCTTAAATCCTGCCCTTCTGCCGGTATAAGAAGTACCTCACAGCTCTGTACACGCTGTGCAGGAACGAAACTTCCATCTGCCCATTCAAAAGTTCCATATTCCGTTGCCGGAAGTTCTACATCCGCAAGTTCTACAGGCTTATCAAGCGTAATGTTGTCCGGGATCAGAGAAGACACAGTATTCTCCTGTGACTCAGCCGCACTGACCTGTCTTGTTACACCCGGTATATTATTTCCTGCAATCAAAGCCGCTGTTAAAGCCGCTGCCGCCAAAATACCCGTTCCTTTTAATTTATTTTTTCTTATTCTTATATTATTGGACATATCGCACCTCTATATTTATATTCGATTCTTATGTTTCCTGATAATCATTTTTTTACTTTCAGCCAAATATCAGTTCTCTTTTTACGTAATACAATAATATTACATATCTGTATATTATCAAACTTTTATCATTTTGTAAATATTCTGTAATGTTTTTTTTCATTTTAATCGAGTGAATTATAACACAAATCTTACTTTTTCGACAGTCCTCTTTTAAATTTTTTTATACTATCTTTGAACCAAAAGCTTTTTCTTGATTTTTTATATGAAATCATGTATATTTTGCTTAAATGTTTTATGATATGATTCAATCAATAAAGATAATCAAAAGGAGTGAATAAATCTTGGATTCAAGTATTGCCTTTCAGGCGGTGGCGATTCTGATACTGATCGCACTTTCTTCATTTTTTTCTTCTGCGGAAACCGCTATGACAACCGTAAATAAGATTCGGATACAGTCTCTTGCCGAGCAGGGCAACAAACGTGCTGTTATTCTGGAAAAAATAATTTCCAATTCCCCAAAGATGCTCAGTACCGTATTAATCGGAAACAACATTGTAAATATGTCTGTTTCTTCTCTCATGACTACACTCACCATAAAGATTCTGGGAAACGCATATGTAGGAATCACAACCGGCATCCTGACTCTGCTGATTCTCATTTTCGGTGAGATAACCCCCAAAAACCTGGCAACAATTCATGCTGAAAAATTGTCCCTGGCCTATTCAAGAATAATATACGGGCTTATGATTCTCCTTACTCCCGTTGTTTTCATTGTAAATAAAATAACAGAAGGTGTACTGGTCATTCTGCATGTTAACCCGGACGAAAAGGCAAATGCCATGACTGAACATGAACTGCGTACCCTCGTCAATGTAGGTGAAAAAGACGGCGTCATTGAAAACGAAGAAAAACAGATGATCTACAATGTGTTTGATTTTGGCGATTCAACTGCAAAAGATGTCATGATTCCCAGAATCGACATGACCTTTATAGATATCAATTTTTCCTATGATGAACTTATGGCGGTCTTCAGTGAAGATATGCATACCCGTTTTCCGGTTTATGAGGACAACACTGATAACGTAATCGGTATTATCAATATGAAAGATCTTCTTGTTTATCCAAAGGACAAACCTTTTTCAATCCGCAACATCCTGCGTGAGCCTTATTTTACCTATGAATACAAAGCTACAGCAGACCTGATGATTGAAATGCGTAAAGCATCCGTCAATCTGGCAATCGTTCTGGACGAATACGGTGCCACAGCGGGTCTGGTCACATTGGAAGACCTGTTGGAAGAGATCGTAGGTGAGATTCGCGACGAATACGATGAGGATGAAGTCGAAGATATTAAAGAAATCCAGCCTGAAAGAGAATATGTTGTTCAGGGTTCTGCCAAGCTGGATGATATCAACGAAGCCCTCCATATTAATCTGGAATCTGAAGATTATGATTCTATTGGCGGATATATTATTGAACAGCTTGACTGCCTTCCCAAAGAGGGTCAGTCTGTCACACTTGAAAGTGGCATCCGCCTGGTTGTTGACCGTCTGGACAAAAACAGAATCGAACTTGTCCACATCTGGCTTCCCGAGAAGAAAACTGAAACAGAAGAACAGCCGTAACTGTCATCTCTCCAGCATCAGTGAAAATTGTTTCACGATTCTGGAGAGTTCTCCTGTAACCGCATCAATTCCTTCTTCGTTCTTTTTCCAGTTTTCTCTGGTAATTCCATCTGCATTCACAGGCACCACATAAAATTCTGTTTTCGGATACAAGAGCTGATAATACATCAGACATCTTCTTGCATGGTAAGATTTGCAGCACAAAATCGCTCTTTCTATTTCCAGTTCTGCATGATCTGTCACCTGTCTGGAATAAATTGCGTTCTCATAAGTAAAGGTTGCCTGGTCTTCTTTCAGGATTTTCTGATCCGGAACTCCGTTTTTTATAAGAACATCCCTGAGAAATTCCCATTCTGTTCCATATTCCTTATCATATACATTGCTTTTTTCAAGAACGCCTGAAAACTTTCCATTTACTACACTGTATTTTCCACTGGGCAGAATCCAGTCCGCCATCCCTTTCTTAAACAATTCTGCTGCTTTTTCCGCCATCTGCGGATAACCATTTCCAGGGACAAAAATAATATCAGATTTTTCCGGCTTGTTTTCTGCAAAAATAAACTCTTCTGAACTTTTTAAAAATTTTTCATATACGTCATTCATCATTACTAACTCCTCGTTATCTGTTTTTTCTACAGCACCTCTCAAATAATGCGTTTGTAACAGTCCAACAAAAATTCACGCTCTGATGAACCGGAACAATATGCATTATTTACGAAGATTTCTATAGATAGATACAGTGTACCATATTTTTTCTATTAACGTACAACCAAGTTAATTCTTAAAACTATGTCCCCCACTGCTTATGTTACTGTTCACTCTGTTCACAGCAACACGCTTCGCGATGCACAGACTTCCAATATTTCCAGAAGGCTATTTTGTCACAATAACCGTACTGTAACCATCATCCCTCAGTCTCTGCTCCATATTTACTGCATTACCAATCTGCTGATAGGCACCTGTCTGAACTTTATACAATCCGTTTTCATGTAACATAAAAGAGGGATAACCTTTTTCCAGTAACTGATATAACATACGGTCCGCATTCTCTTTTTTTCTGAACGCTCCAGTCTGCACTCTGTAATAAAGCGGTTCCTGCACTGTTTCCTCATCCAGGCTTCCAAGAATCGCATCTGCAATTCCCTGAGCTATATCGCTAAACTTGTTATCAAACAGTTTATTATCTTCTTCGGAATTGATAAATCCGGTTTCTATTAAAAGAGCCGGCATCCTGGTTCGTCTGAGGACCACAAGTCCCGGCCGCTCTTTTACACCGATTTCGCGGAATCCCACTTCTCCCAGAGCTCCCAGAATATTCTCAGCCATCTGATATTTAATCCCGCTTTTATCATAAATCAAAACTTCCGCTCCATTATACTGATTTTCCTTTGGGCTGCTGTTTCGATGAAATGAAATAAAGTAATCTACTCCTGCCTGATTTGCAAGCTGTGCCTTCTCAAAAGGTGTCTGATAGACATCACCGGTACGGGTATAAGAGATATCAATCCCTTTATTTTTTAAAATCTCACCTACCGCAAGAGCAAGTTTAAGATTGTCATTCTTTTCCTGTCTTCCCTTATATACGGCTCCCGGATCCTGACCTCCATGTCCGGCATCCAGCATGATTGAATATGCCATGACGACACTCTGCTTTCTTCATATACTCTTTATACTATATGAATTAAAAATATAATTGTGCAGGTCGCTTGACTTTTTCACACTAAAGCGTTATACTTTAAAACGTCATAGTCGAATAGCCCGATGACATTATCCGAATCATTTACCAGTACTGCTTTCCCTGCAGAAAATCTTTCGGATTCAGGTAAGTTTTATATTATCAAATAATAAACGCAATTCTTACCTGACTTAATTTAAACATTATATTAGGAGGATATATCATTATGAAAAGAAAAGCATTAGCAATCACTCTTGCAGCAGCCATGGCTATGGGAACCTGCGCAGTAACAGCAAGTGCTGCTGACGGAGACAAATATACAATCGGTATCTGTCAGCTTGTACAGCACGAAGCTCTCGACGCTGCGACACAGGGATTCAAGGATGAAGTCACCAAAGAACTGGGAGAAGACGCAGTTACCTTTGACGAGCAGAACGCACAGGGAGATTCCAACACCTGTTCTACAATCATTAACAGCTTCGTTTCCAATAATGTTGACCTGATTCTTGCAAATGCAACTCCTGCTCTTCAGGCAGCTGCAGCAGGAACAAGCGATATTCCGATTCTTGGTACTTCTGTTACTGAATACGGTGTTGCACTTGGACTGGATGATTTCGACGGGACTGTGGGCGGAAATATTTCCGGAACTGCAGACCTTGCTCCCCTTGATCAGCAGGCAGCAATGCTCAATGAACTTTTCCCGGATGCAAAAAATGTAGGTCTTCTCTACTGTTCTGCCGAAGCAAACTCTCAGTATCAGGTAGATACAGTAAAAGCTGAACTTGAAAAACTCGGATATACATGTGAATATTATGCATTCTCTGACTCTAATGATCTCTCTTCTGTTGCTACAACAGCAACTGACGCAAGTGATGTAATTTATGTACCGACAGATAATACAGTTGCTTCCAACACAGAGATCATCAACAACATCTGCCTTCCGGCAAAAGTTCCGGTAATCACAGGCGAAGAAGGTATCTGCAGCGGATGCGGTGTTGCGACACTTTCCATCAGCTATTATGACCTTGGTGTTACAACCGGTAAGATGGCTGTTAAGATTTTAAAGGACGGTGAAGATATTTCCACAATGCCGATCGAATATGCACCAAACTTCACAAAAGAATATAACAAAGATATCTGCGAAGAGCTGGGCATCGAAGTTCCGGACGATTATGTTGCAATCGGCGAGGCTGCTGAAGAAACTGCCAAATAAATCCGGTCAGACAGTTGAAAAATACTCACACCAACAGGATTTTAAATAACAGCCTATCAAACAGTTATAAAAAATTCAATTTATATGCGATCAGCGGGAAAGGTTTGACGCCTCTCTCGCTTTTCGCATCTCAACAGGAGGAAATTACAAATGCAAATTTTAACATTAATCACTGCACTTCCGGGTGCAGTAGCCCAGGGTCTGATCTGGGGAATTATGGCAATCGGTGTTTATATCACTTTCCGTATTCTTGATATTGCAGACCTTACAGTTGATGGCACTATGTGCACCGGTGGTGCAGTGTGTATTATGATGATGCTTTCCGGTCATAATGTCTGGATTTCTATGTTGGCCGCTACTCTCGCCGGAATGCTGGCAGGCCTTGCGACCGGAATTTTCCACACCTTTATGGGAATTCCCGCAATCCTTGCCGGAATCCTGACACAGTTATCTCTGTATTCCGTAAACCTGAAGATCATGGGAAAAGCAAATCAGGCAATCAACGTTGATAAATATAATCTTCTGGTTTCCCTGCGACATATAAAAAATGCATCTCTTTCCAAAAACACAATTTTTATTGTAGCAGTTATGTGTATTCTCCTGATTGCCATTCTCTACTGGTTTTTTGGAACAGAGCTTGGCTGTTCCCTTCGCGCAACCGGATGTAACCCAAATATGTCACGCGCCCAGGGTATCAACACAAACATGAATAAAGTTCTCGGACTTATGATTTCCAACGGTCTGGTAGGACTTTCCAGTGCACTCCTTACACAGTATCAGGGATTTGCAGATGTCAACATGGGACGTGGTTCCATCGTTATCGGTCTGGCAGCAGTTATTATTGGCGAGGCAATCTTTGGACGTATTTTCCGCAACTTTGCCCTTCGCCTGTTAGCAGTTATCTTCGGTTCCATTCTGTATTATCTGGTACTTCAGATTGTTATCTGGATGGGTATCGACACTGACCTGCTGAAGATGCTGTCCGCAATCGTAGTTGCTCTCTTCCTTGCATTCCCATACTGGAAAGGCAAATACTTTAATAAACCAGCCAAAAGGGGAGGTAAATAAAAATGCTTGAACTTAAAAATATCTATAAAACCTTTAATCCCGGAACCATTAATGAGAAACGTGCATTAAATGGTCTGAACCTGAAGCTGAACGAAGGCGATTTTGTAACTGTTATCGGAGGAAACGGCGCCGGCAAATCTACTATGCTAAATGCTGTTGCAGGAACCTGGCCGGTTGATGAAGGACAGATCCTTATCGACAATATTGATGTTACAAAACTTTCTGAACATAAACGTGCTACATATCTTGGACGTGTGTTTCAGGATCCAATGACAGGAACCGCTGCAACAATGGGTATCGAAGAAAACCTTGCACTTGCAAAACGCCGCGGAAAATCCCGTCTTCTCCGCTCCGGAATCACTAAAGCAGAGCGCGAAGAATACAAAGAGCTCCTGAAAATTCTTGGTCTTGGTCTGGAAGACAGACTGACTTCTAAAGTAGGACTTCTCTCGGGTGGTCAGAGACAGGCTCTTACTCTTCTGATGGCAACGCTTCAGAAACCAAAGCTTCTGCTTCTGGATGAACATACCGCAGCTCTTGATCCGAAAACAGCTGCCAAAGTTCTGGAAATTACAGATATGATCGTAAACCGCGATCACCTTACGACATTGATGATCACCCACAACATGAAGGACGCTATTGCACATGGCAATCGTCTGATCATGATGATGGAAGGAAAAATCATTCTGGATATCCAGGGAGAAGAAAAGAAACAACTGACAGTTAAAAACCTTCTGGATCAGTTTGAAAAAGCAAGCGGAGAAGAGTTCAGTAATGACTCTGCACTGCTCGGATAACCGTATAAATTACTCATAACGTTTCTAAATATCCTTTATATGAGAGTACTTTTTTATGGAGTACTCTCATATTTTTATTTCTCATCTTTTTCCAGCGGAGTTACACAGATAAATTTATGTGTTTCCCTATTGTACTGGTAGATTCTCGACGTCAGATAGTCCTCTTTCGGTGTAGCCTCCCTGATCGTATCCCGCAAAACACACTGCAAATCTTCAGGTTCTACAAATTTATCATTATGGATCATTACCTCATGTACACTGGTAAACACCATATAGAAATCGGAATCCAGCATATATGCCAATTGTTCTGCCACTCCCGGCAGGAACACTGCAACTGCACCATTTGTTTTCTTCGTTGTACTGAGACAATTTCCCATTGCATCTTTCTTCAATTCACACTTATCACCCAGATTCATAAAACTTTCACCTTCATATTCCGGATTAAAAATCATCTGTTCCCATCTGTAAATTCTGGGTGGACTCATAAAATACGTATTGAGAATCGCCTCCTGAAACACCTCATCACATTCTTTTCCCCACTGCTCCAGCATTCCCTGCCGGATTTTTGTACTTGTCACACATCCTTCATATTCCGTAACTTTCATATAAAGCACAAGTGCAATATCACCAAGAGTTTTATACACCGCATCCTGAAGATCCGCGGAATATTTATCTGCATTCAGCAATCTTATAAACAGGCGGGGTTTTGTCTTCTCATAATCCCTGATCACTCTTGTTTTCTCATAAATATCCGCCTTTTTTATCCGATTCAGATCATCTGTGATTTCTTTTATAATTTCCTCAAACGGACTGCCATTCTGATAAGATTTAAAAAGTTCCTGTGTATAAAGTCCACAGACCTCCCAGGCATCATCATGCTCTGCAAACTTCACCAGCAGTCTGTCTCCTACAGGTGCAAACCTCCCGCCTTCTTTCTCAAAAGAAATATTTTCCCTCGGAATCCCTGTAGCCTCGTAAATACCAATCTCCAGTTTCTCTACGAATGTTTCATAGTCTTTCTGCATATTCAGTTCCTTTCTTGCTTTGAAAATAATACGGGCAGGATGCCCTGATTTGAATGTTGACTTTCCGTTTTCGGAAAAAAGAAAATAAGGGAGCGAAAGCCCCCTTAAGAGTCGCTGTAGACATAGTATAAAATAGCCACAGCTATTTGTAAAGTAAATTTCATCGACAATATTTATTACAGTTTCTTTTTATCTTTCAGATATTCCAGAAAAGCCTCACAGCCCTCCACCACATCCGAATATGTGACATCAAATCCACCTGTATACCATGGATCTGCGATATCCCTCGGATCATCACTGTAATCCAGAAGAAGTTTAACCTTGTCCTCTGGATCTGATTTCAATATTCTTAACATATTCTTCAGATTCCAGTGGTCCATACCGAGAATATAATCATATTTATCATAATCTGCCTTCGTTAGTTGAACTGCGCGCTTACCCTTACAATCAATCCCATGCTTAGCAAGCTCCTCTCGCGCCGGAGAATATACCGGATTCCCGATTCCATTCCATATCTCCTCAGTGCTGGTTGCAGCAGATGCGATATAAAATCGGTCTGAAAGACCTTGTTTAGAAACCATGTCTTTAAAAATGAATTCTGCCATTGGTGAGCGGCAGATATTGCCGTGGCATACGAATAGTACTTTTATCATACTTTTCCTCTCCTGTTCTATTTTGGTTTTTGTTGATTTTATGCGGCTTTCCGCACTCTTTGTATTTTAAATAGTTTCTCTTTTTTCGGCTTTTCATGTCTCATTTAAGTGTATTTCTACCACCAAACTGTGTAAAAATCTGTGTAAAAGTACCCTCAAAAAACGCTTTTACACATTGCTGATTTTTTTAACATTTGGATGGTGTCTACGGCAGAATACTATTCAAAAATATATGTGGTATCATACCACAAACCCTTTATTTATGCATGTTTTCGGTTATCTACACTATGTAAATCTGATTTGTTTTCAGTCCTTGCTATTTCCTTTTCTGCCTCCCAGACCTGAGAGAGTTTTTCCAACTCATCTTTGGCATCATCCAGTTTTAAATGTGTATAAGTGTTTAAAGTCACTGATATATCACTATGCCCCATCAAATACTGAAGTACTTTAGGATTCATACCAGATTTCGCCATATTACTACAATATGTATGTCGGCATACATGCGGTGTAATTTCAGGAAGCTGAACTCGATAGGTACTATTGTATTTATCTACTGCATGTTTAAAGTATTTCTCCCAATGCATGGCAATCCTTGGCTTTCCATCCTTATCAAAAGAAAGGAAACCTGAATATCCATCAATCATCGGTTCTACTTTTAATCTTGGTCGTACTTCCAGCATATGTTTAAATGCTTCATACACACCGTCTGTCATAGGAATCACTCTTTTTCCCGCTTCTGTTTTGTTCGTTTCAATATATACAAGCGTTCCTGTTTTCTGAAGTTGATGATTAATATTAATGGTTCTGTTTTTCATATCCAGATCTGATATTGTCAAACCAGTAAATTCAGAAATACGCATCCCTGTCTTAAACAAAATATACATAGCATCGTAGTACTGGGAATAATGCTTATCATTTTTTATAAATTCCAGAAAAGTTCTTTCTTCTTTTCTTGTAATTGCTTCACGGGTTACTGAATCATTTACAAGTACAGTTGCCAGTTCAAAATCAAACGGATTCTTTCTTAATATATTATCCTCCACTGCCATCCGAAATGCCGGTCTTACAACTCCACGAATGGTATGAATTGTTGAATAACTTTTATGATTCTCCTGCTGTAATTTGATTAGCCAGATTTTTGCATCAGATAACTTTACCTTATCAATACGCTTACTGCCGAAAGAATCCGAAGTAAGCCAATTAATTACGGTTCCATATCCTGCCTTTGTTGTATTCTTAACTCCCGTTTTCTGGGAAACATATTTTTTCACTAATTCAAGTACAGTATATCCATCGCCATAGGGAACGATCTCGTCATCCAAGTCTCTCCGAACCCGCTTTTCTAAATCTCGCAAGGCTCCGTTGTCTTTTTTACCCTCGGGCACAATATCAGTCCTGACCAGTTTCCAGCTGTAAAGGCTCTGCGTTTTGCCATTAGCATCCACGTAACGATACATGTACTTTCCATCAGCTCTCTGACTCTCTCCTGTGCGAAGAATGCGGTTCTTGTTATCACGCCTTTTCTCACTCATATTGTTTCTCCTTTCAATATAGAGAGAGCCTTGTCCACAATATACTTTTCATAAACATGAACTTTAACTGTTCTAAAAAAGCATACCACAAACAAGGCTCACATTCTACTAAAACTTTCTCATTTCGAACGCCTTAAATAACGCTCATTTTCGTGTCAACGTATCTCTCAAACATCTGCTTCTTAATCAGTGCCCGATTTCCATTCCAGAGAATAAAGTCCTCATCGGCGTGCTCTTTACAGAATATTCTGAGTTTCTTGTAGCTTACGCCGAAATACTCTGCAGCTTCTTCGAGCGTTAATGTATACTTCTGCCACCATGGAAGTTCCTGTCTCTCGTTTAATTTTGGATTTTTTCCGAAAGCAATCTTCTCTGCTTCCTTATTACTAATTTTTTCGTATGTATTACTGTGCTTCATATTCTCACTTCTCCTTTTCAAAAGATTCTGATTTAAATTCTGGTACATTAACAATTAATTTCTGTTTACTGGTTCTTTCATCTACGCAGATAATGCCACTCACAACACATTGCCCAACTCTCAGGCTGCGTAAATTGCGAACCCAGATCTTCCAGCTCGTTGGATCAACAAATTTTGCGACCTCTCTTACTTCATTATCCGGCGGTAAAAAAATCACACGTAATCCACTCTGCGTGAATATATTTAATTCACGCTTCGGGAAATTTGAATCCAGAAACTGCGTAGAAAGAATCATACCTATCTGAAATTTGCGCCCCTGAGTCAGAATTTTGTCGGCAATAGAACCTTTCTTCCACATTAGATCTTGGCATTCATCAAGTACAATCGTTACTGGTTTTCTCAATTCCAGCTGTCTTACCCAAAATCTCCAAAGATAAAGTTCCACAAGCTGTGAATTTAATCCACAACATTCAACCGGAAATCGTACTACAATAATTTTCTCATTTTGTATAGTACTAATTTTTGTGTGCTTACTAACCGTAATAACAAGGTCAAGAAGTCTCATCGCTATCTGTTCACCTTTTTCTCCGCATTTTGTATTCAGTATAAGAGCAAACAGAGCCCAACATGGCTTGCAATCTTCATTTCCGAGATATTTATAGAAAATATCTTCACGTGCTTCCATAACTGCAGATCTGCTCTTTTCAGCGCTCATCATAATCCTAAGCGCATTAACAACCGCAGTTTTCTGGGCATCCCCCAAGCGTAAAGCACCTTTAATGGCATCAGCAAGAACGCTGATCGTATCAAGACTTAATTTATCGAAAAATCCCTGAATCTCCTGAGTTTCAGAGATATCGACTTTGTAGCCGTTTTCAAGTTCAGGGAAAGAATCTGAATAGTCTAATATAATCGTATCACGATTAATATTCTGACTTGTCCATACTTTCAGAAAATTCGTCTTACCGCTTCCTGATGATCCTGTCACCAGCATATGCTGGTTGGCAGAATTATACGTATCGACAGAAACCTGTTTCCCTTTAAATGTTCCTATCACAATTTTTGCACTCTGGTTGTCTTTCATTGCGTAAACCTCCTTTAATTGAAAAAGTAATCATACTCGCCAGCATGAAAAATTTTTTCCTTACTAAGTACGACAAACTTGTCATATCTTGCTTTACCTGATTGATCTGTGCATCGCCGACGTGTAGTGAAATTAATTTTCCGCCCCACGTCTGCAACAAGATATCCTTCACCATAGAGTACACGAAGGACCGTAGTAATGTTATACGCAGCGATTCCCTCTGAGATTATGTTCTGAAGCGTTTCTCTTGTGAAGTACACTTCTTTGTCAGTTACAATTACTGCATTATCAGTCACTGTATCGTATGGACTGATTACTACCACTTTCTGATCCTCAACAACTTTCTGCAGACAATCAAGAAATCTCAGCACAAGCCCATCTACGTCAGCATTACATTTCTGATTGATAAAAAAGCTCAGTAATTCGTGATAATTGTAGCAAAGTTTGATATTCGCATATTCCCTGCAACAACCTTGAAGAACCTTTGCAGCCAACCAGAACAGCTCATAGGCAGCGCCCCATTCACCAAGGATGCTAGGAATCTTTTCAATATCTATCCAGTCAGCAATCTCACGAGATTTTTTGTGAAGATAGCCCTGAACATTAGTCGCAATCATCTTAAAATCGGCAAGTTCATACGTGCCTGTATATTTTATCAGAATCGGTTCCTCTGCATTCAGAAGTAACGGTGTATTAGATACAAATACTGGCATCTTCTTCCCATAGCACATCTCGAGAATTATCCGTACATTACTGTCAAGAAGCTTTTTCTCCGCCATGGGTAATGATGTCGCTGAAATCTGTAGAAGAAGAACCTTCTCTTTCGTCTTCATTAGATTTCTCTTTAATTCTTTGTCGTTCATGGGAAGTTCTAAAAGCTTGTTCTGCCCTGTAGCATGAAATATGTTTAAAAAATCACGTGGTTTTGCATTCTCGACCAGAAGGTTCACATACAAATGTTTCCGACATCCACTCATAACCAACAGCGGAAGCAGTTCTGCTGCACTTGGCATAAGTACCAGAAGTTTATCGTCAACACCGGCTTCACCATTCCATAAAGAACTGATACTATTGAAAAGTTTCATCTGCGCTTCAACTGGTACATTCTGAATATTTGGCGCATTTCTGCAATCCCACCATGGAAGACACGTCTGCAGAGTATAATCCCAGTGACCATTACAGCTCCATCCCAGCGGTTTCTCCTGCATGATAACATTACACATTCGCGTAATATATTCACGCCAGACAAATGCCTGTGAACTCAATGGAAGAGAAATGGGCATTGAAATTCCAGCAGTTGTTAATAAATTTAATAATCTCCTATCATTTTCAAATGTTTCATTAGGAATGAAAATAGCTTTTTCTCCCTCAGGCTTCTGAAATTTGATTACCAGATACTTCTGTCCACTTGTATCCTGCACCCAAACAGCCTCTTTCACCCATGTACCACTAATCTGCAGGCTGGAAGCACGGTTATTAGAATCCACAGTAACAAGTACAAGCCCCGGACCATACTGAAAATTATGATCCAGAAACATACGATTGCATCTCAAACCATTGAATCCTTTCAGCTTTGCCCGCGTCATTTCTGAAGATTTCAGCTGTTTCTGTAGATTGGAAATCTCAGCATCCTTCTCATTCAGAGTCTTCTGAAAATTTTCCTCTGCATCAACGCGTTTTCGTGATTCTTCCAAAGCAAGTGCTTTTTCATTCTGCACCTGCTGTGTAAATGCCTGCTCCCTTGCAATATATTCTTCCTGCGTCTGCATAATCAAGGGTCTCTGAGCACTGTCTACGGGCTCGCCGTTCGGTCCTTCTCTGTAAATTGGATTGGTCATAAAGTTAAAACCCATTATTTTTCCTCCTTTTTTATGCTATATTATAAGGGATAAAAAAGGGTATTGATATGAAGCCAAACTCAGAAAAGGGGGGAATTTTTCATCTTGCCAAACACATTTTCACACTTACATCAAATTTTTAAAAACACGATTTCAACTTCAATTACTAAATCTACTTTTATGCTATTTGTTTTTGGAGAATTTGAAGGAACAGACTCTATATTCTTTGAAATGCCTCCATTATTAGCTACGGAAAACATTAATGATGCTCTCCATAAATCTGACAATAATGAAATTAACTATTTTCCTAACCAAAGAACATTACTACAATTTTATTCTAAAGATATAATCTCCTATGTTCCTGCAGCAAAATTAATCGCGTTTATCATAGAACGCCCTTTCAAAGAATTACTGCAATTTTATAAAAGCAATGATTATCATAAATATGCCAAAGAATTACTTTCAGAACTTCACCAATGCTGTATAGACTGGAAACTATTATCTGCCAATGCTTTTATGTCCATAGATTCTCTTAACGAGGAGCAAATTTTATGTGAATTAAATATTTTATTTAATCAACTGGTATTATCACTTACTGATATGCCAGCACTCCATAACAATGCTTCTTGCCGAATATGCAAACACTTTGTTCTCCCTTCAGCAACAGATAATATTATTTCCGCATTAAAAGAACATAAAATTCTAACATTATATAGCATTCCCGGAATGGGAAAAACTGAATTTTGTAATTATATAGCGCAGCATTTTCAAGACTATGAATTTACAGATTTTACCCGCATTACATACAGCCCAAGACCGTTGGATATGATTGATAAAATTGAATTTTCAATAAAAAGTATTTCCTTTATTGAGAAGTATCGTTTTCTTCAAATTAAATCGGCATCCTCCTTATTGATAATCACAAATGTACCATCTGATGAAAGGAAAATAAAAGAAACTTTTGATACATTCACAAACTTAAATATATGTACTTTACTGGTTGTAAATAGCGGTCATTTATCATCCCAATATAATTCTTATCTCTTTCCTGCATTATCAGAAGATAACTTAACCGAAATATTCACTAAATATACAGAATATGATCTTTGTGATAATCGTCAATTATTTCACAATTTATGTGAATCATTGGATTTCCATACACTTTCTTTAGTCTTGATTGCAAAAATAATTTCTGCAAAAAAATTGGATTTCTCGGATTTCATGTGTGGAATAAACGATTCAGCTTTGTCCTATACAAAACTCAAAGGACTTAAAGTCAAATTTAAAGGAAATAATATTTCATTTTTCGGTCACTTAATAAGCGCACTGAATTACGACGATTATTTTTCAGAAAAAGAATGGGATCTTCTAAAACTTTTTTCTCTTTTTAACAATACAAGCATTGATTATCCCTTACTTATAGAACTTATTCCTGACTTTTCAACAGGTCTTAAAGATAAAGGAATTAATTATGGGATTCTTTTGCCCGGAAATGGAATAAACGAGATCAGAATGCACAAAATATTTTGCGAACTCATTCAGCGTAACTGCGATTTTACAAATATGCTCGCTTCTCCGAATGAAAAATACGATAGCAAGACTCAAAAAATACGACTTCGTCCATTAATGGACAATATTATCAAAATTATGGATACTTGCTGTATATCCTCATATTCATCATCGCAAATCCAAGAACTAGCATTTGCATTTTTTAATACCATACAAAATCATACCATACGAGACGTATCTAACAAGCAGCAGGCAACCCTTTCGCAAGAACGAATTACCTGGATAAAATACTGTCATAAATGCATTCTCTTTTTTCAAAAATATGGAAACACAGTATATGCTCAGTTTATATTAGACAAACTCTGCACAGAATATCATGGTTTACCAGTAAATCCATTATTCATATTTGAAAAAAGATTCTATGAACTAACTCATTCCTGGCAAACCAGTCATTTATCTGTAACTAACGCCTGTAGTTTATTTAACGATATGTCCCTCTACATAGATACACTTTCATCCAGGGAATCTGATAATGTTATTATTGATAATATATCTTTCTTAACAGATCTTACACTAGATCATTTACGCTTGATACTGGAAAAAATCATATCCGACATTAAAATACGTAATGTCCCACATGACAGAACAACTATCTCATATATAAAACAAATACTACAAACATACTATGCAACTTTACTTTTGAGATGTACTCAATCAATTACTACCGCAGATAAAGAAAGCCATATAAAATTTATTAACTATTGTTTATTATGGACTTATACACCTACACAAAGATTTTTCAAAACAATTACCCTATTAGAATTAGCTACTACTCCATGGGAGAAATTGCGATTTCTAAGCGATATTGTATATTGGTATTCAGATAAATATCTTCGTATCAAGTCAATTGAATACCTTAACTATGCGAATATATATCACAATAAAATGGAACAATGCTTCAAATCCGTTCGCAATCTTCCTTCAGCTGAAATATATTCCTATTGTATCGCAAACATATACTACGGCATATGTAACGCAAAAAGTAATCGCAAATTACTGATTCAAATATTACACAAGATACCTGATTTACAAAGACAAATGCTTCAACTATACGATTCAGAATTTTACAACAAGCTAAATAATTTAGTATCTGAAATATGTAACAACTTATCCAATAATGACAAGTAGGATATTCTTTTTCCCGACTTTCGGAATTTTTTCTTTAGTTTTTCTCCATTTTCCTAGCAAATCGCAGAAAAACTAAAGACAGAAATTTAAAAGTCGGGAAATAGTTGCTCGCTGTATGTGTCTTATGCCTTGCAAATCACATTGTAATTCCAAAACCTCTACCTTCTGATACACCAGCTTCTGCGTCCGTTCTGGTGTATCAAAGGGTCTGTTTTTCTTTTTGAAATATGTCTCAAAACGAACTGACTTTTTGATTCATTTTTCCTCAAATTCTTTCACTTTCCGATAGAAGCTTGCGCTTTTCATTCCCAACATCTCCATTGCCTTGCGTGCTGTAATGTTTCCTCTTTTCCATTGCGAATAAACTTCAGTAAAATTATCCGGAACAGATAGTACCGGTCTGCCAAGATGCTTTCCCGCTTTCTTTGCAGCGTCCCTCTCTCTGTCGTTTACGTATTGTCAGTCTCTCCTGCTCTGCGATACTCGACAAGACTTCGATCAGAACATTCTGTATCATTTCCAGAATCCATTGTTGCCCCTGCGGAACTTCTACTAATGATGTAGGCAGATCAAGGATTTTCAATCTGACTTTCTTCTCTTTAAACCATTGCAGTTCCCGTTTAATATCTTCCTTATTTCTGGACAAGCGATCAAGAGAAGTTACATATAAAGTGTCTCCTTCACGCAGTCCAAGTCTCCCTTTCAAAGCCTGATAGCCTTCACGCTCTGTGTTCTTACCACTGGCTTTATCCACCACAATATTTTCCTCTGAAACAAACTCTTTCAAAGCCAGAATCTGTCTGTCAAGATTCTGTTCTGTACTGCTTACTCTTGCATATCCATATTTCATTCTAATCTCATTTCCCTTATTATTTTCTAAATTCCTATAAAAAATACACTCTCATCCTTTGCTTATTACGGTGCAGAACTTCCTCGTTCTACACCGTATATACCTCATTCTACGAGATTTAATCGGAAAACAGAAACTTCATAGGCTCTCTTTTTGACCTTTTCATTTGCTTCCATCTTCTCATATTCCCTGCTCTGTATTCTGCCAGTTACCTGTACCTGATCTCCAACTTTGAGTCTGGACACATATCTTGCCATTCGCCCCCACACAATACATGGGATATAGTCGGTTCTTCCATATTCTCTGTTAACTGCCAGCAAAACATCTGTAATTTCCCGTCCTAAAGGTGTTTTTCGATAAACAGGTGGTTTACATAAAAATCCCTGCAGAAATATTTCATTCATGCTTCCAGCTTCTTCATCTGAATCCAGAATATCTAATTCTTTTACAAACGCATGAAGTAACAGGCAGGTTTTTGTTTTCTCATGGCTATTATATGATCTGAATTGTCCAGTCACACAAACTAACTGTCCTTCATAATTTTTCGTATCGTCAAGCAATCGTTCCGATAAAAGCAGTGGAATAAGGTCACACTGACCACTCTGTCGTTTCACCTGCAGTATTGTCCTGTAAAAAGCTTCTCCCTTATGTTCCATCTGAAATTTAAGCGGTGCTACGATTTTTCCTGCCAGCATAACTTTGTTATTATCACTCTTGCCCTCCATATTCATTCTCCCAAATTTGCGTACAAAAAAGAGACAGGAACAATTTCCGTCTCTATTTCTATTACTTTCTTTTTTACTCCAGCATCTCAATCCGATCTGTCTCTGCATTATAATAATAAACGTGATCAGTAAGCACATCTTCTTTCGGAGTTACTTCCTTTATGGTATCGTTCAGCACTGATGCCAGATCTTCTGGTTCTATCATCCTTGCATTATGTACCATCACCTCATGTATACTTGTGAATACCAGATACAGTTCATCTGTATTTATTTTATCACAGAATAATCTTGCAACACCCGGATAGAATATTGCAACCGCTCCATTTGTTTTCTGTCCTGTACTCAGACAGTTTCCCATTGTATCCTGAAACGGGATATAATCAGGAGCATCAATATCTTCCCCATCATATTCAGGATTCAGGAGCATCTTCATCATGTCATATACTTTCGGCGGCATCATTGATACAGTATTCTTTAAGGCAGCCATAAAAACATCCTCTTTTTCCAAATCCCATCTTTCCACACATTGTAATGGTACTTTAAGGCTGGTCAGCATCCCATCTTCGTCAGCAATTTTCATGTACAGGGTAAGTGCTATATCTCCATTTCTCTTATAAAAAGCCTTTTCCAGCTCAGTTTTATTCTTCTCAAAATTGATCAGTCGGATAAACAGATTTTCTTTTACCTGCTCATAATCTTTTAATTTCTTCAGCTTATCCGGCACGCACATACTATCAAAGTTTTCTACTGACTTCTTTACACCCCTTATAATCGCCGGGAATGTTGTTTTTCTCTGTGTCCACCAGTTATAAGATTCTGCTGTAAACAACCGCACAATATTGGAACTGCCATCATCTTCACTCATATATACCCAGATACTGTCCTGTGGCATTTTCTCGTCTGCTTCATGAAACTCTGCCTTTAATCCTGTCTCTTCTTTGATCTCTGCCATTAACTCTTCTACAAACTCTCTATACTCCATCATGTTCTGTTCCTCCACTTCTTTTACTTTATGCTGCTGTTTTTGTTCTCTTTAACCCACTAAGTGCTCTTTTATAGATATTCTGGTCCATTTCCTTTACACTTGTGATCCCATATCTGCTCAGTATCTTCTGTACCGTCACTCCGGTCCTTCCCAGTTCTGCATACAGATTCTGGATATCCTGATCTGATATCCTCTCTGCCTGCTCTTCCTTCTGGCCTGCTTCTATTGACTGTCGGGATGTGGAAGCTGTCCGATATGTATATACCGTTTCCCCTCTCTGGTTTACGATCTCCAGATCTGTGATCGTCTTATCTGCAGTAGTGTGTATATTCTTCACGGAAAATCTGTCCTTTACATACTTCTTCCCATTTTTATCACCCACCTGAACTTTATTTATGGGAATATAAATAAAAGGAGCCGAATACAGCTCCCTTCCAATCCCGATATTAAAGCAGGCTCTTTTAAATGAATCTGATGCAGCTCCCTTGGCTTTCTCATAATCACTTTCTGTTCCCACATCCTCTTTTTGCACCCACTGCTGTTTCTCATCATCCCAGATACTCAAGATGCAGTACAATTCGTTTCCAATCATATTATGTCGTCTTTGCCATCCATAGATTCCAAAAACTTCATCTAATATAGTCTGGTCCACCCTTGCATTCTTATAAAGGAGCAGAGTAATTCCCTGCTCCATAACTGTTCCTACCCGGCATTCTATCTCTTCAGGATTTAGATTCCTGATCTTTCTTTCTGCCATAATGCCTGTTTCCTCCTGATTTTCTTTTTATGCAATCGAAAGCTTTCTATAAGAGCTGATATTCCTGTACTCTGCAAATACCTCCGGCTGTTCTTTGCGCAGTCTTTTGCTGTCCAGAGATTCCCTGCTGATTTTCTTCCATGAAACGACAGTTCCATCCACCTCCCCGGTTTCATATTCTCCCATTGCCGCCTTGATCTGGTTTGCAAGACCTGTTTTCTGTTTTTCCAGCTCTTTTACCTTACAGTCAACATCCTGATATTCAGCCAGCACAGACTTCATATCCTCCTGCAGCTGGATAGAACCCTCAATGGAATCACTATATTTTTGATTCAGATAATCCCTGGTAGCATCAGAATCATCCATGACAGGCTCCGTACCTGTAAGCACACAGCCTTCCCAGAACTCCTTTTCCCTGCTGATAAGGTTCCTTATCAGTTCTTCATCCCTGTAAATGGTATGAAATACAAACTTATTGCCACCGATCAGTGCTGCAATGTATGCCTTGTCCATCCCACACACTTCCAGATAATGCTGTACCTGTAAGATGTATTCTTCCGGTACCCCGTCTTCCCACTGTTCTGCCTTATACTGGCTTGCTGTCTTTGCCTCAAAGATACATTTCTCGCCACGTTCATCCGTAACAATCCCATCTACATCTGCAAACAGATACGGATAATCCTTATGAAAGATCATTGCATGTTTCTGACGTACCTTTAATCCGGTACGGTTCATAAATTCCTTACGGATGATCGGCTCCATCACATTTCCCCAGTAAGTATACTCATTCCCCTCATCTGTGACTGGCAGTTTCCCAGTCTTCTCTTCCCAAAGCTGCAAGATGCTTCTGTATGGATTCTTCCCCATAATGACCGAAGCATCCGAACCTCCGATTCCTTTTCTTCTAAGCTGTAACCATTCTTCCCTTGTCATTTTTGCTGTTGGTACTGTATTCCGTTTCATAATCCTGTTCCTCCTGATTCTCTTCTTTTATCCTAATAACATTCTCCCTATGCAGCACATACCATCTGGTACGCTTTGTCGATCAGCGGATTACCTTCCACTGTTCTTGAGAATACATTTTCCTTATAATTCGCTGTCTTTCTCAAAGGGGCTGCATGTGTGGCAAAATCGGATACTGCATTGATAAAACGGTAGGCATTCTTTCCTACACCCTTTAAATCCGGGGCATCAAAGTAACGCATCTTCATATCCTCCTGCAGACGGATGATATTTTTCTTCTGCTGTGTCGTCATATTCTCATCCAGCGGCAGCAAAATCTCAATATAATCAAGTACCTGCTGATCTGACATTCTCTTCATTCTCAGGTCCTCAATTTCCTTTCCCAGCTCATCCATATAAGCTTCTGCCTTAAATAGCGTATCCTTGGCTTCTTCCAGTTTCCCCTGTATATCTCCGGTATGAATCATAGACCAGGAACGTTTTGCAGAGGATAAAGCAAGGTTAAGCGTGTTGTTGCACACAACCCTGATCGGAGTTAATGCTACCTTAATCGCACCGGAGCCGTCATGGGTATTGGAAAATACCAGATACGGACTGATCCTTTCCCCTGTGATAATGTAATCCTGTGGCATTCTGGCAAGGAGCCATACCTTTTTTCCTCCCTGCAGGGAACCTGCTGTCTCATAACGTACACCTTCTCCAAGCAGACTGTCCGTAAAACTGAAGGCTTCTTCATTCTGGATGACTTTGTAACGGTTTGTTACCACTCCAAGTACCTTCCGGTCACTGTCCCTTACATTTACCTTGTATCCCTCGATTAGTTCATTCTCTTCTGTATATACCGGCTCCTGGATTACCTTCCAGTTCAGCCCTGCTACTTCCAGAGCTTCTTTAGATGCTGGTGCCGTAAGAACTCTTGTTCCTAATCCATGCCATGGGGTTTCTCTTACATAAAACATTGTCTCAATATTAGCTGCCATAATCTTTTCCTCCGATTTTCTGATCTTGTATTTATTCATAGCTGTATTCTGTTTTTTCTTCATTTTCATTGAAGCTGTAAAATGCTCCATCCCCACCAATAATGATGTGGTCCCGCAGTGGGATGTCCAGATATCTTCCTGCTGTTTTCATTTTTTCCGTAAGCAGTCTGTCCTCCTTGCTTGGCTCTATACTGCCTGACGGATGGTTATGAAAACAGATGATACCTGCAGCATTGCTGATGATCGCAGTCTTGTAAATCTGCGCCATATCTACATGGCAGTAATTCACACCGCCTTTTGCAACCATTTCCATTGCCACCGGCTCACCATGCCCGTTCAAAGTACACACATAGATCATTTCCTTATCTGAGTCTTTGAAAAAAGAGGCAGCAAATTCAGCCGCCTCTTCTGGTGATGTGATCGTTCTCTTTCCATCCTTACTCCCATATAATACAGAACCTTCCCTCACCATACAGGTCCGTACACAAATGACACGCTTTTTCATGCAGCCTTCTCCTCTGTTGTATTCAACATTGCTTCAATTTCTTTCAATCCCTGCTCCATGCTGCTTTCCAGTTCCATCTGAAACGAATCCCCTGTTTTCATCCACCTACGGTAAAAGAAATGCAGGATATCCGGAATTACTAGCAGGCATTTCAGAATATCTGTTTCCATCTTCTCTGACTTCTCGATCAGCGTTTCATAAATGGAAAGCATACAGTTGATCTCATATGCCTTACCAAATACTGCATCTGGACTCATTTTCATCATCCGTTTTTTATATCGTTTCTGCTCCAGATTTAAACGCAGGCAGAAAATCTCTGTCAGTTCATTCTTCTCCTTTTGCTTCTCATTTTCCACTACTGTCACCTCTTTTCCTTATTTATTCTGATGGTCTTTGATTACCTCTCCGATCATCTTTGCAAGCTCAGTTACAATCTTTGCAATGCTTTCAGCCCAATCCATGATTTTTCTCCTTTCGCAAAAATTAAAAGAGAGAAGCAGTATGTCAAAACTACTTCTCTCTTTCACTATCATAATATATCATTTAAAATATTTACTTTTTCTATCCGACAAATCACTTTATACTGTGTCAATTACATCTTTATCAGTTATAATATACGTACCCTTTTTATAATCTAAATGCAAATGTTTATTATTACCTTTAGACACAAGTTCTAATTCGCTTTCATGTACTCCTTCTTTTTCACCATCAACAAACAAATCGGTTTCTTTACCACATATATACGGAAGTATACAATATGTCAGATTCCATACAGTTCTATTTAAACTGTTAATAGTTGGAGCACCGCTTACAACATATAATTTATCAGAATATTGAAGCTTTACTATATCGCCTATTTTAAAGCTTGGATATTTTTTGCTATCTCCAATATCCCGCCTTATAGGTTCACATCCATAAACATTCTCATATCTTTTGCTTTTTCTTGTTTTGAAGTCATACCTATATTCCACATAATCTACATATTTCAGATATTCATCATTCGATCTAATATCATGGTCAAATGTCAGCATATCTACAGAATCTGGCTCATATCCGGTCGACTCAAATTTATCATTAAGTATTTTTATATAAATATCATACTCATCATTCACCAGTTTATATGGCCATTCGGTATTATTGATTTTCCCATACACTTCATTAAACACGTCTGAAATATACTGTTCTGCTTCTTCTAAAGCAGCAAATAAATCCTGACGTGATATCATAAAATATCTGTCATCTTCCGTCCAATCTTCTTCTGGATGCATAACTTTAAGTACACAATTAAATACGGCTAATATATTTTTCATATTGACTTCCTCTCCTTAGTATATTCATCATTATAATATACAACTGAATAAGCGCTATTAAACAATCTCTAAATTGCTTGTTTTTCTCTTACCTCCACAATTTTCCCTCTTTATAGTGTTTCCTGCAAAGTGCTACGTAACTTTCATTAGAACCTAGTATGATCTGCGCACCTTCTTTTACAATTTTTCCATCTGCATATCGGGTATTGCATTGTGCACGTTTTCCGCACCAACAGACTGTCGGAACTTCCTCTATGACATCCGCAATTTCCATAAGGCGCTTAGAACCTGGAAATAGATGGTTTAAAAAATCTGTTCGCAGACCATAACAGATCACTGGAATATCGAAAAAATCCACAATATCCGATAAGGTATCTACTTCCTCTTCCAAAAGAAACTGTGCTTCATCTACCAAAACTGCATCAACTTTCTTTCCATGGTACAGATATTCCTCACTTTTTCCATCCCAAGATTCTGAAATTTCTTTTAAAAAATCATCCACATATTCAGTAGGAGCAGACAATCCTATGCGAGACCGGATTTCGTGTTTCCCATCTCTATTGTCTGTCCTCGGCTTTAACAATACCGCATACTGTCCACGTTCCTCATAGTTGTAACGAACCATTAGAATATTTGCAGATTTTGAGCTTCCCATTGCTCCGTATCGGAAATATAATTTTGCCATATTTTGTAATCTCTCCATAACTGTTAATCTAACGTTCTGTAGTATTTATTTATCAGCAAAACGAATCCGCATTTGTAATATACATAATACTACCAATTAAATATTATGATTTCTGTTCCGTATAATTATATTTATCGAATGTAGAAAAATCAATCCTATTTAAAATACATCATTATAAACTCATTTATAAAATTGCTTTCACCATATAAAACATACATTTCTCTAGCAATAAAAACTCTCCAAATGCATTACGCATTTGGAGAAAAGGCCTTTTAACTAACAGCGGAACATACGACCCTTGTGCAAGCTATACGATATAGCCTGTACAACAATCAGTATTCTTATCTGCAAAATACTGATTCCCACCCGGTTAAAGAATCCGAATCACTTCTAAATTCTTCAACCAGCAGCTATGTATACAGTTCTTCAGCCCCATGAATGATACAATCATACATACCCGCTCCCTTGTTCGTATTTCCTAATTATATGTACTCAAATTATTAATATTAAATTTTGGTTTTATAATTCAGGAATGTCGGAAGAACTGTTTTCAGTAACTCCCGTCATTTTTATGTTATCCTCCAAATCATTTTCAATCTCTTCTTCTGAAAGTCTAAAATATGCATCCTGTTTTAACTCTGCCTGCTGGCAAGGATAATTTGAAAATACATACACAGTGCAGTCCTTTCGCAAAATTCTTGCTCTTCCTATAGCTTGTTCTATCTCTGCTTCAATACAAGCCCAGAGTTTACAGTCCATATTCCACAATGAAAAAATTTAAGACAAAAAAATAGTTTCTCTTTCTTAGATAAAAGCGGTGGCTGAAATAGTCGTCGCTTTTATCATGCGTCACTGTTGCATAAAATATCCTCAAATGCCAATTCTGAGCATTTGAGGACAACCGTATTTAGCATCCAAATATACACCACCCTTGCATTACCTGTTAATTTTAAGATAATGCAACAATCAGTGTTCTTCCTGTCATTCAGAAAAACACTGATTCCCACCCAGCCAGATATTACGTTTTCGTAAAACAGTAGTATCCAGCTTGTGCAGATATCAGCCGGCTTCATCTGATTTCTGCACCCTGGGTGTATATTCCTAATTTCATATATTCTCTATCATTTTCATTACGCATACATTCATTAATTTTAAAAGGATTTTTTACAATTCCCACCTCTTTCTGTCCTGCGGCTTTAGTAAATTTAAAAAATTAGGATGTGGCGAAAGCTTCTGTTAGCTTTCAGAAGCTTCCGTCACATATATGTTACTTTCTTGTTATTCTTTAATCTCCTCCTCATCTTCGGTTTCTTCTTCCACTGTAATATCAAGATAAGGCTCCATATTCAGCTCTGCCTGCTTGCAGGGATAATTAGAAAACACATAAACTGTACAGTCCTCTCTTAATACTCTTGCTCTTCCAATAGCCTGTTCTAGTTCAGTTTCTATAAAGAATAACTGGAGATTCCGCATGGATTTATCAGCAAACGTCATGATGCGAAATTCGTAATTGTTACGCTCCACTCTATGATTGGTGATGTTTCCTGCGGTATTATAGCCCAGTGCTTCACCCAACAACTTATACAGAGCAGGTCTGTTATGCGGTGTGCCAACAATTGCAATATCTTTCCCTTTCAGATTGTCAAAGCCTTCTGTCTTGCCAAAATGGATATCCAGATCAGTATCTATCATCTTAAAAGATATAACAGGCACATCTCCTGCAATTTCTTTGACTTTCTCCTGAACCTTTTCAGTTCCTGCAGTTTTTATACACTTGCGACTCATAGTATGGGCTGTATACTGGATAACATGACCCTTATATTTTGCTTCTGGAACATTCCTAAAGCGTACCCTCTCACCTCCACCAGATATATCTTCATATAATTTTTCATTAACAGAAGCCGATAAAATAATCATTTTTCTCGGAGGAAGTTCAAATTTTTCACAGAACATGATTTCCTCATGTACACGATCCATAACTACACATGAGCTTTCCAGAAGCAGCGGCAGTGGTCCATTAATCTCATTTGTTCTCTCATAGAGCTTTTCCAGCTCATATTTATTGGGTTTCACAAATGCAATTTTTTGAGTCTCCTGATCTTTCATATCCAGAATCTGTTTTAGTTTTTCAGTATTACGTGGTGAAAGTATTCTCTTTGTAATAATTGTTTTTACATCTTCCAAAGAAAGTGACCAATTTCTTTTAAACAATGTCACAAGAAAATCTTCATCAATAATGATTTCATAACTATCCAATGTATCTAACTTCATCATCTGAAAATAGGCATGAGTTGTCACAATACACCGTGATTGTTCTAGCTCCTGCTTTTTTCCTGTCAAACGGTTCAAGTTCTGACACTGATATTCTGTTAATTTATCATAATTTTTCGTTTTATATTCCCGAATCTGTTTTACTACAAATCGACCAAATCCATCATCATATAGCTTTTTCACCATAGCTTCCAAATCCGGCAGATCAAGTTTTTTAATATTTTCGTAAACACTCTCTGTCCATGTACACTCAATACCTTTTCCCTTAAGCCTCTGGACTATTTCTGCCTGCAGTTTGCAAGTTGGAACTGCAATGATAAACTGCTTGTCTGGTCTTTCCTGTATAAGATTACAGTAAGCTTCCGTTTTTCCGAGTGCAGTTTGAGCTTTAATTACATAAATATTCTCATCCTTCGCATCCACTGCCTCCTGCAAGCATATTTTTAACTGTTCCTGACTCCCTTTCAATGGCAAATAGGCATCAAGACTGGAAAGTTTTCTGATTTTTGAGCTTAAATTAGAGTAAATAGTCGTACATCCACATATATCTGCATAAGGACATCCTTTACTGCATTTCACAGGTGGATGAACTTTTATGTACGTTTCCCAGTCATATTCCCACTTCTTCTTATTTTTTTGTAAATGTTCAAAAAACCAGCTTTTTCCACCTTTTATATATCTGAGATTCGTAGCCAGAACATATCTTTCCATATGATCCAGTTTTCTTTCTTCTTTACTATACTCTTTAAATAAAGGGCAAGCTTCTTTTAATGTATCTTTAGTAATATTCGGCAATACTGATGGTAATTTTTTTATGTGAGCTTGTTCTTCTCCCTCTTTCTTTTTCTTCTGTTTTTCTACAGGAAACATCACGATATTACCGTCTCTAACCATTTTCCGATCTTTCAAAGAATCATCTACATAGCTTTCTTCAAAAATCCCAAGACGGTTATTAATAACTTCAACACTAAGACTTTTTGCAAGTGTCTTTAATCTTTTAGTATAATTCTCTCTCTTTTTATCTTTATAATATCTATGAAACCCGTCCACTACATCCATAACAGTTACTCTGGCACATGAATGTTTTTCAATTATTCCTTTCCCACCAAGAAACATTCGTGCAAGTTCCTTACAATTTTGGTCTGCCACTAGCTCTTTACCGTCTACTTTTTCATCATTAAACATTTCCAAAAGCAGATTATTCAACACATCTGCAAGTACTGGCTCTCTAATCCAGTCATCTAAAACAAAAACAGCTCGAAATTTAGGATTTTCGTCGCTGTTTCTTAAAGATTTGTAAGTAAATGTAAACGGAATACCATATTTTTTTAGTCTTTTCTTGATTTTTTTATAGTTTGGATTTTCATCAAAATCCAATACCAAAAATATCTGTTTTTCAAAGTGCTCCTTGTCTCTTATACCATCTTTCACAAGGGCTCTGGTAAATGCTCTTCCGTTTTCTCCAATTTCATGTATAATTTTACTCATAGAAAGATTTTCTCTATGCCTCGCAACTCGATTACTAATAACAGCAAATACAGGGTCGTTTTTTCCAGGTTTTTCGTTTACCTGCTCAGAATCAATATTAATCTGGTATTTTCTCATATTTTTTACCTCTTTTTCCCAATAAATGCACTCAATATTTCTTTCATCACTGCAAATTACGTTCTCTGAGATACTAAGATGGCAAAAAAATGACGATAGTGTAAATTTATTGATTTATAATATATACGATTATAACCTTTACACGTCGTTTTTTCTTTGCCACGCTCTCTCAAAATCCATAATTGTATTGATTAGCTTTCTCTTACTCTAAAAAACGTTCAATATTTGTACATTTATTTGTTATATTTTTTACAGCTTTGTTTAGCTCTGTGTTTTTTTCTATAAATGTAAAAAATATATAACCAAGAAACATATTCATAAAAAATATCAGAAAATAAGGGAGGACGAAATCTTGACAAATTCATTTTCATTTTATAAAAGCACATCTGATTCCTGCAGTGATCCAATAGACATTATGACTGTTGCTGAAGTTGCTGCATTTCTCGGTGTCGGCAAGAACCGTATTTATGAATTACTTAACAAGGGAACTATTAAAGGATTCCGAATGGGATCTACCTGGAAAATCAGTAAGATGGCATTAGAAGCTTATATTAGAGAAGCATCAGGACTATAATATTAACGCAAAATACCGGATTGAGTTTTATCATGCTCAATCCGGTATCATTTTTTATTGCTACCATTTTCCATATAATACTGCCGTAGAGATAGCATGTCTCTACGGCCATTATTTTTCATGTGCATCTAACTTAGGTAAGCATTATTGCAATCTGTCATAATGCTCATAAATCCAAATTTTTAAAATCAATAGACAAATCCTTGTATATTGCTGTCGGTACAGTGTCTTCAAAAGAATATTCATCAATACTGTTATGCTCAAAGTTATATACAATTGTCCGATTCTTCATCGGATCTACAATCCAGTATTCCCTGACACCTGATGCCTGATATTTCAGCAATTTTACAAGATAATCAAGCTGTTTACTGGACGGAGAAACAATCTCTATAATCCAGTCCGGAGCGCCTTTACATCCCCGATCATCCAGCTTATTCTTATCACAGATAACGGAAATATCCGGTTCAACATAGGTATCAGATGTTTCATCCAGATATACTGCAAATGGAGCCGCATATACCTTGCAACTGTCTTTATGGGAACGTATATACTCTCTGATAGTACCAGAAAGCTCCATGGATAAATCCTGATGTTTTCTGCTCGGTGGTGCCATATAATAAATCTGTCCATTTATCAGCTCTGCACGTTCGCCATCCGGAAGTGCATAAATATCATCTATTGTATAAGTATGCTCTTTTGGTAAAGCCATGTTATCACGCTCCCTTCCTGCTTTCTATAGTTGTATTATAGTCGATTACCTTAGAATAATCAACGAAAAAACCGGATTGAACTATTCTGCCCAATCCGGTATCATTTATTTTTCAATCATCTTCATTGTAAGAATCATCCTCTTCATATGAATCATCCTCTTCGTAAGGATCATCCTCTTCATATGAATCATCCTCTTCAAAAAGGAACCCCCAATTCTCTAATAAATCATTTCTTATATATTCATCTTCTTGAGACAATATCATATCTGTCACTTCATTCATACTTTCTATTTCCGGAGTCCACTGGCTCTTTGGCAATGGTTCTATATATTCTACACACATAATCCCAGTATTTACCATTCTACCGTATACTGCAACCGGTGTATTAGCAAAACTTTGTGATGTGGTAATTCCATTAATAGACACTTCCCCTATTGCACTAAAATCATATGAAAGATTTAAATAATCAAATTTATTTCCTGAAGACAAATATGTTTGATCATCCTGAGGACTATTACAAAAACTTTCCAAAAATTCCTGATCTGAAGTACTTCTGTCCCACGCCTGCCATCTGCTATCCATTCTGAAAATGCCAATACATTTCACAATTTCTCCTATATTTTCTGGCCAATCTCCTGTGAAATAATCATAATCTACTAATCTGGCACTTGCCTTTCCTGAATCATTGCCGCCCATAAATATATGTTCCATATCAATTTGTGGTGCATTTCCTCCGGTTGTCAAAGTCCCCCATACAGTTACAGAAATAGGATGTTCTGATATCCCCTGATTATCTAATGTCTTATCATATTTATCTGGATCATAATTTACTGTAACATAAGGCATTTACGGTCCCCAGACTTCTACAGAAAATGCACTTACATTATTAGCAATCAATCTTCCGCTGCAAATAACCTTTTCTCCAACATAATTCTCAAGATCTTCTATGGTATTCGCATCATATAAGTCTTCATACTCACTATCACCGGAAGCATCTTCCGAATAATTTTCTATGCATTCATTTAAAATGGATATATTCTGCCTTTCCACATTATTTAGCATATCATCACTGAAATCTGCTTCATCTATGGTTCCCACATACCAGCTTTTACCTGCAAAATATGCCTGTACATCTGCATCGCTAAATCGAACCCCACGCCGAGCATATATCTCTTTAATAGACATTTTTAACAAACTCTTGTCAAAAGATCCCACTTCATCAGCAGAAATTACTCTTGTTGCGCTGTCTGCAATCAAATATGCATCCGGATCTGTTGGTAATGAGCCAGTTATAATTGATTCATCATCTGCCTGTCCTGCACCGGAATCAGACTGTTCTGTATCAAAATCCGTAGCCCAAATCGGTATTGTTGCACCTTGCCCAATTATTAATGTGGTAGATATTATTAATCCAACTATTTTCTTCTTCATTTTTGTACCCCATCTTTATATACATATTTTTCCGTTACAATATAACGGTTACAATTGTAATTACAGTAACCATCTGCCCTTTGGTCACTTTCGTAGCACATCCGTGAATAATTTGGTTAATATAAACTTTCCAGGAAATCATCCAATTTTTTTTCAGTAGTAGTAACATTTCCCGTTTCATGATCCCAAAACACCACTTCTTTAGTAATAAGATTAATACAGATATAATTTCCAAATGGATCAATAGCAAATGGAAATAAATTTTTGTCTTCTATTACTTCAAGAGCCATAAAAATAGTATCTATATCTTCTTCCTCTTTATTAAAAGATAATATTGCTCCTAACACTCTTTCTGTTGAACCCACCATAAAATTATATTTATTTGGAGTTGCTGCATTTGCTTTTATGATCAAAGTTTTCAATTTATCAGGAATAATAATCCCTCGTTTCTTTTCGATTTCGGCAAAAACACTTTTGTCAGCCAAATCAATTTTATATTTCCATATAATATTCATATTTTCTCCTATCTATAGTCAGAGCCTCCACCCCAAATGTTACGTCCACCAGTATGTCTACATTTTTCATGATCAGCAGAATTTACTAATTCCATTTTTCCAGGCACTTCATTATGATGCCATGTCAACCCAGAAATTCGAGGTTCTCCATTTTCTATTTGTTCAAGTTGTCTTGGTGTAAACTGTTTTGAAAATTCTGGATTTTTCTCTATCTTTTGTCCCAGTTTTTTTGTACAGTACTTAAATTGTTCCGAATCAGAAGCTTTCCACAGATTTTTCGATAATGCTGTATTAAATTTACTATTAAAAACCGGGAATACTCCCTCCACTTTCTCACCATCAAGCCTAAACGTATTCTTTTTGTATAGAATATCTGTTTCTGGATAAGTCTTTCCTTCAAGATTTTCATTAATTGTTTTGATATGCCTTGGTTCATTAACATCATTTTTTGCATTTTCGAATCCCAAAGATTTATTCTCAACTTCTTGAGTCATTCTCGATTTTGTTTCCCTCACCTCACTAAATTCATTCATCAAACCACCTCCCCACTGATATACTTGTACCATGTCTGCAAGTATTCATCTGGTTTATCATGTCTTGCAATCTGCTCTCGCAATATGCATTCTACAATTAAATTCTGCTTTTCTTCTGTCAAATCAGAAATAATCGAATCTTCTGAATACACAAATGTATTTTTCCAGTTTTCAATGGAATCCGCCCTATCTGCTTCTTTTTCCAATTCGGGAGAACTCGCAATATCATATATTACTGAACTGATATTTTCCAATCCAATTTTTCCATTTTGCTTAAACAAACTGATTATATCAGCCTTTACCTTTGTTGAAAATGATGATTTAATTACTTTTTGAACTAACTCATTCATATTAAGGTCAAGTCTTTCCCCTGCGACTCTATCCAAAAGTTTGTTAACAACTACAACATCTTCTCTGTTTGCAACAGATGGATTATCATTTTGATTTATGTATCTTCCCTCTGTTTTTTCATAGGAAATTTTACACAATACCGGTTCAAGCCAATTATTCTGATATACTGCTGCCACACCTGTTGGAATTTTTGCCAGCTCTTTAATTTGATCCTCCGACAAATTAGCAGATTTTCCAACAAGGTTTCTATCTTCCATGTCAGGCAAACGCATAATAATTTTTGTATTTGTATTTCTGATGACACTCATGTCCAACAGTCCTGGCGCCTGGTCAGCAATAATAAAACCTTCTCCATAAGTTCTAACCTCTGCAATTGCATTTGATAACATTTCAACAGACTTTCCAAGAAGATTTGACGATTCACTACTCTGTTCTACAGATGTCCGCTTCAATAAATTATGTGCTTCCTCAAGAACAGTAACATGCTTCAGATCTACATTCATCAATTCAGAAGTCATTCGGTATTCCTGCAATCTCATTACCAATATACCCATAATCATAGACTTTGTTTCAACAGAACCGACCCTACTTAGATCCACGATAACATTCTCATCAAATAATCTGGCATCCCCTAATTCATCATTATCGAATATCCTTCCATATATACCATTTGTCAATGACTTAATTCTTGTAGCCAATGATCCAATATAATTATCTTTTACTTCATCAGAGAAAGCTGATTCATTTACAACATTATTTAATTCCCACAGCACATCTGCAAATGTAGGGAATAAATCTTTAGAATATTTATTTACAGAAGTACCTATATTCCATCCAGCATTCACATAAGCTCTTTCAACTGATTCTTTTAGCACAGCCGGCATCGCAGCATACATCGGCCAACACACATTAAAAATCTCAATCAGTCTGTCAATATGTTCAAGCACATGAATTCCTTCAGGGAATTTAAACGGATTCAATTTTAGTAACGGTGACAAATAAGGATTCGTCCCATAAACCTTTGCAATATCGTTTCCAAATATATGTTTATATTCTCCTTTTGCAGGTTCAACAACAAGAAAATGAATTTTTTGCCTGTTTAATTCCCGCAATAATTGATAAACAGTATTGGATTTTCCAGATCCTGTAGATCCAGTTATAAACGTATGCATAGCTAGACTCTTTATATTTAATGATACCTGTGCTGTCTGCACCACACCCATATGATATATATTTCCCAATTTAATTTGTGACGTCATCTCATTAGGTGTGTTGGTTTCAAATACATTTCTGCCAAATGAAGCCATTTCAAATACCGGTAGCCCGTTGATTGATTTTTTGGGTAATCCCATATTTACAGCCAATTCGTAAGAATTACTAATTGAAGCCGGACTGAGTAATACTTTTTTTAAAGGACTTATAAACAGTGGATGTGAAAACTTCATCAGATACTCTTTAATAATCTTTCCCTTTGGGGTATTTCCATTCCAATTATTAATATGCGCAGCCTGCAATGCTGAATTATCTCCACGCATCAACGCATTATATCCGCTCGAAACAATTGCATTTGTTTCTGGATCTGAAGAAACTACATAAGTAGCACAATTAAATGCACCATAAGATTCACATTTCTGCAATCTTTCAATCTGCTTATCAATGGTCAACAGCAGATTTTTTACTGTTTTATTCTCATTTGTAAACTGAACAGCTTTTCCGTGTGCATTTCCTTCTGCCTCACTGCTTGTATCACTGCTCTGGATAGATCTTGCTCTGTTTTTAGATGTGGTCGTTCCTGATGATTCAGTAACATTTCCATTTTCTGCTGTTGATTGACTTATGGTTTTTCCAGATGCCCCAATTAGCCCTCCGCCCACTTGAGAACCAATCTGACTTCCGGTAAATGCTGCAGCCGCAATTAATGGTGTTGCTGCACCACCGGTTAAAACAGCTGCCGCTACCCCCGCACCAGCGCCGACAAGAGTCCCAACCAGATGTCCCGTCTCTTTATTTGAGTTTGTCCCATGTGCAGAAGTCTCAGTCCATCCACTTGTTTTTGAATAATTCTGTGTTAATGATGTGCTTTCCCCAATAGATTCTGTAATGCCATCTGTATGCCCCTGTGTCAATGTAATTGACTCAGACTCATTAAAACTGATTGATGTCTTCAGAAATGGCGACAGCTGTGTATACAATGACTCATAACCAAGTCTAGCCGTTGCAATTTCTTGAGTATTTACTGGATCAGCAATCACAACTACACTATATTCTTTTCCCTGCAGAGAATCAACAAGGTGTTCTATTCCCTGAACAAATTTTTCATATGAACTGTCTTTTTCATTTCGGATGGAAGCAATCCCGGAAATGGCCGTCACATAATCATAGACAAAAACATTATTCAATAAACGTTTTTTCGTTTCACCGGATACAGATGCTACTTCCAATCCAGGGAAATTCCCAGTTAAAACTCCCTTTAAAGTCTCTCCTTGTGTTTCTATACTCTCCTTTTGTTGAGATATATCCTTACTTACTACTCCCAGATAATAATCCGCGTATTCTTCATGCCCAGAAATCAAAGTGACAACCGTCGCATTACTTGAATATGCAGCATTTAGAACAGTAACCAATTTATCAATAACACTTTCTTTTTTATCGGAAACCATTCTTTTAAATTTGTAAATTCTTGTATATTCAGCAATATCAAGCTGTTTCAGCTCATCCGGAAGCTCTGCCACCTGATATTCAGATAATTGATACAAATAATCTTTCGTGATAATATCTTTTGCCAAATCAAAAGATTGTGCAAGTTGATTCATATCCCGTTTCTCTGCTAATTCAGTGTTCATCTTATACACTTCCCTTCATCAGTTTCTCCAATTCCTCCTGATTATTCTTTTGATACGCCTTCATCCAAGCTTCATAACTTTTCTTTTCATTTTTGTTACATGAACTATAATGTTCACATTTTCTCAACTTGCATATTCCACCTACACAATCGCATGAATATTTACGTTTCAATATAGAATATCGTTTTTTTCTATAGCGCCTACATTCCTCTGCTTCGCCTCTTGAACAACTGTTACGCTTATCACATTTTATACATCTTCGATATTTTGTACATCCAAAACGCTGTACTACTTCGTGATAAGTATAATAGATATTATCACGATTATTGCAATCACCGCCACCAGACCTATCACTATCAGTGTTTTGTTTTTTTGCTGGTGGCTTTGCTGGTTTGGGAATGTACCAGCACATTTATTTTTTTCTGCCGAATCTTTTTTCTTTACATCTGTCTTTGTGACAGTATTTTTAACTGTCGTTGCATTTCTTCCATACAATTTCATTCCAATTGTTTTAACATCTTCAATTCTCTCATCACAAAAGTTTTTCTTAAGTTCAAAAATTGCCTTTGCAAAATCTTCATCTGTAAACTTACTCTTCTGACTTGAAATCGTAGGATTTCCTGTTAGCTTTGGATCTTTCAATTGAATTCCTTTAGATTCAACATATTTCACTGCTTCAAAGAATTCCCCATTTGAAAAATCACGATTTGTATAACATATACTTCCAATAGCCTCACGCAATGCTTTCACATCATTTTTTGCAATACCATTTTCAATTGCATCATATTTCTGCATTTCCATACCTCCTAAAAAGTTAATAATTGACGGATTTCTGCTTCCTTCGCAGCAACCCAGGCAGCCAGTTCCTTGTTTGCTTTCACACGTTTTTCCAAAGACTTAGATTCTTTTGTATCCTGATCAAGCTGTTCCAATATCTTTGCTATTTCCTCATCCAAGGTATCAATATTCTCATTAAATAACACCTTATAATCTTCTATCTGATTTTCAGCCTGCCAGAACATACTGCTGATGTTTTCTTTAATACTGGCTGAAAAAACTGACATAATATCAACAATAATATTTCTCACATTAACATCAATTCCATCTTTTACAGAAACCGTATATGATATTTCCTTTGGTTTCCAGAATTTAAACCTTCCAAAAAATCCCTGTCTTTCCGGATTATCTTTCCACCTTGTTTCATCTCTATACCTTGTCTGTTCGTTTTCTCTCTTAATATCATCGATATTTGTTATCTTAATTTTATCAAACTTGCTAATACACTTAAAATCGAACCCTTCAATATCAATATTATCAAGAACAGAACGAATCATTACAGTATAATCTGCAAGCATTTCTTCGCATTTATGAAACATCTTGTTATCAATTTCAGAATTTAACCTACTTTCACAATCCCTCTGATATTGTTCCAGTTTTTCCTGAAATACTGCAACCATACTATCCGCTTCCACTTTATCAACTTTTATTATTCCATCATAGCTTTTAATCATTCTCTGTAATTCCATTTCTACAGAGAATTGTTCATCGTCTTCATTAAGGGTATCTAACTTAAAGTTACTTATCTTCGCTTTATAAGCATTATAAACATGCTTACTGTCCCTATGCTTTTTCTTCGCCTGTTTTATCTGTCTCCTAACCCGTGCAAGTTTTTGACTGTCATTTACTATACTTTCATTAAATTTTGCCTTCATATCCAATTCATCGAGTATAGCAACAATATCTTTAATCGCATCTTTTATTTTCATTGGATATGCATATTTTTCAATATATTCACAAATTGTTTCCTCCACAGCTGGTACACCGGTATGAATCAGAGCTTCAAGATCCCAGTTTTCCTCATCTGCATGATATTTCTCTACCTGTTTTTGCAGTTTTTCTCGCACCGTTGGTGTCAAAATAGCACTTTTTTCAAAATGGAGCAGCTCAGTTTCAACAAAATCATCCACCTGATTCAGAATATTTTTCTCAGTGCGAGATAATTTATCACCTTTTCGGTCTTTTCTTATCAGTAAAGCCAGTCTTGCACTCGTCGGAATAAGTGTAGGTTCTATAATACCAAATTGTTTCAAATAGCTTCTGACATCATCTAACAACTTTGCAGTTGTTTCGCCCTTTTCCTCATCTAACGCATCGCATTTATTAATTACAAAAATAAAACGATCTCTAGACTGTTTCCCTGCCTTCTTCATCTCATCTGATATATTCTTGAGAAGCGTTTTATCATCCACAATCCCAATTTGTGTGGCGTTCATTACATAAAGTACCACCGCATTTGTTCTTTTAATTATAGAATTTGTCAAAGTTCCATGATTATCATTTCTGGAATTGTTTGGACCTGGTGTATCTCTCAGACATAGCCTTATCTTATTACTCGGTATGGCAGGAACCGATCCTTCAATATCAATATAAGTCACTCTCTTATCAGAGTTAAATTCCTTCATTTTTTCAACTGTGATTTCCTGTCTTGGATAAACAACCGTCTTCTTATCAGATGAATAGCATTCAGCCTCATAATGATCCATATCATCATTATCAAGGATTCTGCAAATCGTTGCTGTACACGCTTTATTTTCTGATGGCAATAATTCCGTATGTAATAATGAATTAATTAATGTGGATTTTCCGCTACTCATTGTAGCTATTACACTTACTTCAAATATTCCATTCTTTACTTCCTCATATGCCGCAAAAATATCTTTTCCATCTTTATTTTTAGCATTGAATTCCGGAATATTTTTCCGTCTTATATCATTAAAAATTCTATCAAGTTCACTTATAATATCTGCATCATTTTTGGATTCTTGAAAAGTTAATTTAAACTTAACAGGACCCTTATATAAGTCAATAGTATATTTCAAATCATCAAAATCTATTTTTCGTCCTTTAAAATGAATTGTCACCTCGTCATCATCACATGCACTAGCAATTTCAACTGGTAAGCCCTTCCAATTAGTAGATGTTCCAAGCAGAATCTGAAGACGTTCGTTAGATTTTGCTCCAATTTTACTGTTTGCACTTAAAACCTTATTATTTTTCTTAAAAATGCAGCTAACCGTATATGGGTTATACTCTATTGAAAAATGTGTCATTATTTATTCCCCCGTTTATTTTTATTATATTTTCTACTGTATTACTGCTCAAAATCTGTGCTTTTTGAATTTCTTCCTCCAAAAGTTTAATTCCTGTGTTTTCAATTGCTCTATTCAAATCTCCGACAACGTATTTTTCGCCTCTAACCTCAACACTGTCATGCTGTCCTGGATGAGATGACGTAATAGCAAAAGAACTCATATTAAAGTCACGCGGTTTATACATATCAAAATATCCGCAAAACGAACGGTATTCGCTTCTGGTTAAGTCTCCTTTATTCAATACTTTTTTAAATAAACCCGCAGCTAATGCAGAAACCGGAATAATCTGAGGATTATTGATTCCATTATGTTGCAGATATTCATATGCTATATCCACAAATTGTCCAACTGATTCCTCTTTTTCATCATCAATCAGATCAATTTTATTTATCACAAAAAGGATTTCAACCTTGGGATTATCCTTTACATAATCTTTAATAATACCTAATAAAGATTTATCATCATTAATTCCAAGCTGTGTTGCATTTAATACATACAGAATAAGTCCGCCTTTAATTTTTTTCATTATATTGAGCATTACCTGTTGATGCGAATCATCTCTTGAATTATTGGGTCCCGGTGTATCTACAATGAGTAGTGCCTTATCTGTGTTTAACACCCCGTTTACATGGCCTCTAATCAAAATATCTGTCACTTCATCATTACTGTTTGCCTTTTCTAATTCCGCTGCTATCTTTTCCTCATGAATGACAGTTTCTCCGTTTCTATATGTTACAAAAATTTTTACCTTTCCATCCTGATCATCATCCAAGACAGAATACACTTTTGCTGTGCAGGCTTCATTTCTGCTCGGTAATATTTGTTCCCCCAATAATGCATTTATCAATGTACTTTTTCCACTTGACATTGTAGCCATTACAACCATAGGAAAAATTTCACTTTTGTTTATTGTGATACTTTTTGGAAAAAAATCCTCTGTTATAAGTGTTTCCCGTACTTTAGCTTGCTGCGAACTTGTCTTCTTTTTAGTTGTACAATTTCTTTTGCTCATTATATTATTCTCCCTTACAACATTTCTATATTATTACCTTGACCTCTCAGCCATATTTCCGCACCCTCTCCAATAACTTCTGCACTAAGTAGCCACTGTCCGTTTTCTTCTTTAATTACTTTTGCCGTTGGAACCCTGTCCAAAACAGCTTCCAATGATGGACCACTATACCAAAACTCCAATCTATGTATATTTCCACCAAACATCAGTGGAGCGCTATCCCGAAATTTCTGCTCTTCAAATTTTTCAGAATACGGTATATTAAAACGATCATCTAGTATCTTTACATCCTGTAACCTATCAATCCGATAAATAGTAGGATTCAATTTCTTGCCCTTTTCTTTCCTGACGCCCTTTATATAAGCCATCAAGTAGAAATAATATTCAGAAAACATTACTCCTACCGGTTCAATAATACGTTTTACCTCTTGCTGACCTTCCAAACGTATATATTTTATCTCCAGCCTATTCTGATATTTTACTGCCTGCGCAAGTTTCCAGACCATACAGATCAGATTCTTCCCATGATTCGGTCCCTGATAATTTATCAATTCATTCGCAAGACATTTCTTTATTTCTTTTCGCTTACTCTCATCGCTACAGAGACTTAATAAATATTCTACGACCTGATTCATTTCTATTCGTGACAGCCCTTTGCTTCCCAGCAGTATTTTCGCTATAACAAAAATCTCCTGATAATCCGGTAATGTATCTTTCTCTTCTGTCATGTAATAGCAGTTACGGTTCCGATCGTAGACAATTTCTTTTCTGTTTTCTCCATCTGCCGCCTTTTCAGCCAGATAATTTCTAAGTTCCGTTATATCTCTTTTAAATGAACGATCAGAAACTCCTGTAGCATTAATTTCGTCCTTCAAATAAATAATTTTTCCACTGGACAATCTATCATACAGACTAAGCACTCTGCCTATTTTCTTGTACTCAGAATCCATATATTCCATCACCTTCTATGTCTTTTCTCTACCCTTATTATATACTTTGGGTATGTCATTATTTGTCTCTGTAAAGAAATTTTCATATAAGTCTGAATATAAACTATAGTATCGGCCACTAAATAAACTTTATCATCTCGAAGTACATAAATCAAGCCGTTACTATATATTAAGGTGATTAAAATGAACAATAATTATAGTATCGGTCGTAAAATCAGAGAACTTCGACATCATTGTGGATTTACTCAGGAAGAATTAGCTTTTCGTGCAGATATTTCGTCAGTCTATCTCAGACAGATTGAAAAAGATGACAGAAATCCTACCATATCAACGGTTCTGAAATTGTGCAATGCTCTATCTATTCAGCCTTCTGAACTTTTTGAGTTGGAAACACCTCTTCCACTCTCATCAACAGAAGAACAAATCGTAGCATTTCTTTCTGATAAAACAGAAACTGAAAAGAAAATTGCTCTTGAAATTTTGAAAACAGCATTTCAGCTTAAATCTTAATAATTCTTATCCATTGCTAACAGTTGTATTTTATCATATATTAGTCCATTTTGCTCTTTGTTTTCTATTATTTTCCCTTACTAATCTCAATAGCCGTAGGCATTTTCTAAAAAAATAAAATACAAAAAACAGCAGAATAAAGGTCACATTCCCTTCATCCTACTGCTTTGAAAACGTAATATTCATTTCAATCTGGAAAACAAACAAAATTAGTGATAATATACTTTCCTTTGTTTTCCAGCTTTTCTTTTCATTAAAGATTATATTCCCTATATAATTGCTCACGTCTTTTAGCGTCTGTTGATACAATCGGGATTTCTTCAGTTCTCTGATCCTGAAGCAATCGAGTAATTAAACTTCCAAGTCGAGCTTCTCCCTGAACCTGTCCAATCACCTCACCTCTCGCCTGTCCGATTGCCTCTCCTTCTGCACGTCCAATCGCTTTTCCCTCAGCTTTAAGTCTTTCAGATTCCAGTTCCAGAACTTTTCCTCCCATAATATCACCTATTCCTTTCCGGACATCTTCTTCCTTACGGAAGATATAATCCGCAATCTTTACAATTAACTTTGTCAAATCTGTATACAGTTCCGATTTACCTGTCTCCGTCAGTTCTTTCTCCAGATTTACCCGGATTTCTTCGTATTCGTTTAAGAGTACCTGAAATAATTCCGGATTGTTATTAAAATCATGTCCTTTTTTCTCATATCTCATAATATAAAATGGCAACAGCATTAACAGGTTTTTCTCAAAGATGCTGTCTTTTGTATAATCAGCCATTTTTATAGCAGGTATGGAATATAAATATGTATTTCCATCCGGAAAAACTACATCTGCTTCCAGATAATCCGGCGTGTTTCCAGAACTTCTCAGAAACAGTACGCAGGACTTTGGAAATTCTATTCGGTATCTGCGTCCCTGCTTTTCTGCATGTTCTATGCCAATTGCAAAATCATATTCGATCATTCTTATTACCATCGTCATGTCGTCTGTGCTCTGACACTCGATATGGTACATTTTCTTTCCAATCAGCAGACAGGAATCTGTAATGATCTCTCCATCCTCCTGCTGATGTTCATTGCGAAGCTGTGTAATCTTCACATCTTCCGGATATGATGTATGAAATACCTCATTAATCAGCGGTACTGCCAGATATGGCATCTTCTCGATCATTGTACGAAATACATCATCAAAAATCGTATTATTCATATAACACTCCTTTTTCGTATCTACATTATAACATTTTAACGGGTTTTATTAAATACTTAATCTCTCTGAAGTTATGTATTTTTATCTTTGGAATTAGTGGCAGATATTTTCCTGAAAATTGCTTATTAGAAAAGTTTAGGTCGCTGTTTATCTATACTATACAGATATACACCTACATGGCAAGCCCATTTTGGTCAATTATTTTTCGGCTTTTTTCAGATATTCAGAAACTGCTGTCTTGTACGTAGCTACTGTTTCTGATATTTTATAATTTTTCTGCCTATAGAGTATATTGTGGATATAAGACTCTCTGTTCTCATTGCTTTTATATTTCATTAAACCGTGTAAAACCTGTGTAAACTCTGTTTCCGTATCTTAGTTTTTCCTTATAAATAAAGGATTTTCAGATGAATGTCAGTATATTGCCGTGGCAGATAAAGAGTACTTTTATCATTGTTGCATAACCTCGCATTTCTTAGTTTTTCTTGGTTTTTCGGGCTTTGTAAGCCTTTGTAAATTTTTGCTTTCTGGCATAACCTGGTTTATTTTCGCATAATATCGTCAGAAAAAGGTGTAAAAATGGGTTACAAATTAACTGTATAACACATCACATTTTTATTCGAATACTTTCTCTAACAATTCCACAACATCCTCATTTTTCAGCCCATATCTTTTCAATGAATTTTGATCAAATGGTTCCTGCTCCAACAAGTCAATAAAGCTATGTATATCGGCATCTACTGCTGTCGGCAATTCTTCTACTTTTTCAAGCATAAGCTCCGAAGCAATACGCAAAACATCTTTTTTATGCTTCTTTATGTCACTGGAATCCACTTTTTCGCCTAAATCTTTTCGCTTTTGCAAATCAAGATACGCTTTTGCTTTAAAAAGAATGATATATTCTGGTCTTAAAACAGAAAGTCCATTTCTCACTTCTTTTCCATTGAGTAGTGCCTTATAGTAATCATCATTCAGAAGAATTGCTGACAAACTGGAGACTTCATCATCAATATGAATTGGAGTAATTCCTTTCGCATCTTTTAGTTTAAAATCACTTCTACAAAACAATTCGATCATTTTCGGAAAGTTATCGTCTTCTGGCTTATTAAATCTATAAAATTGAGGGTTGCTACCGTTTGTCGCTTTGTTTCTATATTTTCCATCAACGATAAACTTCCAAAATTTTTCTCCAAACTCCGGAGTTAATGCTTCAACAATCAAAACCATATCCAGATCTCTTGTAGCCCTGAAATTTACTTCGTTGCTTTCAAACAGAATATCACAGGCTGCACCACCTATTAAAACATACTGTTCTTCATAATCTGCAAAGTACTTCTGAAATGTATCTAATCCTTTGACCATACATATTCCTCCAACATCTCATTAATAGAAATATCTACCCGTTCCTCTTCTTGCTCTTCTCCTGTAAGTGACAATACTACGCTCAAAGGATCTTGAAATCCTTTTCCCAGAAAATCAATGAAATATCCCAGTTCCAAAACAACACAGCCAATTTCTTCCAATTCACTCACTTGTTTTTCCACTTTCACTGCACTATCTTTCAGTTCTTTCTTTGTTACTGCATAAGTAGGATAAACATTATCTGACAAAAGAGAATACTCACACAAAGCAGAAATACCTGCTTTCTTTTCTAGTTTCATATCTTCTCTCAGAACAAATCTTCGAATCACCGGATTTCTTAATACATTTTCAATCTGCTGCCATACTTGTTTTCGGTCACTCGGAATATTTATTACTCTTGATTTACCTTTCATGCCCAACACATCAATATTTAAATATTCCAGTTCATCAAAACACCGGCTTGCAGATTTTGTTGACACTCCTATTCGTTTCGCTGCATCAGATACTTTCACTTCATTCCATCGTTCATAAATAGCCATCAGAAGCATTTTTTGCGTCAAAAATGAAATCAAATGAACTGGTGCCAGTTCTCTTTCATTTTCCTTACTCAGCAAATATCCAATAAACGGGAGAAATACCTGCTTCCCTTCTATTACAAAAGGAATTCCTTCTTCCATCATTTTTTCCTTTATATAAAATGTTGTTCGATCAAGAAATATTGCACAGTTTAATCCTGTCATTTTTTCTACGCCAGCTCTGTCTCTACGTAACATAACAAGTCCGACATCATCTTTTGGATGAATAGCCATCCATAACACACCATTCGTCTCTACTGTAAAAATATCATATCTTCCACGATATGCTAACGGAAGCTTTTTATACACCTCTTTATTCTCCGTCATTATTACATTTTGCCGTAATGTTTTTTCCAAAAATTCTTTCACATTAATCACCTTTTTACAAACATGACTTTTTTTACATCACATTTATAATTTATCATATATTATTTGATTTTTCAAGTAATATACGCCTACATAAATTCTAAGAAAAAAGACGTAAGATTCATCTCACGCCTTTCCTGTTCTAACTATATCGATCCGATCTTCCAAAGGTGTAAATAAGGTGTAAATTCTACGTTTCCATCCAAGAA